>Ga0193728_1000587_pt1 | contig 17791 bp, 18 predicted proteins | sample U1c1metaG_FD_143037 | JGI IMG/M metagenome (GOLD analysis project Ga0193728, IMG submission 143037) | Soil microbial communities from a riparian zone of the East river system, Colorado, United States - U1c1 | ecosystem: Environmental > Terrestrial > Soil > Riparian zone | place: USA: East River...
GGGCCGCATCAACGGTGACTTTGGAACCATGAGTCACACGGCGATCAGCTATCACCACCACGGGTATCCGCGCGAGGAAATGGTGGCGTTGTACCTCGCCTCGGACGTGATGCTGGTCACTGCGCTGCGCGACGGGATGAACCTCGTGGCCAAGGAATATGTCGCGAGTCGATTCGACAACGACGGAGTCCTCATCCTGAGCGAGTTCACCGGTGCCTCGGATGAACTGCGACGGTCACTCCGAATTAACCCGCACGACATCGACGGGTTGAAGGATGCCATTGTGCAAGCCATCGACATGCCGCGCGTCGAACGCCAGCGCCGGATGCGCGCGATGCGCAACCTGGTGCTGCGCAACAACGTGGATCGCTGGTCCGCGGGGTTCCTGCAGGCGCTCGGCGGCGTCGGCCAGGGCCCTCAGGTCACCGACGACGACGACCCGCTCGGCGACCTCGAATGGACAATAGAGCGGATTCGCCATCGGTGATTGGTCATGACTGAACTTGGTCTGTCTCGCGAGCTCGTCGGTGCGCTACACGAATTGGCGCGCGTAAAGCGACTGCTGGTCGCGCTGGACTTCGACGGAACGCTCGCGCCCGAGGTCGATGACCCCGAGATGGCTCGCGCCATTCCCGAGGCGCGCGCAGCGGTGCTCGAGCTCCTGAGGTTGCCGGGCACGAGAGTTGCCCTGGTGTCCGGCCGCTCGCTCGCTTCACTCGAACAGGTCTCAGACCTCCCCGACGAGGCGCTGCTGGTGGGATCGCACGGAGTGGAGATCCGGCTCGATCACCCGGACGATTCTGTTGGTCTCGACACGCGCGAGATCGCGCAGGTCTTGGTGCTGAACGAGGTCTTGGGCGAGGTGGCGGACTCCTTCGACCAGGTCTGGCTCGAGTCGAAGCCGGCCGGGTTCGCGCTGCACACGCGCCTTGCGACCGATCACAACTCGCGGGTAGCGCATTTGGTGGCTCTGAGCGAGGCGACGGCCGAGGTGAAGAACCTTAAGGTGCGCAAGGGAAAGGATGTGCTCGAGTTCTCGGTGCGCAAAGACACCAAGGGCGACGCGCTCGAGCATCTTCGTGCCTATACCTCCGCGAACGCGGTGTTCTATGCGGGCGACGATGTGACCGACGAGGATGCATTCGCGGCGCTCGGGCCAGACGACTTCGGTTTGAAGAGCGGGTCGGGCGACACGCTCGCGGCGCACCGGGTTCCCGGCCCGCTGCAGGTCGCTCAGGTTCTGGCCCTCCTCGCCGAGTTTCGCGACGGTACCCAACACGAGCAGTAGCCCAACCGATAACGGTTGTGCAGGAGTTTCGCGGCAGAAACGCGATTCCGCCCGACGTTTTGTGAATTGAGACTCAAAACTCCTGCACAACCGTTATCGGGCTAGCCGTCGGTGATCGTGCGTGCCTCTTCGCGGATCAGCTCAACCACTCGTTGGACAGCGAGCCGTTCTGCGCGATCGCGCCGCATCAGGATGAAAATGTTGCGATGGTTCTCGGCGCCACGCAGTTGCTTCAGGATGATGCGCCCGGGGTATGAGCTCGCGGCCGTGTATCTGGGCAGCCCGGCGATGCCAGTGCCCGCGGCAACGAGCGCCTCGATGATGTGGGTATCGGCAAACCTCTGCACGACGTTGATCTGCGCTTCCGGCGTCGGCGAAATGTTGTTGAGCCAGGACTCGAACGGATAGCCCCACGGATTGCCGATCCAGCGCTCGCCGACGAGATCCTCGGGCTCGAGGTAGTCGCGGTCGGCGAGCCGGTGGGAGCTTGCGAGCGCGATGTCGAGCGGTTCCACCATGATCGGAACCACGATGTTGAAAGCGCTGCTCTTGGGCAGCTGCATTCCATGCGCCAGCACGATGTCGAAGTCCGCGGTCAGGGGCGCGAAGCCATCCGCCGGGGGATCGCGGTCGGAACACTGAAGCGACAACCCGCCGACCGCATCCACGCGCGCGAGGAGACCGGGCAGAAACATCTGCCCTCCGGTGGGAAAGGTGGCGAGCGTGACGGCACCGGTTGGGACGTTGCGATACGCGTCCCATTCCGCTTCTGCGTGGGCCATCGCGACCGCCATCTGACGTGCGGTTTCCGCGAGCGCGTGCCCGGCATCCGTCAGCACCAGACCGCGGCCTACCTTTTCGGTGAGCGGCAGACCGGCCTCAATCTCGAGTCGCCGGAGTTGTTGCGATACGCCCGAGACCGTCTGGTGGGTCTCCCGCGCGACCGCCGTGATGCTGCCGCGTTCGGCGAATTCTCTCAACAGGTTCAAACGGACGATATCCACGCCGGGATCCTCCCAATTAGTGAATGAGAGCTTCATTCTAATTGAAGAAGAGTTAACTAGTGGTTTATTAGCGGAAATGCGAACCTTAGTAGGTATTCATTCATATGTCCAGCACTCGGAGGACCTTCCCATGGTCATGATCATTATTCTCGCAGCCCTCGCGATCGCTGCCCTCGTTGGCACCTTCGTCGTTCTCACCGACCAGGGCGCACGCCCGGTTCCGACCCGCGACACCCTCGCCGAGTAGTTCATCCAGCCAACCTAGGGAGTTCTCCGTCCGATCGGGGAGAGCGGACCAAGGTGCTGGAGCTTCTCCGGATTCACGATCGACCGGATCGCGACGACGACGCCATCGGAAACGTCGAGGGACATCACATTGATCAGGCGCCCCTCCGGGTCGAGGAACTTCGCGCCGGGTTGCCCGTTCACGTCGATGGGGAACATCTGAACGCCGAGGAAGTCCCCTCGTCGGAACAGTCCGAGCATGAGCCTGCCGACATTCTGCCTGCCGAAGATCGGCTGGATGATTGGCCGGGGGAGTCGGATCGAATTGATCCGTCTCCGTCTTGAGCTCGGTTCCGGTACGTGCATAGTTCCAGTTGCCATAACTCTGCGCGATGAAACGCTGCACCCCGGCAGCCCGCGCGGCCTCGAGCAGGTAATCCGTGCCCTCCGTGCGGAGGCGGTTGGTGAGCGCGAACTCCTTGTCGAAGTTCTTGAAGTTCGTTACCCCGGTCAGGCCGGTGAGCTGGTGGATGACGACATCCGGCCTGGCTGCAGCGACCGTCTCGAGGATCGACGCCCGGTCAAACGCGTCTGCGACGACACCGACGGCGCCGGACTCGCTCAGAGCCGCAGCCTTCTGAGGGCTGCGGGTCATCGCAAACACCTCATGACCGGCCGCGAGCAACTGTGGAACGAGACTCTTACCTACTGCGCCGGTTGCACCGGCGACGAATACCTTCATACCTAATCTCCTTTGTTGGTTGACGTGCTTTCATTCAGTAGACGATCGGGCCGCCAATCTGTGACACCGCTGCCCCGACGAAGCTGCCGGTTGCCAGTAACTAGACTTGCAACATGCCGGAAAAGCCCGCCACTGCCCCAAAAGTTATTGATGTGAAGCCCCGCTCCCGTACCGTCACCGACGGAATTGAGGCGTTGACGTCGCGCGGGATGCTTCGTGCCGTCGGCATGGGCGACGCCGACTGGGACAAGCCGCAGATCGGCATCGCGAGCTCGTGGAACGAGATCACGCCGTGCAACCTGAGCCTCGACCGCCTCGCGCAGGCGTCGAAGGAGGGCGTCCACTCCGGAGGCGGATATCCGCTGCAGTTCGGCACCATCTCGGTGTCAGACGGCATCAGCATGGGCCACGAGGGAATGCACTTCTCACTCGTGAGTCGCGAGGTCATCGCCGACTCGGTCGAGGTCGTAATGCAGGCCGAGCGCCTCGACGGCTCGGTCCTCCTCGCCGGCTGTGACAAGTCGCTCCCCGGCATGCTGATGGCGGCCGCACGACTCGACCTCGCATCCGTCTTCCTCTACGCGGGATCGATCGCGCCAGGCTGGGTCAAGCTCAGCGACGGTACGGAAAAAGACATCACCATCATCGACTCGTTCGAGGCAGTCGGCGCGGTCAAGGCCGGCAAGATGAGCCTCGAGGACGCGAACCGCATCGAGTGCGCGTTCGCCCCGGGCGAGGGAGCGTGCGGTGGCATGTACACCGCCAACACCATGGCCAGCGTCGCCGAGGCGCTCGGGATGGCGCTGCCGGGCTCGACGAGTCCGCCCTCCGCGGACCGTCGTCGCGACTACTACGCCCACCGCTCCGGTGAGGCCGTCGTGAACATGCTCCGACTCGGGATCACGACCCGCGACATCCTGACCAGGGAGGCGTTCGAGAACGCCATCACGGTCGCTATGGCGCTCGGCGGTTCGACCAACGTCGTTCTGCACCTGCTCGCCATCGCGCACGAAGCGGAGGTCGAACTCACGATCGATGACTTCAACCGCATCGGGAACAACGTTCCTCACCTTGCGGACATGAAGCCGTTCGGTCGCTACGTCATGAACGACCTCGACCGTCACGGTGGCATCCCGGTACTCATGAAGGCGCTCCTCGACGCGGGACTACTGCACGGCGAGTGTCTCACCGTGACCGGAAAGACGGTCGCCGAAAACCTCGCCGACCTTGAGCCGATCGATGCGATCGACGGCAAGGTTCTGCACACGCTGGACAACCCCATCCACCCGACCGGCGGCCTCACCATCCTGAAGGGCAGCCTCGCTCCGGATGGCGCCGTCGTCAAGACCGCCGGATTCGATGCAGACCTGTTCGAGGGCCCGGCCCGCGTGTTCGAGCGCGAACGCGCGGCAATGGATGCTCTCACCGACGGCGAGATCAAGGCCGGCGATATCGTGGTCATCCGATATGAGGGCCCGAAGGGTGGTCCAGGGATGCGCGAGATGCTCGCCATCACCGCCGCCATCAAGGGCGCTGGCCTCGGAAAAGATGTACTACTCTTGACGGACGGCAGATTCTCAGGCGGCACAACCGGCCTCTGCATCGGCCACATAGCTCCCGAAGCGGTGGACGCAGGTCCCATTGCCTTCGTGCGCGATGGTGATCTGATACGGGTCGATATCGCAGCTCGCAAGCTTGACCTACTGGTCGAGCCGGCAGAGCTGGAAGCTCGCCGCAACGGCTGGGCTCCCCTACCTCCGCGCTACACCCGCGGCGTCCTTGCGAAGTATTCCAAACTCGTGCAATCCGCTGCTGTGGGTGCCGTTACCGGGTAACTCGCGCGCCACATCACCAGTTCCAGGAAAGCTCATAAACATGCCAACGGAAGCAGTTCCGGTGCCAACCAGTTCCCCCGCAAAGTCGGCGCCCGCCAAGGGAGCCGCATCCAAAGAGCCAGAAATGCTCACCGGCTCGGGTGCGATTCTCCGCACCCTCGAGCACCTCGGCATCACCGACGTCTTCGGCCTGCCGGGCGGTGCGATCATGCCCTTCTACGACGAGCTGATGGCATCGACGGCCGTTCGTCACATCCTGGTTCGTCACGAGCAGGGCGCCGGTCATGCGGCCGAGGGCTATGCATCGTCGTCGGGTCGGGTCGGCGTCGCGATCGCGACCTCGGGCCCGGGAGCCACCAACCTCGTGACCGCAATCGCGGACGCGCACATGGACTCTGTGCCGCTCCTCGCGATCACCGGCCAGGTCTTCTCAACCTCGATGGGAACGGATGCCTTCCAGGAGGTCGACATCGTCGGTATCACGATGCCGATCACCAAGCACTCCTTCCTCGTGACGAACGCGGCGGACGTTCCCGCAACGCTCGTCGCCGCCTACCAGATTGCGACGACCGGTCGCCCCGGCCCCGTGCTCGTGGATGTCACGAAGGATGCCCAGCAGCAGTACGCGCCGTTCATCTGGCCGCCCAAGGTCGACCTTCCCGGCTATCGGCCGGTGACGAAGGCGCACGGTAAGCAGATCCAGGCCGCCGCGCAACTGCTCGCGGAGGCCAAGAGGCCAATCCTCTACGTCGGCGGTGGCGTCATCAGGTCTGGCGCGCACAGGGAGCTGCTCGCGCTCGCGGAAGCCATCGGCGCTCCCGTTGTGACGACCCTGATGGCGCGCGGCGCCTTCCCCGACTCTCACAAGCAACACCTCGGAATGCCGGGCATGCATGGAACCGTCCCTGCGGTCCTCGGCATCCAGGAAAGCGATCTACTGGTCTCGCTCGGCGCGCGATTCGACGACAGGGTGACCGGCAAGGTGAGCGATTTTGCTCCCCACGCCAAGGTCGTTCACGTCGACATCGACCCGGCGGAAATTTCGAAGATCCGCATAGCGGATGTTCCCATCGTCGGCGATGCCAAGGACGTCATCGCCGATCTCACCGCTGCATATGCCGATGCTGTGAAGAAACTCGATGCTCCGCACGACATCAGCGAGTGGTGGGCGAGGCTCGACGACCTGCGAAAGCAGTACCCGCTCGGCTACGATCTGCCCACAGACGGTCAACTCTCGCCACAGTACGTGATCGAGCGCATCGGGCAGCTGAGCGGGCCGGAGGCGATCTACGCCGCCGGCGTCGGTCAGCACCAGATGTGGGCCGCGCAGTTCATTAAGTACGAGCGTCCGATGGCCTGGCTGAACTCGGGCGGAGCCGGCACCATGGGCTACGGACTTCCCGCGGCCATGGGTGCCAAGGTCGCGAACCCGGATCGCACCGTATGGGCAATCGACGGCGACGGCTGCTTCCAGATGACCAACCAGGAGCTCGCGACCTGCACCATCAACGACGTCCCGATCAAGGTGGCGATCATCAATAACTCGTCCCTCGGGATGGTGCGTCAGTGGCAGACACTCTTCTACGACGGCCGGCACTCATTCACCGACCTCAACACGGGTCACCTGGGCGAGGGCGCGCCGTCGCGCATGATCCCTGACTTCGTCAAGATGGCTGACGCGTACGGTGCCTTAGGCATCCGCGTCACGAAGATGGAAGAAGTGGATGCGGCCATCAAGCTCGCTCTCGAAACGAACGACCGCCCCGTCGTGATCGACTTCGTCGTGAGTCGGGATGCCATGGTCTGGCCGATGGTGCCCCAGGGCGTCGGCAACTCCTCCGTCCAATACGCGCTCGAGCACGCGCCAGAGTGGGAACAGGAGTAGAGCATGAGCCACGTTCTGTCCCTTCTGGTCGAAGACAAACCCGGCCTGCTAACCCGAGTCGCGGGCCTGTTTGCTCGCCGTGGATTCAACATCGAGTCGCTCGCCGTCGGCAAGAGTGAGATCGAGGGGCTCTCGCGCATCACCGTCGTGGTCGATGTCGAGGAGCTTCCTCTCGAGCAGGTCACCAAGCAGCTCAACAAGCTGATCAACGTGATTAAGATCGTCGAACTCGACCCGGCGCAGGCGGTCACCCGCGAGCACCTGCTGATCAAGGTCCGCGTCGATAACTCGACGAGGTCGCAGATCCTCGAGGCGGTGACGCTGTTCCGTGCGCACATCGTCGATGTTGCAACTGACGCCCTGGTCATCGAGACGACGGGTGACAGCGGCAAGATCCAGGCCCTCCTGCGCGTGCTCGAACCCTACGGAATCAAGGAGATCGCGCAGTCTGGCCTTCTCGCGATCGGCCGGGGTGGCAAGAGCATCACCGAGCGAGTCTTCAAGAGTTAGAAACCCGACCCGCTCCTTCGACAAGTGCAGGGAGCGGGGCACAACAAACTACGGTCCCTGAGCCTGTCGAAGGGCCGCCACGTGAAAACAAAGAAAGAGATAAACAAAGTGACCGAAATCTTCTACGACAAGGACGCTGACCTGTCGATCATCCAGGGCAAGAAGGTTGCCGTCATCGGCTACGGATCGCAGGGCCACGCCCACGCGCTCAACCTTCGCGACTCGGGCGTCGAGGTCGTCGTCGCTCTCAAGGCCGACTCGAAGTCGAAGCCGAAGGCCGAAGAGGCCGGCTTCAAGGTTCTGAGTGTTGCCGAGGCATCCGCGTGGGCTGACGTCATCGTGATCCTTGCGCCGGACCAGTACCAGCGCATTATCTACAAGGCAGACATCCAGCCGAACCTGTCCAAGGGCAAGGCGATCCTGTTCGGACACGGCTTCAACATCCGCTTCGGCTACATCGAGGCTCCCGAGGGCGTCGACGTCATCATGGTCGCTCCGAAGGGCCCGGGTCACACAGTGCGCCGCGAGTTCGAGGCCGGTCGTGGCGTTCCCGTGATCGTTGCGGTGGAAGAGGATGCGACCGGCGGCGCCTGGGAGCTGGCCTGGAGCTACGCGAAGGGAATCGGCGGACTTCGCGCCGGCGGCATCAAGACGACCTTCACCGAGGAGACCGAGACCGACCTGTTCGGTGAGCAGGCCGTGCTCTGCGGTGGTGTGTCGCAGCTCGTTCAGTACGGGTTCGAGACCCTGACCGAGGCGGGCTACCAGCCGCAGATCGCCTACTTCGAGGTGCTGCACGAGCTCAAGCTCATCGTCGACCTCATGTGGGAGGGCGGCATCGCCAAGCAGCGCTGGTCGGTCTCCGACACCGCGGAGTTCGGCGACTATGTCTCGGGCCCGCGCGTTATCGACCCGCATGTTAAGGACAACATGAAGACGATCCTGAATGAGATCCAGGACGGCACCTTCGCGAAGCACTTCATCGGCGACCAGGATGCCGGAGCTCCCGAGTTCCTCGCGCTTCGCAAGAAGGGTGCTGAGCACCCGATCGAGGCCACCGGCAAGGAGCTGCGCGCTCTCTTCGCGTGGAAGCAGCAGGACGCGGACTACACGGATGGCAGCGCTGCCCGCTGACCTCCGCGAACCCGTCCGGGTACCGGGTGAAGTCGCGAGAGCGACCTCACCCGGTCGGTACCCGATGGGAGATGGTTCGGTGCTGCTCGCCGCGCGTATGATTAGGTAAGCCTTACCTAATTACAGGAGCACTCGTGAGCCTCGCGACCGGCCCAGCGCAGACCGCTGTGAACTTCGATATCAGCGGCGGAATTGCTGCTGCCCTACGTTCCGCGACGGTGAACGAACATCGTGCCGCAGAAGAGCGACCCTTCATCGTGAGTCTGATGGGCGGCGACCTGTCGCTTGCCGACTACGCGCGCTATCTCGCGCAATTCGCCTGGGTCTACGAGGCCCTCGAGTCGCGTGCTCCTCAGCCGGGAGAATCCGCACTGTTCGACCCGGCGCTCGCACGGCTTTCCGCCATCGAGCACGACCTCATCGCCCTGGGCATCACGAGCCGCCGTACCGATCATCCCGCGCTGCCTGCGACCGCGGCGTACGTGGCGCACCTGGCCAGCATTCCAGCGCACGACCGTGTTCGTTGGGTCGCGCACCACTACACGCGCTATCTCGGCGACCTCTCGGGCGGGCAGGCGATCGCGCGGCTCGTCGCGCGGCACTACGGTGCGACGCCAGAGCAGCTCAGCTTCTTCGATTTCGCCTCTGTCGACAACCTCGTCGCCTACAAGCGCGCCTACCGTGACAGCCTCGACACACTCCACCTGACGCAGAAGCAGCGCGAAGTGCTGATCGGCGAAGTGCGGCGCGCGTACGAATTGAACTCGGCGGTCTTCGATGACCTGGCGACAGAATGAGCGTGCTCGCCACGGTAATCCATCTCGCCGGATTTCAGACCCAGTTGGATCACCTGCTCACGCAGATAGGGCCGATTCTCTTCTACCTCGTCGTCTGGGGCTTGGTGTTCGTCGGCACGGCGCTGCTCGTGGGGTTGGTCATCCCGTTCATCACCGGTGACACGCTGCTCTTCTCATCCGGGATCATCGCCGCTGCGGCGGGCACGGAAATCAACATCTGGGTTCTCGCGATCGGCACTGGTCTGGCCGCATTCCTCAGCGATCAGGTCGGTTATGCCGTCGGGTTGCGATGGGGGCGTCCGGTACTCGATCGTCGGGGTGGTCGCCGGACCCAGGCCATGATTGCGCGCGCCGATCGGTACTATCGCCTGTACGGCTGGTGGTCTGTGGTCGTGGGTCGGTTTATCCCGTGGGGCCGGGTATTCATTCCCATCCTCGCGGGCGCGGCCCGCATGGGTTTTCCCCGTTTTGCGGCAGCCAACCTCGTTGGCACCCTGGTCTGGGGCGTGGGGATCACGGTCATCGGCTATTTCGCCGCATCCAGTCCGCAGATCAAGGATGTTTCGTATGTCATCGCCGCTGTGTGCATCGTCGCGTCGATCGTTGCCGGCGTTCGCGCGTGGTACCTCGATCGCAAGGGCGCTCCGCCTGCCCTGACGCAGTGATCGCAAGCCCTGGCTCAGGGCACTCGGAATGTAACAGCGTGACGGTTCCATGTCCGGCGCCCGGATGCGGATGCCCCCGAAACTGGGGCATCCGGCGTTGTTATGAGCCTGTCAATCGAAACATGAAACTGCTACGTTTTGGCTCGGGCATGGGTATTGCTCAGGAGCAGTACCGAGCAGGTGGAGTTTCGCGCGTGCAACATGGAGACGGTATTCGCCGTAGCGTGAAATGGGTCAGCGCACTCGCCGTCGTATTCGCACTCGTGGTGTCGATGCTCGGGATCAGTGCCCCAGCGTCTGCGGCCCCGACCTATTCGATTAGCGGCAAGGTCGTTCTTAACAATCTTTCGACTCTGCTACCGGCGACCGAAGCGACGGTGCTGGCCAGCACCGACCCAAGCACTTCGGGATCCGCAGGCTCGGCGACCACCGATTCTGCGGGCGGCTACACAATCACGGGCCTCAGCGCTGGTACCTACTTCCTCTACCTCGACTACACCGGAACTGATAGCTACCAGAGCACCTGGTTGCGGGATCCTGCGTACACAACGGTCCCTGATTTCCCGGTCGTGGTGACCAATTCGAACGTCACAGCCCCAACGGGCACTTTCAGCAAGCCGGGCACAATCGCGGGTCACGTAACTCTGGGTGCACCGGGCGTCTCCGCAGGGGCGGGAGAAGTGTCCGTACGGTTTTCAACGGAAGCGACTCGATCCGGCCCGTGGAGTGCCGACAGTGCCGGCGTGCTGACAGACGCCGAAGGGAACTACTCCTTGCCGAACGTGTCTGCAGGGTACTACCGCATTCATTTCGTCTACGTCGGGTCTGGCAGCTACGGAAGCGCCTACTACGCCTCAACGACCACGCCGCTGGTGAGCGAGGCGGCGGTTCTCGCGGTGCGCTCCGCGACCACAGAAACGGCCGACGGAAACCTGCTCCCAGAGATCAACGTGACTGGACAGATTTCTCTGGGGACGAGCAGCAAGCACGCCGCGGCTGGCGACGTAACTATCTCACTTCAGTACTGGGATCCGCGAAACAATTCCCTCGTACCTGTCGACGACGGTACCTCGACAACTGACGCATCCGGCAAGTATTCATTCAGCGGTCTCGCCAACATTGGAATACACGCCACGTACACGTACAACGGGCCCGACAGATTCCAGACAACGACCGTTGTCGACTATTCCTATCCGTACGCAACGCCGTCGCTGGTAGAGGACGAGATCATCCCCTCGCTGCACACCGTTACCGGCCATGTCTATCTCGGCTCTACCGCGCGGTCGGCAACGGCGGGGGAGGTGGACGTCTCTTTCAACAACGGCCTCGGAAGCAGTGTTTCGGTGCCGACCGACGCCAACGGCAACTACTCGATATCCGGCTTGGCGACCGGGTATTACATTGTCAGCCTCCACTACAACGGCACGGAAGAGTTCGCTGACGACACGCTTGCCGTCGACGAGTGCCCCGAGGACCGGAACTGTTCCATCGACCTGACGACGGACCGCGCCGGGATCTCAGCCACCCTCCCATTCCCAAACCAGGTCACGGGCAGGGTCGCCAACGAGAACGGCGCCGCACTGTCGGGCATGAAAATCGCGGCTTTCGACTACGATCCGACATCGGGCGCCCTGGTTGGCGAGACCGATACTCACTCCGTTTCGGATGGAAGCTATTCATTCGGGGCGCTCCTGGACGGCAACTATGAGTTCGTCATATCCGACCCGACCGGGTTCTACGGAACACAGGTCATCGGTACCTCGTCCGAGCGGGTGCCGCTGATCGACCGCGGTCCGCTCAACCTCTACACGACCGACCTGTTCCCGGCCGTCACGATCTCGGGAAGTGTCATCGCAGTCGGGGGTTCCGCTGCAGACTTCGCGAACGGGAACGTCACAGCCGAGCTAATGACGCAGACCGGGCCCGGCGGGACGTGGACGCCGACAGGCACGTACTTTCCGGTGCGACTTTCGGGAGGTGCCTATCGGTTCACGGCGTCGATGAATCCTGGCCAGTATAAATTCCGCATCGACTATCACGGTGCGAGCGGCAACGCGACGTCGTATTCCGCGACGTTCGTCGCCGGGAATGGGCTATTGACATCCGTCGGCGCGCTGACCGTTTTTCTAACTCACCCCGACTCGACAGTCGCTGACCAGAGCTTCGATGCCACAACGACGGGCCTCAGCGTGTCTGGCTGGGCGGCCTGGCCAGCGTCGCCTTCGACCAGCGTCGGGCTCGCGGTCAACATCGGCTCGGCTTGGTATCCGGTCACCGCAAACCAGGCCAAGTCGCTTGACTCGGACGCGATCGGCACGAACCATGGCTTCCCCTCCGCGCTACCGGCGGCTCCCGGCCAATACGACGTGTGCCTCTGGACGACTGAGCCCAGCGGACCCGCCGAAGAACTCGGCTGCGGATGGGAGTTTGTGCCCGACCTCTCGCGCACAGCCGTCTGGGTGGACAGCTTGACCGGGTCAAGTGCGGGCGTGTCGGTGTCTGGCTTCGCGGTGTATCCGCAGAATTTCGCGGGCACTGTTGGTGTGGCTCTCAACATCGGTTCCGGCTGGTACGGCCTGACCGCCAATCAGCCGACATCGGAGGGCTTGGTGGCGTATCCCGGAGCTGGGCTCAATCATGGATTTAGTGGAACATTTTCGATCGCTCCGGGGACGTACAACGCCTGCGTCTGGGTGACCGAGCCCACCGGGCCAGCCCACATCGAGAGTTGCCGAACGGTGACGGTTCCGACGCCTCCGCGCACTGTGGCGCGAATCGACTCGATTACCGGGACCGCAGCCGGTGTCACGGCGAGCGGGTTCGCTGTCTACCCCTCCTCGTTTGCCACGAACGTCACTGTCGCCGTAAACATCGGCTCGAGTTGGTACGGCTTCACGGCGAACCAGGCGAACTCGGAGGTGCCGACGGCTGTGTCAGGTGCCGACGCAAACCATGGGTTTGGCGGTGTCGTTCCGCTCGGACCAGGCACATATTCAGCATGCGTCTGGGTGACCGAGCCGAGCGGACCTGCCGTGGAGCTGGGATGTCAGAACGTGACCGTTCCGGCTCGTCCGCATACCGTCGCAGTGATCGACTCGGTGGTTGGAGGTGTTGGTAGCTTCTCGGTCGCGGGTTGGGCCGTATTCCCCGACTCGTTGCCCACCGCTGTTGGCATAGCAGTCAACGTGGGGTCGAGCTGGTACGGCTTGACGGCGAACCAGGCTAGCGCCGAGGCGGCATCCGCGTATCCGCTGTCGATCGCGGCCCACGGTTTTGCCGGCGTGATTGCCGAGCCGTCTGGTACCTACAACGCCTGCATCTGGACGTCGGAACCGAGCGGCCCCGCCGTGAACGTCGGATGCCACAGCGTCACGGTTACTTCCGCGCCACCGGCCATTGACTCCTTCGAGACCGCCACCGCTGTCGCGGGTGGCATCCAGGTGACGGGGTATTCTGAGTTCCCAACGTCGCCCGGGACCGCGATCGTGGTCGCTGCGAACATCGGCTCAGACTGGTATGGGTTCACCGCAAATGGCGCGAATGTCAGGGCGCCAGGGCACGGCTTCACGGGCTTCATCGCGCGACCCCACGGCACCTACTCCGTTTGTTTGTGGACGACGGAACCTGCCGGTCCGGCAGGCAACTTTGGATGCAAATCGGTCACGGTTCCCTAGGACGCGGTGAGCAGTTTCGAGAGGGGCATACGTCGTGTCGCCGCTACCGTGGCAATGGTCGGTGTCGTTGTCTATGTGATCGTCGACGTTGTGCTCCAGTTTCTTCCGCCGCACTACAGCGTGATCTCAGAAGCGGAGAGCGATCTCGCGGTGGGTCCGTTTGGCTGGATTATGAGCATCAACTTCTTCGGCCGAGGCATCACGTCCGCCGCGCTGATTGTCGCGATGACGGGTACCGGTGCACGGACTCACGTTCGAACTGCTGGCGTGTCACTGCTCGCCGTGGCGGGCTTCTGCTCGGCGCTGATCGCGTTCTTTCCGACGGACATCCCGGCACGCTCGGGCATTGCGCCGTCGACCCCCCACGGCCTCATCCACATCCTTGGGGCATCATCTGGCTTCGTGCTGGCGCTCGCCGCCTTCCGGGTCCTTACCTTTTGGCTCCGCAATCGTCCGCGTGCTGCCGACGTTTTTCTTGGCATCGCTACAATCGGGCTCATCCTGCTCGGCGCGTCGATCATCGTGATGCCCGACCTGCTCGGTCTCGCTGAACGTATCTGCCTTGTCGGGATCCTCGGCTGGGTCTTCTTCGTCGCGCGTCACCTGAGATCGCTCGCCGCACAGTCGTAGGTGCCAAACCTCAGGAGATGTGACCGGCGATCGCCACGATGAGGAAGAGACCGGAGAGAACGACGAAGACCGGAAGCATCACTCGCCGTTCGGTCAGACTGCGTGAACGTGCGGTGAGAATGAACGCCCCGAAACAAACGACTGCGTACAGATAACACGCGATCTGCGAAACGAGAACGGGGATGACGAGCAGGATGTTGGCGCCCTGAAGGGCCGCGAAAGCGCCCACCAGGCATCCGGCAACCGTGAGCAGCGCGAACCATCGAAACTGGGGTTGCAGGTAGTGGTCTTCTCCGCCCCACGCGAACCGCGCGAGCGGAACACCCGCGAGCAGTACCACCTGGAAGATCGCCAGACCGACCAGGATCACGCTGCATACGGTGGCGACGACTTGAGGCACGCGAACACAGTAGCGGTCGCCCGCTGAGTGTTCGTTGCGGTGTCGCACCAGATGTCCGGAATACTGGTCGTGTGAGCGGGAATGACGATGACGAGGCTCTGACCTGGGCCGGTGGTCGTGACCCGAGCCACTACGAGACCCCGGAGGTCAAGCCGCCGAAGCCGCCAAAACCGGGCAAGGCGCCACGGGTTAAGTCGAAGTCCGCGGATGCGACGGTCGATGCGGATGGCACGGACGACGGAGGCGACGCGGAGGAGTTGGCACCCGCAATGAGTGGGGCGATGCTCATTTCGTTGGGCATCCTCGGTGGCGTCTACCTGCTCTACACGGTTGGCTGGTTCGTGTCATGGCAGCGACTTGTCTATGTGGACTCGGATCTGCTCGAACTGACCGCTTTCCGCATCCAGCAGGTGCTGGCCATCCTCGCTCCGCCACTGTGGTTCGTTGTGACCCTGCTCTTCACCCGCGAACGCAAGCCGGCGGTTCGACTGATTTGGCTTCTGATCGGCGCACTCCTGCTGATTCCCTGGTCTTTTACGTTTGGACGATGACCGATGACAACTGAACCTGTGTCACAGGAGACCGACGACGCGCGGGCCCGCTACGGCTGGCCGTCGATCGTGGTGGCGGTTGTGTTTGGAGTCCTCAATGCCTACGTGCTGTGGAACGCGATCGGCAACCTCATCAACTTGCCCAAGGAATTCGGATCGGTCACGCCGTGGTGGTTGCTGATCCTGAACCTTGCAGTTCCGATCCTGACCTTCGCGGTTGCGTTCTTCCTGGGCAGGCGAAGCTCCCTCGGCGCTCGCACCCTGTTCTTCGTCATCGGGCTGGCCGTCGTCGCGTGCTCGACGGTCGGCTCCATCGCCTACGTGCAATCCCACTTCGGGCTCATTTAGCCCCGATCGCGCGCGCAGTCGGAGGCATTTCCTATTGGGTACTGTTGTTGACGCAACGATTGGAGACCACGCGTGAGCCGCTTCGCCCACCTCGTCGGAAGTGTCAACCTTCCCGACGCCGAGACGACCTTTGAGACGGTGAGCGAGCACCTCGGGGGGCGGCTGCATCGGATCCCTGACGGGGAAGTCGGCGATCGCTATTACTGGATCCAGTTCCAGAAGGATTTCTTCGACGTAACTCCTGGGCTCACCCGAGTCGGCGACACTCCGTTCTATATTCGGGAGCGTTTCGATGGACGGCCGATTGTCCTCGATGGTTCCGTGCCGGCCGATGAGCTCCAGCTTCCCGGCCTCGGCTACGCGGATGCCGCAATCGAGTCATACGCAACATTCGCCGCCTTGAAGGCCCGGGGTGGCATCCCGAGCGAAGCGCGCTTCCAGGTGTCGCTTCCGACTCCTGCGGGTGTCGTCGGCAGCTTCTTCCACGCCGAGCACCGCGCCGCCGTCGAGCCCGTATACGAGCGCGCGCTCATGAGCGAGCTCGGTCGCATCCTCGATGCTCGAGAAGGCGCAAATCCGCGGCTACGAAATCACGTCGTGGTTCGGTGACACGCACGAGGAGATTCTTGACGGGGTGCTGGAGCGGGCGGCCCGCCAGGCCGCCGCTGTTCCCGCCGACGTCGAAGTTGGCTACCACCTTTGCTACGGCGATGTCGAAGAGAGTCACTTCGTCCAGCCGGCGGACTCTGGCATGCTCGCCGAGGTTCTGAGCGGCCTGTTTTCGCGGTCTCCGCGCCACGTCACCTGGGTGCACCTTCCGGTGCCAATCGAACGCGACGACGAGGCATATTTCGCACCGCTCGAGTCCGTCGAGTGGCCCGCCTCGACCGAGGTCTATCTCGGCCTGCTGCACCACGAGGACGGCGTCGATGGCGCCCTTCGACGTGCGGCGTCAGCGTCCAAGTATGTGGCCGGTTACGGTGTCGCGACCGAGTGCGGCTTTGGTCGTGGACCGAGCGAGCGCACGGTGACGCTGCTGAAGCTCCACGAACAGGTCGCCGCTGCGCTTTGAACACCCGCACTCGGCTTCGTATTACGTCCATCGCGTGGGCTCGCCCCTCTCGATGTGACCCTGTGGCCGCGCCCAAGTAAACTCGGGTTCGCATGCTGCCCACGGATGGCAGCTCAGCTAATCCAATACTCAAAGGACCGACTTAGTGGCCAAGCCGATCGTGCTCATCGCTGAAGAACTTTCACCCGCGACGGTTGAGGCACTGGGCCCCGACTTCGACGTGCGTTCCATAGACGGCACCGATCGCGTGGCACTCCTTGCGGCACTGCCCGAGGCGAGCGCCATCCTGATTCGCTCCGCGACGCAGGTCGATGAGGAGGCAATTGCGGTCGCCAGAAACCTCAAGGTCATCGCGCGCGCCGGCGTCGGTCTCGACAACGTCGACGTCAAGGCGGCGACCACCGCGGGCGTCATGGTCGTCAACGCGCCGACTTCCAACATCATTTCCGCTGCTGAGCTCACCGTGGGACACATCCTGAGCCTTGCCCGATTTATCCCCGCGGCCAACGACAGCCTCGCGGCAGGCACGTGGAAGCGGTCGAAATATACCGGAGTCGAACTCTTCGAGAAGACCGTCGGCATCATCGGGCTCGGCCGGATCGGTGCTCTGATCACCGCTCGCCTGCAGGCGTTCGGGATGAACGTGGTCGCCTACGATCCGTATGTCACCGCCGCGCGGGCGCAGCAGCTGGGGGTAACGCTCCTCGGCCTGGACGAACTCCTGAAGACCTCGGATTTCATCACGATCCACATGCCCAAGACGCCGGAAACGACCGGCATGATCTCGACCGACCAGCTCGCGCTGATGAAGCCGACGGCGTTCATCGTCAATGTGGCCCGAGGCGGCCTGATCGATGAGGATGCGCTCTACGCCGCACTGAAGTCGAAGCGCATCGCCGGAGCGGGCCTGGACGTGTTCGTGAAGGAGCCGCCGCTCGAGTCGCCGCTGCTGGAGCTCGACAACATCATCCTGACTCCCCACCTCGGCGCATCCACGGATGAGGCTCAGGAGAAGGCCGGAGTCTCGGTGG
>Ga0193728_1000588_pt1 | contig 17780 bp, 13 predicted proteins | sample U1c1metaG_FD_143037 | JGI IMG/M metagenome (GOLD analysis project Ga0193728, IMG submission 143037) | Soil microbial communities from a riparian zone of the East river system, Colorado, United States - U1c1 | ecosystem: Environmental > Terrestrial > Soil > Riparian zone | place: USA: East River...
AGTCATAACACCCTACGCCGCCGTTCTGGCGCTCAACGTCGATCCCGCTGCGGCGGTGAAGAATTTGCGGAAGATGGAAGCCTCAGGATGGCTCGGGCCATATGGATTTTACGAATCAGCGGATTTTAAAGAGGCCACCGCCGCCAATACCCGTTCCCCCGAACTCGTCTGCTGCTGGATGGCCCATCATCAAGGCATGACGCTACTGGCGATAAGTAATCTTTTGTCTGAATCGCTTTTTCAACGACTCTTCCATGAAGAGGTCATCGTTGCCGCTACCGAAAGGTTGTTGCACGAACGCGTGCCATTGACGTTCGAGATCCAGAAAGAAAATCAACCCGCCGCGTAACCCCACCCTGAAGCCGGTGTCCCAAATTGGGCCCGGGCCTTGTCAATATGGATCCGTACTACTGGTTACGTACATAACTTTACAATCAAGTCATTGCTTCTCTTCGACTTAAATATCAGCCGTGCATGGCCCGCGCGTGCCCTACCTATCGTGCTGGCCCCATGCCCTTGTTTTATCTGCATTGGCGGGTTGTGCTCAAGGTATTTCGCGAGGGGCAATAAAGTGAACGTCGCTACTCCTGATGTCCTCAATATAACGGAGTTGTTGAGCCGCGTGGGCAAAAGTACAAACCAGTATCGGACCGCTGTTGGTGACCATGAGTATGGGTGTGCATCAGACTCAAAATTGGGGCGTACGAACCGTCGAAGAACTCTTACACGAAGTGGACTCGGCTATGTATGCGGCCAAGGCCGCGGGCCGGAATCGCATTAGCTTCACTAAGTCTGACAGTTCCACGGACGCTGATCACCTAGTGCCCAAGGAAGCGGAACAATCTTTGCGTTAATCGAAAGTCTCTGGCCCGCTTGCTTGCTGCGCGGCTTCAAACTCCCTTAATTTTTACCCCTGCCTGCAATTGAGACATCATTTGCCGCATCGCCGCGGTGGACCCGGGAGATCGCTTCTCGCGCCACGCTTCCAGCCGCTTGCAAGCGTCCTCGATATTCCCAAACAGGTGAGGGTTCTTGAAAGCCGAACGCCATGTGGGAACCACCGCACGCATGCGATCCCACACCACCCACAGTTCGCCATTGCTCTCAAAAAAAAGCTCATCATTGATCAACCCGCGATTCACAATCGAGGCCACCATGTCCCAGTAACTTATGACCATGCGGATATAAGTGTTTTCCTCGCTGCTCTGCGGATATTTCTGCATCATGTCCTCGGGAGATTGAGGATGAAAATGTTCCACGAACCACGACCGTGCTTGGCGCAATCGCGGCTCGCGCCGCAGGTCATAGAGTCGCAGCATCAAATTTACTTCGTCATAACTGATCTGGCTCATACCATTCTCCTCACTGATTTGTGAGATCGCCGGCCTTTACTGGCTCCGAAGCTGGCATCGCTCCGGCGAACTCAAAGCGTTGGACGATCGAAACCGGTATACCCTGCCGCTGAAGCTCCACGTGAATGCGGCGCCGCAGCTCGCGAGAAATCTCATCCTGGTGATTTGGCAGCGTGCGCACTTGCAATCGCACGGTTGTCGCGTTGCGATCAAAACTCTGAACTCCCAATATCCGCGGTCCGTCTACTAATGTCTTGGACCATGCCGGGTCGGCGCGTAACTCCGCGGCCGCCGACTCCAGCGAACGCAAAGTTTGTTCCAACGGAGCGTCCGGCGAAAGCGAAATATCCACGAAAGCCTGCGACCAGTCCCGGCTTAGATTGCTGACCGTGCGAATATCTCCATTAGCTATCGTGACCAACGCGCCTCGCGCGTCACGCACTACCGTTCGCCGCAGCGTCACATGTTCCACGCGGCCAATAATATCGGCCACTTGGATCGTATCTCCTACGATGTACTGATCTTCCAGAACGATGTAAAAACCGGTGATGATATCGCGAACCAAGTTCTGCGCACCAAAACCTATCGCCAGGCTGGCCAGCCCCGCCAGCGTCGCTATCGGCGTTACATTGATCCCAAACTCCGGCATCGCCGTGAGCAGCGCTATGCCCCAAACGATCTTGGTTCCCGCGCTAAATAGCAATCCAGCCAACGTCCGCGTTTGTTGTTCCCGGGCCTGGGCTGCGCGTGTTTGCGAGGCCGCTCGCTTGATAACCAGATTCGTGACCACCCTTAACAGCCGGTTCAGTATCAACGCAACCGCGATTATGCCGAGCACGTGCAGGCCGTTTCGCAGCGTGAATTCAGACCAGTGGGTGAAAGTCAAAGTATTGGGCATTAAACTTTACAGGAGGGCGAGTATAACATTGGAACCACGGCCAAGCCGTACGCGCAGGCGCTTGGTCCGGCGTGCATATCGTAGTAAAGGAGGCTCGCCATGATCGCATCTAGCCAGGACCGCCGTAAATTCTTACACCGCTTTTGCGGGCTGGGTATCACCTGCGCTCCGATGATTTTTCTGCAAGGGAAACCGCGCACGCAACAAGACCCTCGGCCCCTGGGAAATGCTGATGGGAAGCCGGAAGATGAAAGCACACCTTTTCCACCAGGTTCGCGTAAAGCCGCACTGGAAGAAAACGAAAAAAACATCAAGCAAAAAGTCGAGAAATTATTTCAGTTGGCAACCGAACTCAAGGATGAAGTGGATAAAACCGATTCGGCGAAAGTGTTGTCTCTCGCAATGCTAAAGAAGGCCGAAGAAATAGAAAAACTGGCCAAAGATATCAAGAGCCGAGCCAAGGGCTGACGCCCAGGTTAAATCGCTCGTATGCCTCGTTTACCGCCTTCATGGCGTTAGCCGGGCATAAGTCAGCCTGATACAATCTCCTTACGTGCTGCGCGCCCGTAGCTCAGATGGATAGAGCGTCAGCCTCCGAAGCTGAAGGTCGTGAGTTCGACCCTCACCGGGCGCGCCACTTCGAGCAGTATTCTGCCCCATTTACTTGTTTTGTTCGTTAGACAGATCAGGCGGCATTACGCCGTTCGGCGGGTCGCCGCGCTGTGATCAGGAAAATAAGTCTGCTTCTTGACCAGGGCATCCACGGCGTCTAGTAGCGTCGCACGCGCGTCACTCTTATTCACGAATCCTTGGCCGCCCGCCATTTTGGCTTCGTGAACCAGATACACACCATCGTGCATGGAGAAAAAGAGGATCGGCACATCTGGCAGAAACGATCTGATCTCTTTGGCTGAGTGGATGCCGTCCAACACCGGCATGTTCACATCCATGATGATCAAATCGGGCTTTAGTTCCCTTGCTTTCTCAACGGCTTCCTCGCCGTTCGCGGCTTCTCCGCAGACTTCGATATTTGGCCGCGAGGAAAGAATTGCGGTCACGCCCATCCTAACCGATTCGTGATCGTCGACCAGCAGACAGCGCATAAAACACCCCGCTCTGTGTTGCCCTTTAGATGTAGTCAACTTTAGTGGTTATCGCCCGCTTGGGAATACCGCGAATACCCTAGACTCTCGTTCGTGAGTCTTTCGGCCCAGCAGACCACGTCACTATACTCCATGATCACGCCAAAACTGCTTGCCTACCAGTCTCCGCCAAGGTTCTCTGACGGCCCGTACCTGGATGAGGCACACCGGGTTTGCTTTGTTGGGGGACATGCTATGCGTGTAAACTACCCCGCTGCATAAGCAGCAACGCTCAGAGGCTTTCTCTTGCTAAGCCATGCTCACCCGGAAGTGGAAGGCGCGGAATTTGTGGTGTTCGCCGATCCGTCGCGCAAGTATCTCGATTGCACCGATGGCGTCTGTCGTTTGCTGGGCTTCCAACGCTCGGAAATGCTGGCGCGCAGCATCGAAAATGTAAGTTTCGATGATCGAGAAGTTTCCAAACAATTCGCCGAATACCTGCGGCGCGGAAAGATGGACGGCGAATACGTTTTACGCCACAAAGACGGAAACCCTATACCCATCCGGTATCGTGCGTTTGTATTCGCCGATGGTTGTATCGCCGCAGTATGGGAACCCATAAAGGATTGGCGAGAATTATATCTTTCCGCCCTCGTTGAAATTGATCCAGCAAAACTCAAACTGAAGGCTGGATTGGCCCTCCTGGCGGTTCAGCAACGCATGCAAGAACTAAAAAGCGTTCCGGCCACGCCTCATTCGGAGCAACGGTCGCTGCGTGATGCTGCCTCAGCGCTGCAGTCCTTGATGAAAACGACTTAGACCTGTTAATGGTCTCTGTCTGGTGTCGGGGTTGCTATTTAACATGTGACACTTTCCTGATTGGGGCACTATGCGCTATGGCCCAGTTGCGATAACGTACGCGAAGTGGCCGACCCTCCCAATGAGTTGGAAGCGCTCAGGACGCAGATCGCAGCCCTGACTGCGCGCGTCTACCAGCTGGAGCTGGCGCGTGAATTGCCTTCCAAGCCGGTTTCGGCGCCCGTCCCTCAACCTGTAAAGCCGGAACCTGTAAAGCCGTCAACTCCATCGCCATCCCCTGTCTCTCCAACTCACGAGCACATATTCAACCCCGGCGCTGCATCGCCCGGCTTCCACACGCCACCCCGAACGCCTCTCTCGATTCCTCGCGGCCGAGAAGGCGATCTGGAAAAAAAGATCGGACAGTATTGGCTGAACCGCATCGGCATCGCTGCCATGCTCATCGGTGTTTCATATTTTCTTAAATATGCATTTGAAAATAACTGGATCGGCCCCGGTGGGCGAATCGGTATAGGGCTGTTATGTGGAATCGCGCTGATCTTGTGGAGCGAGCGCTTCCGCGCGCGCGGCCACGCTGCGTTTTCTTACTCCTTGAAAGCAGTGGGCATTGGCACGCTGTACCTATCCCTGTGGGGCGCGTTTCAGGTTTATCACCTGATCCCTGCGAGCGCAGCTTTTGTAGCGATGATCCTGGTTACCGCGTCAACCATCGCGCTGGCCTTAAGCCAGGACGCCGAGTTGCTCGCGAGCTTTGCTATGATCGGCGGTTTTGCCACGCCCGCCCTGCTATCCACCGGCCAGAATCACGAAGCCGTCCTTTTCTCCTACCTCGTCCTCCTGGACTTGGCCATTCTTCTGATGGCCGTCGTCAAACCTTGGCGCCGTTTACAGTGGGGAAGTTTTGCTGGAACCCTCGTGTTATACCTCGGCTGGTACTCCGCCTACTACAACCGCGACCAACGGCCACTCACCGTTTTTTTCGCCGCGCTCTTCGCAGCTATTTTCGCGGCAATCCCGCTGGCTTCCCGTCATGAACGCTCTACTCGATTTTCCGGCCCCAGCATGACGCTGACCATGCTCCCGCTCATGAATGCGGTGGTATTTTTTCTGCAATTGTATTTCATGTATGAAAGTGAAACGACCACGCTCACCTGGTTTGCGCTCGCGTTGGCCGCCTTCTATTTGTGCATCAGCGCCTTGTTTAAAAAGCGCTTCCCTAGCGACGACGTAAGCGTAATCAATTTATTGCATGTGGCCATCGCCATCGCCTTCATCACCATTGCCATTCCATTAAAGCTCGAGGCCCACTGGATAACCATCAGCTGGCTGATCGAATCGGCGGTCCTTTTGTGGATCAGCGTGCGCACGCAAACTAATTTCCTGCGTCATCTCGCGGTTGCCGCTCTCTCGTTGGGAATTTTTCGCTTGTTGGTTTTTGACCAGATGCAGGCGAACACCCTGATATTCAATGCGCGATTTGCTACCTACGTGGTTGCCATTGCGGTTCTGGCTGGCATCGCCGTCTTTGGGAAGCAGCACGCCGCACAAAACGAACGCCCTTTTCTACAGCTCGCGGTAATAGCGCTCAATCTGCTGGCATTGACCGCTCTTACCCTCGAAGTTGCGGATTATTTTGATCGACAAATGCTTCCCGTCGGCAATCACTGGCAATATGACCACCAGCTGTCTCTGGTTCGCGGATTCACTTACTCGGCCATTTGGCTGATTTACGGCGCCGCATTGATGGCCGTTGGCTTCCGCAAACGCAGTGCCTTCCTACGCTGGCAGGCGCTGATTTTAATTGCCTTCACCACCGGCAAAATCTTTCTGTACGACGTGTCCCAACTTGGCGGAAGCTACAGAATCCTGAGTTTCATCGCCCTTGGAGCGGTTTTGCTGGGAATATCTTTCATCTATCAACGCGACTGGCTGAAGCTTTCTCCCGAGTCATCGTATCCACCCGCACCTGCCCATTCTGCTAAGGAAATGTCGTGAGCAAAATATCGTCGGCAGCCTTAGCCATAATATTGGCCATCAGCGCCTCTCCCTCCTATTTCAAATATCGCCGGCAGGTACAATCCATAAATTCCGCCGGGCAGCATTACGTCGTCGTTGACGAGGCGCTCTGGCGGCACGCCCGGCCGGGTTTGAACGACTTACGTATGTACGCAGCGGAAAAAGAAATTCCTTACAGCATGACGATAGAGACCGGGGGCTCGGAAACCGAACAGAAACAATTCCGCGTGCTTCAGCCCGCTTCCATTGGCGGAAAAACTCAGTTTCTCCTGGACATGTCCGGAGTCGACGAATACGACCGCATCCATTTGACGCTGGCCACCAAAAATTTTGTCGCTCACGCCCGTGTGGAAGGCCAGGACGATCCACACGGAACCAAATGGGCTCTTCTCGGCACCACCACGCTTTACGACCTGTCCGATGAAAAGCTTGGCTTCAACAGCACGCTGCAAATTCCGCTGAGCGCTTTTAAATTCTTGAAGGTTACCGTCGACAGCGCAGTGAAACCCTCCGCCGTAAAGAACGGCACGGCCGGCGCAACGCGCGCCCAGAAAGCCGTTTGGCGCGAGGTCACCAGTCCCTCGAAGCTGGAACAGCACGGAAAAGAAACGGTCATTACTTTTGATGTCCCCGCAAATACGCCCGTGGAGCGCCTCACGTTGGATATTGATCCCGCCCAAACAAACTTTTGTCGCCAGATCCAAATACGCGGCAGCAAGGACGAGCAGTACTCTACCGAACAGATAAGCCGCATTCACATGCTGCGCAATGGCCAAAAAGTGGACGTCGAGCGGACCTCCATAGAGCTTTGCGGGAATTGCCAGCGAATTCTGAAGGCCGTAATTCAAAACGGAGACGATCCGCCCTTAAAGATCACCGGCGCGCACTTGCAACAGTGGGAGCGGCGAATCTATTTCGATTCCGATGCAGGCGAGCGGCCATGGGTCTATTACGGCGACGAAAAACTCGGCGCACCCGAGTACGACTATGCCAAATTATTCCAAAAGAATGCCCCCGTTGAGCCGGTTGCGTTAGACCCGGAAGTGAATAACGCCGCATATGTTCCAAGACCGGACGACCGTCCCTGGTCGGATCAACACCCCGCTCTTCTATGGATCGCCATCCTCGCGGCGGTGGTTATTTTGGGTGCCGTCGCCGTGCGCTCCTTGACAACAACCGCGAAGCCGGCTTCATAAGGAATTTCTTCGCCTGATATATTTTGAAGTTCCCAAACCCCGGACCATTGGAAAGAAGTTATTTAGCAAAACTTTTTACGTCACGCGGCATTCGTTGCTCAGGGCTGTCGTGGTCCGCGCGCCACAGTTGTTAGAAGTCCATTTTTTACGCGGAACTCTGGTCCTCTCCACCTGATTCTGTCGGACAGTAATCCCACCAGCCACACAATGAAGGCCCCCCATAGGGTTGCCCGGGCTCTCTCTCTGTTCCGTTTATGTCGACACCAGTGAGAGTGCCGGGCTTAATGCGTAAGGGATGAGTCAAGAAAGGCTTCCGACACCCAAGTCTCGGAAGAATTGCCTTCGTAACATCAGGTAACATATGGCTACTCAAGAGCTATTTCGTTAAGTTCGGTCCTGGTGATGAACAGACTGCGGCGGGGAGAAAATTTTTGAACGCGTTGATTGACAGATTGGTTCGAGCGGAATGGGGTCGTCGAATCTATAGGATACTTCCACAGCAGGTGCTTGATCGTCTGCCGGAACCGGACCTTCGGGGTATGGCGGGTGACCATGGAGGAATGATTCGAGGATGGGGGATTGAGTTCGGAACACTCCGGAGGCTAGTCTCACGAGACCCGCTATATCGGAAAGCGCGTCGTGCCGAGGGTGGCAGGTCAGTCCTTACGGAACTTCGGCGAATCAATCTGTTTTTGCTCATTCGTTTTTATTTTCGGGATCTTCAGTCAAAAGACATCGCCGAACTTGGTGTCTACCGTGGCGGAAACGTTTTTTTCATGGCTACGTTGTTAGACGAATTGTATCCGGGCGCCAAAGTGTATGCCTTTGACACCTACACCGGTATGCCGGAAACAAAGCGTGGCATCGACCTGCATGTAGCGGGAGATTTCGGCGATTCGTCACTGGAAGAAATTATGCAGTCGGCAGCGGATCGGGGAATAAAAAATATCGAATTCGTGAAAGGAGATGTCCGCGACACGCTGGCGACGTTTGATGCGCCCATTGCGTTAGGCCACATTGACCTGGATATCTACGAGCCCATCGCGTTTGCGCAGAACGTCATATGGAAGTGTTTAGTTCCTAACGGTTACCTCGTCTATGACGACGCGACGACAAGTTCTTGCCTGGGGGCGACGCGAGCTGTAGAAGACTTTCTCGTCCAGCATCGCATTCACAGCGATCAGATTTATCCCCATTTCGTGTTCCACAAAACCACCTAAAACCTTAACTTCACGTCTCACAACGCCATGGACTTCGAACCGGATCGTTTCACGTATTTGTTCGCGTTGAACCGTGGCATCCTGCTCACCCCGTTTAACAACATGGCCTCATTTTACCCGCGACCACCGCAGCTCAAGTTGATCGCCACACCGAAGTGTCTCGCAAGCCGCGCAAGCGTTGTTTAATTAAGATCCGCCGTCGCGTGGATTCGGAAGCTGAATCTGCACTTGGGTGTACCAGATTCGCACTTTGAACGGGGTTCGGTCATCTAGCAGCTAGCCTTGAGAATTCAATCACGATTACAAAACAAGGCCGATGCAGGTAAACACCGCATATTCTTTGCGCATACTGATCAGTTTTTCGCCGCTAATCGTCTTCGTGTTACAGCGATTCGCGCACCTTCTCCAGTTCTTTCCGTTTTGATTTATCCACATCTGGAAATGACAGGTTCAAGTCGTTCAGCTCCGTTACGATCGCCAGGGCGGCCGCAACCCTTGTGAACCATTTATTATCCGCCGGGATCACGTACCAGGGAGCATTCTTGTTTGCTGTGCTTTGAATGGCCTCCTCGTAAGCGTCCCGGTATTGCTTCCAGCAGCCGCGCGCCTTCACATCTGCCATTGAGAACTTCCAGTTTTTCTCAGAATTCGCCAGCCGCGCGAGAAAGCGCTTTTCTGCTCCTTTTTTAAAGATGCAGAAAAAATTTCAGTACCACGAAACCGGTCGTGTTATACGTCGGTTGGTACTCCAGCTCATTACACTCTTGCAACAGTGGGAGCGGCGAATTTATTTTGATTTCTATGCAGGTGGGGGGCCATGGATCTATTACGGCGACGAAAAACTTAGCGCACCGGAGTACGACTACGCCAAATTATTTCAAAAGGATGCCCGCGTTGAGCCGGTTGCGCTAGACCCGGAAGTCAATAACGCCGCATATGTTCCCAAGCCTGACGACCGGCCCTGGCCGGATCAACATCGGGCTCTTCTATGGGTCGCCATCCTCGCGGAGGTGGTTAGTTTGGGTGCAGTCGCCATGCACTCCTTGAAAACATCCGCGAAACCGGTTTCGTGATGAATTTCTTCGCCTCAATATATTTTGAAGCAACCCCATATCCGAAGCTTGGAAAGAATTATTTAGCGAGGAAAAACTTTTTACGTGACCACGTTGGCCTGCGTTCGTTTGCTCAGGGCTGCCGCGGTTCGCGCGCCACAGGCGTCAGGAGTCCATTCTTCACGCGGAACTCAGTACCTCTCCACCTAATTCTGTCGGACAGTAATCCCACCAGCCACACAATGGAGGTGATTGCGTCGCGCACCGGGAGAAGCCATAGCTTGCTGATTATCGTTTGATCTCGCAGTCCCCAGACCCCGGCAACCCACGCCACGCTGATTCGCAGCAAGAAATATGTTACTAAATACGCGATGGCCAGGCCCGTCCAACCCGCGGTACCGGCGACAATAGCGGCAAGCACTGCCCACGGAAGTCCGTGTGTAAAAATCATTCCCGCGTACGCAACGGGCCGAACATTTCGCAACCCGATGGCCCACCGCAGTTCCTGGCCAAAAAGCTCGTGAATAGTTTCTCTAGGAAATACTACGGACACCGCTTCCCGCATGATCTCTACTCGATGGCCTTGTCGCGCGATACGATTTCCCAACTCAAAATCGTCGGAATGATGATCGGCCATTGATTCCCAACCGCCTATTTCAGCGAGGCGTTCCTTGGTAGTCGCCATCGTCCAACCAAACGCGAACTGCACGCCGCCTTCAAGCCTCCGCGCTATCAAAGCACTTGGCAAAGAATCCGAGCACATGCCCAGCATTGCGAGATCCGCAGCGAGCGTGCCGCCACCGGCGCAGCGATAGAATGACGTAACGGCCCCCACCTCGGCATCCGCGAATGCCCCCACGAGTTCGCGCAAGTAATCTGGCCCCACGCGAACGTCACTGTCACTCATCACCAGCAATTCGTACTGCGCTTCTTTGACTAAACGGTATAAGTTGCTTATTTTATTATTCTGCCCCAACCGTTCGACCGAAGTGGCCAGGCGGATTCGCGTATTCGGAAAGTCCCGCTGTAATTTCTCGATGACCGGAACAATCGGATCGCGGGGATCACTCACAGCGAAAATAATTTCGTACACCGGATAATTGAGTTGGCAATAGCTCGCAAAGTTATCGTACGCTTCAGAATCCACACCACGAACTGGTTTGAGAATACTTACCGGTGGCGCAAAAGCGTCATCTCGCGGAGGCAAGCGCCGAATACTACGGAAGTAACCGATGATGTTGTAGAGAGAAAGAATGTAGTAAATCAGCGGACACAGCGCCAAGAGCAACAGGAGTGAGCGTAATGCCATCAACACGTTTTATCTGCTCGCTGGGCTAAAATGTCCATAATCTCGACGCCTGGAAAATGACCAAACCGAGAGGAACTCTTCCCCGAATCATACGCCCAATTGCTGCTGGTATTCGAGAGCAAATGTACCAGAGTTCGTTCGTTCAGTTTTTGACAAAAATTCTGACGCAGCTGTACAACCCCAATAAACTAGTTACATTCTAATCAGCGTCCAATATACTGATAACCAGTCCTGATTGATGCCAGCACAAGTTGCGAGACGTTTTTGAGAAGCTCTCTAATTTTGGCTTTACCGGACCTGCCGGGAGCCTTCATACCGGAGCGGTTGCTGCGTAATATTGTAATTTATTGCCGCATTTCGACACCAGTAAGATCGAATTTCGGGCGAAGCATTTAGAACGCGTATCGCTGTGGGGGACGGTGCATGAAGCATTTTATTTCGTCGCGAGTGAATTTCGTGGATCGATCAACGGCGTTGCTTCCAGTCTTCCTGTTAATCCTATGTTCAATACCTTATTCGATCCGCGCACAGGTTCAACCTCCTCAACAAAACACACGCGAGGACAGTTCTAGTTCCACTAGCGATCTGAGACCCGCGCCTCGCGTTTCCGACCTTGCGGCTGAAAATTATGGGCATCTAGCCGCCGCCGCCGCCGATATTCGCGACGTGCTCTTAAGGGATAGTGGTCTGATGGTGGAATTGAAGCGTATAGCGATTAAGGAAGCCACGGATAATGCACAGATTGTCGAAGATTCTTCACTAACCGACGACGCGATCTTCAGCAGATTGGAACGCGATGTTCGATTTCGTTCCTTGGCTACTCGGCTGGTTCAGCGCTACGGGTATTTACTCCCAAAATTCAATCCCGATTCAGAGCTGGCGAAAGAGCGGGACCTGATTCTTAAAGAGCGGGCCCACCGTCAAGTACAGATCGAAGCGCAGGAAGATGCGGAAATCGATGCCGAGATCAAAAAACGGGCAAATCTCGAACTCTCGGGCGATTGCCAAAATGACCAGCAGAGTGGCTGCAACCGATCGAACAGTCAACGAATGCGGCGGCCGGTCAATCCCAACTTAGGGAACCAGGGGCAGCCGAGCGACCAGGGAACGCCGTTTCAACAGCAATTGCCTATCAATCCGACCGCGGGCTCCCAGGTTCTTCGGGCGCGCAACGAGACTCCAAATTTTGACGGGACGGCAAGCGGAGGAGGTCTGGATTCTTTGCAGCAGCTCGCAGCCGCGCGAGACGCCGCTGGTCTAGATGCCCAATCGCTAGGTTCCAGCGGAGGCGCGCTGGACGATAGCGGCAACGAAAGCCGTGCTTCCAGGATCGCGCAGATGATGTCTAGCGCGCAGGGAAGCCCGACTGGCCGAGGGGACTTAGCTGGGTTGTCATTATCAGTGGATCCTACCGGCGTGGGTTCAATGTCGAACAGCAATGGCGGCGCGGGGCGACCAAACTATGCGCAATTAAATTCCGAGCGCCGTCGCTGGAATAGGGAATTGCGCGGGTACGCTCCGCTCGACCTGTCGCCGGTTTCGATGGTACATCGCCCGAATCCGTATGCGAATATCCCCTCGCTTTACGACATGTATGTGCAGGCCTCCAACAAGCAGGGACCTTTGCAAAGGTTCGGGCTGGACGTCTTCCGCAATCAAGACACCGACCTAGATAACTTCCCAATCGACTTGCCGGCCGGCCCGGATTACATGGTGGGGCCCGGTGATGGTTTGGCAATCGATTTGTGGGGCGGGGTATCGCAGCGCATCTCGCGGACGGTCGACCGGCAGGGACGTATTTCACTGCCGGAATCGGGTCCGGTGCAGGTCAGCGGGCATAGCTTGGCGGAAGTGCAACAGACGGTTCAGAAAATACTGCGTGCTAATTATCGGGACGTTTCTGCGGATGTTTCGCTGTCGCGACTGAGAACAGTCCGCGTGTATGTGGTGGGCGAGGTGATGGAGCCGGGAGCGTACGACATTAGCTCGCTGTCGACTCCGCTTAACGCGCTGTTCCAGGCCGGCGGCATCTCCGATCGAGGTTCGCTGCGAAACATAAAGCATTTCCGCGGAAACAGCCTCGTTGAAGATGTGGATGCCTACGACCTGCTGCTCCATGGGGTGCGCAGCGAAATGGCGCATCTCGAAAGTGGCGATACCTTGCTAGTAGCTCCCATGGGCCCGGAAGTTACCATCGAGGGCATGGTTCGCAGGCCTGCTGTTTATGAACTCCGCGGCGAAAAAACTCTCTCGGACGCACTCGATTTAGCAGGTGGAATTCTGCCAGCCGCGGCGCTACAACATATTGAAGTTCAGCGGCTGATTGCGCATGAGAAGCGCACCATGCTCACCCTGGAGATTTCCGCTGCCAGCGACGCGGAAGCGATCACCAAGCAATTGAGCGCTTTCAAGATTCAGGACGGCGATCAAATTCACATTTTCCCGATTGCTCCCTACAACGAAAGCGCTATTTACCTGCAGGGTCACGTAGTGCGTCCCGGCCGCTATTCCTATAGTGAGGGGATGAAGGCGACGGACTTGATCAAGTCTTATGCTGATCTGCTTCCGGAGCCTGCCGGTCATTACGCCGAAATTATCCGCCGGACTTTCGGCCAACGGTCGAAAGCTTTGATCTGGCTTCGGCTCTAGCGAATCCCGCCACCGCCCCGAAATTGGAAGCGCACGACACCGTTCGCGTTTTTGGCCGCTATGATTTCGAACCCGCCCCGGAAGTGTGGATTGGTGGGGAAGTGCGTTCAGTTGGGAAATATGCAACATCAGGGCAGATTCGTTTGCGGGACGCGATTTATCTGGCGGGCGGAACTTCGCCTGATGCTTCGCTTGATTCCGCGCAATTGTTCCGCACCCAAGCCGACGGAACGTTGAAAATCTTTAGCGTGAACCTCGGTGGCGCCCTTGCCGGCAAACCCATCGACAACATTTTGATGGAACCCCGCGATCGCCTGCTGGTGCAACGCAACGTTGCGCAAGTCGATCCGGCTTCCGTGGATATCAAGGGTGAAGTGGCCAAGCCTGGACGTTATCCGTTGACGACCAACATGCATGTCGAAGACCTGATCCAGGTCGCAGGAGGATTGAAGCGCACCGCGGACCCAGTTAAGGCCAACCTCACCCGCTATGCCGCCGGCGATCCGCGACATTCCCCAAGCGAAAATCTATCCATCGCCCTTTCCGCTGTGTCCGCGGGCGATTCGGAAGAGAACAAGCTTTTGCGCGACGGAGACGTGCTTACTATTCCGCAGAATCCTGGCTGGAATGATGTCGGAGCTACCGTCACGATCCGTGGAGAAGTACTGCATCCGGGTCCCTTCGGAATTCGGCCTGGAGAAAGACTCAGTTCCGTTCTGCAGCGCGCCGGGGGATTCAGCCCCCAGGCTTATCCGTATGGCGCGGTCCTGATGCGTACCGAAGTGCGAGATTTGGAAATGAACGCGCGAGCTGAGATGGTCCGGCGGCTGAAAGCAGAGCAGGTACATTTAAGCACTTTGCCGGAAGGCGATAACGATCAAAAGAATGCCAAGCTCACTGCCATTGGTGAAACGGAGACGACGCTTCGCCAACTGGAGCTGAACCCTCCCATCGGACGGGTGGTGATTCGTATTCAGCCGGAGCTAAACCTTTGGAAGAACACTCCCGCGGACGTCGTCGTGCGCGACGGGGACATTCTGGTAGTGCCCAAGAAAGCAGGCTACGTCACGGTGAATGGACAAGTGTTCAATCCGACAGCGGTCAGTTTCAGACCCGGCCGAAGCGCCAAATGGTATCTCAGCCAGGCCGGGGGCTTGACTCAATTGGCAAATAAGAAAGCTGTTTTTGTCATCAGGGCGGACGGCTCGGTTCTGGCAGCCAAAAATAATTCCGGGTTTTGGAGTGGTGATCCTTTGAGTGCTACTCTGCGGGCTGGCGATACGGTCGTAGTTCCGGAAGTCGCCCCGCGCGTCGGAACGAGAAACTGGCAAACGCTGTTCCAGGCTGGCCAATTGGCGGCTTCAGCTGCCTTGGCGGTCGCTTACATTCATCCTTGAGATCGGTCCTTTCATTCCGGCTCGGGAGCAAAGTGCATCGGTCCCTTCGCGTTTTGAACACATTGCTCTTGCTCACGACTTTGAGCGCTGTTTTGCGAGCGCAGCAGCCTGATTTCCAGGATCACAATCCGGATTCGAAGGAACGTAGACAAGACACGAACATGCCACAGCCCGACAGACACACTGGGGACGATGACGGTTCTGACCAGCCTGCGGTTGTTGATTCAAACACATCAATCTCGGGACTCCCGAAAAATATCTTATTCGATCAGCAGCGTATCTGGACAAGCCCTGCGCGACTGCGATTCGCGGACGCGGATTGGCTGATTCCCGCCGCTGGTATCACTGCCGGACTTTTATCAACGGACAGCGATTTCTCGCGACATCTGTCGCATAATCCTTCGACCATAAGCCATTACAAAACCATCTCCACTGCCGGGGTAGCCGCCCTTATTGGCGGTGCGAGTGGCATGTGGCTGGCAAGTTTCCCAACTCATAATCAGCATTGGCGCGAAACTGGTTTTCTGGCCGGTGAGGCAGCCATCGACGCGCTCATTCCCATCGAAATCATGAAATATTCTCTGGGCCGAAGCCGCCCTTATCAAGGCGACGGCACTGGCCCGTTTTTCCAGGGAGGCACGTCATTCCCCTCTGAACATGCGGCGGCTGCCTGGGCTGTGGCGGGCGTTATTGCTCACGAATATCCGGGGCCGCTGCCGAAATTTTTGGTCTATAGCTTGGCCTCCCTGGTTTCTTTTTCGCGTGTCAAGGGACTCCAGCATTTTCCAACGGACGTGTTTATCGGCACTGCTATAGGCAATATGGTGGCTCAAAATGTTTACGAGCGGCATCACGACCCTGACCTCGGTGGGGAAGCATGGAAATCCATCGGGCAGATCGTCCGCGGTGATGGCAATCTCCCCACATCCAGTATGGGCTCGCCATACGTCCCACTCGACAGTTGGATTTATGAAGCTCTTGACCGCCTTACGGCTCTCGGAGTAATTGATAGCGGATTCACGGGACTGCGTCCGTGGACGCGAGCAGAGTGTGCGCGACTTGTGAATGAAGCGATGGATGCGACTAGCGGCTATCCGGATAACAGTCAAGCATATCGCTTCCTAGAACAACTGCAGCTTGAGTTCCAATACGAAATCCGCGACATGGATGGCGGCACTAATGACACCTTTCGTCTCGAATCAGCCTACTCCCGCATAGAAGACATTTCTGGAATGCCGCTTACCGACGGCTACACCTTCGCGCAAACCCAGATTAATGATTTTGGTCGTCCATATGGCCAAGGATGGAGCACCGATAGCGGTGGTTCGATTTATATGACCCACGGCCGCTGGGTCGGATATGTTCGCGGAGAACTGGAGACCGCTCCTCAGATACCTGCGTTCCCTCTCAGCACGCGCGAGACTATCGAACAAGTCAATCACTACCTGTCACTACCGCCCGATACTCCTCAGCCCGCTCAAAATAATTTCAGATTGCTGGATGCTTACGCAGGTCTCATGCTTTCCAATTGGGAATTCACATTTGGTAGGCAAAGCCTTTGGTGGGGGCCGGGTGAAGGCGGTCCAATGATGCTCAGCAATAACGCTGAGCCGATCAACATGTTTCGGATAAACCGAACTGTGCCCCTGAAATTACCCAGTTTTTTAGGCTGGCTGGGCCCCATGCGCACGGAATTTTTTTTGGGACAGTTGCAAGGCTATACTTTTGTGGATAGCCCGACAGGGTTTGTCGGGCAATTCAATAGCGCACTGAATCCTCAACCCTTTATTCATGGTGAAAACATAGCGTTCAAACCCACTCGCAATTTCGAGTTCGGTTTTTTTCGCACCACCGTTTATGGCGGTCCAGGCTACCCACTTACCATCCACACTCTGCTGCGTAGTCTATTCTCCACGTCCAATGAACAAGTTACCGCAATTGGTGGCAGCCCGATCAAACCGGGAGATCGCCGCTCGGGTCTGGACTTCAGCTATCGTTTGCCGGGAATGCGAAACTGGCTGACATTTTACGGTGATGGATTTACAGATGACCAGTTTTCGCCGATAGCCTACGCCGACCGCTCCGCATGGCACGCCGGACTTTATCTGTCGCAAGTCCCGCTGCTGCCCAAACTGGATTTTCGCGTAGAAGGTGTATATACCGATGTTCCGGCTGGCGGACAAATAGGCCATGGCTTCTTCTATTTTAATTTCACATGGAGAAGCGGCTATGTTAACAACGGTAATTTGATCGGTAGTTGGATCGGCAGGGAAGGTCAGGGTGCACAGGCCTGGACGAATTATTGGTTCAGCGCTCGTAACCGGCTACAATTTAACTTTAGGCACCAGAAGGTCAGCAATGAATTTATCCCCGGTGGTGGCACACTGACAGACGTGGGGGTTCGAGGTGACTACTGGTTCCGATCGAACGTCGGACTATCCGCCTCGGTGCAAGATGAACGATGGATTTTCCCGGTGATCCTCCCTACTGCTCAGCACAACGTAACCGGCTCCATCGAAATCTTATTTCAGCCCCAGAAGTTATTCCGCAGGGGAGGCAGTAATGTGACGGCTGGCTTTTCACCGAATGGAGCGTCGGAATGAGACACTCAGGTGGCGCTGTTGCTCCTCAAACTATTCCCGATGTGCCGCACCTGCCGGAAAGCTCTCGCGGCGATGCTCCGGGCAAAGGCGAACAGTCCGTAGCGATGTTTCGGCTGGTCTGGGAGAACCGAAGGTTCCTGACCCGGGTTTCCTTATACGCCGTGCTGGTCAGCGCGGCTATCGCATT
>Ga0193728_1000589_pt1 | contig 17772 bp, 16 predicted proteins | sample U1c1metaG_FD_143037 | JGI IMG/M metagenome (GOLD analysis project Ga0193728, IMG submission 143037) | Soil microbial communities from a riparian zone of the East river system, Colorado, United States - U1c1 | ecosystem: Environmental > Terrestrial > Soil > Riparian zone | place: USA: East River...
CCTCGTACATCGCGATCTCCTCGAGCACGACCTCTCGCTCGGCCTCCAGCGATTCGAACTTCGGCCGCCACACCATCTCCGCGGCGACGTCGAACGCGCGCTCCAGATGGCGGTCCATCACGCGCGTATACAGCGAGGTGCTTTCGCGGTCGGTCCCGGCGTTGATCTCCGCGCCCATCGCGTCGAAGATCTCGTCGATTTCGTGCGAGCGATAGCACTCGGTGCCGCGAAACAACATGTGCTCCAGCAGGTGGCTCGTTCCCGCCTGCGCGCCCGACTCCATCGCCGAGCCCGTCCCGATCCAGAACCCGAGCGCCACCGAGCGCACGTTCTCGATGCGCTCGGTGATCACCCGCACGCCGTCATCCAGTGTGGTTGTGCGGTGCTCGGTCATCTCGTGCCGGGTGCCGCCCGTGGCCGCGCCGGTCCTGGCGCGGCCCCCGAGGGCGCTAACGATCGCGCCCGGACCCGTGCCGGGGGCGCCCCGAGCCGCGCTCGCCCTCGCGCCGGGGACCGCCGCTGCCGCCGCGGCCGCCCTCGCGACCGTTGCGCCGAGCGCCGTCGCGCGGAGGTCTGCCGCCTCCCCCACCGCCACCGGCGGTGACGCCGGCGAGCTCCTCGACGGACTTGCCGGCGATCTCCGGGTCCTCGGCCAGGCGCAACCCGATGCGACCGCGCTCGCGGTCGACCTCGACCACGCGCACGCTGATCTCATCGCCGCGGTTGAGCACGTCCTCGACGCTCTCCACGCGCTCGCCCGGCGAGACGTTCGAGATGTGCAGCAGCCCGTCGGTGCCCTTCGTCAGCTCCACGAACGCACCGAACCTGGTCGTCTTGACGACCTTGCCGACGTACTCGTCGCCGACCTCGACCTCCTTCATCATCACCCGGATGTGCTCCGCCAGCGCGTCGCCGAGATCGCCGTTGGCGGAGTACACGAGCACCTGACCGTCGTCGTTGACGTCGATCTGGGACTCGAACTCCTCTGAGAGCCCCCTGATCGTTTCCCCGCCCTTGCCGATCAGCATGCCGATCTGCGACGGGTCGATCTGGATCGTCTGAATGCGCGGCGCGAACTGGCTGAGCTGCTCGCGCGGGGTCTGGATGATCTCGGCCATCTTGCCGAGAATGAACGTCCGCGCCTCATGCGCACGCGACAGCGCGTCGCGCAGGATGTCGAACGTCACGCCCGTGATCTTGATGTCCATCTGCAGCGCGGTGATCCCGCGCTCGGTGCCGGCCACCTTGAAGTCCATGTCTCCCAGGTGGTCCTCCACGCCCGCGATGTCAGTCAGGACAACATAGTCATCGCCCTCCTTGATCAGGCCCATCGCGATGCCCGCGACCGGCCGCTTGATCGGCACGCCCGCGTCCATCAGCGACAGCGAGGACCCGCACACCGACGCCATCGAGGAGGAGCCGTTGGACTCCAGAATGTCCGAGACCACGCGGATCGTGTACGGGAACTCCTCGATCGAGGGCACCATCGGCGCGAGCGCCCGCTCCGCCAGAGCGCCATGACCGATGTCGCGGCGCTTGACCCCGCCCATGCGGCCCGCCTCCCCGACCGAGAACGGCGGGAAGTTGTAGTGGTGCCAGTAGTACTTTTTCGTTTCCAGCCCGAGCGTATCCAGGCGCATCTCCTCCTTCAGCGTGCCCAGTGCGGCAACGCTCAGCGCCTGCGTCTGCCCACGCGTGAACAGCGCCGAGCCGTGCGTGCGTGGTGTCACGCCGACTTCGATCGAGATGTCGCGAATCTCATTCTCGCCACGGCCGTCCGGGCGCTTCTTGTTCACGGCGATCCGCTCGCGGATGATCGACTTCTCGAGCGTCTCGAACGCCAGCTGCACGGCTGCGCGGCGCTGCTTGGCGCTCTGCAGCTGCTCCTCGGAGGACCCCTCCGGCGCGGGCGCAGCGTGCTGCTCGAGGATCGCCCGCTCGACGGCCTTGGTGGCGTCCTGGCGCTCGAGCTTGTCCTCCACCTGAGTGGCGTCATCGAGCTGAGAGCCGTGCGAGCCGCGAATCGCGTCGAGCACCGCCGGGTCGACCTGGATCGTCTCAAAGACTTTCTTCTCCTTGCCGACCTTCTCCGCAAGCTCGCGCTGCAGCGCGCACAGCTTCTTGATCTCCGCGTGCGCGATATCCAGCGCATCGAGGATCTCCGCCTCGGGGATCTCGTTGGCGCCCGCCTCGACCATCAGGATGGCCTCCTCGGTGCCGGCGACGATCAGGTCGAGGTCCGAACCGCCCTCGGCGTCCGGAAGCAGATCATCCTCGCTGGGATTGACCACGAAATTACCGTCGACCTTGCCGATCCGCACCGCGCCCACGGGCGTGGGAAACGGGATGTCGGAGATCATCACCGCGGCCGACGCTCCGTTCATCGCCAGGATGTCGTACGGATGCACGTGATCGATCGACAGCGGGATCGCCACCAGCTGCGTGTCATAGCGCCAGTCCTTGGGGAACAGCGGGCGCAGCGGACGGTCGATCATGCGCGCGGTCAGCGTTCCCTTCTCGCCGGGACGACCCTCGCGCTTGAAGAACGAGCCGGGGATTTTCCCGGCGGCATACATGCGCTCCTCGACGTCTACCGTCAAGGGCAGGAAATCCACGTCGCGCAGGCTGCCCGCGACGGCTGTCGCCAGGAGCATCGTGTCGCCCTGGCGGACGACCACTGCACCGGAGGCCTGCTTGGCCATCCTGCCGGTCTCAAACGAGATCTCGCTGCCCGCGATCTCCACGGAGACCCGTGTTACGGCGTCATTGCTACTCATATGCTTTCTACCTTCCCATGCTCCGCCCGTCGGGTTGGGATGCGTGTCCTGATCGGACCGCCGCACCCCTGGCGGATCGTTTTCTTTATCTCTTATTCCGAACCAGCGGAGCTTAGCGGACGCGAGCCCGCGTGGCCGGTCGGGCTCGCCTCGTTACTTACGCAAGCCCAGCTCTTTGATGAGCGCGCGATAGCCCTCGAGGTCGCGGCGGCGCAGGTAGTCCAGGAACCGCCGGCGGCGCCCGACGAGCATCAGCAGTCCGCGGCGCGAATGGTGGTCTTTGCTCTGCTCTCGCAGATGCTCGGTGAGATGGTTGATGCGCTCGGTCAGCAGCGCGACCTGGACACGGGTGTTGCCGGTGTCCTGCTCGCTGGCCCCGAACTGCGCGGCGATCTCGCGCTTGCGCTCTGCGGTGATGGCGGTCATTTGCGGGCCAACGGTAGCAGACGCACCTCAACGTCCGGATGCGCCCGCGACCTGCACCGACCGGGAAATCCGCTCCTCAACCGGCCGCGACCAGATCGCGGGTGCGGGCCACGTCGCGGCGCATCTGCTCGATCAGCGCCTCGGGCGTGTCGAACCGTCGCTCGCCGCGCAGACGCGCGAGAAAGTCCAGTCGCAGCGTGCTTTCGTACAGGTCGCCATCGAAGTCGATCAAGTATGCCTCGATCAGCTCGCCGCGGCCGGTCGCGAACGTCGGGCGCACACCGATGCTCACGGCGGCCGGCACGCTGCCGTTGGCCAGACACGCGTACACCCCGTGACCCGGACACACAAGCGCCTCCTCCGGCACGAGGTTGGCGGTTGGAAAGCCCAGCTCGCGTCCGCGCTCATCGCCATGGATCACCTCGCCACGCAGCTGAAACGGCGCGCCGAGGAGGTCTGTTGCCCGAGCGACCTCACCAGCAAGCACCAAACCTCGGATGTGACTGGAGGAGACGATCTCCCCATCCACCTCCAGCAGCGGATGCACGACCGTCTGAAAGCGCTCGTCGGCGGCCAGCAGACGAGGGTCGCCCTGAGCGCGGTGCCCGAACCGAAAGTTCTCGCCGACGGCAACCCTGCTCGCGCCGAGCGCGCCGACGAGCACCTCGGAGATGAACTCGTCCGCGGAGCGCGCCGCGAACGCTGCGTCGAACGGGATCACGATCAGCTCTCGCACGCCCAATCCCGCAACCAGTTCGGCCTTGACCTCCAGCGTCGTCAGCAACTTCGGCGTGTGTTGGGGTGCGACGACCGATACCGGGTGCGGTTCGAACGTCAGCACGCTGTCCGAACCATCGATCACGGCACGATGACCGAGGTGTACGCCGTCGAACGTGCCGACGGCCACACTGCGCGCGGGATTCGGTCGATCGCCCTCGCTCGTGGGCGGCAACACGTCGGGCAGGCGGGTGATCTTCACGGCCCGCACAGCCTATTTGGGCAGCGTCGCGAGCGCTTGGTCGAGTCCGATCAGCGGCGGCTGCCCCCACGGTTCGCCACGGCGCGGCGGCGCGACCGCGTCGCGCACCTGAAACGGCCCGATCGCCGTGCGCCTGAGCTCGACGCAGTAGGCGTCGTTCAGATCGGCGATCAGCGAGCGCACGTACGTGCCGGCGGAGCATTCGATCGCATAGCCCGCCTTTTCCAGCGGGGGCTCGCTCCCCTCCGGGGCCACGACAGACGCACGGGTGCCCGCATCGGGTACATCCCGCTCGCGCCAGATCTGCTCGAAGCGGTACACGGTCACGATCCGCTCGGGCATCTCGAACTGCTCGCCACGGCGAGCGCGCTTATAAGCACGCTCGCCGCCAATCTTCACGGCCGAGTGCCGTGGCGGACGCTGTCTGACCTCTCCCGTAGGCAACGGCGGTGGATCGGGCGGCAGCCTGCCGGTGCGAACGATCTCCCCCTCTGTGTCTCCGGTGCTGGACGTCGCTCCGAGCAGCGCGACCGTCTCATAGCGCTTGGGCAGCTCCATCAGCTGTCGCTGTGCCTTGGTCGCTTTCCCGACCAGGACGATCAGCAGCCCGGTGGCAAACGGGTCGAGCGTGCCGGCGTGCCCGACCTTCACGCCACCGAGCGCGCGCCTGAGGAGAGCGACCACGTCATGCGAGGTCATGCCCGCGGGCTTGTCAATCAGCAGGATGCCGTTCACGCCGACGCCGGCGCCGGCGCGGCGTGCAGCTGTGCGGCAAGCGCGCCGCGCAGAAACTCGATCAGAGGCTCGACCTCCAGCGTCGTGGTGAAGCCCGCCGCGCGACGATGCCCGCCGCCGCCCTGCTCGCGCGCGATGACCGACACGTCGACGTCGTCGCTGGTCGCGCGCAACGACACTTTGCGCCGGCCGTTGCCACCCCGCTCAACATCGCTGAGTTCGCGTACGAGCGCTGCGACCTTCGTGCCCTGCACGGCGCGCAGATGGTCGATGATGCCCTCCGAGTAACTGTCCTCGGCGCCCGCGTCGCGGAAGTCCTCGGCGCTCAACGCCGCCAGCGTCAGCTCACCGGAGTCAAAGCGCCGCATCCGTCCGAGCGCGAGTGCGAGCAACGCGATCTTCGCCGCGGGCATCTCCTCGTACAGCCGCCGGTAGACGTCCTGCACGTCCACACCGGCTCCGATCAGCTCGGCCGCCATCTCGTGCGCGCGCGGCCCGGTGTTCTCGTACATGAACCGCCCCGTGTCGGTGATCAGCCCCACATACAGCGCCCGCGCCGCCTCCGCCGTCGGGCATACGCCGAGCCCGTGCATCAGATCCCACACGATCTCGGCCGTGCACGAAGCGTCCGGTACGACATGATCGAGCGTGCCGAAGCGCGTGTTGTCGTGATGATGGTCGATATTCAGCAGGTGTCTGCCTTGCTGCAGCACGCCGGCCGAGTTGCGATCGATGTTGCCGCAGTCCAGGAACACAACCGTGCGCTGGGCGATGTCCGCCGGCGGCGAGGTGATCAGCCCGTCCAGAGCGAAGAAGCGATACTCGTACGGCAGCGGCAGGTCCTCCGGCGCGATGAACATGTGCGAATCCTTGCCCAGCGCGGTGAGCAGTCCCTGCATCCCCACGAGCGACCCGAGCGCATCGCCGTCCGGCCCCTCATGCGCGGCCAGCACGAACCACGAATCCTCGCGGATGCGCTCCAGCACCCGCTCGCGCGTGACCTCAGGACTCTCGATGCCCTCATTCATCAGCACACCATTCCCGCGTCCGTGAGAGAACCCTGCTCGCGCGCATAAGAGAGCCCTTTGCCGGTTTCATGAGCTCGGCGGAGGTTGAGTCTGCCGGCGCTCACGAGCCCTCGATCTCGTCCAGCAGCGCGTCCACGCGCAGTGCCCGGTCGGTCGTCTCGTCATAGATGAACTCCAACGTCGGCGTGCGCTTCAGCCGCAGCTCGGAGGCGACCCTGCCCTGCAGGTAGCCGTGCGCGCTGCGCAGACCGTCGAGTGTTTCCTCGCGCTGGGCATCCTGCGACGGGCCACCGCCCTCGCCGAGCACGCTCACATATACCCGCGCGTGGCGCAGATCGGCGCTTGTCCTGACATCTGTCACGGTCACGAATCCAACTCGAGGGTCCTTCAGCTCTCCTGTCACCACGTCGCCGAGCACTTGCCTTACCGCCTCATCGACGCGACGCATACGTCCCGAGGGCATCCTACCGGCGGGCGCTTAAGAGAGCTCGCGCTCCTGCAGGCGCGTCTCATATGTCTCAAGGATGTCGCCCTCGCGCAGGTCTTGGAAGTTGGTTAGCACGATTCCGCACTCGAACCCGGAGGCGACCTCGCGCGCGTCCTCGTTGAAGCGGCGCAGGCTCGCGATGGTCGTGTCGTAGATGACCGTGCCCTCGCGCACGACGCGCGCTTTCGCGCCGCGCGTGACCTTGCCCTCGGTCACGAACGAGCCGGCGATCACGCCGATCCGCGAGGCGCGGAACAGCTGGCGCACCTCCGCCTGGCCGAGCGGCGTCTCGACCTCGGTGGGCTCGAGCATGCCCTGCATCGCCGCGCGCAGCTCTTCGATCGCGCGGTAGATCACCGAGTAGGAGCGAATCTCCACGCCCTCGCGCTCGGCCACCTGACGCGCTTCGCCGACGGGTCGCACGTTGAACGCGAGGATCACCCCCCGCGAGGCGGCGGCGAGCATCACGTCGGACTCGTTGATGCCACCGACACCGCGATGGATGATGTTGACGTTGACCTCTTCCTGGGGCAGCTTGGCGATCTCGTCCTCGATCGCCTCGAGCGACCCCGCGACGTCGGCCTTGACGACTAGGCCGAGCTCCTTGACCGTGCCCTCCTGGGCGAGCTTGAACACGTCCTCCAGTGAGACCTTACGCCCTGAACGTCGCGCGAGCGCCTCGGTCTTCAGGCGGTTGGCGCGCTCTCCCGCGAGTTGGCGTGCGCGGCGCTCGTTCTCGACGACGCGTACGAGCTCTCCCGCCTCGGGAACGCCGTCGAAGCCGAGCACCTCGACCGGCTGACCCGGCGTAGCGTGTTTGAGTCGCGTACCCGTGAAGTCGTGCATCGCTCGCACCCGTCCGAAGTGCGCGCCGGCGACGAGCGCGTCGCCGATGTTCAGCGTCCCGCGCTGAATCAGCACGCTTACGACCGGGCCACGACCGGGGTCGAGCTTGGACTCGATCACCGTGCCGGAGGCGTCGGCGTCGCTGTTGGCCCTCAGCTCCTCCAGATCGGTGACCACCTGGATCGTGTCCAACAGCGTGTCGAGGCCTTGACGTGTCTTGGCGCTGACGTCGACGAACTCGATCTCCCCGCCCCACTCCGCCGGCTGCAATCCGTGCTGGGTCATCTCCGTGCGCACGCGCTCGGGCTGGGCGCCCTCCTTGTCGATCTTGTTCACCGCCACCACGATCGGCACTTCCGCGGCCTTGGCGTGGTCGATCGCCTCCTCTGTCTGGGGCTTGACGCCGTCATCGGCGGCGACCACGATCACTACGACGTCGGTGACACGCGCGCCGCGGGCGCGCATCGCGGTGAACGCTTCGTGACCGGGCGTGTCCAGGAACGTGATCTCTTTGCCGCTGTGACGTACCTGGTAGGCCCCGATGTGCTGGGTGATCCCGCCCGCCTCCCCAGCGGCCACCTCCGTCTCGCGGATCGCATCCAGCAGCGAGGTCTTGCCGTGATCGACGTGCCCCATGATCGTCACCACCGGCGGACGCTCGATCAAATCCTCCTCAGCGTCCTCGAACACGGGCTCGACCTCGACGTCGTCGGCGGCATGGACGATTTCGATCTTCTTCTCGAATTCGTCGGCCAGCACCTGGATCGCGTCGTCGGACAGGGTCTGGGTGAGCGTCGCCATCTCCCCGAGCATCATCAGCTTCTTGATGATCTCCGGCACCGGCGCCCCGAGATACTCGGCGACGTCCTTGACCGTCGATCCCGAGTTGACGCGCACGAGGTCGGTCGCCTCCATCGCCGTGGTGTCGATCGGCGCGATCGTCTCGTCATAGGTGCCGCGCCGGCGACGCCCGCGTCGCGGGCGGCGCTGGGGCTGATTTGCCGGTCCGCCCTGCTGACGGCGCGAAGCCTGGGAGTCGATCACCACGCGGCGGCGGCCTCCCGACGTGTTGGCGGCCGGAGCGCGCTCGCCCGTGCGCGAGTCGCGCGTGGGACGCACACGCTCGGCGGCGGGGCCGGCGGCGACATCGGTCTCCTCTGAGGGAGTTTGCGAATCGCTCGCCGCAGACGGTCCGGAGGAAACTACCGGCGGGGCCGGCGGTGCTTCCGGTGCAGGGGGCGATGCGGGCGCCGACACGCCGTTGGGAGCGCCGGGCGCCGGGGGCTTGGGCGTGGACGCGGGCTTGGGTGGTGATGCGGTCGCGGTCGTCGTGGCGGACTCCGCCGTGGCGAGGGGCGCCGCGGGCGCCGGCGTGCTCCCGTTGCCGAGCGCCTGCATGGCGGCGGTCTCCTCGACGGAGGAGGAGGCGGTCTTGGCCTCCACGCCGGCGGCATGCAGCTTTTCCAACAGCTCCTTGCTGGAGAGGCCCTGCTCCTTGGCGATCTCGTGTACCCGCTTTTTGCTCATGAGCTAACCGATTCTACGAGTTCGTCGGGTAGAGTCACAGCGCAGCGCAGCGCACGCGCGATCGCGCGCCGCCTGAGAGCCGACCCCAGGCAGTCCGCGGCCGGTTCATCCCCGGAGGAGCCGCGACACAGATAGGCCCCGCGGCCGGGCATCGTGCATTCGCGGTCGATCACCGCGCGCCTTGTTCGACTACGACCCTCATCTCCGCCGGCCGATCTTTGATCGGTAAGCGCGATCCTGACCAGCTCCGGCTTCGGCGCCGTGCGCCCGCAACCGACACACGTGCGCCGGGCGACGTGAGCCCCTATGGCGCCGGCTCCTCGGCGGGCGGCACTGGAGCGGCGTCGGTCTCGCTGCCGTGAGCGAGCGCGACCACATCCTCATCCCCGCCCGCAGTCGCCTCATCCGCGGGCTCGCTACCGTCCGCGTTCAGATCGGCGACGTTATCGGTGGCGATGTTCGCGAGCGCCTGGTGGGTCTCCAGGCCGCAATAGCGCGAGCCGGGCAGCGACGCGTTCGGGCAACGACGACCGTTGGAGAGAACCGCGGCGCAGCGGCCCTGAACCTCCTCCTCCTCGTAGCCGTGCTCGGCCTCCTCGGCAGCGAACTCGGTCTCCGAGCGGATGTCTACGCGCCAGCCGGTGAGTCGCGCCGCCAGGCGCGCGTTCTGACCCTCGCGGCCGATCGCCAGCGAAAGCTGATCGTCGGGCACGATCACGGTCGCCTGCTTGGCCTCGTCGTCGACGAGCACCTCGCGCACCCGCGCGGGCGAGAGCGCCTTGGCGACGAACCGGGCGGGCTCGTCATTGTGGGGAATGATGTCGATCTTCTCGCCACGCAGCTCCGAGACGACCATCCGCACGCGCGAGCCGCGCGGGCCGACGCACGCGCCAACCGGGTCGACGCCGTCGGTGTTCGAGACGACCGCGATCTTCGAGCGGTAGCCCGGCTCGCGCGCGACGTTGGCGATTTCCACCAGACCGTCGGCGATCTCGGGAACCTCCAGCTCGAACAGCTTCTTGATCAACTCGGGATCGCGCCGGGAGACGATGATCGAGGGCCCCTTCGTGGACGGGGAGACCTCCTTGATGACCGCCTTGATCCGCTGTGAGTGGTCGTAGCGCTCGCCCTCGACCTGCTCGGACTTGGGCAGCAGCGCCTCGACGCGTTCGCGCAGCTGCACGAGCGTGTAGCGGGAGTCCGACTGTTGCACGATGCCCGTGATCAGCTCGCCCACGCGGTCGCGGTACTCCTCGTACATCATGTCCCGCTCGGCCTCGCGGATGCGCTGCAGGATCACCTGCTTGGCGGTCTGCGCGGCGATCCGTCCGAAGTCGTCGGGGGTGACGTCGCGCTCGTCGATCTGGTCGCGGTATTCGGCGAACTTGGCGGGATCGATTTCCGGTTCCTCGGGTTCGCGCATCTCCCCTGTCTCGGGGTCGATCGTCGTTTCCTCGTCGATCGTCTCGACGATCAGGTGCGCCTCCAACCGTTCGGGGATGATCAGTTCGATCACGCGGAAGTCGGCTGTCTCGCGGTCCATTTCCACGCGTGCGTACTTGGCCGAGCCGGGCTGCTTCTTGTAGGCCGACAGCAGCGCGTCCTCGAGCGCGACCATCAGCTTCTCGGGCTCGATTCCCTTCTCGCGCGCCAGCGCGTGCATCGCCTCAAGGATTTCGCGTGACATATGTGGACCTCACTCCTCGACAAGGTTCGAACGACGGATCTCGGCGTAGGGAATCGCGATGACGCCGCCATCGGCGGCCAGCGTGACCTCCTCATCAGAGGCCCCCACGAGCTCTCCCGTAAAGCTCCGCACGGGTCGCTGGCCGATGGGCAGCGGATGGCGCGCGCGCACCCTCGCCCGCCGCCCGACGAAGCGGCGGAAATGGGCGGGCTTCGTCAACGGTCGCTCACTACCAGGCGAGGACACTTCCAGCGAATAGCGCTCGCGCAGATCGTTCAGCTCGGCGGTCACGCGCTCGCACATGGCGAGCGTCACACCATCGGGATGGTCGATGAACACGCGCAGGCAGCGACCGCCGAGCACCTCGGCGAGGAGCACCTCGACGTCGGGCTCGCTGATGGCTAGACGCCTCTCGATATCTGTCTGCAGCGGGGTCATCAACTCAATCCTTACGCAAAAAAAGCGGGCGGGCGCCCACTCTCGGTACTGCTGCCGGCACCTGTGCACCGGCACGAAAGCTGTCCGCCGAGCATAGCATCGGCACAGCAGCGCACAAGCGACTCAGACGTACCGGGCGGCCCGCCGGGCGCGGTCGCGGTAGCGCCTGTAGTCCTCGCGCTCGGGCGCCAGCGAGCACGCCAGCGCCAGCGGCTGACAGGCCTCGCGATGGCGTCCGAGCAGCTGCATCGAGCGGCCCAGGCAGAACAGCGCGTAGTCATTAGTGGGCGTTCTGCGGGCCACTGCCTCAAACTCCGCGGCGGCGCTCTCGTAACGCCGGGCGTGAAACAGCGCACGGCCGAGCGCCTCGCGGATCGAGGCCTTGTCGGGCTCCAGGTCGCGCGCTCGGCTAAGGGGGACGATCGCGGCCTCATGGTCGCCATGGTCGAGCAGGTCACAACCCCGCCGATAGAGGTCGTAAACGCTCTCCATCGGCGCCATTTTAGAGCCCGCGCGAACCCGGCGGAGCGGCCTCAGCGATCGTCGCGCAGGCCCTCGACGGCGTCGAGGATCGCCCCGGCGATCTCCCTCTTGCTCGCGCGCGGCACGTGCTGGAGGCCGGTTCCCGATTCCTCGCCGGTGGCTGTGAGGATCGTGACCTCGTTGGCGTCCACCTCGAAGCCGATGTCGGCGCGCGAGATGTCGTTGACGACCACCGCGTCCAGACCCTTGCCGGCGAGCTTGGCGTGCCCGCACTCGATCGCGCGCTCGCCGTGCTCGGCGGCGAACCCTACGAGCGTCTGGCCGGGGCGGCGCCGCCCGGCCAGGCCCGCGATGACGTCCGCGGTCGCCTCCAGCTCGACCTGGAGGCGCTCGCGCCCGGTCTTCTTGATCTTGCCCTCCGCTGGGCTTGCCGGGCGGAAGTCCGCGACGGCGGCCGCCATCAGCAGGACGTCGCACGTCGGGAACTCCTCCTCGCAGGCTTGCAGCAGCTCGGCGGCGGTCGAGACCTCGCGCCAGGCCACACCTGCAGGAGGGTCGAGCGCGACGTTGGCAGCGATCACCATCACGTTGGCTCCCCGCGCGTGCGCGGCCTGAGCGAGCGCCAGCCCCATGCGCCCCGAGGAACTGTTGCCGACGAACCTGACGCTGTCGATCGGCTCGCGCGTGCCCCCCGCCGTGATCAGCACCCGCAGACCGCTCCACGCATCCGCGCTCTCCTTCGTGCCGTCCCTCGTCCGGGCGCCTGCGGAGGACCCCCTAAGCACCTCCTCGCATGCCGCGAGAATCCGCGTCGGTTGCGCCAGGCGACCCACGCCGTGCTCGCCGTGGGAGGCGAGCCGTCCGCTGTCAGGCTCCACGATCCGCGCGCCGCGCTCGCGCAACGTCCGCAGGTTCGCTCGCGTCGCGGGATGCTCATACATGCGGTTGTTCATCGCCGGGGCGATCACCAGCGGACAGTCCGCGGCCAGCGCGCAGCTGCTCAGCAGATTGTCCGCCAGGCCGGCGGCGAGCTTGGCGATCGTGTTCGCCGAGGCGGGCGCGATCACGTACACCTCGGCGCCCGTGATCAGCTCGAGGTGGCTGAGCGGCTCGTGGTCGGGCAGCGGCTGCCCGGGGAACGCCCCGCGCGCGGGGTCGCGCTCGAACTCGCTGACGAGCACCGGTGCGCCGGTCAGCGCTTCAAACGAGGCCGCACCGACGAACCGCCTGCTCGCCGGGGTCTGCACGACCCTGACCGCGTGTCCGGCGCCCGTCGCCAAGCGCACTAGCTCGAGCGCCTTGTACGCGGCGATGCCGCCGCTTACTCCGAGCAGGATTCGGGACATGGCCTGGTTTTAGAGGGCTTGTCGGTGGCTGGCAAGTCCTGAGCGAAGCCGTGCGATGGTAAGCGAATCGCCCCTGAGGTTGAACTGCGCTGCTGAGACGGTCGTGGGTCGTGCTGGCCGATCGGAGATCGCATCTGATCTCCTATCGGTAAGGACAACGCATTCGCGAAGGCCCACGGCCGTCTCAGCGGTAGTGGTACTTGATCTTCCCTGCTGCTACCTCCTCGAGGGCGATCGTGAGGTAGTTCTTGGAGGCGGTATCGACCATCGGGGGCGGGAACTCGTCGAACGTGCCCTCGCCGAGGTTGTGGTAGTAGCTGTTGATCTGGCGCGCGCGCTTGGCGGCCACGAGCACGCTGGCGTAGTTGGAGTCGACGTTGTCCAGCAGTCTGTCGATGCGGGGTGAGATCACTTGGGCAGGCCCTTTCGTGGTTGATGTTCGATTGTAGTGCCCGCCGCTGTCTTGCCGAGGGCGCACGCCGAGCGCAGGCCGGACCGGACTCAGTCCAGCTCGGCGGCGACGATCGCCGTGAGCCGCTCCAGGGCGTCCTCGAGACGGTCGTTGACGACCACATGGCCGAACTCGGGCTGGGCTGTGAGCTCCTGCTCGGCGACCCGCAGCCGACGCTCGACCTCCTCGCCGTCGTCGGTTCCACGCCCGACCAGGCGCGTGCGTAGCGCCGCAAGCGACGGTGGCGCGATGAACACCTGCACCGCGTCGGGCATCGCCGCGCGCACCTGCCTGGCGCCCTGCACCTCGATCTCCAGCACGACCGGCACGCCGGCGCGCACGCGCGCCTCCAGCTCGCAGCGCAGCGTCCCGTAGCTGCGCCCGGCGTAGTCGGCGTGCTCTACGAACTCCCCGGCGGATACTTTGCGGTCGAACTCCTCGCGAGTGAGGAAGTGGTACTCCACGCCGTCTCGCTCGCCTGCGCGCGGCGCGCGCGTGGTCGCGGACACGGACAGCTCCAGCTGGGGCAGTCGCTCCATCAGCCCTCTGATGAGCGTACCCTTGCCGACCCCCGAGGGCCCCGTGATGACGAACACGCGCGCCACGACCTGGACCCTAATGTCGAAACCGGCGGGAGCATTGGGAACAGTGATGAGCGCCTGGAAAGCGACGCGCTTCTGCTGCGCGCTCAGCGGCGTAGCAGGGAAACCAGCTCGCTGCGCTGGCGCTCTGAGAGTCCGCCGATCGTCTTGCTCGGCGAGATCCGGCAGTAGGCGAGGATCTTGTTGACCTTGACACGCCCGTACTTGGGGACGGCGAGCAGCATGTCGAAGACCTTGGCGGTCTCCAGGTACTCGGGCGGGTTTAGCAAGAGCGCGTGAATCGACAGGCGACCGGCCTTTAGGTCGCGCTTGAGCTGGGCGCGCTTGGTGCGGATGCGGTTCGCCCGCGCGAGCGCGTCCATGCGCTGATTGAGGGACCGCTCGGGGGCCATAACGTGCTTGGAGCCCGTCGGTTCGGTCGCCGTCGCCATGGGCGGCGAGTCTACACACCGACGCGCGACGATCAAGGGAAACCAGACGAATTCAGCTATACCTCAACCTGAGGTTTAGTCATATCGAGGCTCCTGTACGGTGGCATGGCGCGTTTGCAGGGGTTTTTATCCGCGCTCATTTGGCCGCGCAGCCCAGTCGCCGGGATCGATCAAGTCGAATGGGACGCCAGACCGCGCGCTATTCGCGCTCCCGTCAGGGGCTCGCGGAAGCTCTCGGTCCCCACGGCCACAAGGGTCGCGCCCACGTCGAGCAGATCCTGTGCGTGCGCCACGCATTGCACGCCGCCCATGCCGATCACCGGGATCTCCACACGCGCCGCCGCCGCGGCCACTTGTGCCAGCGCGACGGTCCGGATCGCGGGTCCGGACAGGCCGCCCGTGCCGCCTCCCAGCCACTGTCGCGATGGGTTGACAGCGGCCCGGGGGCGCTCGGAGGAGTCGACGTCATCCCCGCGGGCCGATCGGTGCTCGGATGGTCCGCGATCGACAGTCCGCGGCGCGAGCGCCATCGCGCGCAGCGTGTTGATCAGCGACACCGCGTCCGCGCCACCCTCCTGCGCTGCTTGCGCGCACGCAGCGACATCGGCGGTGTTGGGAGTCAGCTTGACGATCAGCGGCTTGCGCGTATCTGGACGCACCGCCTTGACGACCGCCTCCAGCTGGCGGGGGTCGGCGCCGATATCGAGGCCCGTGTGGACGTTCGGACACGACACGTTCAACTCGATCGCGGCGATCTTATCGCGCGCATCGCACGCGCGCACGAGCTCGGAGATCTCCGCCGCGGTGGAGCCCATCACGTTCGTGATCAGCGGCACGGGCAGCCATTGCGCGAGTGTGGGCAGGTCCTCGGCGAGGTACCTGTTCAAGCCGCGGTTGGGCAATCCGATCGAGTTGATCAGTCCTGCCGGCGCCTCCCATAGGCGCGGTGGAGGGTTGCCCTCGCGCGGACGCAGCGTGATCGTCTTGGATACGAACGCGGCGAACGGGAATTCCTGCTCCAGCACCTCGCCGAACGCGCGCCGGGCAGCGATCGCGTCGAACGTGCCGGAGCCGTTGATCACCGGGTGCGCCAGCGTCATACCGCAGAACTCGACTGGGCTCATGCGGGTGCTCCCGCGTGAGCCTCGACATGTTCGAGCTCGGTCGCGTCGAGTACGGGGCCGTCGACGCACACGCGCCGGTAGCCGCCCCCGCGTATCGGCACCACGCAGCCGTAGCAGGCCCCGAACCCGCACGCCATGCCTGCCTCCAGTGCGAGTTGGGCGGGCGTCTCGCGCTCTGCGCACAGTGCTCTGACGGACTCCAACATCGGAGCGGGACCACAAGCGTAAACGGTCGCGTGCCCGTCCCGCTCCAGCTCGGCGGCCAGCAGATCGGTGACGAGTCCGGCGTGGCCGACGGAACCGTCGTCGGTGGCGATGCTCGCGCCGGTCAGCAGCGCCGCGCCGGCGGCATGGGCGCCGTCGCGGAAGCCGAGCAGGACCGTGCTCGCCATCCCGTCCGCTGTGAATGTGTCCTGCAGGATCGCCAGCGGCGCGATTCCGACGCCGCCGCCGACGAGCAGTGCACGACGGTCTGCGGGCGGCGGGGAGAACCCCCGGCCGAGCGGCCCCAGCGCCCACAGACCCTCCCCTGCCCGCAGCTCGCACAGCCGGTGGGTTCCCGGCCCGATGTCCTCCAGCAGGTAGTGCGCCTCGCCGTCATGGACGCGCGCGACTGAGAATGCGCGGGGCAGGTAGGGACGCTCGTCCTCTGCGCCGCCCCAACGCTCGGAGGCCGTGAGCATCGCGAACTGGCCCGGGTCCGGGTGCGGGCCGTCGAGGTCCGCGACGCGCAGCACGCGGTAGGCGCCCAACGGCTCGTTGGCCGTGACCGTCAGCAGCCGACGTTCCGGTGCGCTCAGGCTCACCGATGGAGCTCCTGCAGGCACAGCACGTCGGGCTCGCCGTCGGCTTGCGCTCGCGAAATGGCACGCGCGGCCGAGACGCCCGCCGCCAGAGTCGTCAAGCAGGGGATCCCGTGCGCGACCGCCGCGCGGCGGATCTCCCAACCGTCGGTGCGGGCGCCTGAGCCTGTGGGGGTGTTCACGACCAGGTGCACGTCACCGCGCTCGATCCAGTCGAGCACGTGGGGTGAGCCCTCACCGAGCTTGTTCAGCCGCTGTACCGGCACGCCCATGCGCGCGATCGCCTCGGCGGTGCCGCGCGTGGCGACGATCCGAAAGCCGACGTCGTGCAGCGTCTGGGCGATCGCGAACGCGCCTGACTTGTCGGAGTCGGTGACCGTGATGAATGCCGTGCCCTCGCTGGGCAGCGGCACGCCCGCGGCGGCCTGGGCCTTGGCGAACGCGGTCGGGAAGTCGAGCGCGATTCCCATCACCTCGCCGGTGGAACGCATCTCCGGACCCAGCACCGCGTCGGAGCCCTCGAACCGGTCGAACGGCAGCACCGCCTCCTTGACCGACACGTGATCGCCATACCCCAGCCCCTGCCGGCCCTCGGGCAGGTCCAGGTCCGCGATCCGCTCGCCCAGCATGATCCGGCACGCGAGCTTGGCCAGCGGCACACCGACTGCCTTGGAGACGAATGGCACCGTGCGCGACGCGCGCGGGTTGGCCTCGATCACGTACAGCTCGCCTGCGTGCACGGCGTACTGCACGTTGAGCAGCCCGACGACGCCGATCGCAAGCGCGAGCTCGCGGGTGGCCGAGCGGATCTGCTCGAGCATCTCCTCGCCGAGCGAATGCGGCGGCAGCACGCAGGCGCTGTCCCCGGAGTGCACACCGGCCTCCTCGACGTGCTGCATGATCCCGCCGATCCAAACGTCCGTGCCGTCGCACAGCGCGTCGACGTCGACCTCGGTGGCGTTCTCCAGAAATCGGTCCAGGAAGATCGACGGCTTCGACGACGAGCCCGTCGGCACCTCGATGACATCCGTATCCGCATCCGGAGGAGGCTCGCGACTGAGGTAGTCGGCGAGGCCCTCGCGCGAGTAGACGATCTCCATCGCCCTGCCCCCCAGCACGTAGGACGGGCGCACGAGCAGCGGATAGCCGACCTGATCGGCCTGAGCCAGCGCTTCGTTCACCGAGCGCGCCGTCGCGTAGGGCGGAGCGGAGTAACCCAGCTCGGCCAGCAGCGCGCCGAACCGGCCGCGGTCCTCGGCGAGGTCGATCGCCTCCACGCTCGTTCCCAGCAGGGGCACGCCCGCCTCGGCGAGTCCGGCGGCGAGCTTCAGCGGGGTCTGTCCGCCGAACTGCACGACGACGCCCTCCGGTCGCTCGATCGCGACGACCGCGAGCACGTCCTGAAGCGTCAATGGCTCGAAGTACAGCCGGTCGGAGGTGTCGTAGTCGGTGGAGACGGTCTCGGGGTTGCAGTTGATCATCACCGCGTCGCGGCCGGACTCGCGCACGGTCATGGCGGCGTGCACGCAGCAGTAGTCGAACTCGATCCCCTGCCCGATCCGGTTCGGCCCGGCCCCGAGGATCACGATCGACGGGCGCTCG
>Ga0193728_1000590_pt1 | contig 17771 bp, 11 predicted proteins | sample U1c1metaG_FD_143037 | JGI IMG/M metagenome (GOLD analysis project Ga0193728, IMG submission 143037) | Soil microbial communities from a riparian zone of the East river system, Colorado, United States - U1c1 | ecosystem: Environmental > Terrestrial > Soil > Riparian zone | place: USA: East River...
CAATCGTTTTGGCTCGTCGAGAACAAAACGATTGCCCATTGTTCGGGCTAACTCGTCTGCTTTCGGTCGACCAGCTGGGCGCACAGCCGAGCGGGCCCACACCCGGATCTGATCCATGTCCCAAACCGCTCCGTTGGCAATTTCCCCCACCGGCGCTGGAAAATCCTCGCGCTGCCGCAGTTGCAGAACCCGCTGTCTGCTGACCTTCAGTTTGACCGCAATATCGCTCAAGCCAACGAGTTCCATAGACACTCCCAATAAACCTTGACACGGGACAACCAAAAGGGTAAACCTAGTCGTCTGTCAAGTGTTTCACACTCCCCTGTCTGATGCTCGGCTTCCATAGCAACAACTTTCCCCCAACGTCCCCCCGGACAGATCGGAGAGCCGCGTGGAGGACAATAAACAGCAATTCAAGGACGCTCTCTCGAAGATCGAGCCGGGCGCCGACAAGTCAAACGCCCCGGAAACGCACAAGCAGGTACGTGCGGCACTCGAAGCGGATCCCATCCTGGTGAAATACGGGATCGACCCAGTGCTCATCGGTTCCTACCGTCGCAACGTCTCGATCCGCCGCATCAAAGATGTCGACGTATTCGGACGCATGCCCGACATGCCGGTGCATGTCACATCAACCGAGATCTTGGATCACTTCTTCACGGTCCTCAACAAGGCTTTCGGTCGCGATGACGATGGCCACCTTCGCACTAGGCGACAGGCTCGGAGCTTGCAGGTATCCTTCCCGGAATTCGACCTGTACGTCGACGCGGTCCCTGCGCGTCCTCACGCTGGCGGCGCAACCTGGGAGATTCCGCAGAAGGGTGATGATAACAAGTGGGTCCAGACCAACCCTGAGGCGCTGACCTTGCTCTCCAGCGAGATGAACTCGGAGAACTCCGAGTTCTACGTCCCAACTGTCAAACTGCTTCGCCAGACACGGCGCGCACAGCTCGGAAAAAAGAAGCCCGGCGGATTCTTCATCGAAGCCGCGACGTACCAGGCGTTTGCGAACGGTCGCGTCGTCGGAAATGATCACGCTGAATACTACGCATCGGCACTTCGTGCCGTCAGTAACATCGTCCGGGACTTTGTCGATTTCGGTATCGGGGTCAAAGATTACTCCGTTCCCGGCGCAACGATTGCCGTTCGCGCAACGGAGGAGGAGCTCATCGCTCTCAAGGAGAAGTTCGCCGCCGCAGCCGTTTCGGCGGAGTTGGCGCTCGATGAAGAAGATGAAGGGAAGGCCGCGCTGTCTTTCCGCAAGTTGCTCGGGAAGAACGGCGACGACGAACTGGTGTTCCCCATGCCTCCCGGGTACAACGAAGACGGCACAAAGCGTGCGTCGTCGATCTCCTCCGGCGCTCGTGCTGTCCCGGCCGGCGACAAGACGTTCGGTTGAGTCAAGAAGAACTCTTCCTCGAAGTTGCTGCCGCACGGCAGCACTTCGAGGAAGGGCTAATTCGGGCAGGATTCAAAGAAGGCGATGCTGGATGGGTCGGAACAATCGAGCACGGCGCGGACGCGACGAGCGTCATCATCTCGCTGCCATCTCGGTTCCCGTTCATTCCAGCACGCGTTGTGCCTCAGTTCTCGGATGACGTGGAATGGTCTTGGCACCGCGAACGTGATGGCGCTCTCTGTCTTGTCGCGGAAGATGACCATGAAAATCTCTGGTGGATCGACGCCCCCGCATTCTTGGCTCACGTAAAGGATTGGTTCGAAAGCGCAGACGCGGGATGGTCCGAGGATCGCCCCGACATGGACCTCGATCGTTACTTCAATAGTTCGACTCGAGATTCCATGCTCTACCTGTTTGAGGACCTGAGCGGGCTGGCGGATCGATACGTTCGTTTCGAGCGTGGCCCAAGCACGGTGATGAGGCTCACGAGCGTGGTCGCAAAGCCGGACGGGGGTCGAGGGAAAACGCACAGCGCGTGCGGTTTCGTCATTGACGCTGCCCTGATCGCAAGACCACCAAGAGATTGGGATGATGTCAAAGCGCTGACCCCCCAGGGAGCGGCGCTCGAAACACACATCCGAGAGCGTAACGTGACGATAGTGGTCATCGCCTACAGGCGGGGTGATCACGACGGGGCGATAGTGCTCGAAGTTTGGCCAAACAAAGCCGGGGGCATATCCGCGTGTAGCCTTCTCGCAGCGGCAGACACCCCGGCTGCCCGCGGCGCGAGATCGGGACCCGACCGGGAAGAACTCCGGACGAAGTCCGTCGCCATTGTCGGAGTCGGCGCCCTGGGATCATTCATCGCCGACGGCCTTGCACGAGGCGGGGTGGGAAACTTGACCCTCATCGACGGTGACGTACTCATGCCCGGCAACCTCGTTCGCCACCTAGCGGGCAGAGAATTCGTCGGGTTGAAGAAGGCCACCGCCGTCCAGAAAACTCTCGAGCGCCGCTCTGCGGGGATGACAAATGTAACAGCGATCAACGACAACGTCTACGCGCTCGATCAGGCCACAGAGTTGCTGGCCGACACCGATCTGGTAATCAACGCGACCGCCGATTTCAGCATCACGGCTATGCTTCGCGCCACGGCAATCGCAACCGACACACACGTGCTTTCCGCGGCCATGCAAAATGACGGCGCCACCTTCCGCATCGACGTTCTGCCGCCCTTGAAGGGCGCCGAGGCGCTTCCATCAAGTTCTAGGGCCAAGGGAGCGCCTGTCGCGTTGTACTTTGATAACAGCTGCGGGAGCCCAATTTCTCCAACGCCGCCAGCCGCCGTGGCAGAGGCCGCTGCAGCGACCGTACGACACGCCATCGGCATCCTGCTTCAAAGGGAAATCTCCCCGTCGGGCGAAGCGCGGGATCTGGATAAAAGCAATGAATTGACGGAGCCGAGACAGTGAGGCCACGAATTCGCCTCTCCTTCGATGCGGCCGGGGGCATGGTGAACGCCGCTCGGGCGGCGTTGCCGAACGAGACCGGCGGGATCCTGATCGGCTACCACGAAGGTCCCGATATTGTCGTTACCCAGGCCCTTGTGATCCCTCCACAGAAGCGAATCGGAAACCGCTACACTCGCAGCGCTTCCGCCGCGAATGCTGCTCTCAGCGAGTTCCTCCAGGAGCGTGACCCCGCAGACCCCGCAGGCTACGTCGGGGAGTGGCACACTCACCCTGGGCCCGCCAGTCCCAGCAGCATGGACAAAGCGGCGATCGCGGAAATCGCAAAGGATGCCCGAAACTCGCTCGCCATGCTTGTGGTGAGCGGTCACGGTCGATCGCCCATGAGCGCCCTGATCGCGACGCGATCGAGACTCTTACGAGCCCAATTCGCGCAAGCGCGCCCGGACCGAGAAGTTAAGAAAACTCACGCCAAACCAGCGAACGCGTCGAGAGGTAAGCAGAACGAATGACAAAGCAACAGTTTGATCTTGCGCGGGGTTTTCTCGCCAAACAGGAGCACATGCTCACCGGCCTCGGCCTCACCCCGACTTTCACAGATCACCCGGGAACAAAGGGTGATGCGACCGAGGCGCAGTGGGTGAAGGTCCTCGGGGAGTTCTTGCCCGGGAGGTATGGCGTTGGCCCTATTTTCGCGATTGACTCGCTGGGCAACCAAAGCGAGCAGATCGACGTCGCCATATTTGACCGCCAGTATTCGCCACTCTTCTTTGGGGAGAACGGCGTCAGCTTCGTCCCCGCCGAAAGTGTGTACGCGGTATTCGAGGTTAAACCCGACCTCACAAGGGGACATCTCGATTACGCCGCCAAAAAGATCACGAGCGTCACGTCGCTTCACAGGACGTCGACCGAGATTACCCATGCAGGTGGGAAATACCCGCCACAGGACCCAGACGCAAAACCAATCATTGGCGGAATCCTCACTACCGAATGGGGCTGGTCGGGGTCGGATTCCGACGCTGCGCGGGAGGCCATTCAGGCGAGTGGGCTCGACCTCGGCATCGCGGTACGCCACACAGGTTTTGATCGGCAAGGCACAGTCGAAATGTCGATCACAGGAGAGCAGCTCATCTGGTTTGCGATGCGGCTATACCGCCGGCTCGCAAAGATGGGGACCGTGCTAGCCATCGATCTGGATGCGTATTATCCACCCCGGCGTTCCCTCTCGAATTGAGAGGCTAAGTCAGCGTGGTGGAACGCAACTCGAAACGTGTTTGCTGCGCAAGTTGTGCACACCGCGTGTCGTCATTTAAATCAAAAATCTCAAATCACGATTTAGCCGCTAAAAGTGCAGTAAACCAGTGACAGTTCCATTTAAACCCAAGCCCCGGGAGACGAGACAACATGCCTACTGCGGATGAGGGTTATTTGGATGTTCTTATAACTCAGGCGGAACAGAGCAATTTGGAGTTCAAGTCCGCGGTAAACAATTTTGACCGGGACAAAGCGGTTTCGTATTGCGCTGCAATCGCAAATGAAGGTGGTGGCCATTTAATTCTCGGGGTATCCGACAAGCTGCCGAGGACGGTTGCAGGAACGGACGCCTTTCAAAATCCCGCGGGCATGGAGCATTTGATATTCGACAAGTTGAAAATCAAAATTATAATTCGCGAGATCGATTACCAATCGAACCGAGTCTTGGATTTTGTCATTCCTTCTCGTCAAAGAGGGGTGCCAATTGAGTACGACGGCCGATTCTTAATGCGTGCTGGCGAGAGCCTGGTATCAATGTCTGCTCATCGCATCGCTCAGATACTCGCTGAGTCGAGGGGGCCCATCACAAGTTGGCTAGCATCTGACGCCGTGGCGGCCAATGGTGTCGCTGCGTTACTGGATATCGACGCGTACTTCGACCTCATCCCGGACACTAAACCGGCGACACTGTCTGAGCAACTCGAAGTGATCGCGCGTCGCGGGCTGTTAGTGACCGAGGGTGCCACCTACTTTGTCACCAAGCTTGGTGCGTTATTTCTGGCGCGATCACTGGCGGACTTTCCGGGCATGGAAATGCGAAGGGTCAGATTTATCAAGTACGCGGGCGCTGATCGGGTAACCGCGGTGTTAGAACATTTTGAAACTCGCGGGTATGGCTTGGCCTTCGAGGATCTACTAAAGCTAGTCGCGAGTCAGACCCCAGTCAGAGAGACGATCGAAGGGGGTCTAAGGACCTCTGTTCCCATATTCCCGTCCACCGCGGTCCGCGAATTCCTGGCCAATGCGCTAATTCATCAGGATCTCTTTGAGGACAGCATTCAACTGACCATCGAGATATTTTCAGATCGACTTGAGATTCGGAACCCGGGCGAACCGCTCATTGACGCAAAACGATTCGTCGATGAAACGAGAACTCGCAACCCGGAGCTTGCGGAGCTCATGCGGCTGGCACGCATTTGTGAAATAAGAGGGAGCGGCGTTGATCGAGCTGTCCAGCAGATCGAGGACTACATGCAACCCGCACCGACGTTCCGAAAGGAAACGGCGGCGACGACCGTCACAATGTTTGACCACATCGATTTTGGTGACATGACGGTGGACGAACGGGTTTGGTCTGCCTTTCTACATTGTTGTATTCGATACGAATCCAGTGACCGGCTAACCAACACGTCACTTCGTGAGCGTTTCGGCATTGGCCCCGACAAGACCACCTTGGTTTCCCAGACCATTGCTGCCGCGATGGAGGCCGGAATAATAAAGCTCGACCCGCGAGTAGGGAGCTCGCGCCGACTTGCAAAGTATGTGCCGTTCTTCGCATGAGCGAAGGGCCAGGAGCTCCAAGCGGAGGATACGGCGCTGGGCTGTCCCTTGTGACAAGATGTTTGTTGAGCGGGATTCGTCTTTCTGGGTCCCACGCGCCGAGGGGTTGGGATTCCCAACTAGTCGAGGTCCGAATGGAACGGTTTCCCTAGGAGGCCCTTCGGTTTCGTCTGAATGACGTCTCTGGGTCGTGGGCCTTAAGACGTCGACGACTGTTGCCCACGGATTGCCCACAACTGGAAACTATGCAACGGGCATCGACGTGATTTTCAGCCCGGGTGTTCGTTGATATTCCAGCGAAATCGAGCGAATGCCAGCCCAGATAATGTGGGAAATAGGCTTCAAATCCCACCGTCTCAAGCGCGAGGCTCGTGAGCGGGTTCAGTGGTCCATTGGCGGCCGAGAAGGGACCGCCACGTTTCTGCTTGACAGGTGAGAGTCTGGGTTGGCCAGGGTTGAGCCATCGCGCGCTGCGAACGTCTGCCGCGGAAGTCGGCGTCGGCGTACGACCGTGGGACTTCGTTCCGCCCGATGACGACAGGCTTCCGGACTGGTTGGGCACGGTGGCATTTTTGTGCATCTCGACAATCGATAGCTCCGATAGCTCCGATAGCTCCGATAGCTCCGATAGCTCCGATACCCCGATCCATCATCTTCCGCCGTCGGTTGGGGCCAACGAATAGGCAATCGAGATCATCGTTCCGTAGTGCCCAGTCCGTGGTTTGCGCAATGTGATCGCTGCGTGCCGTGCCAGCGCGCAGCAAGGCCGAATTAGCGAACAGTCTTGACAAGCGCAATAGCCACCGAACAGGCGATCGCGAAGACGATACTGGCGACAAACGTAGCCGGATAGCCACCCCATCCGATCACGAGAGCCCCGAGCAACGGGGCTGCGGCCTGCCCAAGACTGGTCGCGGTGTTGAGCAGGCCAAGTCCCGCCGCTGCTCCCGTCGTCTGATCAGGGAGCACCTGGCTCGCAAGCGCTCGTCCGCACGAAATCGATAGCCCAAGGCCTATCCCGAAGAGCACCGCGGTTACCAAGACGGATGAAGCGGTCGGGGCCGCAAACAGGATCCCGTCGCCCACCACGACGAGGCCGTTTCCGAGGAGCATGAACGGCCGCCGCCGTCCCAGTCGATCGCTGAGCCAGCCGCCGAGTGCGACGCTGGCCGCGGCGGCGAGTCCACCCAGCACCGTCGCGAGCCCGATCAGGTGTGCTGCCGTAACCTTCGGAATGCCGATCAGATCGGTGACGACATACAAGAGGTATGCAAACACGACCCCGTAGGCGAGTGAGAAACCAATTTGCCAGAGCAGCACCTTGATGTAGTCGGGATGCGACGCCATGGTTTTGGTCACGGCACGAACAGAATCGACAAACGGCCGACTTTGGCCATCGAGTCGCTCGCTCCGTGGGTCACGCACGAGCACCGCGAACGAGGCCGCGGCAAGCACAACCGCACCGGCAAGGATCCAAGTCGCGTCCGCCGATCGGGTCTCGAGTGACGCCGAGAGCACGGCGCCGGTGGCCGTACCCGCGACGAGCGCGAGCCCGACGATCCCGGCTGCGCTCCCTCGGCGACTTGGCGGGAATTCATCAACGAGATAGGCGTCCGTCGATACCTCGAGAGCCTTAAATGACGGCTGCCCGACTATCCACACCACTCCGACCAGCAAGAGAGATTGAGCGCTGCCAACCACTCCAATCGCGAGACCGCCGAGCAACGCGGCGGATGCGATCCACGGGATGCGTCGCCCGAAGCGCGACTTGGTTCGGTCACTGAGCGCTCCCACGATCGGCTGTGCGAACGCAGTTATGCCGAGGGCGATCGACGTGATCGCGGCGAGCGCTGCAACCTTGTCGTGCGGATCGAGGAGGGCGACCTTCGCAGGCAGCAACACGGAGACCATGCCCGCGTAGGTCGCGAACAGGGCGAACTTGACGACCGCCTGGCCTACTAAGACGCGAACTCGACGAGTCGAAGCGGTGGCCGGGGCGAGAGTCACTAACTTATCGTGGCAGGCGCTCACGGATTCGAACGACCTGCCGCGCCCATTCCGTGTGAAACGCCCTTATAGGCTTGATCCAGGCAACCGTGACGCTGGGCACGCGGGTCTCACGCCTTGTGGATCGAACGTGAAATGTGGTGGGGGATGAACGAGCCGGGACTTTTCGGGGTGCCACGGGTGCCAGAGGGCATGCTGGGACGAACCCCACTTGTGGATCGGATCGGACAGTCGCCGCTGACGGTAATCCGCGCGCCGGGTGGCGCCGGCAAGACGGTACTGATGGCGCAGTGGGCCGCCCGCATGTCAGCACCCGGAGTCTGGGTCACGGTCGAGCCCGATATCGGGAGTCGGGTCGCGTTCTGGAACGCCGTTGTCGACGCGGCGTCTGTGGCTGACATCGACTTCGGCACACGGTTCGAGGAAGGTCCGAATCGCGAGGCGTTGCGCGGTAGCCTGCTTCGCGCGTTTCGAGCCGCACCTGATCTCTTCGTCCTGGTCGTCGACGACGCGCACGAACTGAACGATCCCGCGATCTTCGAGGACATCCTCGCGCTCCTCCGCGCTTGCCCGAACATGATTGCCGTGGTCGGCACGCGTACTCGGGACGAGCTCGAGGCGCCGCGTCACGCGTTGACCCTTGACATCGATGTCATTGGGCCAGACGAGCTAGTACTGAGCGCCGAGGACATCGCCACAATCGTGGGGGAGCAGGGCTCGCGCTACGGCACGATCGCCGAGTTGCTCGAGACATCCGGGGGCAACCCGTTGCTGCTAAGGGCGATCCTGGCTGGCTCGTCGGCTGGGGTCGGTGGCCCAATTTCGCCTCGAGCGGTCGTCCTTGATTATTTGCGCGGACTCTTCGTCACGGACGGTGCAGGGTTCGCGGCGTTCGCCTCGGCCACGGCAGTTCCCGATGACATCGACCTGCAGCTCGCCGCGAACCTGGCCGGCTTGACAAGGGACCGCGCCGAGTTGCAACTCGCGTCGTTGGAGACGGATGGCCTGGTGATGCGCCGAGGTGCGGCAGATGGCGTGCGCTACAGGTATCACCCGTTGGTTCGGGAGACGCTGCGAGAGGAAATGCGACGCGATGACCCGGAGGGGTTCCGGTCGGCGAGTCTCTTGGCGAGTGCGGCGGCCGAGACGCGTCGACAATTTCTTCCCGCCCTACGGCACGCGGTAGACGCCGAGGACTATTCGCGGGCATCGGATGTCCTCCTCCACGGTGGATTCACCTTGATTCGGTCGCGCGGGAGTGCCGCGATCATTCAACAGGTGCCGCTGCGCTATGTCGCCCGCCTTCCGTTCCTCGCCGTCGTCCTCGGCCTCGCCGCGAACGCTCGTGGTGATCGCTGGAGGGCGCTCCAAATGCTGACTCTTGCTCTCGGCGCCAGTCGAGCCGTTCGCAGCAGGCAACGTGTTGCCGAGCGAATCGGGTTTGCGCTCATTGAGACCGTCATTCTGCGTATTACGGGTCGAGCCGCCGACTCGGTGACGCAGGCGCGGCGAATGCTTTCGCTGCTCGACGAGGCGCCGCCCGACGACCTCGAGGAGATCGCCGACCAAATGGGGTCTTACCGGCTTCAGGCTGCGCTGAGCCTGTTTCGAGCCGGTCGACTCTCGGACGCGGAAAGTGCCGCCGAGCAGGTAGGCGTGACAGAATACGCGCTCGCTCAGGGCAACCCGGAGTCCCTCGGAGCAGCGGCGCTGATTGCGGCGATTCAGGCCGTCCGGGGTGAATGCTATGCGGCCGCGGCAACGCTCGCGCGGATCGATGGCAGCGACTATCCGGTCGATTTGCGCGATGGCTATGTGGGGTCGCTCGCTCATCTGGCGCGAGGCATTCTCGCCCTCGAGTCTCCGGATGCAGACGAGGCAAGCCGACGGATCGATCTGTTTGTCGATCGCGAGAACCTCGAACATGGCCTGCTGTTTTCCGCCGCCCGCGGCTACGTCGACCTCTGGCGAGGCACTCCGGATATGGGACTCCGCGCACTGGGCGAGCGAGAAAGCACAGATCGTTCGCGCGGGAGGATTTCCCCGGAGGACCGCCCCATTCTCGCCGCTCCTCGCATGCTCTTGCATGCCGCGCTAGGTCAAATGGGCTTGGCGCATGAGGCGCTACGCAGGATCGATCGTTCAACTCCCGTCGCTGTCATCCTGCGCGCCCACGTTTGTCTGCTCGAACAACGCCCGGACCTGGTAGTCGAGCAACTCAGCGGCCAGACGATGCCGCCGGACCCACGACTTCAGGCGGCTGCCGAGCTCTTGATGGCGTGCGCTTCACTGCTGCGCAATGACGAGAGCGTCGCGGAGACGGCACTCCGTCGCTTTTTCGCGACGCTGCAGATGCATGGAACGCTCAGCCCTGTCATCCTGGTCCCCGCAGAGTACCGCTCGATGCTCTACGCGTTTGCCGAGCGGATAGGGGCGAAGGGCGAGACGGTTGCCCGACTTCGTTCGATGCCAGAGCCATTCCATACCACGGTGACACTTGCTGCGCTCACGCCACGCGAGGCCCAAGTTCTGGAGCTGTTGCGCAAGACCGCGAGCCTCCCAGAAGTCGCGGCCATCTTGCACATCTCGGCCAACACCGTGAAGAGCCAGGTGCGTACGCTTTACCGCAAGCTGGGAGTATCGCATCGTGACGAGGCGCTGCGCGCTGCGTACCTGCAGGGACTGCTGCGCGAGGAGCCCTCGTCTCCCATCGATTAAATCGGGGGTGAAATTCGCCCTCTCTCCCGAAAACGCCCTAGACAGTCTGAAAGCCTAGCCTCGTGTACCTGTGTCCGAAGTGAGCGGGCGCGTGCGTTTGGGGGATCAAAGGTGAAATCGTCTTCGCGGGTCGTACGAGGAGTTGTTGCGGGGGTAGCGGCTCTCGGAATCGTCGCAGCCAGTCTAGTCGGGGCGGAGGCAGCCTACGCGGCGGACACCGTTACTCTGACGCCTGCCACCACCACAGTCGCCAGCAACACACCGGTAACGTACACGCTCACCGTCTCGTGCAGTACGACGGGCGGCTGTGCCAACTCGACCGTGACGATCCCCACCACCTCCATCACCGGCGACGGCGCCACGACAGACATCTCCTCGTGGATCACGAACGGCAATTGCCCGACGATGACGAAGCCGGCGGGCAAGGTCTCGTTCGCATTCGGGACGATGGCGACAGGCACGTCATCCTGTACCTTCACCGTGCGGGCACCTGACAAGTCGACTCTCAACGGGGCGGCAGCGACCCTCACCCCTACCTTCACTAATACTGCCGGCTCAAGCACCGGCGCCGCGGCCGTGCTGAACGCGACCGCCGGCCACAACGACGGCCTCGGCGGCAGCGCAACCGCCAGCGTTTTCACCGGTGGCCCGATGACGCTGACCTTTACGATGGGTTGCGGCACCGGGACAGGCGACCTTGGTCTGTCTGCTTTGAACCTCACAGACGTACTCCCGTCCAACTTCACATTCACTAGCCTGTCCACCGCTCCCGTCGTGCTGCAGGGCACGATCCATACGCCTGCCGCCGGAAGCTCTGGAGGCACTATCACCTACAGCGGAGATGGATCCGACTGTCTCAACCCCACGAACGACCGCGTGGTTTTCACAGTCAACGGCACCGCCGCAACAGGCGGCACCGGGGACGCGGTTGGATCTACGATCTGCCACACTCCCACGTCGACCTTCACCTACCTCGACGGGTTCACGAGCACGTCGTCTCCTGGCCAGAAGTGTGGCACCGTCGTCGACATCAACTGGGTGGCGACCAAAAACGCCACTGCCAAGACCCTGGGCAACCTCGGCCAGTACAAGGCGCTCGATGGAACCACGCCGGCCAAGTACACCTTCCCCGGGGATTGGGACTCGTCGGGTGGAGACACCGACTACGTCTTCACAGCCTCCACCAAGCCGGTCACCACCGCATCCGGCCTGAGCTACGACATGAAGGATCCCCTGCCGTGCATCGACAACGTCTCTGGAGCGAAATACCTGAGCAATGCCCCAGGCGTCGCATGCGCCCATCCCGCATATGTGCCAAAAACCGTCACAGTGACAGGATTCACGCCCACCACGGCTGACAAGATCAACCTCCTGTACGCAAACGGGACAACGGGTTCGGTGGCGTACATTTCCGGCATAGGGTGGACGCTTCCGACTGCGCCGGCGATCTCCGAGATCGATATCCCCGCTTTCTCGGAGGAGAGCAACAACACATTCCCCACGATGACCTTTACCGTCACTGGCTACGCAGCCGCGACGGCTGTACCTGGTCACGTTTTGACCAACACCGAGACGGCGCAGGCATACTTCTCCGGCACGTCAGCCGCGGTCAAGACTCCGCAGCAGCCGAGCACGAGCATCCTCGTGGCCGACCCAGCCGCAGCGGGTGGAGGGGCGCTCGCGTTCCCCAGCCTGACCGCAACGTACAGCGGTGGCTGCGTCGACCACGTCACGCTCAACAGCACGACGAACGGTAATATCCGCAACCAGCTGGAATTCGACCAGGGCTCATCGAAGGCCATCTACATCGACTACCTTTCGCCCGCAAATGTCGGCCCGATCACGGCCGCTGCAGTCACGTTCACCCTGACCGGACAAAACGGTCACACCTACACCTCCGCTGCGATCACGCCCACTCAAACCGCGAACTACAACGGAACGGGGCGCACTCTTCTCGCGTGGACCATCCCTGCTGGGCTCGCCGCCGTTCCGGGCCTCTACATCCTCAGCTCTACCGCGTTCAACGTAACCCTCCCGGCCGGATGCGCCGGCGTCTATCAGAACGCGATGACCCTGGGCTACGCCGCAGCGATCCCCCAGTGCGTCTACCAGACTTCCATCCAGGCACCGCCCGTCGCCGCAACCGGCGACGCTGACCTCAAGACGAACGGATCGTCGATCGCTGGCAACTACTGCGGATACTCGTCCCCGTTTACTGTCACGGCCACTAACCCCGGATTCAGCGTCGGCAAGAAGGTACAGGGCAACCTCGACGCAGCGCCAATAGGAGCGGGCGGCGTCGGCAAAGTGAGCCCGACTGGCGGCAGCGCGACCTACGACGTCACGTTCACCAACACCGGCCAGTCCAATCTGCACGACCCGGTCATGTATGACCTGCTCCCGCACGTCGGCGACACGGAGGCCACGTCAACCGTGGCGCGTGGCTCGCAGTTCGCAGTCCAGTTGACGGATGTCCCAACGCCACCAGCCGGGGTCACCATCGATTACTCGCAGGCGCCGAACCCGTGTAGGCCAGAGATTCTCGCCAATGCCTCGAACCCAGGGTGCGTCAACGACTGGTCGGCGACGCCGCCCAGCCCGCTCTCGGACACAACCGCGCTCCGCATCGCATACTCGGGCACGGTCGGGGTTAGCGGTTCGCCGTTCGCTCAGGCATTCAGCGTCTCGTACGCGGTTTCAACACCGACGCTCACAGTAGGTGCAGAAGCGTGGAACACGGTCGGCACGAACGCGCACCTCGGCGACACCGGTGACGACGATCCGGCGGATGACCCGTACCTCGGAGCGGCTGAGTCCTCGCGGACGGGCCTCACAGCATCCACCAACTCGCCTGCCATCGTCAAGGCTGCCACGCAGTCGACCTACGACGCGGTCGGTGACCCGATCGATTACGCCTTCGATGTCACGAACACCGAGGCGGTACCGCTGACCAGCGTGACCGTGGTCGACGCACTCACGGATGCGCCGAGCGGCGCGACCGCGCCCGGCGTCACCTGCGCGTCCCTTTCGAATCCCGTCGACACGTGTTCGGGAACAACAACGCCGTTGGAGCCGGGGCAGATCGCACACTTTGTCGCGACGTACCACGTCACACAGGCTGACATCGATCACGGGCAGCTCAGCGACTCGGCAGTCGTGACGGGCCAGCCCGCGGCCGGTTCCCCGATCAGCAACACGTCGAATGTCGTCACCGTGAGTGCCGTCACCGACCCGGCGCTCAGCATCGACAAATCGGCCACGGAGTCGACCGTCGACAATGTCGGCGACACTATTCACTACAACTTCCTTTTGACCAACACCGGAAACCAGACTCTGCACGGACTGTCTGTCAATGACCCGATGCTGCCAACGGTGACCTGCCTGGTCGAGATCCTCGCGCCGGCGGCGTCGACGACCTGCGTCGGAACTTATTCGGTGACGCAGGCGGATTTCGACGCCGGCTCGATCAGCAACACAGCCACCGCGTCTGCCGTTGCTCCCGACAACGGAACGGTCGACTCCGGCGAGTCGACCGCAACCGTGACAGCCACCCAGCTGCCACACCTGACGCTGACGAAGAGCGCATCCCCGACATCCATCGGGGAAGTTGGTGACGCCGTCACGTTCCATTTCGCTGTCGTGAACGACGGCAACACCACGCTCAACAATGTGGCCGTCGATGAGGGCACCTACACGGGAACCGGCACCCTGTCGGCCGTGAGCTGCCCGGATACGACTCTGGCGGCAGGCGACACGATGGACTGCACGGCCACCTACGGTGCAACCCAGGCGGACCTCGACGCAGGAAGTGTGAGCAACACCGCGACCGTGTCTGGAAAGACACCAGGCAACGCGACCGTGACCTCCGACGCGTCGACGGCGACCGTCGCGGTTGCGACCGATGCGGCGCTCTCACTCACCAAGACGGAGGATTTGGCGAAGATCACCACCGTCGGACAGAAGGTGACGTATACCTTCGAGATTAAGAACACCGGCAATGTCGCGGTGACGAATGTCATCGTGGAGGAGAGCCACTTCACTGGCACAGGCACGCTTTCGGCGATCGACTGTCCGGCGGGTGTCGTGGCGATGGCACCGGGTGACGATCTCACCTGTACGGCGACCTATTCGGTCACGGCTGCCGACCTTCGATCTGGCGACCTCTCGAACACCGCGGATGCGTCGGGTTCCGACGGGGTCGCGACGATTGCCTCGGCCGACTCGACGGCAGTTGTGGTCTCGGATCCGGTTGTTGTGCCACCCGCCATTGGGCCGGTGCTCGGCTTCACCGGCGTGGACCCGGCTGGCGGGCTGCTCGTCGCGGTGGTCCTGATCGGCATCGGCGGAGTCGTGCTGCTGATCCGTCGTCGGCGTAGAGCGTAGGCGCGCTTGTCTCGGGCCTTCGTAAAGGTCGGGCTGGGTACGGCATTGAGAGTCTCTGCGCGGGAGGAACGTGGCCCGGGGACTTTACGACGTGGCTTGCGAGTGGGCGTTGCAAAACGGCGTTACAAGTGTTGGGCTCGACACGGCGGCGCCGGCTGAGCGCCTCGCTTCCATGTATGAGCGCTGGGGTTTCCAGCATGAAGGCATTGTGCGGTTTCAGGGCAAAACGTACGGCAGCCTAGTGATCGTGCAGCCACTTGGGCATCGGTCGCTTTGACTTGCGCAAGTCTGGTCGCGCCGATCAGGGCTCAGACTCTGACAATGCCCACGGGCAGTGATCCCCCGTTGACTGTGCTCAGGTTAAAACTCCGGGCTGCGGTCAACCCGTCACTCGTAAGCGGTCAGCTTCTCGAGAAAGCTGCGGTTGTCCGTGCGGACGTACTCGTGGACGAGCCGGCCCTCGTCATCCATTTGAAAGATGTTGATGAGATCGAACAGAACCCGACAACCGTTCGGCGGGACCGGGCCGCCGGGGGCCTGCGTGAATTCGTGAACGAATGTTCCCTCGATGAAGGTCTGGCAGGCGAGGTTATTGCCCTCCACCACCATGATGCCGCGCCAGATAGAACGGTCCTCGAACGCTTCGCGAACGGACGCGAAGTAGTCGCCTAGGCCCGTGTAATCGGATTCGAAATCGCCGGGTCCGTGAAATTGGAAGTTCGGCGCGAAGTACTCTCGTAACTCGTCGGGATGTTCTCCCGATACCTCTAATTCGCCGGCACGCACCAGGCGCTCAACTAGTTCGTCACGACTGTACTTCTGAGCCATACTGTTCCTCTCGAGCAAACCGACTGGATAGTTCAAGTGAATCGTGGGTTTTGCCGAGCGGACGAGCCCTTCAAAGACACGGCCATAGGTAGTACCCTGCCGACAGGTCCGCGCCAATCTACATGTCAAGATTCCTGAATCGAAGGGCGGTCGGTTGCTGCTGTGATGTCGCTCTGCGCGGAGGCCTTGTCCTCGGCTTCCCCGGGAGCTAGTGGAAGTAGTGCCCCAGTTCGATGTCCTCGATCAGTCCGGGATGGGTGGGCGTCCATCCCAGAAGTTCCTGGGTGAGGGCGCTGGACGCGGGCATGTCTGCGCTGAGGAGCGCGCCTAGTGGCATACCGAATTCTTCGACGGGTCGAGACTCAGCTGGAATGTTCAGCCCCCGAGCAATGGCATCGGCCACCTCACGGACGGGTACTCCTTCGTCGCCGACTGCGTTGAGAACGGAGCCGGCTGGAGCTTCCTCGATCGCCAGCCGATAGAGCGATGCTGCGTCTTTGACGTGGACTGCGGGCCAGCGGTTCGTTCCCTCCCCGACGTACCCGGAGACACCGGTTGCGCGTGCACGGTTGACGAGCTGCGGGATGAAACCGTGACGTTCCCCGTCTCCGTGAACGGAGCGCGGGATCATGACGAGCGAAACACGGATGCCTTGCTCGGTTGCGGTGAGGGCTTTCTGCATGTTGACAATGCGGGCGGCGATGGGACCGGTCGCGATCAGAGGGTCGGTTTCGGTTGCGACGCCGCCTGGGCGAGTCAGCGTCGCGCCCGTGACAATCAGTGGTTTGTTCGAGCCTGCGAGTGCGGCAATGAATGCGTCGATCGCGGCGGAGTCGGTCGGGGCTGCTCCCACCTGGCCGAGCCCATGGTCGTAGGCGAGGTGGATAACGCCGTCGCTAGCGCTCGCGCCGGCGATTAGCGTGTCAACGTCGGTCAGATTGCCGCGCAGAACATCCACCCCGGCCGCGGTAAGCGTGGCGGCACTGGAGTCCGAACGAGCGAGGGCAACGACATGGTGACCAGCGTTGATGAGTTCCGGAAGCACAGAGGATCCGATCCAACCGGACGCGCCGGTGAGGAATATATGCATGAATTGCTCTCTTGTTGATCGTGATTGAGGCGTAATGCGACTTAGTCGCACAATGAATGATGCGACCGAGTCGCGTGGGTTGTCAAGTGATACGACTTAGTCGCGTCACGCGGCTTACACTGAAGACATGAGCAGATGGCCAGATGACGCACGTGAGCGTCTTGAGGCAGCTGCGTTTGAACTGTTTGCGGCTCAGGGCTACGACGAGACAACCGTCGCGCAGATCGCCGAACGGGCCGGACTGAATCGAGCGACTTTCTTCCGTCAATTCGCCGACAAGCGCGAAGTCGTGTTCGGCGGCGAGGACCGGGTGTCAGAAACTCTGACCGACGGCATCCGGCTTGCCGCGCCGGGCTCCTCGGTCATGGAGCGCCTGCAGTCGGCCTTCGTAAACGCTGACGCAGTGCTTACGCCGGAGCAGCGCCTCAAGTCCACGCAACGAGTGGCGGCGCTCGCAACGAGTGTCGAGGTGCAGGAGCGTGGCCTGCTCAAGCGATCACGGATGAGCGCATCAGTCTGTCAAGCCTTTGTCGCCGCAGGGTTCGACGACTTCGACGCCCGCCTGGGCGCCGAGATCGGAATGCTCACCTTCTCAATGGCGATGGAACGCTGGCTTCGCGCTGATTCCACCGATAACCGTTTCTCGGAAATCGCGATCGCAACGCTACGCGCACTCGAGAAGCGTGTGCCGATGTTGCGCGACGAAGTTCGAGCGGCGCTTTAGCTCGCACGGGCGCCACCTCGAGCCGAGCCCCCAGAGCAGCAGGACCTCCAATACAGCTCACTGTCGCGGCAGATTGGGATGGACGCTGGGGCAGCGCAAGCGAGTTCAGAACACTGCTGCTTGCTCACGGATTGCCCACAACTGCAGAGTTGGACGCAAGGTTTGGCATGATTTTGCCACGGTGATTTCGTTGAAATATCAGCCGAAGTCATTGGTACCCAAGCGGACTCGAACAGATTCGCAGGTCACCGTGCGTGGTCTATTAGAAGCGCGTGCGTGGCGCGAAGCGACACGCCGCAAGACCACCGTCTCCGCAACAACAGTGATGGTCAGCGAGCT
>Ga0193728_1000591_pt1 | contig 17770 bp, 11 predicted proteins | sample U1c1metaG_FD_143037 | JGI IMG/M metagenome (GOLD analysis project Ga0193728, IMG submission 143037) | Soil microbial communities from a riparian zone of the East river system, Colorado, United States - U1c1 | ecosystem: Environmental > Terrestrial > Soil > Riparian zone | place: USA: East River...
CACGATCCCCGCTTCACCTTTTCTGCACCGACGTTTTGTTCGGCTAGGCGCAACGCGTCCTCGTGACTATCAATTGCGATGACATTGCAGACGCGGCTCATTTCCTGGGCGAACAAACCCGTGCCCGCTCCGCAATCTGCCAGCACCGAATCCGTTCGAAGAGGATAAGATTTCAATAGCCAATACCGAACAATCTCGCGCTTCGTCCGGTAAAACCAATGACCTTTCTCGATATCGCTGAGATTTCTATACTCTTCGGGATTCATCCTCTCCAGGCGACGCGACAATCTCTTGAGTGAGATACAGCGGCCTCTGCTTTACCTCCCGGTAAATCCGGGCGATGTATTGCCCAACGACCCCAAGGGAGATCAGTTGAACTCCGCCGACACAGAGCACCGCCACGGCTAGCGTGGTGAAGCCGGGTACGATAAAATCGCGAAAGTAGCCGAATAGCTGCGCGATCTTGATCAAAATTAACACACCTGCGTAACCAAAGCCGAACAAGGAGGTAACGACCCCAATCCAGGAAATTATTTTTAGGGGTAGCTCACTGAAGCTTAGGATACCGTCCCAGGCATAATTAAATAATTTACTTAGCGTCTGCTTTGGTTGGCCCTTTCTTTCGGCGCGATCATACCACACATAGCCGCGCGGATATCCTACCCATGAGCGAAGCCCAGGAAGAAAGACATTAAGTTCTGGCATTGCCCTTACGGCATCTGCGACCGTCTTGTCCATAAGACCAAAGGTGCCACTATCTTTGGGCATGAGCCCACCGGTCATTGCGTGAAAAATATCGTGAAATCGCCGCATCAAAAATCCGCGGACCCCTCGCTCTGGCCTGCTTCGTCTGCGTGCTACCACCACTTTTGAGCCTTGTTGCCAGACATCGATCATCGCCGGTATGAGCTCAGGAGGATCCTGCAAGTCGGCGTCGAGGAAGACGACCGCGTCACCGTCCGCCTGATCCAATCCCGCCCGATAGGCAGATTGCTGTCCAAAATTACGAGACAGCCTGACGACACGCCAGCGGGATAATCGCGGCAAAAGTTGAAGAAGCTTCTCTTGGGTTTGATCGGAGCTGCCATCATTCACGAGGATGAAATCGAAACGAAAGGTGGACCCAAGTGAAAGTTTTTCTAGCCGCTCGATCAGGGCGGGAATCGTCTCCTCCTCATTCCAGACCGGAATGACGATCGAAACGAGCGGTTTACTGGACATAACTCGATGACAAATCCTAGGCCGAAGGTTCTGGAGGAGCCGCAGCAGAGGGTCCGACCACATCCTCCCTTGCTGGGTTTCTGTTCTCGTTATCCTCCGTTGAGGGTGCCATTTTGGATGACCGTTTTCGGGCCAAAAAGATCGCCACAAATAAAATACAGACCCATATGCCGGCTGCCGCGGTGCTGAGCAGTCGTGCCGTTTTTCCCTGCGGGGACAGGTTGTAATGCAATTCCGCGCGGTGTGATCCTGCCGGAAAGTTTGCCAACACTAAGCCATCGTCCCCGGGCTTTACGCTATCTCGGTAGACCCTACCGTCGATGAGCAGCTCCCATCCCGGCCAATAAAAGACGGCAATGCGCGCTCCTGAATCAACGGATGCCTTGTAGTTATACTCATAAACGCACCCTCGATGTGTATAGCTATCGCAAACAAGATCTCCGGACGTCGTTGTGAGACGATTCGCTGGAATAGGATTCTCTGCCAGAAAAAGGGGCTTCAGATAGTCTCCGCGGACCCACTTCGGAATGAATTCCGCTTCGGCGGTTCCAGCATAGATCCCTTTTCGCTCCCAACGACGGTTCCATTTAACCAATCGCTCCGGGGACATCTGCTTAATCACTGGCGGCATCAAGATCATCGGCAGCGTAGGGATGGAAAAGATAACGGCCAGACCGGTGAGGATCGCTGGATGTATCCAGCGATCGATTACTGGAGATGCCAATGCGGCAGCGCCTGCTCCGAAGAAAGCAGTGAAGATTAGAAGGCGCCAGGGAAATTGAAGATAGCGGAAAACCGCGGGTATCCTTCCCCACGGCATCTGGGGAGACATGATGAAGAGAACTAGGAAAGTCAGGAGAATGAATAGGGCCAGCCGCTGCCGTTGCGCCGCTCTTAGGCCTTGCTGGAAAACGGCTATCACGGAGAGTATCACGCAGATGAGCACGACAAACCCGAGATTGACCCCAAGAGTGTCGTCCTTCCCGGGAATCCTCCCACCATAGCCGAGCGCCTCGACGAAATGCTGCCACCAAAATATTGACTGCCAATGCAAATGCTTTGGTGTTCCCCACATCGCAGCTATATCGCCGGCCTTTTGAGTGGAGCTCGCCAGTGTCAGGGCCGGATACCAAAAGAAAGCACTCATCGCCGCACCCGACAGACCGCCTGCGGCGACAGTTAGCGGCCATTTTAAGTCTCTGGCCGTGAGCAGCGGATAAATTGCAATAAAGAGGCTCGCCCATAATGCGGTGATATTATGGCTCAAAAGGAGGCCAGCGTACATGACACTGGTCAAAAGCAAACCTTGCAGCCGGCGATATCGGGTAAGTTCCATTCCCCAGTAAACACCAGGCAAAGCGGCCCAGGCCCACGACTCACCCATAACGCTCCGCACAAAGACGTCAGTAAGGTGATACCGGGTGAGAGCGTAAACAGTCGCGGCAGCGAGCGCCCACCACGCAAGCCGCGGCCAGCGCTCTCTCGATCCGATTGTGTAAACAAACGCGTAAACGAAGAGTCCGCTGAAGTATAACGAGGCGTAGAAACTCAGCTTTGTTGCCGGCCCGTAATCCAATCCGAGAAGAAAATGGAAAATGGCTCCGATGTAAAAACCGAGCGGACCATATAACGTCAGATAAGGGTAGCCGTATCCAAAACAGTAGTCCGGAAACCAAGGGACATGGCCGAATCCCTCTGCAGACCAAATTTTGCAGATCTCATAAACATCAACCACTGGGAAGAGCATGTAGTGTCCCCACCACATGTACACATCCGCGGTCGGCAAGGTGGTAATGAAGATTATTGACGTATAGATAAGTAGCGTTACCCAAAACGGGTTCCGCGTGATCAAACCTCGTAATCGAGGCATCCCCAAAAAAGAAAAATTGTCTGCTGGAATCATTCGACGATGGTGAAGGTTCGAGCGCGAACAGGTCTGGCAATTTTATCGGCGCAATCCAATCTTTGCAACCCCTTGTCGCTGCATCCAAACCACTTGGGGGGATATCGGGAGAGGTTTCCGGCTGGTTGCTCGCCTGACTTCACGGTCTCGGGCAAGCTGCTCCAGCAATTCCTTGCCTCCTCTTATCGATTTGCTTGCGCTGGGAGGTTTCCCGAAACTGTTCGATCGCGCGCCGTGCTTTCATCGAGTAAGCCTTCCGTATGCACGTTCCCACGCAGATCATTGTCTTTTACTACAATGTGTTCTGCGGCTCGAGGCGAAAATCTTGGGTCCGGCCGGGTCGGAGGCGGAACGAGGATAATTCCCCACGTTTGCGTCTTGTTAGGCTGATCATCGAAGCATCGGTTGCCGGAAATCTGTATGTTGGCGGCGCCATAGAGAACGTAAATCCCCGACCTACACTGCGGCTTATTCTTCTCAGCGATGTTGCGACCAGAGTTTGAGATCGTATTGCCGGTAATAGTAGCTTTAATTGCGTTATGGCCTATGCCTATGCCAGCCGAGCCATGATCGCGAATCGTGTTGTTGGTCATTGTGAACGTGCCGCCGCCAGTCTCAATTCCGCCCGCTTTAATGTTGCCTCCACTCAGAATTGTGTTCCCAGTGATCGTGGCGACGGTATTCGTGTTAAACGCATTCCCGATATCCATCTGCCCGCCGCCGGAACTACTGGTACAATGGTTCCCGCGCAATTGGTTGTTCGCGATTGTGATTATCCCACCCGTGCAGTAAATGCCGCTACCCGTGACGGTGTTGTGGTCGATCATAATTGTTGAGTCGGTAGAGGTTGGCCCGGCATCGTGCCAGATACCCATGGTGTCGGTATCGTCGCCAAGTCCAATGATGCGGCATTGACTGACGCGACATTCCGAGGGGAAGACCGCGATGCCGATATGGGCGAAGTTTTTCACTTCCATCGCTTGGGCCACTTCTTTTGGCTTATGCAAGGCCAACTCGGCTCCTGTCTTTCCGGTCTGGTTACGGCCGTTGCCGTCAATCGTCAGTCCGGTTATCATATTGCCCTCACCGTTCATACTAATTAAGTGCCCATTAAAGCCGGGCTTTCGGACGAGGAGCGTCTTCCCTATTCCAGCACCGCGCACCGTAATGTGGTCCCTAGAAATCGTCCAAGTGCTTCCAATAAGATAAGTGCCTTCCGCAAGATCAAGAACTGATGAGTTGGCTGGCAACTGTGCGAGTGCCTCGTTCAGGGATGTGACCGCGTCGTCAGACAGAGCGTCAGCGCGAGCGATTGACCTGATGAAAATTGCCACGGTTAGAATTATGATAAAGCAGCGCATACTACATTTTTTGCACTAAGGATTGGGACAGGGTAATTGAGATTCTTAAAAGAAGCAAAAAAGCCGGCCCAGATCATCACGCAATGGTCGTTCACGCCGGCGGAGCGGAAGCGCGTGTCGAATTCTCCTCAACGAATTGCGGAGCGATAGTAGGAGGCCCGGGACACACTATCTCGTGATTGCTGGAATAGTTACTGTCTCCGCTGGAATGGACCCGCTACTCGCCGTGTAGAGGCGGAACTGGTAGCGAGAACCAGCCGCGATCCAGGTCGCATTCTGCGCTCCATCGCTGCCTTGGGCAAAGAGCACCTCGGCGCCGCCGTCGTGAGAAACGTAGATTCGACCGGGCGAACCGTCGGTTGTGTGCCACACGATCATAGCCGATCCTCTCGTGCTGTTCGCTGGAAAGATAACCTCCGAGATTTGCAGCTGTGCGGGCGGCTTTTGTGTCGTTACCTGGAGCGTCTCAATCGGCTGCCGGTGATCGCGGTCGGGGTAAAGGCGAAGCGAGAGCCAGCATGAACGCCGCTGAAGACCTGCAAGCCATTCGCGCCCTCGGCGAACAAGGTCTCAGCACCACCATCGACGGCGAGATAGATTTGGCCAGGAGATGGGCGATGCGTATCCCATACAACGGCGGTTCGGCCTTCTGACTTGAGTAGAGGCACGGGATTTGGAACAGCAAGAAAATTCGCGGGACAGTCACCCACATTCTTTTTCAATGAATATTCATCCAACCATACACGGCCAGCCTGTGCCGCAGCGCAAATCTGACAGCTGGCAGCTCCTCCCGGGACGACAAAGTTAAACTGGGCGTGCTCCCAAGTGGGACTTGTTCTGATCACGCGCAAGGTCGAGGCTGACGAGGTCAAAAGTTCACCCGCGGCATTGCTCCAATTGATCTGGAGCCTTGCTTTGCTCTCTGGTTGCTGCGCGCGAGTGGATACTTGAAGTAAATAACATCGGCCGGCTTCAACCGTCACTGCGTCTGATACAAAATAGTCGTTGGAGCTGACACAGACTGCACCCGCGCCGCTGCGAGATTTTGTTCCCGAAACATCAAACACCGGATTTCCCTCGGCCAACCAGTGAGTGGGCGGGCCAGACCCAGTGGCCTCCTCAAACCCGCCGTTTCTTAGCAACTCTTGCCCCTCCGTCGGCACCGCTGAATCGAGAAGGCTGTAGACGTGGACGCCATCGAGCACAATGACTTGCTTCAATCGACCGCTGGCCAGAATGGAGGGTTCCAAACTCTCCCATGTTTGTGTCAGGCCCCAAAATTCCGAGCCGGCCCGGTAAAGCGTTTCATCGACAAGAACGTATTTTACTTGCCAGCGCGCAAGGAGATCGAGTGTTTCCGCAGATGGGAAGACACTTAACTGCTCCCACGAGGCAAGATTGGGTGGCGCTTGCGCGCTTCCAAGCACGATCTGTTTACCGGTAAGTCGGGTGGAATAAATCGCGCGTCCGCCATAGCCATGTCTTGGTATGGGATACTCCATGATCGCAAATTTCCCCGGTTGCCTTGCGAACCACGCCTCAACGGGACGGGGGCCGGCGTCGCAAACACCGAATGGTTTCTCCACAAAATCCATTGCGACTAGCCCTGCGACAACTGTTGTCATGGCCCACTGCCTATGTCTCACGATGGCGCGGTCGCGATTGTTGACGCGATTAAGCAAAATTGCCAGCCCGCCTCCCGAGAGTAGTCCTACCCCAAGTTGCACAAAGAAACCGAATCGGGACCATCCCCGCAGATTGTTGAATCCGGGCAGTTCGCGCAGCCACTTCCCCGGCGCGGGTATTGGCGATAGCGGGACATCGTTTGTTGACGAACTTAGCGGCGGCGGATGCGTAACGTAAACGCCGGGCCCAAGGGCAAAAACCAAACAACCTATCGACATTGCTATGATCGCGAGCACGACTCTCCGGCGGTGATGGCAAGCTCCGATGACTGCCAGTCCCAGTGCCACAACGCCCAGGTAGAGTTGCCATTCGGATGTCCACAATCCATTCGGGCCGTTTCGCCAGTGCCTAGCCACCCAGGAGCCCCACAATGGGTGCTCCGTAGGTGGAATAATAAAGTCTGCGAGACTCGCTGAGAAAGCCTGCGATTCGCCAGGGCCTCGATAATCCACCACTGCCCCGTGAGTCGCAAGAAAGTACGGAACAAGGAAGGGTAGAATGAAGACCATGCTTACTCCAACCGTCACAAGCGCAGGCTTCACTAGCTTATTGAGCCGTTGCCGGTCAGTCCGCCAGCGGAGCCGAAACGCGAGGTAAAAAACGGCAGCAATCGGAAGTAAGAAAAAATAATACCAAGTAACAAGTGCCGAGAGTGCAAAGAATACGCCCGCGAGCACGGCACTGCGTGTGGTTGGCTTGGAAAGCGTCCGCTCCAAGTAAAGAAAGAAAAAAGGGATCCATTGAGTTGAGCCAATCGAAAGGTGCCCGCCAGCGTGGGTAAAGCGATAGGGGCAAAAGCCGACAATGAGTCCTGCAATAAGGGCGCCGCCACGACTTCCCCATAACTCGAGGGCCAGTAAATACGTGCCGAAAGCGGTTAAGACGAACGATCCCAGCATGAGGACGTTGTAGGTTCCAATTTCGCCGATCAGTCGCGTCAGAGGCATGAACAGCAACACTGTGGCGGGCGAGAGATCCTGATTTCGTATTAGGCTGAAACCATAAGGGAAATAGACATCAGGGTCGAAGAAAGGAGACTTGTGAAGATCGAAGATCGCGTGCGCCGGGTACCACAATTCCCAAACAAAGTGGAGGTTGTCTTCCGGATCGGATCCCATCACCTTATCCAGCAAATGAGCGATAACAGGGTATGTCACCGCGGCTGTCGCCAAGACGTAAACGAACAACACCAGAAAGCTTTCGCGCAGCAGCCCTTTCGTTGATGCAGGAGAAATGTTTTGGCTTGCGGTCATCAAAGTCTGGCCAGCTTAGTCCGCAGGTTCAGCGACAGGACGAAGCGCTTTCTGTCTTTGGGCCCATCCGCCCGAACGAGTTCTGAGTCTGCACTCTGCCGCCAATCCTCGTTGCCATAGAGCCGGCCTATTCGTCCCGAATAACTTCGAGTTTCTTAAGCGGCTTGAAATGGTTTCGCTTTGTATACAGGCGAAATTCATACAGGCTATCGAAACCAATCCAATTGATTTGAATCGTCCCACTCTGACCTCTTCCTACCAAGACTTCCGGCGCACGGTTCATTTTAACATAAACGTCTCCGACTGATGAATCTCCTGTATTCCAGCTGATCGTCGTTTTGCCGAGCTCTTGATCCGGAGAACCGGCTGGAACAGGATTCGGGGAGGCTGACAGCGAGGCGGCGCCGGTGATCTCGTGCGTCTGCGTCGACGATGTGGTGGGACGCTTCGAGGAATGACAACCGTCAAGAGCTAAAAAACAGACCACCAACGCAATCGAAGACCGGGCAATTAACGTGCCGCTTCGACCCCGGGAATGACACGTTTTCAAGTGCTCCATCGTTTTCGGACTCAGATAAATAAAGCACATTCTTAGTTCAAGTTGTGTTGGCCATGATGTACTAAGTGATTCAGCCTCAAATTCGAGTAGCTAATCGGCAACGGAATCGAAAACAGTGTGCAACGACGCGAGCAAAGGGACAGCTTTTCGCGAATACCTTCCGCAGCGCCCATTGGGCTGAATAAGGAAAGAGACCCGGTTTGCTATTTGCTTCGGCTGACCTCCGTCTTGGCGAGCACGGTGGCGTGTTCAGTTCCCGCGTAGAGACGGAACTCATACCTTTTCCCCGTCTGGATCCATGGCGCCGCGCCTGTTCCCTTCGGCCCATCGCCGTAGGGCGATTCTGCCCCGCCATCGACTGAGACATAAACTTGCCCCGCCGTGCCATCCCCCGTATTCCAGCTTATGGTTGTAGTACCGAGTCCTTCGCCGGCGGGCACTGGATTCGGCGATGCCGCAATCGTTGCGGCGGACGCCGCGGGACTAGGAGGCGTCACATTCGCTTCCGGGTTTTTTGAGGAATTGCATGAAGCGAAAAGGAACAGCGGCAAGAGAACAGCAGCGGTCAGAATGAATCGTTTCATAAAAATACTTTGCTTGTTGAATCTCTCGGGTGGTTACCTTTTGTCAATCATATCGCGAAAGGCGGTCCACTGCCATTGGTCATGGCATGATTTTTCGGCGCATCCAGAAGCTTCCTCCGCATGTCCACCAGGGGGCGTGGGGGAAACAGGTTTTGAGTTCCTCGGGGAAATAGCAGCCCAGATAGCTGTTGCAGATCAGGATCTCGAATGCTGAGTTGAAGGCCAGAAATGCCTGGAGCAGGTATTGCTCGGTCCAAAAACGACGCTCATCCAGGACCCATTCACGATAATAATCGAATGGAAACAGGATGTCGTGCACATGCACGATCACGCCGGATTTCAAGCGGGGCAGCACTTCCAAGAACAGGTAGTTCACGTCCCCACCGATCTTCACGGTATGCGAACTGTCGATGAACAAAATGTCCCCCGATTCGAGCTTGGAGAAGAAATCTAACTCCACGTCTTGAACTGGTTTTTGAACCAGCGACGCGAGGCCGGGAAAACCTGCGACGAGAAAATCGCGGGGAAAAGGTTCGATGCAGACGAGGGACGAAGATTTGTTCTTTACCGCCGCTTGCGCGGTGATCAGGGAAGAAAATCCACCGCCGACTTCAATGATGAGGCGCGGCTGGAAATGGCGAACCATGCAATAGGCGACAAGAGCGTCGGTACCGCTGAATAGACCATTGTCGAAATAAAACTCTCCTAGCTTACCGGGGGCGGATCGGGGGATTGCTTCGTACTCGGTTCGAAAACGGGGGAAGACATTTCGGAGCAGATCCAGTTGAGCAGCCTCGTTCATATCCACTCCGGCCAGACCTCCTGGCTTTGACCAGATCGTGCCGGTCAGAGTTCTAGTGTCTGGGACGGACTGGTAAAAGTGGACCGGGGTGACGTGAAATCCGTGCCGCTCCCACTGAAGAAAGAGGTCGTGGAATCTCGGATGGTTAATGCAGCGCGGAATAACCGTTGCGATGTAGTTCGCAACTGCGGCCAGATGCGCATTTTCCCAGTCCGGTTCGGAGGCGAACGAGTCGAAAATCTTTTCCCAGGAGCCGTCGTCGCGGCGAACGGTGACATGGTCAAGAAGTCTGGATGGTTCGCTTCCCGAGTACAGTCTAAATTCGAAACCGCTTCGGGGTTGAATCCACGGCACCTCGACCGAGCCGCCGTTGCCCCGCGAGACCAGTTTTTCGCCGCCGGTTGGAATCGAGACCCGTACTTCGGCGCCTGCCGGATCGGTCGTTTGCCAACTGATCGTTGCTTTCGAGCCTTCTCCAAACGGGATCGGGTTGGGAGTCGCTGCTATCCTGCCGGTGATCTCCCCCGGAAACTTTCCCTTACTCACGCCTCAATTGCAGACTGATTGCCATTTCTAAACTGCTCGGCAGGGCGCCGCTCGACCTTAATTCGGGCTGCGCTGGATGAGTTCATGTGCTCATCGCTCAGAAGCCGCTTCAACTGTTTGCGCGCTGCTTCTTTGGAATAGAGTAATTTGGTCTTCTTGATTCCATTTTTGGAAAGCCGATTCCAAAGATCTTCGGAGTCATAGATCTTTAGGAACGCCTTCGCGAAGTCCTCCGGTTCATCCGCAACCAAAATATCTTCGCCGTGTGTCAAGCCCATTCCTTCCGCGGCGACGGAAGTTGCAATCACTGGCACTCCGAAGCCCATACTCTGATTGATTTTACCTTTCACGCCCGCGCCCCATCGTAATGGAGCTACCGACAGTTTCACGCTTTCAAAGTAGGGACGAACATCGGCTTGGAGCCCGGCGATGATCACGTTCTCGCTCGCTAGGGCAACCACGGATGGCGGCGCCTTGTCGCCGATAATGTAGAATTTTGCGCCCCGGAGCTGCGCTTCAACCAACGGGTATATCTCACGCACGAAATAGACGACAGCATCGATGTTCGGGGTGTGCTGAAAACCGCCGATGAATAGAAAATCGCGCCGCAGCGCGAACGGCGTGGCCGAACCAGGAGCATCGACGATATTTGAGACAATCTCGACGCGCTTTCCCGGCAATTGCTCGCGCAGGAGGCTCTGCTCAACGCTGCTCACGACCCATGTTTCATCTGCCTGGCTGATTAATTTGTGCTCCTGCGCGCGTTTTTCGTTTGCCGTACATTGAACATCGGCATCCTGCATCAGCTCTGCTTCCCGGCTTTCCCGCAGAAACTGCAGATCGACAGTGTCGAAAATCAACCGGCTCTGTGGAGCGTGCAGCCGAACGTCGGCGACGTGTTTCCGAGCGAAATTACAACGGCTCAGGATAACTGCGTCGTATTCGGCGCCGCGCTCGCTCAGATGTTGGCGGACGCTCTTGATGTAAGGGTGGTGGACCACTTCGATGCCACGCTTTCGAAGTTCATCCGCGTAGGGAGCGATGTCCGCGAGATTGTCTGGAATGAACGTGACCCGGTGCCCCAGACCGCGCAGGAGTTTTAGAATCTGGAACATCCGGACCGAACCGGAGTCCTTCTCGGGCATGGGCAAATGGTGATCGATCACAAGGATTCGTTTCTGGCCAGGTTTGCAACCGAAGTAACCCGCTAGATCCGCGTTCTGGGGCTTGGACGCGAGCACGTTGGCCCACGAGTGGACAAACTTCTCTCGATTGATCTCCTGGTGACGTTTTGCCCCTGTCGATGTATCAGTGCCCCCAGTCGCACCCTCGTAATGGATGACTTCGCTCAGCGGCTGATAGAGAACCTTGTAGCCATTCTGCCGGATCTTGAAAGACAGGTCGGTATCCTCATAGTAGGCGGGTGCGTATCGCGCATCGAAACCACCGATGCTCTCAAACAGCGATTTCGGGGTCATGGCACACGCGGCCGAACAGTAATCGACATCACGGAGGTAGTTGTATTCCGGTTTCTTGGGATCATCGAATTTGCCGTAGTTCCATCCTGAGCCATCCCGCCAGATTATGCCGCCTGCTTCCTGGAGGCGGCCGTCGGGAAAGAGCAGCTTCGATCCGACCAAGCCCGCTCGCGGCTCCAATTGAAACGTTTCCAGCAGTGCATCGAGCCAGCCTGGCTTCACAGTTGTGTCGTTATTCAGGAATAACAGATATTCGCCACGCGCTTTAGCAGCGCCGCGATTGCAGGAGCCAACGAAACCGGCGTTTGTTTCATTCCGCAGATAGACGATGCCCTTCATCTGCGGCACGAAATCAGCGGTCGCATCGGCCGAGCCGTCGTCCACCACAATTACCTCGATCGCATGCGAGCCGCGGTGCTCCTGAACGGAAGCCAGGCACGCCTGCGTGAAATGGAACTGGTTAAAGACAGGAATGATGATGGAGACTTCGACTTTATCGAACACCGGAAACTCGATCGGCTTAGGCACCGGAGGTGCAATTGTATCTGCACGATCCGACGCTCGAGAACCATTGGCTCTGTTCACTTCCGCAGAAGACAGCGTGGCTGCGCTTGTCGTCAACTCCGCTCTCGAACTCTTCAGGCCGGCTTGGCGGTGAAGCTGCTGAATCTGCTCATCCAGGTTCTCGAGCTCAGGATGCACGCTTCGCCACCCCTGGTACGCGGCAACTACTTTATCAAGGTGGTCGTAGCCTACCGGTTCGCCACCACGCAAGAACTTGTTCCGCAGACTCACAATGGGATTTGCCAATTTCCATCGACGTGAGGAGCGCAGCCGCGCTGCGACGTCTTCCAAGCTGCCCAGCAGACGAGTCAATTTCTTCGCGTCGTGTAGCTGCTGGCGAAGTTTCGCCGTGAGTTCAGTCACCCGCGCCTCGCTCTCTGCCAGACTGATGCTCTTGGAATGCAGCAACCGGTTGGTTTGCGCGAAACGTTCACGCACTTGCTCGATCTCTGTTTCGTGCTGCCGCTGTGCTTCAGCCAGTTGCGCCTGGATGTCGGAAAACGCGCTCGATATTTGCTCAATCGTCGCGTCGCGCTGTTTCAGCTCCTCTTCTGAGCGATGGACCGCAGCCGATATTTGCTCGATGTGCGCGTTCAAGCGCTGAAACTCTGCATTGTCTGCGGCGAGTGTCGCGTCGCGCTTCTTCAGCTCCTCCTCCGAGCGATGGAGCGCGACGGATATTCGCCGCTCAGTGTATTCCGCCTGACGTTTGCTCTCGCTCCTTAGGAGTGCGACCTCATTCTGGGCGTTGGAAAACGCGCTCGATATTTGCTCAATCGTCGCGTCGCGCTGTTTCAGCTCCTCTTCTGAGCGATGGACCGCGGCCGATATTTGCTCGATGTGCGCCGCTTGGCGTTTGATCTCGCTCGTTAGGAGTGCGACCTCGCGCCGTAACCTATGTGCCTCCAAGACGGCAAGATTCAGAGCCGGCGATTCGGGCAGAGGCGTAGTGGCTGCGGTAATCGCTTCGGTGCTCGCCCTGCGCCTTTCCGATTGTCGCTGCTCCACTTCGACCGGCGGACTGCTCGCCGCCAGTTCTGCATCAGTAACTCGACCGGCCTCCGCGGAAAGTTGTTGATACAACTGAAAGAGCTGGGTTGGAATCTGAGCATCCACGAGCTGTTGAGTCGTGAAATGCGTGTGCCGCCGCTCCCTTGAGATCAGCGCCGCCGCATTCGCCGCTTTGGAATCTGGCAGCCCGAGGAAAGATAGTATCCGCCGAAGTTCCACCTCTGGGTCAAGAAAGAACGAGTCGTAGTGCGACACGATTCGGTTCTTAGGTGCGGCCGCGGACAAGGCGTGCTGGTTATACACTCCCCAAAGCGATAGGGCCAAATGCAAGGACACGCCGTTGCGTTGATGTAAGGAATACGCTACTTCGAGCGGATTTCGCACGACGATGATGGTGCGCAGCTTCGGGACGATCGCGCGCCAGAACGGCAGAGTCAGACTGTTCCGTGGATCCTTCCAACCCCACACCTTTGATCGGCTGAATGCTGACACAAGGATCTGCGCCCTTGTGCGCATCGCGTCAAATCTCTTGTCAGCGAATGGCGTCGAACGCGGCGGCAAATCCCATGCGCCACCGAGCTCATTCAGCAATTCGTCGTTCATCGCGACGAAGCTCAGGTTCTCCCAAAACCCGTCAGGGTTATCTTTCGCCGGCGGCATGAGATCCGATTCAGGCCCAAGATCCAGCCCACAGGCATGGAGAAGGCGCGCCACCATCGAAGTGCCGGAGCGATGCGCGCCAGTGATGCAAGCCACCGTACGCTTCTTTAGCGGTTTCGTCACAAGAGGGGGAATAAGGAAAGGGCTTTGAAACCGCGTTGTCAACCCGCATTGATCCCCATCTGCCGCCCCAATATAGCGCAAGCCTCCGGTTTGCGAATCGCTCCCCCCACGAGCGAGATGATTGTGCTCCTCTATCTGCCCTTCGCACGACGCGCACAAAGGCCGCGATAAATGGTAGCGTCAGCCGCTGGAGTGCCTAGTTTGGCGTCATGAATCGCAGCAACGGCCGCCTGCCGGAGCAAATTCGCCCGATCAGTTTCGAGTTGAACGTCGCGCCGCACGCGAGCGGCTCGGTTCTCGTCTCAATGGGCAACACCCGCGTTATTTGCGGGGTGATGATCGAGGAAACGGTGCCGCGCTGGATGAAAGAACAAAGCGTGACCGGCGGCTGGCTGACCGCCGAGTATTCCATGCTGCCCTACTCGACGCAGACACGAAAACCGCGCGACATCGCAAAAGGACGACTCGATGGCCGGAGCACAGAAATTCAAAGATTGATCGGTCGATCACTGCGCGCGGTGGTCGATCTGGAGAAGCTCGGCCCGCGCACGATCTGGGTCGATTGCGACGTGCTCCAAGCAGATGGCGGGACGCGCACCGCCGCGATCACGGGCGCCAGTCTTGCGGTCGCCGTCGCTTGTCGAAAACTCGCCAAGGAAAAAAAAGTAGATGCGCCGCCGATTCGAAAATTAGTTGCCGCGGTCAGTGCCGGCATCCTCGATGGGAATGCGATTGTCGATCTTAATTACGAGGAGGACAAGCTCGTTACGGTCGACTTCAATTTAGCCGCGACTGAAGATGGTGAGTTTGTCGAAGTGCAGGGCTCGGGCGAAGAAGCGACGTTTGCCCAATCACAGCTCGACGCGATGTTGGCGCTCGGGCGCAAAGGGATCGCCGAACTGATCGCGGCTCAGCGCGCCGTGCTCGCGCGCTTGATGGTGACACCTCCGCCTACCTAAATCAGTTGCTGCCGCGATGTCGATGCGTTAAAGCGCAAGATCGACATGAAACGTGCGCTCATCACCGGCATCACTGGCCAGGACGGAAGTTATCTTGCCGATCTGCTGCTCGGGAAAGGCTATGAAGTACACGGGATCATCCGGCGCGCGAGCACCTTCAACACTTCGCGCATCGATCATCTTTACGCCGATCCGCACATCAACGGCGTTCGGATGTTCTTGCACTACGGCGATCTGAGCGACTCGGTCAATCTCGTGAAATTGCTTTACGAATTGAAGCCGGACGAAATTTATCATCTCGCGGCCCAAAGCCACGTGCGCGTGAGTTTCGACATTCCGGAGTACACGTCCGACATAACCGGGGTCGGTACGATTCGGATACTCGAAGCAATCCGGGAAGCGGAAATCCGCTCGCGGTTTTACCAGGCCTCAAGCAGCGAAATGTTCGGCAAGGCACAATCCGTCCCGCAAACCGAGAAGACGCCGTTCTGGCCGCGCAGCCCGTACGGCGTGGCAAAGGTTTTCTCCTATTGGGCGACGGTAAATTATCGCGAGAGCTACGGCCTGCGCGCGAGCAACGGCATCCTGTTTAATCATGAGAGCCCGCGTCGCGGCGAAACTTTCGTGACGCGCAAAATTTCGCGCGCGGTCGCCGCCATCAAGCATGATTTACAGAACGAATTGTTTCTCGGCAATCTCGATGCCAAACGCGACTGGGGCTACGCGCCAGAGTATGTTGAGGGCATGTGGCGCATTCTCCAACACGACCAAGGCGACGACTTTGTGCTCGCGACCGGCGAGACGCACACCGTGCGCGAGTTCGCCGAAACCGCCTTCGCCCATGTCGATCTTGATTGGAAAAAGTATATCAAACACGACCCGCGTTATGAGCGGCCGGCCGAAGTGGATTTGCTCATCGGCGACGCCTCGAAAGCCAAGAAAATTCTCGATTGGGAACCGAAAGTGCGCTTCCACGAACTCGTCCGCATCATGGTGGATGCGGACATGGAATTGTTTGCACAAAGAACCCCGCGCGAGCATCTCGGCAAGCTGCCTTAAGGCCTAACGAATCACCATGGTGGCACTATTCGTTGCCGCCATCTGCGTGCCGGAGCTGAGACCAGGGACGACGGCCGCGAGCGGCGCATCGACAATCGTTACCTCCGCGCCGAGCCCGACGATATCGTAGAGATTGATGATATCGCGGGAACGCATCCGGATGCATCCGTAACTTACGGGCAGACCGATGTTGCGCTCCTCCGGCGTGCCGTGAATGTAAATATCGCGACGGAATGCATTCGCGTTTTGCGGCTGGCGGCCGCGCAACCAGAGAATCCGCGTTACGATCGGATCGCGACCGGGTGAATCCGTCGCAACGATCTCGCCGGTGCGATGTCGATCTTTAAAAACGGCGCCGGGCGGCGCGCCGTCTCCGATTTTCTGTGCGATCTCCAGTTTACCAAGAGGTGTGCAACAACTTCTCGGCCAATCGCCGAGACCAAACTTCGACGTGGAAACCGGATAGAGCGCCAGCAAGTTGCCCCTATCGAGCACCGCTAATCTTTGTTCGCGCGTGCTGATGACAACGCGATGCTGCGCGTCGGGTGCCACGCACGAACCGAGAAAAAATGTGATTAGCAAACACCCGAGGCGGATCGAGCGCTCCGCGCTCGATGTTAAGTTAGTCGCCGAAGGCGCACTCTTTTTGGCATCGAGCTCGCCACGGGACGAGTCCGTCCGATGGGCGGACAAGGGACTGCTCGATCCACCTTTCGTGAAATCAACCTTCATCGATTAAACCGGAAAAACTCTTGCGCGGTTTGGGTTGTCATTGCGGCAACGTCGTCCAGCGAAATGCCGCGGGCAGCGGCGATCGTTTCGGCGACGATGCGTGTATGCGCGGGCTCGCAGCGTTTCCCACGAAACGGCACAGGTGCGAGATACGGGCAATCGGTTTCCACCATGAACTTCCAAAGCGGAATTTGTGCCGCGACTTCGCGCACGCTCGCCCCGTTTTTGAAAGTCACAATTCCGGTGAAGGAAACTAAATGACCAAGATCGACAACTTCATTCGCTTGTTCGAGCGTGCCACCGAAGCAGTGAAACACGCCGCGCAATTTTCCTGAATACGGGCGCATAATTTCGAGTGTGTCGTCCCACGCATCGCGCTGATGGATCACGAGATTGAGACCGAGTTCAAGCGCAAGATCGAGCTGTTGTTGAAAGAGACTTGCCTGTCTCGACTTGTAGGCGCCATCCCGGATGTTCGCTTCGATTTCCTCTTCGGTTTCGCCTTGCAGAGCGCGCGCGAAAACTTGTACCACCTTCTCCTTTGCCGCAGACACACTGGGCAGATGATGATAATCGAGGCCAGTTTCCCCGATTGCAACGACACGTGGATTTTTGGCGAGCTCGCGTAGCGGCGTGATCACGTCTTCACCGGATTCCTCGGCGTAAGTTGGGTGAACACCGATCACGGCGAAAATATTGGAGTGCCTTTCCGCGAGATCGACAGCGCGCCGGCTGCTTTCGACTGAGGTACCAATGGTGATGATACGAGTAACGCCGGCTTCGGTTGCGCGACGCAACACATCGTCGAAGTCATTCGCGAAATCGGGGTAATCGAGATGCGCGTGCGTTTCGACTAACATGATTTTGGTGCAGTGAGTGTCTGTGAAACGCCTCTGGCTTCTGCCATAAAAGCGCTAGAAAGCGTGAGGATCACCATTCGATCACCGTGCTCGCCCAAGTGAGCCCGCCGCCGAAAACAACCATCAAGATGTAATCGCCCGGCTTGATCCGTCCGCTCCGGTTGGCCTCATCGAGCGCGATCGCCACTGCAGCGGCCGATGTATTGCCGTAGCGATCGAGGTTCACATAAAATTTCTCCAGTGGAATATCAAGACGGTCTGCGATCGCTTCAATGATGCGCATGTTTGCCTGGTGCGGAATCACGCAGGCCATGTCCTCGATCTTCAGACCCGCTTGCTCGAGCGCTTTTTTGGCTGCGCTCAGCATTGCCGTGACCGCATGCTTATAAACTTCCTTCCCGGTCATGTG
>Ga0193728_1000592_pt1 | contig 17769 bp, 17 predicted proteins | sample U1c1metaG_FD_143037 | JGI IMG/M metagenome (GOLD analysis project Ga0193728, IMG submission 143037) | Soil microbial communities from a riparian zone of the East river system, Colorado, United States - U1c1 | ecosystem: Environmental > Terrestrial > Soil > Riparian zone | place: USA: East River...
GAAGAGATCGCGAAGCAGTGGGACCTCTCGCGCGAGGAACAGGATCGCTACTCGCTCGAGTCGCATCTCCGCGCGGCGCAGGCCATCGCCGAGGGCCGCTTCGAGAAGGAGATCATCCCGATCGAGCTCGACGTCCCCTCGGCCGATGACGGCGGCGGCACGCTGACGATGACGCGCACGCACTTCGCCGTCGACGAGGCCGTCCGCCAGACGACGCTCGAGAAGATGGCGACGCTGCAGCCAGCGTTCATTCCCGACGGTACCGTCACCGCGGGGAACTCGAGCCAGATCGTCGACGGCTCGGCAGCGGTGCTCATCGCGTCGGAGATGAAGGCGTCGGAGCTTGGGCTGGAGCCGCGTGCGCGATTCCTCGGCTTCGGCATCGCGGGTGTCGACCCGCACATGATGTTGCACGGCAATCCGCAGGCCTGCGAGAAGGCACTCGCGAAGGCCGGTCTCAGCTGGGACGACATGGCGGTGATCGAGGTGAACGAGGCGTTCGCGTCGGTGGTGCTCCAGTTCCTGAAGGACACAGCGCTCGGCGAGCGCTACGAGGCCGGTGACGTGAACCCGAACGGCGGCGGCATCTCGCTCGGCCATCCACTCGGCGCGACCGGCGCCCGGATCACCGCGACGCTCGTCTCCGAGCTCGAGCGACGCAACGCCCGGTACGGCATCGCTGCGATGTGCATCGGCTTCGGCCAGGCCATTGCCGGCGTCGTAGAGATTCTCTAACCCCGTCCGCGCACTAATCTCGCCGGATGCCGGCGAGACGACTCCGCACCGCGCACGCCGCCCTCGCTGTCGCCTTCGTGGGGCTCGGAGCCGTCGACGGCGTCTGGACCGCGCGGCTGCCGGCGCTGAAGCACCGGCTCGGCCTCGACAGCGGCGAGCTCGGCATCGTGATCTTCTCGGTCTCGATCGCCGCCACGGTGTCGCTGCCGCTCGCCGGCTGGCTCGCGTCGCACCGGGGCAGCCGCGGCCCCACCGGGCTCGGTCTACTGGTTGCCGCCGCCGGCCTCACGCTCGCCGCGTTCGCACCGTCGCTGGTGGTGCTCGTGCCGGCGGCGTGCATCCTCGGCGCCGGCATCGGCATCCTCGACGTCAGCGCGAACGCGCACGGTGTCGCGGTTGAGCAGCGCCTCGAGCGCCCGGTGCTTTCGGCACTGCACGGTGCATGGAGCTTCGGCCTGCTCGGCGGATCGGGTATCGCCGCAATCGCAGCCGCCGCGGGCTACGGCCCGCGCGCGGTCTTCCCCGCGGTTGCGCTCGGTGCGGTGCTCGTCGCCGCGTTCGTCGTGCCGAAGCTGCTGCCCGGGGTGGAGGACGCCGCGGTCGACACCGCGCGGTTCGCGTTCCCGCGCGGCGCGCTCGCACTGCCGGCGTTGCTGACGTTCTGCTGCATGTTCGTCGAATCGTCGACGATGAACTGGGCGGCCGTCTTCCTCTCCGGGCCGGCGCACACGAGCGCCGCGGTCGCCGCGGCCGGGGTCGTTGCATTTGCGATCGCGATGGCGCTCGCGCGTCTCGTCGGCGACCGGTTCGTCGGACGCTGGGGCTTCAGCGCCCTCGCCCGCACCGGGGGGCTCCTCACCTTTGCGGGAATGCTGCTCGTGATCGCGACGCGCTCGCCGATCCCGTCGCTCGTCGGCTTCGCGCTCGTCGGTGCGGGCTGCGCCGCGATCGTGCCGGCGCTGTTCCGCATCGCGGCCGCGGCGCCCGGGATCTCCTCCGGGGCAGGCATCGCCGCCGTTGCGACCGCCGGCTACACCGGCGGCGTGGTCAACGGCCCGTCGGTCGGATTCCTTGCGGGCGGCGTTGGGCTTTCAGGCGCGCTGGGGCTCGTCGCGGCGGCAGGCCTCGCGATCGCCCTGCTCGGCCCGCGCCTGCAGCGGTAGGCTCGCATCCGTGGCGAGGGAGATCAGAAAGGTCGGTGTCGTCGGCCTGGGCGCGATGGGCGCGGGCATCGCGCAGCTCTGCATCGAAGCGGGCGTCGAGACGGTCGGGCGAGAGGTTTCGCTCGAGCTCGCCGAGAAGGCGCGCGACCGCATCGCGTACTTCCTCACGCGCAAGGTCGAGAAGGGGCAGCTCGAGCAGGCTGCGCGCGACGCAGCGGTCGCGCGGTTGACCCTCACCGCCGATGTCGCCGATCTGGCCGACTGCGATCTCGTGATCGAGGCGATCGTCGAGTCGCTCGAGCCGAAGCAGGAGCTCTTCCGCGAGCTGGAGCGCGTCTGCCGACCCGATGCGGTGCTCGCGACGAACACGTCTGCACTCTCGGTCACCGAGATCGGATCGGCGACGTCGACGCCGGAGCGCGTCGTGGGCATGCACTTCTTCAATCCGGCGCCGTTGATGCCGCTCGTCGAGATTGTTCGCACTGAGCTTTCAACCGACGACGCCGTTGATGCCGCCTTCGCGCTGGGTGAGCGAATCGGCAAGCATCCGATCCGCTGCCACGACACGCCCGGGTTCGTCGTCAACCGTGTGCTGATCCCGGTGCTCAACGACTGCATCCGAGTGCTCGACGAGGCGCGGGTCACGATCGAGGACCTCGACGCCGGCATGAAGCACGGTGTCGGCTGGCCGATGGGCCCGTGCGAGCTGATCGACCTGATCGGGGTCGACGTGCACGTGCACGCGAGCGAGGCGCTCTGGGAGAAGCTGCGCGAGCCGAGGATGGCTGCGCCGCCGCGGCTCGTTGCCATGGCGAATGCCGGGTTGCTCGGCCGCAAGACCGGGCGCGGCTTTTACGCCTACGACGCGTAGCGCCGGAGACGCGACCCCCTCACAGAATCCTTACGGTCCGCTCAATCGCGGGTTACGTGACATGCCGATACTGTGACTACATGCGGCGGACAGTCGTTATTTGCACAGTGCTGGCCGCGTTTGCGGTGCCCGCGACTGCCCTCAGCCTGAGCCTCACGCCGGGCGACGGCACCCTCGTGATTCAGAACGGCAGCGCGCCCCACGGGGCCGTCGTGACGCTCGTGCTCCGCGGCGCGGCGATCGGCCAGATCACCGGCTATGGCAGGGTCGTGATCCAGGACCTCACGCCGGACACCGGGACGCCGCCCGAGGTCACCGGATTCGGCTGGTACAAGAGAATCGTCACCGACAAGGTGACCGGCGACACGGCTGACGTCTGGGGTGGAGCCGACACCCTCCGCTTCCGCGCAGTCGGAGATACGTACAGGATCACGATCTACGGCTCGGACGTCGACCTCGTGGCGAGCGGCAACGGCAACGCGATCCTCGCCGGCTCGCCCGACACTCCGGCGCATGACGGCCGCTTTTCGCTGAACGGCGGGGACTTCCACTCGCTTCCTGCGGTGCCGGCGAAGGTGATGATCGCCGTTCCTGCGTCTGCGGCGGGATAAGACCACGATGGCAACGAAGCCACAGACGGTGCTCGTCGTCGAAGACGAAGCGTCGATTGCGTCGTTCGTCGCGGCTTATCTGAAGAACGCCGGCTACGCGGTGCGCACGACGGCGAGCGGCGCCGAGGCGTTGAAGCTCGTCGCGTCTGAGAAGCCCGCGCTCGTCGTCCTCGATCTCATGCTGCCCGACATGGACGGCGTCGAGGTGTGCAAGCGCATCCGTCAGACCACCGATCTCCCGGTGCTGATGCTCACCGCGCGCGACGAGGACGTCGACAAGATCATCGGGCTCGAGGTCGGCGCCGACGACTACATGACGAAGCCTTTCAATCCTCGCGAGCTCGTCGCGCGGGTACGCGCGATTCTGCGGCGCGCCACGACGGAGCGCGAGAAGGGCGAGAGTGCGGTCCTCGTGCACGGCGACCTCACCGTCGACGCAGGCCGCCGTGAGGCGCGCGTCGGCGAACAGGAGATCCAGCTCGCGCCGAAGGAGTTCGATCTGCTCTGGGAGCTGCTCGATCACCGCGGCCTCGTATTGACGCGCGACCAGCTGCTCGAGCGCGTCTGGGGATACACGTTCGCAGGCGACACGCGCACGGTCGACGTGCACGTGCGTCAGCTCCGCCGCAAGCTCGGCGACGCGTCGCCGATCGTCACGGTCTGGGGCGTGGGCTACAAGGTGAGCCCGGCGCGCGAACAGCCCGCGGCGTAGCGCGGGCGCAGTAGGCTCGCGCCATGCTCGGGTCGCTGCGCTTTCGGCTGCCGGCGCTCTTCCTGCTTGGTGTCGTGCTCTCCGGGCTGGTGGCGTCGCTGATTGCGGTCCGCTTCTTCCAGTCGTACAACCATTCCCGAGCAGTCGACGAGCTGCGGTCCGAATCCGTCGGCATTCAGCGGCTCTACGCGCGCCAGGCGGGCGCGACGATCGTGCCGCTGGCGAGCCTCGAAAGCGCAATCGGCGGCGACAGGATCTTTTTCGTGCCCGCCTTCCGCGGCGCGCAGCTGCTCCAGTCGATACCGCCGCTGAAGAACGTCAGCATCTCGCAGATCAGCACCGAGGGAACGACGACATTGAACGTCCGGGTGAACAATCGCGACTATCTGGCCGTTGCAAGGCCCCTCTACCTCGGTGAGGGAAAGAGCGCGCAGCTTTTCGGCGCCCTGGCGGTCGCGAAGCCGACCTCGCAGCTCCGCAGCCGCTCGATCACGCTGATCGAGCGGCTCGCGATCGCGTTCGGCGGCGGGGTGATCGTCGCCGGGCTACTCGGCTTCTATCTTACTCGCCGGATCACGAAGCCGCTTCTGGCGCTCTCGGCGGCCGCGGACGAGGTCGCTGCCGGCCACTACGGCATCGAGCTCCCGTCGACGCGCGGCACCGACGAGATCTCGCAGCTGTCGTCGCGGTTCCGCGACATGGCGATGAAGCTGTCCGAGTCGGAGGCGCTGTCGCGCAACTTCCTGATGTCGGTATCGCACGAGCTCCGCACGCCTCTGACGGCGATCCGTGGTCACGTCGCGGCGCTCCGCGAGGGTGTGATCGACGACGCCGCGATGCAGGAAGCGTCGCTCGGCGTGATCAGCGAGGAGGCGCTGCGGCTGGAGCGGCTCGTCGGCGACGTGCTCGACCTCGCGAAGCTCGACGCGCACCGCTTCACGGTGCTCCAGGAGGAGGTCGACCTGCAGCGGCTCTGCGAGCGCGCGCATGCGGCGTTCGCCGAGGTGGCCCGGAAGCGGGCGATGGACTACCGGCTCGACCTCCGTGCGCATCCGGTGATCGTCACGGACGGCGACCGCGTGCTGCAGGTCATCTCGAACCTCTTGTCGAATGCGTTCCGCTGGACGCCGGAGGGAGGTCGCGTCGAGCTGTCGCTCTCAGAGGACGCCGGCTGGGTCTCCGTCGTCGTTGCCGACAGCGGGCCCGGGATCACACCGGAGGAGCGCGAGCGGATCTTCCGGCCGTTCTGGTCGCGCGACGGCGGCGGGACGGGGCTCGGCCTCGCGATCGCGCGTGAGCTCGCGGTCGCGCTCGGCGGCGGGCTCGACGTGCGCAGCGAGCCGGGGCTCGGCAGTCGCTTCGAGCTCGTGCTGCCGGCGGCTCCGCCGGACGTGCTCTAGCGCTAGCCGGTCTGCGTGCCGGGGCCGAGCTGCTCGGCGCGGCGGTCTTCGATGCGGTGTACCGTTGCGCCGCCGGTCTGGTTCGCGATGCTCTCCTCGATGCGGGCGAGCCGCTCGTTCACGCCGCGCCAGCCGGACGAGACGAGATCGACGAGCAGTGAGAGATCGTCGACGCGTGCGTGCCGCTCGGCCAGTAGGTCGCCTTCGACGCGCTCGAGCCGGCGGAGGAGCTGGTTCATCAGGCCGCGCACCTCTGCGAGGTGGCGCGCGACCGGCAAGACCTGCGCGCGCAACCCGTCCTGCACTGCGTCGCCGACGCGGGCGGGCAGCGTCGACTCGAGCTCGGCGGCCGCCGCAGCGAGCGCTTCGACCTGGTCGCGTGCGCGCTCGAAGGCGGCATCGACCTGGGCGGGCTCGACACGGGCGTCGGCAGCGGCTTCGAGCCGCGCCTGTGCGCGGGCGATTACTTCTGCGTCCATCGCGGGCGACGTTACCGTGGCAGTCGGATGGACGTCTCGGAGCTGGAGTACGAGCTGCCGCCGGAGCTGATCGCGCAGCATCCGGCCGCGCGGCGCGACGAGTCGCGGCTCCTCGTGGTGGAGCGGGCGACCGGCGAGGTCCGGCACCGCCGCTTCTCCGACCTGCCCGACGAGCTGCACGGCGAGCTTGCCGTCGTCAACGACACGAAGGTCGTGCCGGCGCGCATCCCGATCGCGTCCCCGCGCGGCGAGGTGCTGCTGCTCGAACGCCACGAGGGCGACGTGTGGGAGGGGCTCGCAAAGCCGACGCGGCGGCTGAAGGCCGGGCAGCGGTACGGGCCGGTCGAGCTGATCGAGCATCTCGGCGAGGGCCGGTGGCGGTTGCGGCTCGACGGCGAGCCGGCGGGTGTGACGCCGCTGCCGCCGTACATCACGGCGCCGCTCGACGATCCGGCGCGGTATCAGACCGTGTACGCGCGCGATCCCGGTTCCGCGGCCGCGCCGACCGCGGGGCTGCATTTCACGCCCGAGCTCCTCGCGCAGCTCGACGTGGAGCGCGTCACGTTGCACGTCGGTCTCGACACGTTCCGCCCTGTCTCGGAGGACAGCCTCGAGGAACACGCGATCCACGGCGAGCGCTATGAGGTGGAGCCCGCGGCGTGGGAGCGCATTCGCAGTGCGGAGCGCGTGCTCGCTGTCGGCACGACCACCGTGCGCACGCTCGAGACCGTTGCGGCGGGCGGGCCGCTCTCCGGCCGCACGACGCTCTTCGTCAAGCCGGCCTTCGAGTTCCGCCGCGTCGACGCGCTGCTGACGAACTTCCACCTGCCGCGCTCGACGCTGCTCGCGCTCGTGATGGCCTTCGCCGGAGTGGAGGAGACGAAGCGTCTCTATCGTCTCGCGGTCGAGGAGCGCTACCGCTTCTACTCGTTCGGCGACGCGATGCTCATCCTCTAGTCCAGCAGCCGCGCCGTTTGAAAGCCGCGAGGAAGTGTCGGACACCTGGAGGCCCTCAGGTGTCGGACACCTTTACAAATCAGCCGATTGGCCAATGGCCAGAGCGGCCGAGTCGGCGAGCGGCGTTACGCTCGACGGCATGAGCTGCTTCACCTTGGCTGCAACGGACGGGGCCGCACGGGCCGGTGTGCTGCACACCGCGCACGGCGACGTGCCGACGCCGGCGTTCATGCCCGTGGGCACGAAAGGGACGGTGAAGTCGGTCGACCCGGACGAGCTGCGCGCAATCGGCACGACGATCCTGCTCGGCAACACCTACCACCTGCATTTCCGCCCGGGCGAGGAGTTGATCGCCGAGCTCGGCGGGCTGCACGAGTTCATGGCGTGGGACGGCCCGATCCTCACCGACTCCGGCGGGTTCCAGGTGTTCTCGCTGCGCGACACGCTGATCGCGACCGACGACGACGGCGTCACGTTCCGCTCGGTCTACGACGGCACGGCGGAGCGCTTCACGCCCGAGCTCGCGGCGAAGATCCAAGAGCGGCTCGGCTCCGACGTCGCGATGTGCCTCGACATCTGCCCGCCCTCCGGCGTCCCGCGCGCCGATGTCGAGGAAGCGGTGCGTCGCACGACGCTCTGGGCGCAGCGCCAGCGCGACCTGCCGCGCGCGCCCGGCCAGCTCCGCTTCGCCATCACCCAGGGCGGCCTCGACACCGAGCTCCGCCGGCGCTCCTCGGAGGAGCTCGTGCCGCTCGACTTCGACGGCTACGCGATCGGCGGGTTGAGCGTCGGCGAGGCGCGCGGCCCGATGTTCGACGCCACGACCGACGCCGCCTCGTTCCTCCCCGCGGAGAAGCCGCGCTACTTCATGGGCATCGGCGACCCGGAAGGGATCATCGAGGTCATCGCCCGTGGCGTCGACATGTTCGACTGCGTGCTCCCGACGCGGACGGCGCGCACCGGCAGCGCGCTCACCTGGGAAGGGCGGCTCAACCTTCGCAACGCCCGCTTCGCCCGTGATCCGCGCCCGCTCGACGAGGACTGCGCCTGCCCGGCATGCACCCGCCACTCGCGCGCGTACATCCGTCATCTCGTCAACCAGCAGGAGATCCTCGGCCTCCGGCTCCTCAGCCTGCATAATCTCCGCTTCCTGCTCGACCTCGCCGCAGCTGCGCGCCAGGCCATCGAGCGTGGCGACTTCGACCGCTGGCGCACCGATGCACTCGCACGGCTCGCACCCACCCCGACTCTGGAGACTCCGTGAACAGCCCCGGCTTCCTGATCCTGATCGTCGCGTTCGGCTTTCTCTGGTTCGTGCTCATCCGTCCGCAGAAGCGGCGCCAGCTGGAGGCGGCACGGACGCTCAACGCCGTCGAGGTCGGTTCCGAGGTGCTCACCGCCGGCGGGATCTACGGCGAGGTGACCGAGGTGCACGACGACGACGTGATCGTCCGCATCGCGCCGCAGATCGAGGTTCGCGTCGCCCGCAAGGCGATCGGCGCCGTCATCCGGCCTGCCGAGCCCGAAGTAGAGGCCGACGAGCCGGATGAGGCACCGAAGCCCGAAAACGAAAGCTAACCTTCCCCCGCACGTGAGCGACCGGCGCAAGTATCTCCTTCTCATGGGCGCGATCGTGATCGCGCTCATCGGCGTGATCCTGCTCGCGGTCCCGGGCTCGCCGATCCACAAGAAGCCGACCCTCGGCCTCGACCTCCAGGGCGGCCTCGAGGTCGTGCTTCAGGCCACACCGCCGAAGGGCCACCAGCTCACGGCAGCCGACCTCGACCGGTCGATCACGATCATGCAGAAGCGGATCAACAAGCTCGGTGTCTCCGAGCCGGAGATCCGCAAGCAGGGCAAGGATCAGATCGTCATCCAGCTCGCGGGCGTGCACAACGCCGCCGCCGCCGCAGCGCTGATCGGCAAGACGGCGCAGCTGCTCTTCTTCGACTTCGAGCCGAACCTCGTGGGGCCGTCGACGGGCCTAAACAGCGCGCCGGTCGCGACACCGAGCCTGTACGAGCTGCTGAAGCAGGATCAGACGTCGAAGGGCACGCCCGAGTCGTATTACCTCTTCAAGAACAAGACCGTCACGAAGAAGCCGGCGAAGAAGGGTGGCAAGCCGACGACGACGGTCGAGCATTCGATCGTCAGGCAGGCAGACACCCTCAGCGCATTGCTGAAGACGAACGGCGGCAAGGTTCCGCCGGGCGACGAGGTGCTCAAGGTGCCGGCGCACACGCTCGTCGTGAGCTGCGCGGCGACGACAGGTTGTCTGGGCGCGACGGTGGCCTCGAAGAGCGGCACCTACTACTACCTCTTCAAGTACTTCCCCAACAATCCCGATGGGCCTCCCGAGCTGACGGGCAAGGACCTCGACTCATCAGCCATCCGCGCCGACATCGACACGAACACCGGCCAGTGGGCGACGCTCCTGTCGTTCACCAGCCACGGCTCGAACCAGTTCCAGAAGATCACGAAGGCGGAGTACGAGCGCGGCAAGATCGCGGCGCAGCTCGCGGGCCAGGGCAACAATTCCGCAGCCGTGCAGCAGTACGCGGGCCACTCCGCGATCGTGCTCGACGGAGAGCTTCAGTCGACGCCGTACATCGACTACACCGACAACGCGCTGTCCGACGGGATCAGCGGGGGTGCGCAGATCACGACCGGCTCCCAGTCGCAGGCGCAGGATCTCGCGCTGATCCTGCAGACGGGCGCCCTGCCGGTGAGCTTCAAGCAGATCGAGCGCACCGACGTGTCGGCGACGCTCGGCAAGGACTCGCTGACACAGGCGTGGCACGCCGCCGTCGTCGGCCTCATCGTCGTCGCGCTGTTCCTGCTGCTGCTCTACCGCTTCCTCGGTCTCGTCGCGGTGATCGGACTCGGGATCTATGGCGCCTTCTACTACGCCGCGATCTTGCTCTTCAACGTGACGCTGACGCTGCCCGGCTTCGCCGGCCTCATCCTCACGATCGGCGTCGCGGCCGACGCGAACGTCGTCGTCTTCGAACGCATCAAGGAAGAGGTGCGCGCCGGGAAGTCCGTGCGCGCCGCGATCGCCGCCGGGTACGGCAAGGGCTTCCACACGATTCTCGACGCGAACGTCGTCACGGCGATCACCGCGCTCGTGCTGTTCCTGATCGCGGTCGCGTCGGTGAAGGGCTTCGCGCTGATGCTGCTGATCGGCACCGTGATCTCGCTCGTCACGGCAGTCGCGGCGACACGCGCGTTGCTCGGCTTGCTCGCGGGATTCCGGTGGTTCGACAACCCGCGCTTCATGGGCGCGCAGGGACAGCAGACGGCGAAGTGGCTGCAGATCGACTTCATGAAGCGCCGCAGGCTCTGGTTCGCGATCTCGGGCGCGATCATCCTCGCAGGCGCGATCTCGCTCGGAGTCCGCGGCCTGAATCTCGGCATCGACTTCAAGGGCGGGACGCAGGTCACCTTCCAGACGCACAAGCCGTATACGCAGGCCCAGGTCGCAGCTGTCGTGTCGAACGCGGGGGAGAACGGCGCGATCGTCCAGGGTCGCGGCTCGGCCATCGGGGGCGACACGTACAGGCAGTGGCAGATCCGCACGCGGTCGCTCACCGGCGCCAAGCAGTCGGCTCTCTCTGACGACCTGCAGACGAAGCTCGGGGCCTACGCCTCAGGCGTGAAGAACGTCTCGTCGAGCTTCGGGCACCAGATTGCGCTCGACGCGATCTGGGGAATCATCGTCTCGCTCGTCCTCATCGTGATCTACATCACGCTGCGTTTCGGAGCGAAGTACTCCATGCCGGTGATCCTCGCGATGCTGCACGACATCATCATCACCGTCGGTGTGTACTCGATCGCATTCAAGGAGGTCTCGGTCGCGACCGTAGCCGCGGTGCTCACCGTGCTCGGTTACTCGATCTACGACACGATCATCATCTTCGACCGCGTGCGCGAGAACATCCCGCTGATGCGGCGACAGCCGTTCGCGACGATCGTGAACGTGTCGCTGTGGGAGACGATCCGCCGTTCGCTGGCGACGACATTCATCACGGTGCTGCCGATCGTCGCGCTCGAGATCTTCGGCGGCGCGACGCTCAAGGACTTTGCGTTCGCGCTCATCGTCGGCGTCATTTCCGGTGCGTACTCGTCGATCTTCATCGCGGCGCCGCTGCTCACGATGTGGAAGGAGCGTGAGCCCGAGTTCGCGAAGCGCAAGCAGTTCGCACCGGGCGACGAGATCGGCAAGACCGTCGGCGGCGTCGGACGCCGCGGGCGCAGGGCCGACGCCGGCACGGCAGCGCTCGAGGCGTCCGAGCAGGCGCTCGCCGCCGAGCCGACGCCGGAGCTCGTCGACGTCGTCGATGCGACGCCGTCGGAGCCCGAAGCGCAAGCGCGTCGTGAGAAGCGGCGCCAGCGCCGCCGCACGAGGCCGCATGGCCGCGCGCGGTAGCGAGCGGATCGTCGACGCGATCGAGGAGCTCATCCTCGAGCTGCCCGCACGCGTGCGCGGCAGCCGGACGAAGCTCTCCGAGCAGGCGCTCTCGGCGGTGCACGCGCTCGTCGACGACCTGAACCTTGCGTCACGCGACGAGCTCGACGAGCTCGAGCTCCGCGTCGCACAGCTCGAGCATCGCCTGCGCCTGCTCGAGCAACGCCACGACGCACCGTCGGTCTAGTTGTCCGCTTCTCTGCCGCGCATCCGCCGCATCGTCCCGGAGTAGCGGACGACGGTCGCCTGCCGGAACCGCTCGGCGTCATAGACGATCAGCGCGCAGATGGATGCGAGCGGGAGCTCCGCGAACGCGGCCTCGAGTAGGGCCTCGAAGCGCTCGCTCGCGCCGCCCGACGTGATGACGTCGAACCATGCATCGCAGAGCAGCATCGTCCCCGTGACGGCGGCTGCAGGAACGAGCCATTGCGACGACCGCACGGCGCACCATGCCGTCGACGCGAATGCGACGGTCAACCCGATGTCGAACCCGACCCACGCGAGGTCGTAGTGCGACGTCACGTGACGCGACGGCAGCGTGTAGGTGAGATACAGCGTCCACGGCAGCAGTCCGATCGCTGTGAGCAGGAGAACCGGCGCGATCCAGCGGGGGAGCGGGATGTGGTCTGGCTGGGGTGGTGTTGCTGAATCCATTCTGACTGTTGTACCCGCCCCGCCGGGGGCGGAGCTACTCTCAGCTCGTGAGACTGCATAGGCCAAGGCCTGAATCGCTGCTCGCGTGGGCCGCCGCCGTGGTCGGCGCCATCGGGGTCGTCTCGGCCCTGACGCCTGAGATGCGCAACCGGTTCGACCTCGTCGGAGGCGTCCTGCCGCCGGGCGGCATCGCCGCCGCACGTGTTGGTGCCCTCGCGTTCGGAATCGCGCTGATCTGGTTGTCGCGCTCGCTCGCCGGCCGCCGCAAGCGCGCATGGCAGCTCGCCGTGATCGTCGTGCTCGCATCCGCCGTCGCGCACATGGCGAAAGGTCTCGACTTCGAGGAGTCGACGGCCTCGATCCTTCTGCTGATTGCGCTCATCCGCTACCGCAGTCGGTTCGACGTGCCCGGCGAGCCCGCTGCGATTCGCCCGCTCCTCGCCGTCGCGACCGCGGTTGCCGCGGCCGGCGCCGTCTTCCTCGGCGTCGAGCTCCACGGCGGCGAGCTGCCCTCGCGACTCTCGGATCTCTTCACAGCGCTCGGCTTCCTGCTCGGGTTCGGTGCGCTCTTCCTGTGGCTGCGCCCGTTGACCCACGCGGTCGCGCAGACGGTCGGTGAGCGGCGCGTGGCCCGCGCACTCGTCGACGCGTACGGGAACGACAGCCTCTCGTTCTTCGCGCTGCGGCGCGACAAGAGCTACTTCTTCTCGCCGTCGCGCGAATCGTTCCTCGCATATCGCGTCGTCGCCGGCACCGCGCTGATCAGCGGCGACCCGGTCGGCGACGAGGATGAGTTCGATGCGCTGCTCGCCGAGTTCCGCCGTGTGGCGCGTACCAACGGCTGGCGACTCGCAGTGATCAGCGCTTCGCGGACGCACCTCGATCGGTACCGCAAGCTCGGCATGCGCGCGTTCGCGATCGGGGAAGAGGCGGTGCTCTGTCCGGCGACCTTCTCGCTCGAGGGCCGGCCGATTCGCAAGGTGCGACAGTCCGTCTCACGGTTGACGAAGGCCGGCTTCGAGCTGCGTGTCATCGCTGCGGAAGATGCCGACGACGCGTTGCGCGCGTCGCTCGACGACGTGTCGGAGCAATGGCGCGGCAACCAGGCCGAGCGCGGCTTCTCGATGGCGATCGACGACCTCTACGTGCCGGGCACCGTGTTCGCCGTCGCTGAGGATCAGGACGGGAAGGTGGGCGGTTTCCTCCATCTCGCGCCGACACCGGCGGGCGGCGGCTGGTCGCTCAGCACGATGCGGCGCTCTCCGTGCGCGCCGAATGGACTCACGGAGTTCCTCGTCGTCGAGACGCTCGCGTGGGCGAAGGAGCAGGGCGCGTCGGAGCTGTCGCTCAACTTCTGCGCGCTCACAGACCTCATCTGCCCGGACCGTGCGAACACGATCCCGCGCCGCCTGCTGCGCCGCGGGCTTCTGGCGGCCGACAACGTGTTCCAGCTGGAGCGGCTCTATGCGTTCAACCGCAAGTTCTTCCCCGAGTGGCGGCCGCGGTACCTGTGCGTCGAGCGGCTCAGCGACCTGCCGCTCGTCGGCCTCGCCTATCTCCACGTGGAGCAGCTGCTCGTGCCTCCGGGCCCGTGGACGAAGCGAGAACGCAAACTCGTGTCACACTGATACGCATGAGTCAACCGGCGACGCGCAGCCTCGGACGCCTGTCGGAGATCGCACAGGTGATGGTGCGTCACGGCTTCGGGTACTTCCTCGAGGCACACAAGCTCACCGACTTGCTACCCGGACGGTCGGCGGAGCTCCGCCTCTCGGCGGCGGAAAGTAGCGTCGGCTCCGCGCGCGGGCAGCACCTGCGAGAGTTGCTCGACGAGCTCGGCCCGACGTTCGTGAAGTTCGGGCAGCTGCTCTCGACGCGGCCGGACGTCGTGCCGCCCGACATCATCGCCGAGCTGCGCGGCCTGCAGGACGACGTGCGCCCGTTCCCGTTCGAGCAGGCGGAGCGCGTCATCGAGGAGGATCTCGGCAACACGCTCGAGCGGCTCTTCCTCCGGTTCGATCCGATCCCGGTTGCCGCGGCGTCGATCGGGCAGGTGCATCGCGCGGTGCTGCCGAACGGCCGCGAGGTCGCGGTGAAGGTGCAGCGCCCAGGTGCGCCGCGGCAGATCGAGGCAGACGTCGCGCTGCTGCACCAGGCTGCCAAGCTCGTGAACGAGCGGGTGCGCGCGCTCGACTTCATCGACCTGCCCGGGCTCATCGACGAGTTCGCGAAGGAGATCAGGCAGGAGCTCGACTATCGCCTCGAGGGGCGGAACGCGCAGACGTTCCACCGCAACTTCGCATCGAACCCGCACGTGCGCGTGCCGAAGGTGTACTGGCAGTACACGCGTGCGCGCGTGCTGACGCTTGAATGGCTGGAGGGACGGCATGTCGCGGACGTCGACTCGATGCCGCTGACCGTCGACGAGCGCCGCGACCTCGCGTACCTGATCGCGGAGACGTGGATGACGATGATCTTCCGGCACGGGTTCTTCCACGGCGATCCGCATCCCGCGAACATCCTCATCCTCGAGGAGGCGGGGACGATCGGCCTCGTCGACTTCGGTGCCGTCGGCAAGCTCACGGACGACGACATGTCGAAGCTGACGCGCCTGTTCATCGACGCGGCGGCGGAGAACGTCGACGTGCTGCCGAAGCGCCTCGCCGATCTCGGCGTGCGCTACCCGAAGGAGCGCGAGGCCGAGTTCCTCGTCGAGATCCGCGAGATGTACTACCGCTACTACGGCGCGAGCCTCGCAGAGATCGATCCGATCCAGGTAATCCGCGAGGCGTTCCAGCTCATCTACTCGATGAGCCTGCAGCTGCCGACGCGGTACCTGCTGCTCGACCGCGCGATCGCCACCGTCGGCGCCGTCGGCGTCGAGCTCTATCCGGACTTCAACGTGTTCGAGGTGGCGCGACCGTATGCCCGCGGACTGATGCTCGAGCGGTTCACCCCGCAGCGGGTCGCGAAGCGCGCGCGGCGCGACATGATCCGCTACGCGCAGATCTTCGCGGAGGCGCCGTACCAGTGGCACGACCTGCTCGAGGAGATGCGCGACGGCCAGTTCGAGGTTGGCTTCGTGCACAAGGGCCTCGACGATTTCCTCGAGAGCATCCAGCGCGTGTTCAACCGGCTCGTGATCGCGCTGATCGTGACGGGCGGCCTGATCGGCTCGAGCATGATCGGGATCTTCGCCACGAAGGGGCCGCAGATCCTCGGGATCAATGCGATCTCGGTCGTAGGCTTCGCGCTCTCCACGGTGCTCGGGCTCTGGCTGCTGTGGGGCGTCGTCCGATCGGGGCGGCTGTGAGCGACTTCGAAGCGGGGCTCGACAAGATCCGGCAGGCGCCCGCCGACGCGGGCACCCTCGAGCTGATCGTGCGCCGTCCCGCGATGGACGCACGTGAGGTGGTCGACGAAGCCGAGCTCGACCTCGTCGAAGGGCTCGTCGGCGACAACTGGTCGACGCGCGGCAGCCGAGCGATGCCAGACGGATCCGCGAACCCGAAAGCGCAGCTGACCGTGATGAACGCCAGGCTCGCGGCTCTCGTCGCGGGGCCGCGCGAGGAGTGGCCGCTCGCGGGCGACCAGCTCTACGTCGACTTCGACCTCTCGAAGGACAACGCGCCGGTGGGAACGCGGCTCGCGATCGGCTCGGCGGTCATCGAGGTGACGGACGAGCCGCACACCGGCTGCGCGAAGTTCAGCGCGCGCTTGGGCTCGAATGCTCTGCGTTTCATCAACTCGCCCGTCGGCCGCGAGCTCAGCCTCCGAGGCATCAACGCCCGCGTGGTCGAGCCGGGCCGCGTCCAGCGCGGCGACGCGGTGCGCAAGGTCTAGCAAGTCGTCACACTTTCGCGCGAAAGGACATCTGGCGCGCGCGTGCGCGCGCCGATAGCTTCGCCTGCATGACCGCGTTGCTGCTCGCCGAGCCGGAAGCCACCATGCGCGGCTTCCTCGAGCGGCAGCTCTCGAGCGACGGGTTCGACGTGCTCGCGTTCAGCAGCACCGACGAGCTGCCGTTCGCCGCCGATCCGGACGTGCTCGTCCTGGGTGATCCCGAGGCGCTCGAGCGCTGCGTCGTCAAGGGGTGCCCGCGGACGCCGCGACGCGCCTGCGCGCGCTCGAGCAGTGCGACGACTACCTGTCGCGGCCCTTCGTCTACGAGGAGCTCGTCGCTCGGATCCGGGCGCTGCTGCGCCGCCGGCCGCCGCGCTCAGAGATCGTCGACTTCGGCGACCTCGTCATCCGGCCGGCTGCACGGCGTGTCGTCGTCCGCGGCACCGACGTCATGCTCTCCGCGAAGGAATACGCGCTGCTCCTCAAGCTCGCCTCCGACCCCGACCGCGTCTTCACGCACGGCCAGCTGCTGCGCGACGTCTGGGGCTACAGAAATTATGTCGCCACGAGGACGCTCGAGTCGCACGCGTCCCGCGTGCGCTGCAAGCTCGCCGCCGCAGGGCTCGAGGGCTGGGTCGTCAACGCCTGGGGGGTGGGGTACAAGCTCAGGCCGAACGACTGACGTCCGGGCAGCGCCGTCCGGCGGGCGGCGCACAGTTCCCGGCATGAACCTACTCGCGATGACCAGACACATGGGTATCCGCTACGAGGAGCTCGGCTTTCTCCTCGCAGGCGCCGGAGGCCTGCTGATCGCCTTCGGCAACATGATGCCGCTCGGCCGGCGTTCCGGCAGCATGCTCGGCGGGATCTTGATCGCCGTCGGCATGGTGCTCGCGATCATCGGCGTGCACTACGGCCGGCTCGGCTAACTACAACAGCGCGCCTTCGAGACGGAGCAGCTGCTCCTTGCGGTCGAGCCCGCCTGCGTAGCCGGTCAGCTTGCCGGTCGAGCCGACGACGCGGTGGCACGGCAGGACGATCGGGATTGGATTGCGGTTCATCACCGTGCCGACCGCGCGCGCCGCGCGCGGGTTGCCCGACAGCTGCGCGAGCGCGCCGTACGTCGTCGTGGTGCCGTACTCGACGCGGGCGAGCTCCTCGAGCACGCGCTGGTTGTACGCGGGCAGCGCACGCACGTCCGGCTCGACGTCGAAGCGCTGCCGCCGGCCCGCGAAGTACTCGTCGAGCTCGCGCCGAACGCGCTCGACCGGAGTCGACGCCCGCAGCACGCGCGAGCCGTGCAGTCGCGCGAGCAGCTCGAGGTTCTCCTCCGGATCCGGGTCGAACCAGATCCGGCAGACGCCGTGATCGGTGACGCCGACGAGCAGCGCGCCGACCGGCGTGTCGTCGATCACGTCATAGGCGACGTCGAGTAACCCTTCGGCCACCGCAGCGGCACGAAAGCGCTCGTCGAGCGCTGGGTTCACGATCTCTGTCATGTGCTCTCCTTCCGCAGCCGCCGCACCCCGGCGGAGGCCGCTTGCCGGGCCGCGGCCTCGGTCGAGCCGAGCGCGACTCCGATCTCGTCGTAGCCGAGGTCGTACCCGTAGCGCAGCACGACCGCCGCGCGCTCCTTCGGCGGGAGCCGCTCCGTCAGCGGCGCGAGCTCCTCGAAGGCGGGACGCCACGTCTCTTCGGACTCGAGCTCCGGAAGCTCGCCTTGCGGCTTCCGCTTGCGCACGTCGTCGAGCACGATGCGGCTCGCGATCGTCAGCACCCAGGCCCGAAGATGATCGCCGTGCTCGAGCCTCGGGTACGCGCGCAGGGCCTTGAGAAAGGTCTCCTGGAACGCGTCCTCCGCCCGATCCCGCCCGCG
>Ga0193728_1000593_pt1 | contig 17763 bp, 17 predicted proteins | sample U1c1metaG_FD_143037 | JGI IMG/M metagenome (GOLD analysis project Ga0193728, IMG submission 143037) | Soil microbial communities from a riparian zone of the East river system, Colorado, United States - U1c1 | ecosystem: Environmental > Terrestrial > Soil > Riparian zone | place: USA: East River...
CGGTGGAGCGGGATACCTTCGGCTTGGACTCCAGCAGCGTTTCGAGCATTTCCTCTCCGATTGATGTCGCCCTCAACATCTCGGAGTCATACCCGCAATGAAATAACGCCCGTGTTAGGTATGAATGAAGTGCGTCTAATCCGTGGATTAACGCTGCGTTAAGAGCTCCAATAAATTTTCGACTGTGTTCAGTCGCTGGCGAGCGGCAGCGTCACCGTAAAGAGGCTCCCGCGACCAAGGCGCGACGATGCCGTCAGAGTCCCGCCGTGCGCCTGCGCAATCCACTGGCTGATGGCAAGACCGAGCCCGAATCCCCCGCGCTCCGACATTCGCGAACGCACTCGGTCCGCGCGCCAGAATCTCTCGAAGATGTGCGGGAAATCTGCCGCCGATATTCCGATTCCTGTGTCACGAACAGCGAAGGTCACATTGTCCGGGTGGCGTCCCACACCGAGTTCTACTTTGCCGCCGGCCGGCGTGTATTTGATCGCGTTCGTCACGAGATTGAGGAATAGCTGTCTCAGGCGCGTTCGGTCACCCATGACGATGACGTCCGCCGTGAATGGAAGATTCACGGTCACCCCCTGTGCTTCACCCAATATGAGTGCAGTCTCGTAGACCTCCTGCACGAGCGGCCCAAGCTCCACGGGTTCCCGATGCAGATCGAAGCGCCCTTCGTCGGCACGAGCGAGCGTGAGGAGGCTCTCGACCAGGTCGGTCATTCTTCTGACTTCCTGCAGCGCTTCCTCGAGCGCGATCATGCGGTCCGTCTGGTGCCCGGAGTCCATCATCGCCCTCTCGACATCGGCGCGCAGCACCGTCAACGGCGTCTTGAGCTCGTGGCTGGCGTCCGCGGTGAATCGACGCAGTCCTGCGAACGATGTCTCGAGTCGCGAGATCATGGCGTTGAGCGTCGTCACGAGATCCGCGAAGTCTGTGGATTCATCACTCAGTGCGAGGCGGCGGTGCAGGCTGCGCCCGTCAGTAATGGCGGCGACCTCGGTCGTTATCTCACTCAGCTGCCGTTGGGTTCTTCCAAGAATCAGGAAAGCACCGATTCCCGCCGCCCCGATGATGAGAGGCACTATGACGAGCGCATCGAGCAGGTACTCGCGCGGAATCGTGCTGGCTCGGGTCGCCACCGCCCCGGACGCAATCCGGCTGAGGCCGGATGCGTTCCCAGCCAGCGAGTGCGAGACGAACAAGACTTTCTCTTGCAGTGAGTCGAGGGTGAAGATGAGCGCCTCGCCCGATGAGGGCAGACCCCTGAGCTGGGTCTGGAGCGTCGCCATGTCGCTCCCTTGCAGTCGCATCACGTCCGTCGAGCGATAGACTGCTCGGCCCATGGTATCGACTACTACTATGTATCCAGGCAGTGCCTGAAGTCGGTTCACGACATTCGGCGACAGCAGGGCGATTAGGGCGGTGTCGCTGGTAGCCATCACGTTCCCCTCCGCCTTCTCCGCGTCGGTGATGACGCGCGCCGCCAGGTCACCTTGGGCCGCCGCGTAGAGCGCTATGTCGTGATAGACGGCGTCGTTGCGGGCTGCGAGCACGGCGAGGAACAGCGTGACAGTAACCGCGACCAGGCCGGCCACAAACGCCGCGGTGAGCGTCACGCGCGTCGAGATCATTGCGCCTAGCCGCCCTTGCCGGCGCTGATCTCTTCGCGGATCACGTATCCCACGCCGCGGATCGTGTGTATCAGCTTTTTCGCGCTATTTGCATCTATCTTCTTGCGCAGATGGTTTATCACTACATCCACGATGTTGGTCCCCGGATCGAAGTGATATCCCCACGCGTACTCGGTAATCAGAGTTCTGCTCATGACGCGTCCCGCGTGCCGCATGAGATACTCGATCACCGTGTATTCCTTGGGCGTCAGTTCGATGGCGTTTCCGCCGCGAGTGACCTCTCTCGTATCCAAATTGATGCTCAGGTCCGCGACTTTGAGCACCGGCGTCATGCGCGCTCTCGGCCGGCGCGACAGAGCTTCTACACGCGCCAACAGCTCCTCGAACGCGAACGGCTTGGTGACGTAGTCGTCTGCGCCGGCGCGGAGGGTCTCGACCTTCGAGTCGATAGCGTCCTGCGCGGTGAGTATGAGCACTGGGCGCTCGAAGCCGCGCGCCCGGAGGTCGTGCAACACCTGCGCGCCGGATTTGCCAGGCAGCCGCATGTCGAGGATGACGACGTCGTACTCCTCGGATATCGCTCGCGCTTCGCCATCGTCACCGTTGGCGACCAGATCTACGCCCCAGCGCTGCTCCTCAAAGCCCCGCTTGACGAACTGACCAACGGTGGGATCGTCTTCGATTACGAGGATTTTCATCGGGGCCGGATGGACATCTTGTGTTGAAAGCAAAAGGCGGAACTGCGTTTCCGCCTTTCCGCCTAACTTACTTCTGCGCTATCTGTGGTTCAACGACCGACGATGGCGACTCCGTTCAGCGAATGAATCCCCTGTCAGGTCTCTCGACCAGGCGCTGCGCCTTCTGTCTTTTCGCCAGCAGCGCCATTGATACTGAATCGGTCCGGGGCTTGAGGACTGCGCCCTCTGAAGTATCCCTGGTCACGACGGTATCCTTGCACTCGCGCTGGTCAAAAACCGACCGCGTGGCGCAGCCGGACCGAAGGAGCTTGGACGGACCACCAACAACGGGCGCGGCCGGAACGCATTTCCCAGTCGCCGCGGCACTGGCCGCGCAATCGGTCTCCGCGTGCGCCGTTGGGCGACGGGAGACCGAGTACATGAGAGCAGCTAGAGAAGAAACAGCAACCGCAAGCAGTAACAGCGCGATCAGCAGCTCGCCAATCACGAAACCGCGACGGGCCCGATGTGCCGGGCGGCCGTCGGCAGCCACTAGTATTCCACCCAGTTGTCGACCCACGTATTACGAAGCGTCACAAGGGCTCCCATGGTGGTCGTCGATTTCGCGACCTCGCACGAGTCGTAGTTGTACTGCTTGGTACCGTTAGCGGTTGAGCCGGGCACGTATGTCCCGAGTTTCACGTTTAGTCCGCTTACGGTGGCGCCCGCAATTCCGTTGTTTCCGTTTGAGGTGATGTCATTTCCAACGAGCAGCACGCCTCGCCAGCCCACGCTACCGTTGAGCGTAAGAGAACCGGTAATTATGAGCATTCCCGTTCCGGAGGACGGAAGAACGAAGTCACCGTTGACGCGAATGATCGGATAATAGGTCGAAAGCGTGTCAGCGAAGGACGCCGTCATCAAGGCCGTGGGCCACGACGCGGGGGGAATGGTGAGCGTGGGCGCAATCGAGCCGCCGTTCACAATGCCGTTCCAGTCGATGGCAACCGAATCCGGAGCAACTGAATCGACCGGCGGGTCGCCTACAGCCACTGTCTTACCCGTGTAACCGGGGTTCACTGGCACTACTACGCCTGCCACGGCTGACGAATCTCCGCACAAATCGATTCCGCCGAGCGTCCCGGATCCACCGTTCTTCTGAAGACCCGAGAGGGCAGTCCAGCCCGCCAGTACCTGCATCGGAGCCGGCTCCCACAACACGTATTGCGCAACGGTTCGTACGCCCTGCGGTGTGCCCGCGAAGGCGCCGACAGTCTCGACACCGCGCGAGCGAGCAACGTAGAGTCCCGACTGCGAGCCTTTCACCGGGCGCAAACGAGTAAGCGTCACCGTCGCGACGCCGCCGGTCATGGCGATGACCGCGGTGTCCGGTGTGTTGCCCGGAACGTGGCTGTAGCCCGGGTGGCCCGCCATCAGCGAGTCGCGCTTGACGAGGAATAGCTCGAGTCCTTGCTCCGCGATTCTGAAAGCGTTGATCTGGGACTTCTGGTCGGCGACCGATCTGCGCTCCGCGCTCACCAGGGAAAATCCCCCGGCGACCATGATCGTCAGCGCCGCTATGATTAGAAGCGCGGTTGGAATCGCAAACCCACGGCGTTCGGTTTTGTTCAGCATATTAGTCACGCCTCATCGGCTAGTTTGTGCGGTTTTTGAAGTACACCGCGGTTGTGAATGGCGCAGTCTCGTTTGATACCTGACCTGGGGCAATGTTTTCACTGATACCGTCGAGGTGGAGCTCGAGCCCGCGCAGATCCGCCAGGTTTGCTGGGGGAGCCGCTTGGGCGACCGCGCCGCCATTGACCGCGAAGAACTTCCAACCCGCGGTGTTGGCGAATGGCGCCACTAACTCCTCGCTGGCCAGGGCTCCACTCGGAGCGATGACCGTGCGATAAAGACCGAGCTTACCAGGAACGGCGGTCGACGCCTTGAACTCGTACTTGATCTTGTTGTAGAGAAACACCGGCGTTCCAAGACCTGCGACGGCGGGAACCACAGGGGTGACCTGTACGGTCTTCCCATTCGGAACCATGGTGATGCTGACGCCCGTGCAAACGGCGGCATCGCCATTTGCTTCTGTAGCGGGGGCCTCCACGTACGAATACACGCCGGTGCTGAAGTTTCTCCACGCATAGCCGTAGAACTGGTTGTTCTCCGTGGCTTTGGCATAGGTGGTCGAGTCAACCGGGAGCAGGCTCAGAACCGTCGCAGTGCCGGCAACGTTGTTCTTGCACAGGACACCGATCGCGAATGGGATGCGAATCGTGAGCGATGTCGAAGTCGCGGCAACAACGCCGCCGGTCGCTTCGATCATTCGAAAGTCGGAGACGACGCGGTTGAGCGACGCACGCGACACGTTCCGCGCGGCGTTGCCCATTCCCTGCCGGTCGAAGAATCTGCCCTGCACAGTCATCAGCCGGGTAAAGAGCGCGCCGACAATTCCGAACAGAACCAGCGCCACCATGAGCTCGATGAGAGTGAAGCCGCGGCGAGCGCGGCCAGAATTTTGGTATGTCATTTTGGTCACCCTGCCGGGCAATCGGTGCAAAGGACGTGGGACGTCCGCGCCTTTGTCCGGATGAAGTTTGCCGTATCTGGCTTGAACTTGGTGTTCGCGGGCTTGATGATTATCTGTACCGTTTTTACGAGATTGACGCTCGGCTCGGCTACGTTGATGGTCTTCGTATATTGGAACGGCCCCGTATTGACGGGGGTCTGGGCCAAGGCTTTGACCGAATCGTACGGGACCCCCTCGAGGCGATTGACCTCCTGCATCAGAACGCCATTTTTATAGGCGTTGCCGGTCGCGACCATTGAGCTCTGCGACACGGAGTACGTGAGCGCGGCGAGCGAAGAGACGGCGATTGCAAGAAGCACCATTGCCACGATGACCTCGACGACCGAGAAGCCTTTGCGCTCGCTCGTGACGGTTGTCGCGGCAGCAGCGCGATCGAAACTGCGGGATGAAATTCTCATCATGGTACGAGCCTCACGAAGCCAGCTGTGCTGGCGGTAATCCGTTTGGTGTAGTCGCCATTGGCGAGGTCGATAGTGACCGGGCTGGACGAAATGCCGTTCGGGAAAACGTCGAACGTCGCCGGAGTGAATACGAGTGAGCTGAGGCGATATTCCGAGGTATCACCGTAAAACGCTCTGATACGCAATACGGCACCCGTCTTCCTGTCGACGAACTGATAACTGCGAGACGCGGCGTCGGCCTGAATGCGAACCGGCTCGCGCTGGCGGGCAGCCACTGCAAAGGCGTTTTGAATATCCGATACGATTATCATTGAAGCGCGATTGACGCGCTGGTGACGCACGATGCGCGACATCGCGGGGCCCATCATTGTCGCCGCTATACCTAGGATCACAACGACGATAAGGAGCTCAAAGAGAGTGAATCCCTTGAGCCCTCGCGTTGTGGCGTATTTTCCGGAGCTTGGCGCCATGCTGGAATGCCTCCATCGGGTGCGCCTGGCTTAGCCGCCCGGCGCCCCTGCGAACCGTGAACTTCTATAAGAGATGGACGAATAGGGCACAGGCCAGCAACCCGAAAACGCCTTGAATCTCGGGTTAGGCCCGTCTGACGCGGCTTAACCCCCAAAACCCTAGCTCAGCAGTTCGATCGCGGCCAGGATTTCAGAGTTATCACGTCGCTCGCCGTTATTGCGCTCGACATAGGACCACTTAATCCGCCCACTCCTGTCTATCAGGAAGTAGGCGCGATTGGAGTAAAACCTCTCTTCATTAAGGACGCCGTAAACCCTCGAAACGTCCCGCCTGAAGTCGCTCAATAGCTCCGTCTTCATCTGCAGCTTGTTCTTGAACTCTTTGAGCGACGGGGTCGCGTCGACAGAGATCGGAAGGATCTCCACCCCCTTACCCGCGAACTGATCGAAGTCCTCCGTGAAGCAGATCAGCTCCTTTGTGCAGGTCCCGGTAAACGCGAGCGGGAAGAAGGCAAGGAGCACGTTTCGCTTTCCGCGAAAGGATGTAAGTGATACATCACTTCCGGACGTAGAAGGCACGGTAAAGTCGGGAGCGAGCTCGCCGACCTGCGGCGAATCTTGCAACTCTGTATTCATCATCGTCGGAAAACTGAACGACTCCTGAGGGATCGAATGGAGACTGATACAAAAGCGGTTACTCAGAAGCTCACTGTGCGTTGCCAGTTTTGCAACACGTGGAACCGCATCGACGCGACGAGAGTCATCGCCGGACCCAAGTGCGGAAAGTGCGCGAAGCCGATCCTGCTCGAGAGGCCGATTGCGCTGGATGACGAGACCTTCACGCGGACCATAAACGAGAGCGACATTCCGGTCGCGGTGGACTTCTACGCCGATTGGTGCGGGCCCTGCCGGATGATGGCGCCCGCGGTCGACGCTCTCGCTGCCCACCTTCAAGGAAAGGCTCTCATCGGCAAGCTCAATACGGATCACTCCGCACGGATCGCTTCCGGGTTCAACATTCGCGGCATCCCGACGACTATCGTATTCCTGAGCGGTAAGGAGGTCGCGCGGCAATCGGGTGCGATCCCGCTCGAGGGTCTGAAACAACTCGTGGCAAAGGCCGGCGTCGCGGTCTGACCCGCACGCCTGGTACTGCTCCTTTAGAGCGGCGGCCCCTTCAGCACCTTTTCGACGGCATTCGCCAGCTCCTGACCCGAAAAAGGCTTGTTCAGAAAATTTGCTCCGCCGGGTACCCCCGTTCGCGCATCCTGGTCTGCGTACCCGGAAATGAAGAGAGCGCGCAATCCGGGCCGAGTCGGCGCCAGGCGCTCAACGACTTCACGCCCGCGAAGCCCCGGCATGTACATGTCCGTTATCACCAGATCGATCTTGCCGGGATGCTCTTCGGCGATTCGGAGCGCCGCCTCTCCGTTCTCCGCCTCGAGAACGTTGTAGCGCGCGCGGCGCAGAATCTTCAGCACGATCGTACGAACCGATTGTTCGTCGTCCACGAGAAGGATTGTTTCTTTCAGTCCGGGCTCGGACGCAGTCATCGTTTGAATGCTTTGGCCGGTTTGGGGAAGCACTGAAGCTACCCACGCAACGAGCATTATTGCTAGACAGGTGCCCAGGACACACAAACACGACCGGTCTGGCGGGCACCGACGACCTTGGCGCCGTCGACCGTTGCTGTTGCGGGACCGTCGATTGTTGTTGCGCAGCGTCGTCCATATCTCTTGCTGACTGACCCAATAGTGTTGCTGACCCACCCAATGGTGTTGACCGAGAACGACAGACTATCGGGCATCCGCTGGAGAACTTCCCATGTCGCGCGACGTCTTGCACAGTGCCGACCTACCAGTTCGGTGTTGCGCGTTCGCCACACTTTTGTTGCAACCGGGTCTCGCTTGGGCTCACCTGCTGAGCTTAAACAGAAGTTAGCTCAGGCTACCGCGCCTTAACTTCGCCGACATCAATTCGTGACCATTTCGAAGTGTCCCAAACCCCCTATTGCCGAACGAAACAGTTTTGCTAGGTTGTGTCCCTCACATCACGAAGTTTCGCGCAGCACTTTTGTCCACATTGCACAACACTACGGGATTGAAATGACTAGCGCCCTGGCCAGAAAAGACTTTCGCGCAGCCTCCGATTCAACACCCTACAATCCTGTAATTGAAAAAATGCGAGCCCTGATCGTCGACGACGATCGAACCCTCCGGGAAGGCTGCGCAAGTGTGCTCCGCGCCGAAGGCATCAACGTGGAGGTAACCGGACGCGGTGAAGAAGCGATCCAGATGATCCATCGGTCGCGCTTCGACATCATGTTTGTCGATGTGTATCTGGAGCCAGTATCGGGGATCGATGTGCTCAAGGCCGTGATGGCCACATCGCCTGGCACACTCGTCGTCCTTATGACAGGAAACCCCAGTGTTGATTCGAGCATTGAGGCCATGCGTATCGGCGCTTGGGATTACCTCCCGAAACCTTACTCGGGCACTCAGCTGCAATTGCTGGTTGGCCGCGCCGCTCACGCGCTGACGACAAGGCGCGAGCGGGATACGCCAACGGGAGAAAGCCTCACGGTTGGAACCGGCGGAAGTCTCCTTCTCGGAACCTCCACTGCATTCAAGAACGCAACTGAGCTTGCGCGCAAAGCCGCGCCTACGAACGCGTCGGTCATGATCGTGGGTGAGACTGGGACCGGGAAAGAGGTGATTGCCCAGTACATCCACCACCACAGCCGCCGCGCCAGAAAGCGGTTGGTCCCGATCAATTGCGCCGCCATTCCGGAACAGCTCCTCGAATCCGAGATGTTCGGCCATCGCAAAGGAGCCTTCACGGGCGCCGATCGCGAAAAGATGGGACTGCTCGAGCTCGCAGATGGTGGTACGCTCTTTCTCGACGAGCTGAGCGAGATGTCGATGCCGCTTCAGGCGAAGATGTTACGCGTCCTACAGGATGGAATCGTGCGTCGGGTCGGCAGCGAGCAGGAGGACGCGGTCGTCGATGTGCGGTTCGTCTCCGCGACCAATCGCGATCCACGTGAAGCGATCCGGAACAAGCAGCTTCGTGAGGACCTTTATTACCGCCTGAACGTCGTGCAGGTAACGATTCCGCCACTGCGCGAACGGGTGGAGGATATTCCCCTCCTGGCAAACCACTTCCTGCGGATATTCTGGGGACGGCACCGCGCGGCCAAGGATGTTGTTCCATCTTTCAGCGAAGACACTCTCGACTTTCTCTCTTCGCGTCCGTGGCGCGGTAACGTGCGCGAGCTTCAGAATTTCGTCGAGCACGTGACGATTCTCGCGCAACCAGGCGCCAAGATTCAGATCCACCATCTTCCGCTCGACCAGGAAGTGGATCCAGGCACACCCACCAATGGTTTGGGCATCATGCCGTCGAGCGATGCATATCACGTCGCGAAGGAACAGGTCCTCGCAACGTTCGAGAAGAACTACGTCACGAGGCTCGTTGCGAGGGCATCTGGCAACATGTCTCGCGCCGCCCGGCTGGCCAGCGTTGACCGAACCACACTCTACCGGTTGCTCGAGCGTCACGGTTTCCGGCGGGACTTCAGCGAATCGGGTGGAGTGACTGAACAACTCGCAGATAGTTCGGTGCGCGGCGACCAAGGTGCACCAGCGCTCGCGGATATCTAGGTCCCTGTAACTATCGAGAGTTCTGTCAACTTCCGGGGCCCGTCACCGCTTCCCTCGCCGACGGGCCCGCACTTGGATCGGCAGCCCCCGCACGAAGATCAAGAATGTGCGCCAAACCGTTGTGTGACCATTTCCACTCCATCGTTGCGGCGCCGCAACAGGTTAAGGGAGCAAACTCGCCTAACTCGTTGCAGCACAAGGCAATCAGTATGGGCGACTAATTGCGTTACGGCCACACACCTGAACGGGGATCGCCCCGAGTTCACCTCTTTTATCGCTTCTGAGAACGCGCGTGCGTACTTCGCCTTCTGATTTCGCCATTGCTCCCCCGAACGCCGGCGCCCCCAGCCCGGCGCCATACAACGGCGCGCCCCGAAACATGGATGGCCTGTCCGAATCGGAAGGCATTCAGTGGTCACGCTACATTGATGCAATCTGGCGTCATTCGCTGCTGATCCTCGCACTAGCACTGCTCGGTTCACTCGTCGGGCTCTATGCCGCGCGCCGAGTGAAGCTCTCCTATGACGCGGATGCTACGATTTGGATCAACACCACTCCAAATGGCACTCAGCAAAATCAGACCGGCCCAATCAGACAACCCCAGCTCCTCACATCAGCATCGTGGGTGGAGCTGCTCCGGAGCTTTGCGGTCGTTGATCCTGTCGTCAGAGACCTCAAGCTCAATGTCAGCTACACACCCACCGACTCGGCTCTTTTCGCCAGCTTCGCATGGACGCCCGCCACAAGGTCTGGAGGGTACGAGTTGAAGATCGACGAACACGGTCGTAGCTACGTGCTATCGACCGCAACCGGCACAGTCCTGGAACGCGGTTCGGTTGGTGATTCCATCGGTCGCAAGATTGGCATGAGCTGGCTTCCGGACAGGCGGTTGCTGGGTGCCAAAAGCATTTTCAACTTCGCCGTGTCCTCGCCGCGAAACACTTCGGCATCTCTGGTGGGTGCGGTACACGCCACGCTCCCGGAGGATGGACAGTTCCTGAAGATCACCCTCACTGGAAGCGATCCGCGCCGCACTGCTCGTACAGTCAACGCATGGGCGGCACAACTGGTGAGCTCCTCAGGCGATCTCAAGAAGAGTCACCTGCTCGAGTTCAAGAGAATCCTGGGAGTTCAGCTTGCGCTCGCAGAGGGGCAGTTGCGTTCGTCGGAGGACGAGCTCGAACGCTTTCGCGTCAACACGATCACGCTTCCCCGCGGAGCCGCGCCAATTGGTCCGAATGCCGGTCAAGGGGACCCGGTCGTGGGGAACTATTTCCAGCAGAAGGCGGCACTGGATGAAGTCCGGAGTGAGCGAGAATCGTTGGAGAGAATGATCGCCGACGCCCATGGTGGACCGATCAATACGCAGGGATTTCTTCAACTCCCGACAATTCTCAACGACGCCCCTCAGCTTCGCAGCGCAATCGAGGAGCTCTCGATGCGAAAGGCCACTCTTCGCACCGAGCAGCAGTTCCTGACCGATGCGAATCCCAGGATCAAACAGCTCGCCGAAGCCGTGCGCGTTCTCGAAACGGAAACGATCCCGCAAATAACGCAGGCCATCTTGAATTCGCTCAAAGCGCGCGAACCGGAGTTGGGTACTCGTATTGATGTCGGGTCGCAGGAGCTGCGGGCCATTCCAGCGCGGGCGACCGAGGAGATGCGGTTGGCGCGCCGTGTGGTCGCCAGCGAGAATCTTTACAACACGCTCAAGGCACGTTACGAAGAGCTTTCGATCGCGGAAGCGCAGACGACGCCGGACCTGGCCGTTCTTGATACCGCCGTCACACCGACCTTCCCGACCTCTAACGACGCACCGCGACTTCTGCTGCTCGCCGTGGCCGCCAGTGTCGGCCTCGCGTTCGGCATAGCCCTCATCCTCGATCGCCTCGATCCGCGTTTCAGGTATCCGGAGCAGGCAACGCGCGATCTGGGTCTCAGCATCGCCGGGACAGTGCCAAGGATCAAATCGAACGGTCGTGGGGACATCAAGCTCGAGTTGATGTCACAAACGGTCGAGGCGTTCAGGACGATTCGCCTCGCGCTTCGCTACGATTTCCCCGATGGCTTGCCGATCGTATTGGGAGTGACGAGTCCCGCGCGGGGTGACGGGAAGTCGCTTGTCGCATCCAATCTTGGACTTGCCTTCGCGAGTTCGGGCAGTCGCACCCTTCTCATCGATGGCGATGTACGATGCGGTGGGCTGCATAATACCTTCGGGATTCCGGTGACCCCCGGGCTGGTCGACTACCTCCACGGCCTCGCTTCGGTCGATTCGATTGTCCGGCCTACGGCGTCAAAGAACCTCTTCCTCATTCCGCGGGGCACCCGACGCAATCGCGCGCCTGAACTCCTCGTATCGGACCTGATGAATAGCTTGGTCCACGCAATGCGCCTTCAATTCGATGTCGTGATCATCGATTCGCCCCCGCTCGTCGCCGGAATAGATGCCTACGCGCTGGGTGCGGCGGCAGGCGCCATGTTGATCGTGCTCCGACCGGCGCAGACCGACCGCAAGCTGGCGGCCGCAAAACTCGAGGTGCTCGACCGGTTGCCGATCCGGATTCTCGGAACTGTGCTCAATGCGGTCCCCGGCGGAGGCGCATACCGGTACTACGGCGCCGACTACGACTACAAAGGCGACTCCTCGACCGAGCCGTTGGCAGATGTCGCGACGCCGAGAGGACTCGTGCTTCGCGCGTGATTCGATGCGTTGAGCAGAAGTCGGATCGGATTTCCGCTTGTTCGAATCAACTGTGGCGTCAAACAAAAGCTGTGTAGGGCAAGCGCAACACCTTGCTTGAGCACGCGCGATTCCCTCTCCCTTGCGATCATCGCAACGACAGAGGGGACAACACGTTAGGGCGGATCATGAACTGCTGACTTCTTAGCATGCGCCCTGCGTTCTCACCTGTATTCATGCCGCCCAGGATGCCCACTTTGCCAGACTTTAATAACTTCGCAGCCGACGCAGCGCCCCGACGCCGCGGTCTCGTCAGCCGACTCGCAATCCTGCTGCCGGTATGTTTCATCGCGGTCGCTTCAACGCCTGCTATCTCTGGCGGCCAAGGCACCTCCGGAGCGCTCACTTCCCGCGATCAGCTCACTGCCGCCGCAATAAAGGCCGAGCAATCCCAAAACCCCGTCCAGGCGGCGGCAATTCGGCAGCGATTGCGCGATGGAGATTTTCAGATCGGCGACCGAATCCTCCTCACGGTTTTTTCCGATGCCGCACACACTGACACGCTAGTCGTGCGGGATGGCGGCTTCGTCGATCTTCCGTGGAAGGTTGCGCTGCCCCTCACCGGCGTATTGCGCTCCGAAGTCAAGGACCGGGTCACGGCGGAAGTGCTCAAATACGTGAAGGCTGATAAAGTGGACGTGACGCCACTCACCCGGATTGCGGTGATGGGCGAGGTTGCGCGCCCGGGCTATTTCGCGATTCGCTCAGACGTCCTGATTACAGATGCCATCATGCAGGCAGGCGGACCGACCGCATCGGCAGACTTGGAGAGGAGCGTAGTTAGAAGGGCGAGCCGCGAGTATCGCTCCGCCGACGAGACGCGCCAGGCCGTCGCCAAAGGGCTCACCATAGACCAGTTCGGCCTGAACGCGGGCGACGAACTTGTCGTAGGTCGCCAGCATCAGCTCTTCAACCCGGCCACATCCGCCGTGCTGGGCATGATCGCGAGCCTCAGCGCAATCTTCTTCGCGGTTCACCACTAAATGCCGTCTCCGGGACTCGGTGATAGGGTGGAGATAGAGCGGGCGATCCCGCTGACGTTCGAGGGTGTGCCAAGTGAGGGAGCGACCCCGCTCGATGTAGAGCCTCGGTCACGGTCAACCATCATCGATCGCGCGATGAACATTGTCATCGCCTCGATCGGTCTGATTCTGGTGAGCCCCGTAATGCTGGCGTTTGCGGTGCTGGTCAAGCTCACCTCTCCCGGACCGATATTCTACTCGCAGCCACGCGTCGGTCTCGACCGCCGGCGTTCATCGGCCGGAAAAATGTACGATCGGAGAACGCGTGATCTTGGAGGGCTTCCCTTCATTATCTACAAATTCCGTACGATGTACGTCGGCGCCGAGATCCGTCATCGGGCGGTATGGGCATCGAAGGAAGACGTCCGAGTCACCCCGATCGGTGGCTTAATGCGGAAACTCCGTATCGACGAGCTGCCGCAGCTTTTCAATGTGATCAACGGCGACATGAACATCGTCGGCCCGCGGCCGGAGCGTCCCAGCATATTCTCACGCCTTCGCGTCGATATCGCGGATTACTCTCTTCGCCAACGCGCAAAGCCCGGCATTACCGGCTGGGCGCAGATAAATCAGAGTTACGACACGAACCTGGACGACGTTCGCAGGAAGGTGCAATACGATTTGGAGTACCTGCAACGTCAGGGCGTCGGGGAAGATCTGATGATCATGGCCAAGACGGTGCCGGTCATGCTATTTCGAAAGGGCGGCTGGTAATCCGAAAGCGCGGCTTGTAACGGGCCCTCAGCGAGCGGAAGCGCGAGGCACCGGAGGCCATATCTCAACCCCGACCTCGGCATAAGCCTGCGTGGCGGCGTCAGGCTCACGATCCCCAACGGCGTCTCGCAACACCCAGCCGGCGCACAGCCCGAGACCATTGATAGCCTGCATGAGGATGTGCAATGGCGCTACGACAATGGCAAAAGGGATCCCACGCATTTTCGCGAAGAATCGATACGCCGGGAAATTGAGTGCGATTGTACCCAACACGACAATCGCCCCTTTCGCAGCTGCATTCGGAGTTGGCAGAAAGGCGGCCGAGAACGCCACGAAGCATAGCACGGCAAACGCCGGTGCCAACGCGCGACTCAGGGTGAACACCACGTCGCTTGGCACTGCCGCCCGCGTCCGCTGGTATCCGAGTGATCGGGCGAGGAGCGCGCTCCGATCCCAGACCTCGCTGCAAACCGAACGCAGCTTCCAGTGCTTCAACCCGGTGATCGTAAGATCAGTGCTCGAGACCACGTTGCGTCCTGAATCCTCGAGGCGGTGGGCAAACTCGATTCCTTCGAGGCGCGCCGTCTCGAAACGCCATTCGTCGTACATGCCCGCCGAAAGAAAAACCTGCCGTCGAATGACGGCGCATGGCGAAGCAACGTTCCCGCCGGTGCCAGCTTGCACTTGCTCGCCGAAGTGGAGCAGCAGATTCCAATACTGCGACACAAGGTTTGGCGCTCCGGCTGTCTGCTCGTGGGAAGCCGATACTGCGTCGAGTCCAGGCTGGTCGGCGAGCATCTGCAGCATCCGAGGAAGGGTGTCAGGTCGCACCATTGCGTCAGCGTCGACAAAGGCCAGGACCTCGCCTTGCGCCAGCTCGGCGCCTCGATTGCGCGCGTAGGCGGCGCCCGACTTGCGCATCGTCAGACGGACGACGGTATCGGCGTACCGCGCGGCGAGCTCCGCTGACGAGTCGCTGCTCGCGTCATCCACGACGATCAGCTCATAGCCATCGCGGGGCAGCTCGCTGGCGAGAATCGCGGTCAGGGCACGGGCGAGTGTCGCGCTCCCATCGCGCACGGGAACGATGACCGAGAGCGGGCGCGGGGAAAGCATGGTCGCGATTAACTCGTCATCAGCAGCGACGTGTCGGCGCCGGCCGTTGGCAGCAGTGCGCCGCTGAGAAGCGTCACGATGTCTCCCGGAACCTGCCGCATGGCGAGTTCACGGAGATCCTCAGTGCTGGTTCCGGCCGGCGCCAGGAGAAATTGTGCATCCCCAACGCTTCGCTGCAACGCGCCGAGGTTGATCGGCTGACCAGCGCACGCAACCACGACATCGACGTCCTGGTTTCCGTGTGCGCGAAGACCTTCCGCCAGGCGGTCTGGGGACACGACGTGATTCTCTGGCAGCACGACGATGAGCGAGACCCTTGGCGTGCGCCGCGGCAAACCCCGACCCTTCGCGCGGTCGAAGCCAAGCACCGAGGTATCTCGATCTTCTGGCTTTTCCATGACCATCGCATCCGCAAAGGCCTGCGCCTGGCTGGGCCGATCGGCGGTGGGGCTGATTTCCGCGCTAACTGGAACCATTGCAATACCTTGAGAAAAGTCCAACGATGCTCTCCTGGAATTTCGCGATCATAAGAAGCGCTGGATCGATTTCCGCCAATTCGATACATGAGAGCGAGGCAAATCCCATACTTCGCGCCCGCTCTCGCAAACCCTTGTCCCGCCTTTACTTCGACAACTCCAGCGGCCCGATGCTGCGCGCAGAGCGCCACGTTTGCGTTGCGCTGTTGCTACAAGAGATTTTTGCGTGCGAACGAGCAACCATTGAAATCAGATGCGTGTAACTGAAGGTCTCGGAGTTGGATCCCAGGTCACCAAACGAGTTCCACGAAGAGCGTCGACCCAGGCCAGGAAGCCTGCGGCAAAAGCGGCCACCACGAAGCCTGCCAGCGCCACCGGCTTGAACCTGACTGAGCTTCCATACCCGATCGCTGTGGCGCCAATGAGCATTCCAGCTACGACGATCGCGAGCAAGACCGCGGCGACGCTACTTCGTGTAGCGAGCAAGGCCAACGCGAGAATCGCCGCGGGTAACAGGAGATATGGGACCCAGCGAAAAAGCTTGTGGCTGATCAGCATCAACGCAAACGCCCCGTAACGGAGCGGGTTCATTAGGGCGCGAAAGTAAAATAGGGTGCTTAGGCCACGCGCCATCGTGCGGGTCTTACGTCTCAGCTCGGACCGGATCTCCGCGGTTCGCGGCACGAGACACACAGCGTCCGGCACGCTGACGGAGCGGTATCCCTGTTGCCTTGCCACGAGTGTGGACGCAAAATCCCAGCTGAGCCCGACAGGTAGCGCTGACCCACGGATTCTCCGGCGGATGCCATAAAAGCAGCCGCTAGCACCGACAATTGATCCTACACGTGTCTCGAGATCACGCACTTTCATCTCGTAGCCCGTGTAACCTGATTCCGCTCCCGCATCGTGTTTGCCCACGGCACCCACGCTGACGTCGCATCCCGAAGCGACTCCGACCGTCAGATCGTCGAATGCCCGAATCAAACGCTTAAGAGACCCGGTTGGAACGACGACAGTGGCGTCGATGTTGACGATGATGTCGCCGCGTGCGACTGCGACAGCGGCGTTCTCCGCTGCGGTCTTGCCTCGCCGGCCCGGGGCCCGCAGCAGCTCGATTCCTCGCTGGGCAAATTCCCGTACAATATCATCGGTACCGTCGTGCGACGCGTCGGAGAGAACGAGTAGCTGGAGTCTGTCTTTCGGGTAGTCGACCTCAAGAAGGCGCTCGAGCGTGGCCCGAATCGTCGATACTTCGTTGTAAACCGGGAGAGTGATCGTCACCGCCGGCCAGTCGCCCTTCTTTTCAACCGCATTGCGTCTGGGGCGGCTCCGCGCGACAGTCCAGATGATCGCCGGGTACGCAACGTATGCATAGAGCGCCGTGACAATTGGCGCGGCGGCGATCAAAACGGCGATTGCGAACACTGATCAGGAATGAAGTTGGAAAGCTTGGGAGGCCCCGAAACGCACCGGGGTTTGAACAGCTCACTGACGCTTGAGCGCAAAGTGGCGAGCCGGGGCGCCTTGCAGCACGCCCCGCTCGGATGGAGTGGAAAGCATTGCACGTGCCGGGGCTGGGCGTACCCAAGTCGTTGCTGTGCATAGATTTCGGTGGGCCCGGCTGCAACTGCGTGGGGTAAATCGACAGCAGTGTGTTGCGGACACGCTACGCCACAATCGCTATTGTTTGGCCTGCCGATTCACAATGATGCCGAGCCGCCATCACCCGATCGCAGTGCTGCCGCGTAAACTGCGTCGATGGCACTGAGCCACCTGCCGCGGCTGAACAACTCGAGCAGCCTCTCTCGAGCACGCGTGCTTCGCGCTATCGCCGCCGACGGATCGCGCTCGATGTGCGAGAGGGCCTCGGCTATCATCCCTGGCTGTTCCGGGGGAACCAGCAGGGCGTGTGAAGAGCCAACTACATCCGGAACGCCCCCGACACGCGTCGCAATGATCGGGACGCCTGCGTTCATTGCTTCCAATAAAGCGATTGGCGTGCCTTCTGTGCGAGAGCTGAGAATGAATGCGTCGAATGCCGTAATCAGTGATCCGGCATTTGCGATGTGCCCGTGCCACGAGATCCGGTCGGCGATTCGCAGCTCCGCGGCATGCTGTCGAAGGCGATCCAGCTCGTCTCCCTCACCTATGATCGACAGACGCCATTTCGGATCGGCGGCGGCCAACGCATCGAGCATCACGTCCGCACCTTTCTCCCTCGACAAGCGACCGACCCACCCAGCCAACAGCGT
>Ga0193728_1000595_pt1 | contig 17716 bp, 16 predicted proteins | sample U1c1metaG_FD_143037 | JGI IMG/M metagenome (GOLD analysis project Ga0193728, IMG submission 143037) | Soil microbial communities from a riparian zone of the East river system, Colorado, United States - U1c1 | ecosystem: Environmental > Terrestrial > Soil > Riparian zone | place: USA: East River...
TGGAACACCTTCAGGCCCTCGGGCACGGTCAGCAGGCACACGAACTTGATCGAGCGCGGACCGGTCTGTTTGATCCGCGCGACCGCGGCCGCGGCCGAGTTGCCGGTCGCGAGCATCGGGTCGACGATGATGCAGTCGCGCTCGGCCATCGAGTCCGGCACCTTGAAGTAGTACTCGACCGGCTCGAGCGTCTTGTGGTCGCGGTACAGGCCGATGTGGCCGACGCGCGCCGATGGGATCAGGTCCAGCATCCCGTCGAGCAGGCCGTTGCCGGCGCGCAGGATCGAGATCAGGACCAGCTTCTTACCGTCGAGCATCGGCGCCATCGTGCGCGCGATCGGCGTCTCGACCTCGACGAGCGTGGTCGGGAAGTCGCGACACACCTCGTAGGCCAGGAGGTGCGAAATCTCGCGCAGCAGCGTGCGGAACTTGCTGGTGCTGGTCTCCTTCGAGCGCATCAGCGTCAGCTTGTGCTGGACGAGTGGATGATCGATGACGTGAACTTTTCCGACGGGGCCGGCCATGGCGGCCGCACCCTAACGCAATTAGCGATGCGTGACGTGAGCCGGCGTCGCGGCATCGGCAGCGGTCGACACCGTGGTCACCGCAAACGCTGCGGCGAGGGCCACCGCCGCCGCAAAAAACGCGTCCCGGAGGCGCGAGCCACGGTGGCGAGCGGTGATCGAAGCGAGGTGGTTGGTCGTGGTCATGGTCAGGTCTTTCTTCATCAAGAGTGCCAAGGGAGAAATCAGGAGTTGCGAGGACTTGCGGGGGCGCCATGGGGGCCTGCGATGTCGCAGGTCCTGTCGCAGCGACTGTCCTAGCGGTCGACTTGCGCGACGTGGCTGGCGGAGTGGATGGCTTGCTCCACGCTCATCAGCGACACCGCAACCGCGAACACGACCAGCGCAGCAAAGGCGAGGTCACGGACGCGGCTCTTACGCTGGCGGTCGGCGATCGTCTCGAGGCGGTTCATGTTCGACATGAAGACCGTTACTTCACGAGTGATGCCATCGCGCGGGCGATTGCGATCACGGAGTTGGCGGATCTTCGACGGAGTTGTCCCGTCGCATGCGCTGTCGCAGCGACTGTCTTAGGAACCGCATTCGTGGGCTTGACGATGGTTGCCTTATGAGTTAACTATTTCCCATCATGTCAATTGCATCGAAACCTGCTCCGAAGGGCTGGCCGCGGATCTCGTCCAGCCTCGCGTACGACAAAGCCGCTCCGGCGATCGATTGGTTGTGCCGAGCGTTCGGCTTCGAGGTTCAGCTCCGCGTCGACGGCGAAGGCGGCTTGGTCGAGCACTCCGAGCTCGTTCTCGGCGGCGGTCTGATCTCGATCGGCGACGCGCGAGCGGAGATCCGGCCGTGGCGCAAGAGCCCGCAAGCCCTCGGTGGCGTCAACACGCAGACGTTGTGCGTGTACGTCGATGACGTCGACGCGCACTGCGAGCGCGCGCGCAAGGCCGGCGCGACGATCGTGAAAGAGCCCACGACCACCGACTACGGCGACGACTACTGGTCCGATCGCAGCTACGAGTGCATCGACCTCGAGGGTCACCACTGGTGGTTCATGCAGCGGATGCGCGAAAAAGCGTGAACGCGCTCGATCAGACGTTCACCGCACTCGCCGATCCGACGCGGCGAGGCGTGATCGACTTGTTGCGCAAGGAGCCGCGCCGCGCGAGCGACCTCGCCGACGCGCTCGGTGCGAGCCGTCCCGCGATGAGCAAGCACTTGCGGATCCTGCGCGCGAGCGGGCTCGTCGTCGCGGCGGAGCTCGAGGGCGATGACGACGCGCGCGTGCGCGTGTACTCGCTCAAGCCGGAGAAGTTCGGCGAGCTCCGCGATTGGCTCGATCAAGTCGAGCGGTTCTGGGCCGTGCAGCTCGACGGCTTCGCCGCGCATGTTGCGAAGAAGGCGCGCAAATGACGGGAGACCAAGCGAGCGTGATGGTTACCGTTCCGGTCGCGCCGAACGTCGCGTTCGACGTGTTCACGCAAGAGACCGACCTGTGGTGGCGGCGTGGCGTACGCTACCGCGTCGCCGGTCGCAATCCCGGCACGCTCGCGTTCGAGCCCAAGCCCGGCGGCCGGTTGTTCGAACAGTACGAAGGTCCGGACGGCACGCGCGTGCACGAGGCCGGGCGGATCACGATCTGGGAGCCACCGGCGCGGCTCGAGTTCGAGTGGCGCGGCAGCAACTTTGCACCCGGCGAGGTCACGCACGTGCTCGTCACGTTCGCGCCGACCGAGAGCGGCGGCACGCGCGTCACCGTCGAGCACCGCGGCTTCGCGGCGCTGCGCCCGGATCATCCAGTGCGGCACGGCCAAGAGGCCGTGGCATTCATCCGAATGATCGGTTCGTGGTGGGGGGATCTACTGACGGGGCTGCGCGTTCACGTCACGCCGGACTAACATCGCGGGGTGCGCCGGTTCGAACATCCCAGCGGCAAGTTCTGGGCGATCGACACCGACGGCTCGAAGCTGCGCGTGCGCTGGGGCGCGATCGGTACGCCGGGACAACAGCTCGATCGCGAGTGCACCACGGCGAAGGGCGCGTTCACGAAGGAGCGCGAGCAGATCGAGCGCCAGCTCGCGCTCGGCTACATCGAGGTTACCGATCCGAAGCTGCGCCACACCGAAATCGCGCCGGGCGAGCGCTGGGTGCGGCGGTTCGAGAACACCGCCTACCTGCTCGAGATCGAGCTCGACGGCGCGGCGATCCGGCAACGCCGCGGCCCACTCGGCGACGACGCGCGCTTGAAGTTCGAGCGCCACGAGCACGAGGACGAAGCGGTCGCGCGCGACACTGCGATCCGGATGATCACGGCCGCGGCGGCCGACGGATTTCGCCTGGTCTCCGAGCGCGAGCCGTTCGACGATGACGACGAGCAAGAGGGCACGGCGCTGGCGACGGCCTCGAACGCCGAGCTCGAAGCGCAGTGTCGCGCCGCGCCTGACGATGCGGCGACGTGGGCCGTCTACGCGGATTGGTTGATGCAACAAGGCGATCCGCGCGGCGAGCTCGCGGCGCTGGTCGTGCGCGGCGCACCGACGGGCGAGCTCATTCGTGCGAATCACCTCGCGCTGTTCGGCAGCGATGACCTGTGGTCGGCGGTCGAGGTCACGGCGTGGCGTCACGGCTTCCCGCTCGGCGTGACGATCAAGGTCCAGATGGACGACCAGCTCCAGCTCGTCGACGCGACACGCGAGTTGCTCGCGGTTCCGTTCGCGCAGTTCGTCGAGCAGCTCCGCTTCGGGCTCGCCGGCTTCGAGAGCAACAACGATTGGACGCCGGTGATGGACGTGGTGACGAGCTCGCCGCGCGCCGGCGACGTGCGCTCGCTGCGGTTCGACGCGTATGGCTATCAAGACCAGGAGATCAGCTGGACCGCGTTCGGCGACTTCACCGGTGCATGGGCCAAGCTGCCCGCGCTCGAGGAGCTCGCGATCCGCAGCGGCATCGGCGGCACGCTCGGCAAGCTCGTGCTGCCGCGGCTCGTCCGGTTCACGCGGATCTCGGGTGGGCTATCGGCCGCCGAGCTACAGGCGATCTGCGAAGCGCACTGGCCGAAGCTCGCGTCGCTCGAGCTCTGGCTCGGCACGCACGCGTACAACGGGCAAGCGTCGGTCGATCGGTTGCTGCCGGTCCTCGCCGCGCACGGCCTGCCGGAGCTGCGCCACCTCGGGCTGTGCAACGCCGAGATCCTCGACACGTTGATCCCGGAGCTCGCGCGGTCTGCCGTACTGAAGCAGCTCCGCACGCTCGACCTGGCGAAGGGCACGATGGGCTCGGTCGCGACCGGGCGCCTCGTCGAGGAAGCGGCGCGGTTCGCTCACCTGGAGGCGATCGACCTCAGCGAGAACTGTCTGACCTCCGAGGAATGCACGAGGATTCGCGCGGTCTTGCCGCAGGCGAACCTCGACGACCAGCGCGGCGAACGCGAAGACGGTGACGAGGACCACGACGAGGATGATCGCTACGTCGCGCTCGGCGAGTGAGTGATATCCTGGAGGCGATGCAGCTCAGGGCGCTCGCGTTCGGGATTGCTCTACTCACGGCCTGTGGCGACAACATTCACCCGGGCGACGACACGCAGCCACCGGCTCGGATCGTCACGCGCGTCACACCGGATCCGGTGACCGCCGGCGACACGCTGACCGCGACGTGCATCGTGTACGACGCGGACAACCACGTCATCGCCGACGCGGCGCCGACCTTTGCCATCTCGCCGGTCGATCCGAACACGGCGATCACGGATCTCACGGCGGTCGTCACGAAGGCCGGGCATTACGCCGGTCAGTGCGTGCTCGCGGATCTGTTCGGTAACAACGCCGACTTCGACGTCGTCCACGCTCTGCCCGCGACATTGCTGATCGCCAAGCAGCCGAACCAGCAGGTCTACAGCATCGGCGCGACCGTCACGATCACGCACGCGGTCGCCGACCGCTACGGCAACCCGATCGACGATGCGGTGCTCGTCGATACCAGCACACTCGGCAACGGCGCCGGACCGATCACGAACATCAGTGCGAACGCGTTCGCATACGGCAGCGAGGGCAGCTACCACGTGCACTCGCAAGTCATGCCGCCGACCGACGGCGGCGCGGATGTCAGCGCGAACCTCGATCTGATCGTCAACCAGAACGGCCCGGCGGTGACCTGCGCCTCGCCGCTCGATGGCTCGATGCTGAACCTCGCGCCCGGCGGATCGCTCGCGGTCAACGGCACCGCGATCGATCCGAATGGCACGATGAGCGTGACCGTGAACGGCTCGCCCGCGGTGGTCGACGCGAGTGGTGCATTCACGGCCTCGGTGACGACCCGGTTCGGCATCAACTTCGTCGACGTCATCGCGACCGACAGCTATGGCGTCCAGACCGCGAAGGTGTGCACGTTCCTCGTGGCGAACCAGTGGGCGCCCGAAAACGCGGCGTATGCCGACACGGTCGCATTGCGGCTCGGCCAGTCCGCGATCGACGACGGCAACCGCAACAACGGAATCAACTCGCTCGCCGATCTGCTCTACACCGTCGCGAACAGCGCGGGGCTGCACGCCACGCTCGACAGCGCGATGCTCGCGGCGAACCCGCTCAAGCCCGAGGCCTGCGACTCGCAGACCTGCGTATTCGGCGTCTGCGTCTGCTGGTACAAGACCGGAATCGACTACCTGAGCTCGTCGCTGCCGGGCCCGAACACCGACAACCTGACGCTCGTCAACGGCGGCCTCGCGATGTCGGAGACCGTCAACAACCCGTCGATCAACCTCCACGTCTACGGCGATGTCGGCCCGGCGCCGTTCGACACGAGCGGCGCCGTCAACATCAGCTTCATCACCATCACCGCGACGTTCGACCTCGGCCTGTCGGCCGGCAAGCCGCATATGGCGATCCGGCCCGGCACCGTGACGACGTCGGTCGGCAGCATCTCGACGAACTTCAACGGCGTCGATGGCTGGATCGTCAACAACATCGTCGTACCGCTCGCGCAGGGGACGCTGCGCAACGCCGTCGCGACCCAGGTCACCAACTACATCTCGAACAACTTCAACGCCGTGCTCGACGGCGTGGTCTCGGGGCTCGACATCAGCACGCTGTCGACCAGCTTCTCGGTGCCGCGCTTCGATGGCGGCACGCTCGCACTGACGTTCGCGCCGTCGTTCACGTCGCTCGGGACGACGAGCGCGCGCGTGCTGTTCGGCATCGGCACCAAGCTGACCGCGCCGGTCGGGCAGAACCGGCCCTCGCTCGGCATCGCGATCCCATCCGGCGCCGTGCTCACCGATCCGAATCCAGCCGGCCAATCGACGGCCGTCGCGGCGCACATCGGCATCCTCGACCAGGCGCTGCACGCGCTGTGGCGTGGCAACTTCTTCCACGCCACTGTCGATCCGGCGCAGTACACCGGTGGCACGCCGGGCCAGGCGACGCTCTCGGTCGATACGCGGTTGCCGCCCGTCGCGAGCTTCGCGAACGGCGTCGTCAACCTCGACCTCGGCGATGTCGACCTCGTGCTCGACACCGGAGTCCAGATCGCGATGACGGCGGGCATTCGCGCTCACACCAACGTCGCACTCGTCGGCAACTCGCTCAGCTTCACCGGCATCGTGCTCGACGAGGTCCACCTGTCGAGCGACATGATCGACCTGTCGCAGATGCAGCAAGACCAGATGCAGATGGTCATCCAGGGGCTCGCGCAGAACCTGATCGACACGTCGCTCAACAGCGCGCTGCCGTCGCTGCCGATCCCGAGCTTCACGCTGCCTGCGTCGCTCGCGCAGTACGGCCTGCCGGTCGGCGCCCAGCTCGGCATCACGTCGCCGTCGCTCGTGTTGACGCCGCCGCACTTCGTGCTGCGCGGCGGCTTCGGCGTGCAGTAGCGCTAGCTCACGACTCGCAGCACCGCACGCACGAGCGCGACCACCGTCGCCCGACGTTCCGCGGGCAGCTCCGCGATCGCGCGCGCGAGCACCTCGACCGACCGCGGCAACGGCGCCGCCGCCTTGGCACCGCGACCGCCACCCTCGGCCGCGGTGCCGAACCGCACATCGAGGCGGAGGGCCAACCCGTCCTCCACGATCGCGTGCAGCGTGCTGAACGGGATGTCGCGCGTGCCGCGCTCGATCTCGCTGACGTACTTACCGACGATGCCGGCGCGCTTGCCGAGCTGCTCCTGCGTGAGAGCGGCGGCCGTGCGGCGGGTCCTGATCGACTGTCCCAAGTTCCGCAGACCGTCCTTCGCAGAAGCCATTACAGGGTCGTTCGGCCGTGCCGCGCGTTGCTACATCCACGCTGGGTGGACAGTGCATTTTGATATCCACGCTCCGTGGATGACCTGCGAGTTGTTCTGAGCTCAGAACCCGCCGCGACCGCCGAAATACGGGAACATCGCGCTCCACCGGCCATCGTCGACGCGGCTCGGGTTCATCGGCCCCTTGCGCCCGACACCGCCGCCGTAGCCCTTGCCGGCGACCTTCTCGAACACCTTCGCGAGCTCCTCGCGATCGAACCACACGCCGTGGGTCGCGCAGCGATCGAGCTCGGGCTTCGGCTTCTCGAGATCGTTCTCGAGGTGGAGGATCACGTGGCACCGGCTCATCGATTCGCGGCAGTGCGGACATTTGCGCGTGCCCGGCTTCTCGTGCGTCCACTCGAACGTCGCGACGACGCTGGTCATGTCGTGGATGCCGGCGACGAGATCGTCGACCGTCAACATGATGCCGTCGCACGTATCGCACACGAGACGACCGCGAAACTCGCGCAGCGTGCGGTCGCACGCGGGACACACGAGGTTGGCATCGCGATACGGATCCGTCATGAAGATCGAACACGGCGCGCCGGCCGCATATTCAGGATAGCGGAAATCCACTCTGGTTCGCGGACGTTGCAGCGAAACCAGGTACCGTCGAAACGTGTCGAGCAGCGATGGGGATGACGCGACGGCCGAGACGCTCGCGCCGGCCGACCAGACGATCGGCGAGACCATCTCCGCGCCGCCGCGGCCTAGCGCGACGGTCGTGCGCCGCCCGAGCACGCCGTCGCTGCACTTCGTACGCGGGCGCGAGCTCGCGCGCGGCGGCATGGGCCGCGTCGTCGTCGCCGAAGATCAGAAGCTCGGTCGCACCGTCGCACTCAAGCTGCTGCATCACGATTCGCCGGCGCTGCGCGCGCGGTTCGAACGCGAGGCGGCGATCACCGCGCGGCTCGCCCATCCCGCGATCGTGCCGATCTACGAAGCGGGCGAGCTCGACAACGGCGAGCCGTTCTACGCGATGAAGCTCGTCGAGGGCACGCCGCTCGACGCCACGATCCAGCGCGCGACCACGCTCGCCGCGCGGCTCGCCTTGTTGCCGAGCGCGATGGCGGTGTGCGAGGCGCTCGCGTACGCGCACTCGCGCCGGATCATCCATCGCGACCTCAAGCCGGCGAACGTGCTAGTCGGGACGTTCGGCGAAACGGTCGTGATCGACTGGGGCCTCGCGAAGGATCTCGACGCAGCGGGCGGCGACGTCGTGACGCCGTCGCAGATCGAGGGCAACAGCGACGTCACGATCGACGGCGAGGTCATGGGCACGCCTTCGTACATGCCGCCCGAGCAAGCCACCGGCGGTGTCGTCGACGAGCGCGCCGATGTCTACGCGCTCGGCGCGCTGCTCTATCACGTCGTCGCCGGGCGGCCGCCGTATCGCGGGCGCACCGCGGGCGAGATCCTCGACGCCGTCGAGAAGGGACCGCCGCCGCCGCTCGTCGAGATCGAGCCGGACGTGCCCGATGACCTCGCGTCGATCGTGACCAAGGCGATGGCGCGCACGCCGAGCGAGCGCTACGCGACCGCGGGCGAGCTCGCCGAAGAGCTGCGCCGGTTCATCAGCGGGCAGCTCGTGTCGTCGCACCGCTACTCGGGGCCCGAGCTCGTGCGGCGCTGGTTGCGCAAGCACCGCGCGGCGGTCGCGGTCGCGGCGATCGCGATCGTGGTGCTCGCGATCGGCGGCGCGATCAGCGTGCGCAAGATCGTCGTCCGCGAACGCGAGACCAAGCACGCGCTCGCCGAGAGCCAGCTCGAGCAGGGCCGCCAGCTGTTCGTCGACGGCAGCCCGACACAGGCCGCGCCGTTGCTCGCGGCGGCCGTCGCGGAGCTCCCGGACGATCCAGTCGCGCGGCGGCTCGCGACCGCGGCGCACCGCGATGCCGATCGCCGGATCGGTGACTACGCCGGCACGGTCGCAGCGTTTCGGCGCGACGGCCGCGAGCTTGCGATCGGCACGCTCGCCGGCGCGATCCAGATCATCGATCCGACGACCGGGCACGCGCTGCGCTCGCTCACCGCCGCGCCCGCCGAGATCGCAGCGCTCGAGTACACGCCCGACGGCGCGCACCTCGCCGTCGCGACCACCGCGGGCGCATTCGTGATCGATGCCGGCTCGGGCGCCAAGACCGCCGGGCTCGTCGACGGGCCGGCGCTCGCCGTACGCGTCCTCGGCGAGCTCGTCGCGATCGAGGGTCCGCACAACGTCACGCTCGCGAAGCTCGACGGCACTCGGATCGCGACGACCGAGGTCCCCGACGCGCACCTGCTCGTCACGTCGCCCGACGGCGATCGGATCGCCGTGCTGTCGGGCGAGACCGGGCTCGCGCTCCACGTGCCGGATCTCGCGCAGGTCGCGAGCGCGCCAGCCGGCAGCGCGGTGCGGTTCGACGTCGACTTCGATCACGGCGCGCTCGTCACCGCCGGCAACGATGGCGTCAAGCGCTGGGGCGACGACCCGGCGACGCTCGCGCCCGAACAAGAGGTCTCGCTCGTGCGCTTCGCCGACGGCAGCCTGCTCGCCGGTGCGTCGACGCTCGGACCGCACGCGCGGATCTTCTCGCACGTGCCGGTGCAAGCCTCCGCCGCGATCGACGCGACGCACGCGATCACCGGCGGCTACGATCGCGTACTGCGCGTGTGGGACCTCGCGCGCACGTCCCAGCCCGCGGTCGTGCTCGACGCGAACGCCGCGACCTTCTCGCTCGTCGTCGCGCCGACCGGGCACTACGCGGTGTCGCGCGGCAAGGCGCCCGACGCGAAGCTCGAGCTGTGGGACCTCTCGCACCTGCCCGCGCCGCGCGGCGTGCTCGCGTTCGGAGGCGTGATCGATTGGATCCTCTCCGATCATCACGATCGGTTCGCCGTGCACGTCACCGTCGACGGCGTGCAGACCACGCGCCTCGTGTCACCTGCGCTCGACCAGATCGCACAAGTCACCGGGTGGCCGATCGCGTTTCGCCCGCATGGCGACGAGCTCGTCACCGATCTCGAAGGGCAGATCCAGATCTACTCCGCACGCACCGGCGCGCACCTGCGCGACCTCGACGGCCGCTACTGGCACGCGGCGTTCTCGCCTTCCGGCGCGTTCGCCGCCGTGTGCGACGAACACGTCGTCAGCGTGCGCGACGCGGGCTGGGCGGTCACGGCGACGTTCAAGTCTCCCGTCGACATCAGCGCGCTCGCGGTCGACGACACCGGCCAGATCCTCACCGGTCACAGCGACGGCTCGATGCGCAGGTGGAGCGCGAGCGGCGTGCAGCTCGCTGAGGTCGCCGCGCACAACGCGACGATCACCGAGCTCGACCTGCGTGGCGACACGCTGGTCACGAATAGCTGGGACCTCTCGGTGCGGCGCTGGGCTTATCCGTCGCTCGCCGCGCGCGGCACGATCAAGACGTTCGATCGGTTGATCAACGCGGTCGGGCTCGCGCCAGATCTAGAGTTGCTCGTGACCTCCGATGCGACGTCGCGCGCGAGCCTGTGGGACGTGGCGCGCGGCCGGCTGCTCGAGCGCATCGCGACAATGGATCGATTGTCGTGCGTGACGTTCGTCGACGACACGCTGCTCGTCGCGGGCGGCGAGGGCGGTCATCTCGAGCTGTTCGACGTGTCGTCGAGATGATCTAGTTGGCGAGCTCTGCGATCGCGAGCGCGCGCTCCGCATCCGACAGCTCGTGGAACCGCACGGGCGGCATGTGGTGCGCGTCGTTCGCCGGCAAGTTGAGACGGTCGATCGCGACCTGCTTCTCGCTGGCCGACAGCAGATCGAGCGTGTCGATGTTGAAGCCGGCGCGCGTGATCGTCTGATCGAGCTGCGAGTTGTGGCATTGCCGGCACATGTGGACGAGGATGCCGCGCCCGTCGAGCCCGGTCTTCGGGCGCACCGAGATGAACGGTAGCGTCGCGTCGTCGACGGTGTCGTTGATGTCGGGCAGATCCGGAGGCAGCGCGCCGGTCATCACCTGCTGGTACGCCGCCGTCATCGCGCTGACCTTCGCGGCATCCGTGTGCGGCGTCAGCCAGTACGGCACCGGAATCTCGGTCCCCGCGACCGCCTTCGCATACAGCGCATCCCACGTCGCCGAGGAGCCGGCTTGCTGGACCTCGTTGGTGATCTGCAGCGTGTTGAACGCGTTCGGCTGCTGCGCGAAGCCGTTGTTCATCGTGAGCTGCATCAGCGCCGCGGGCCGCGACGGCATCACGTTCTGATACGGGACGCCCGCGTAGTTCTCCGCCGGATGCGCGGCCTGGAAGTCCTGCACGACCTGCAATGTCGCGGGCCGTTCGGGATAGAACCAGTGGCCCCACGGATTCGCGAGCTCCTGCATGCGGAGCAGCTTCGCGGTGCCGGGGCCACTCGGCTGGTGGCAGCTCAGACAGTCCACCGTCGTGTTCTTGATCGTCGCGTCGTCGTACAGCGTGTAGCTCGTCCAGTTCGATTCGATCGTCGGGGTCAACAGATCGCCGTTCGTGCAGTTCGGCTCGCACGGCGGATGAAACCGCACGAGGAAGAAGCGCAGCGTCTGCGCCACGGGATCGTTCGCCACCATCTCGACAAACGGCTCGCCGCGCGAAAAAGCGAGCACCTGGTACTTCGCGTTCGCGCCGCTCGACATCGCGGGCGTCATCAGGAACGCGCGCGGATTGATCGCCGTCGTGTGGCGCATGCCGATGCCTTCGGACTCGCTCAGCATCGTGATCTTCACGTTCTGATTGAGGGTCGGATCGTTGTTCGGGTTCGCCACGACGGCCAGCCCGAGCAACGCCTCGAGATCCGCGAGCGACGTCAACACCGGCGGCGTGGTGCTCGCGCAGAACTTCGCCGAGATGACATCGCCGTAGTGCTGCGCGCACACGGCCGACCACTGCGCGGTCCCGGTTGGTAGTCCGCCGAGCGGATCTTGATCGACCACCGGAGCGCTGCCGTCGACCCCCGGCGCTGGATCGATGTCGTGTCCACAGGCTGCAAGGACCATAAGCAAGGCGAGCTTGTGCATGGCGATGCGCGTTGCAACGCGATGGCCAGCGCTAACCGCGTGCGCACACGCGGCGGCTGTGATCGAGCGCGCAAACGATGTTGGCGAGATCGAGGGTCGCGTTGACTGTACCGTTCATGCGCACCCCGGTAACGCAGATGTTCTGTCCATGCCGTTCGCTGCCGGCTCGCACGCGGTGCACCACCGCTACGTTGCCGACATGCGCTGCGCGATCGCGATGCTCCTCGTATCCTCCGCCGCGGCGGCCGAGCATGCACCGGGCGATGCGCTCGTCGCGGCCGGGATCGTGATCGATACCGATCGCTTCGCGAACGGCGCGCTGACGCTCGAAGGTGCGCTCCGCCTGCCGGTGCAGCCGCTGTGGGTGCACGCGTCGGGTGCGTGGGGTGGCACCGTGGATCTGTTCGAAGGGTCGGGCCCGTTTCGTCGCGGCATGGCGGGCCTCGAGCTCGAAGGTCCGTGCCGGACCGAATACGAGAATCCGGCGATGTGGAGCTGCCTCTTGCTCGGCCTCGACGCCGGATACGAGTCGTCGCACGTCAACTTTCGCGACGACGTCACCGATTACACCGACGCGGGTCCGGTGATCGTCGCGCGGCTCGGGCTCTCCGGCGTGTATCACCACCTCGCGATTCGCGGCGACTTTCACTTCGTCGAGCATCGCGAGCACGGCCCCGTCGATGCGGGCTGGCAGTACGGGCTCGGCGTCGCCCTCGCGGTCGGGTACCGGCGATGACGCGGATCTGAACAACATTGCGTGCGCTGGATTACCCGCAGTACATGCGGGCGCACGATCGCTGCGCTCCGTCGAGAGGCTGCCGTCTCAGGACGCCTAGTGGATCTCATCGGGCGTTGTGAGTCGGTCACTTCCCCGCGACGCTCCCGACTCCTAGAGTCACGGCGATGAGGGGCACCTTGACGGGAGCCGTGCTCGCGATCTCCGGATCTTCGGCGATCGCAGGCGGCTTCTACGTGCCCGAGATCGGTGGCCGCGCCGCCGGCATGGGCGCCGCCGTCGTCGCCGACGGTGACGACCCGAGCGCCGTGTTCCACGATCCGGCGAACCTCGTCCGCACCGACAGGCTCCAGCTCGAGGTCGCCGCCGATCTGGTGCTGCCACAGGTCACGTTCTTCCGGCGCCCGCTGACCGATCCGAACACCGGGCAGTTCATCCACTTCGACGGCGCGAGCAACACCAACTCGGTCGTCGCCGTGCCGTACATCGGCGCGAGCTATCGCATCGGCCCGCGCGTCGCGGTCGGGCTCGCCGTCGACGCACCGTTCGGCGCGTCGCTCGATTTCCCCGCCGATGGTGCGCAGCGCCAGCTGATCACGTCGATCGCGTTGCGCGCGATCTCGATCAGTCCCGCCGTTGCGGTCGACGTCGGCAACGGCCTCGCGATCGGCGCGGCCGCGAACGTGATCTACGCCGACCTCGTTCTCGATCAGCGCAACTCGCTCACGTACGTCACCGGCGATCCCGAGCAGTATCCAGATCCTCAAGGCGAGCTCCAGGGCACGACGCACCTCGCGGGCAGCGATCCGTTCAGCCTCGGCGCGACGCTCGGCGCGAGCTATCGCTCACCGACCGGCGCGCTGCGCCTCGGCGCGAGCGTGATGACGCCGGTCACGCTCCACATGGAGGGCGACGCGCGCGTCGAGAACAGCAGCATCTCGGGCCTGTTCGACGATCAGAACAACCAGCTCCAACCACCCGGCGTGCGCACCGATCAGATCAAGGTCAAGATCCCGTTACCGCTGGTCGCACGCATCGGTGTCGCTGCGCGACTCGCGAACCACGTGCGCGGCGAGGTCGACGTCAACTGGACGCGGTGGTCGTCGTTCCAGAGCCTCGATATCGACTTCGTCCACGAGTACTACTTGCTGCAGACGCCGGGCGCGTACCTCTACGACGTCCACGTCGCGAACAACTGGCACGACAGCTGGACCGCGCGCCTAGGCGTCGAGGCCGAGCCATTCGAGCGCCCGCTCACGCTGCGTGCCGGCCTCGTGTTCGATCAGAGCCCGATCGACGACCGCCACTTCAGCGTGCTGACGCCCGACTCCGACAAGCTCGGCATCACCGCCGGTGCGCAGTGGTCGCAGACCGTCGGCACCCATCGCCTCGACTTCCAGCTCGCGTTCTCGCACCTGTTCCTGCGCGAGCGCGACATCGCTCCCACCGCGTCGGGCGAGTCCGGCTCCGACGGCACCATCCTCAACAAACCGGCCCCGAGCTTCTTCTACGGCGTGACTCGGGCCGGCATCAGCATCCTTACTCTCGCCGTAGCCTGGAGGCAGTGACATGCGTCGACTCGTGCTCGCGATTCCGTTATTGGTCGCTGCGTGTAGCAGCAAGGATCCGTTCGCCGGCGGAGGCGATGCATCCTCCGGTAGTGGCGGTAGCGATGCCGCGACCGCGAAGGACGGCGGCCTGTTTGATGCTGCCCCCGTGCACTCGTGCGTCGCGGCACCCGCGCGCATCGTCGTGCTCGGCGACAGCATCACGGCGTGCAGCGTGATCGGTGGCCCGATGGCCGCCGACTGCGTGTCGAAACAATTCTCCGACTACGTGATCGCGCACTACGGCCCCGGCGCGACGTACGAGAACTACGCCGTCGGCGGCGCGCAGCTCAAGGACATCGCGGGCCAGATGGCGACCGTGCCCGCGACCCAAGGCCCGACGCTGATGATGTTGTTCATCGGCGGCAACGACCTCACGCCCTACCTCACCCAGAGCGATGCCGCCGCGATGGCCGGCTGGACCGGCACCGTCGAGCCGATGATGCAGAGCGTGTACGACGCGACCTTCGCGGCGCTCGGCGACTCCACCAAGTTCCCCGGCGGCGCGACGCTGTTGATGAACACCCAGTACAACCCGTTCGACGATTGCACGGCCTCTCCGTACAACATCAGCCCTGCCAAGACCGAGATCCTCCACGAGTTCAACGCCAAGATCGAAACGATCGCCGGTGCCCACGGCGCCGGAGCGATCGTCGTCGATCAGCACGCGCCGTTCCTCGGCCATGGTCACCACTACCAGGTGACGACCTGCCCGTATTACATGGCCAACGCGACGCCGTACATGCAGGACCTCATCCACGCGAACGCCGCCGGCAACGCCGTGCTGGCTGGTGTCGACAACGTCGGCGCCGACCGGCTGTATCGCGACTGCACGCATTAACGTTTCATGCCGAGTCGTGACGCGCGGCAACAAGACCAGGGAGAAACGCCGCGTTCACACCTCGATCCCCGAGGAGACATGAGAGCTCGACACGTGCGAGGTTGTTCGCACTGTCGGCGTTTCGAGCACTCTTAACGTTCGCTCATGAGCGGTTATCAGGGTCGTAATGTGCAGTTCGGTGTCAGTAGTGCAGCGCTGGTGATTCGCCCTAGCGTGTGACGGATGTTTCCCACCGTGCGGCGAGGGCTCCGCGGTCTGGCCGTCGTCTGGGCCGGCTGCGGGTCGAACGGCGGCCACCAGCCGCCCGTCGATGCGAATGGTGTCCCCGGCGATTCGAGCGGTGCGACCGACGGCGGCAGCCTCGATGGTGGCACCGGCTCCGGCGTACCGATGATCTGCCCCGGACCGGGCTCTCCGAAACAAGATGGGATGGGCTGCGGCACCGAACGCTGGAACATCAAGACCGGAACCGATTCCCAGGCGAGCAGCATCAGCCTCGTCCCGCAGCCCAACACGATCGCCGCGCTCGACGCGCTGCCGGCGGCCGGTTCGGGCAGCACGCGCGAACGGCCGACCGAGACCACGGTGTGGCAACTCACCAACGTCACGCTGACCGAGCTCAAAGAGGAATCGGACAGCGACTACCACATGGTGTTGTCCGATGGCTCGAAGACGTTGATCGCGGAGATTCCGTTCACGAGCTGCTCGACGGCGAGCGCGTGGGCTTGTTTCTTGTCGCGTGCGCGTTCGGAGGTGGACGTCGCGTACACCGTGACCACATCGCCGATCTATCCGGCCGTCACCGTCACCGTGCGTGGCGTCGGCTTCTTCGACTTCATCCACGGCCAGAACGGCGTCGCGCCGAACGGCATCGAGCTCCATCCGGCGCTCGAGGTCTGCTTCGGAAAAGACTGCACGCCGGACTGAGCGATGGCGCTGCCACTGTCGCGTGCTTCCACGGTGATCGTTTACCTCGTGCTCGGCAGCTGCAAGAGCTGCCACGAATCCACGCGCGAGAGCGATCCACACGTCGACGAGGGCAACGATCCTGAAGAGGCCGATGACCAGCGCGACAACTTCTGGCGCGTTCGCATCGAGGTCGTCGGCGCCGGCGACGCGAGCACCGCCGACAAGCGCCTCGCTTGCGTCGGCGACGTGACGACCGTGACCGGCGCGTGCGGCCCACTGCTCCTGCGGTTCAAAGAGCGCGAGCCCCCGCTGTTGCGCGCGACCGCCACGCCCGGTTGGCACTTCGACCACTGGAGCTCCGTGCTCACCGAACCCGATGGCTCGACGCATCCGCGCCCGGGCTCGATGCCGGATGGCGTGCTGTACCTGAACGGCTTCGGCTACTCGGATACCGGTGAGCTCGACACCGTCACGGTGGTGTTTCTAACGGACCGGTAGCGACACGCGCAACGCCGTGGATGCGCACCACCTGATCAACGGGTCGATCTGCAGTCTCTAGACAACGGCGAAGGCGCTCGACGTAGTATCGCGGCATGTGGCGTGTCGCCCTTCTCGGACTTCTGGTCGCGCGGGTCGCGGCGGCGGAGTGCGAGATCGCGGCGCAGGCTCCGGTTTCCGTCGACGTCGTAGGGACCACCGCGACGCTCACCGTCAATGGACGCACGCGCGTGATCGAGGCGAAGACGTGCGAGGAGCTCGCGAAGTCGGTCGCCGTCGTGATCATAATGGTGCTGGCCGCCCCACACGACGACTCGCCGCCGGATAGCCGGTCCGCTACGACCGAAGCCGACGAGTCTGCACCGACCGAGACGCGGCAAGAGGCGCCAAGATCTGATGCGGTGCTCGATCCGCAGACGCGCGCGACAGTCGTGGCCGACATGACCGAGGTCAGCGCCAGCGGGGAGATCGATCCACTCACGGAGACCGAGCACGCGGTCGTTGCCGCGTTCGGCACGTCCACCACGCTTGGCGAAGCGCTCACGGTCGGCATGCGGTGGCGCTGGGACACCGTGTCGGTGAGCACCGAGCTGGCGGGCGAGCTGCCGGGCGGCGTCGAGTTGGATGCGAACGTCTCGATCATTCGAGTGAGCGCGGCATTCGTGCCGTGCAGGCACTCGGGTGACTTCGCCGTGTGCGGTGTCGCGCGTGCGGGCTTCGACCACGGTAGCGGCTCGAATCTGATGAACGAGCGGGCGGCGACCGAAGTCCGCGCGGATCTCGGTGCGCGCCTCGCCTGGGAGCGACCGGTCACCGACCACTTCGCGCTTCAGCTCCGCGCCGAGCTCGACGTGGCCACGACGTCCAGCCAGTTCGATGTCGACGAGGTCGCGGTCTGGCGCAGCAGCCGTTTCACGGGGTTGGCAGGTGCAGGGGTCGTCGTGCGTTTTCCGTGACGAAATCGAGCTCGCCGGCGCAGTACGCAGGTGTGAAGGACGACCGGCCCTCCGGCGAAACGGCCTTCGCGCAACTCTATGACCGCGAGCTCGACTACGTCTGGCGCATGCTCGGCCGCTTCGGTGTGCCGGAGCCGGACCTCGCAGATGCCGTGCACGAGGTGTTCGTCGTGTTGCATCGCCGGTGGAACGAGCTCGATCACACGCGGTCGCTGCGGCCGTGGTTGTTCGGTGTCGCGCGACGTGTCGCCTCTGCCGCTCGTGCAAAGCAACGCGATATTCCGACCGAGCTCGATCCCGCCGAGGACGTCGATCCAGTGGTCGCGCAGCGCCGTTTGTTGTGGCGCGCGTTGGTCACGT
>Ga0193728_1000596_pt1 | contig 17712 bp, 15 predicted proteins | sample U1c1metaG_FD_143037 | JGI IMG/M metagenome (GOLD analysis project Ga0193728, IMG submission 143037) | Soil microbial communities from a riparian zone of the East river system, Colorado, United States - U1c1 | ecosystem: Environmental > Terrestrial > Soil > Riparian zone | place: USA: East River...
GTTCGTCGAACGCGAGCCATGCGAGCCGAAGTCTTGGCAGTAGTCAGAGGCCGCGCATCCCTTACCAGCCGTCTTTCCAGTTTCTTGAACGACTGGAGCTTCGGCATCAAACATTGCCGAACTTATTCGCATAGAGCGATGCAATCCGCCGGATCATCTGGTCGTAGTACCAAACATCAGCCGGTGCCGGCGCGGGCGATTGAGTCACAACAGTCACCGGCGCACCGTCGTTCTTCAGCTCGAGCACCACGATGCCGAGAGCATCGAACCCCTCGGCCCCACCATGAGTCCGTCTGGGTATCTCCTCAAGCTTCTTGATAGTCCTTTCGGTTGCTTTAGGCTGAGTGTGTTTCGTCACGACAGCGGCATGCGTCGCAAGGTTTTGTTTGTTGCGATCGGAACTGACGAAGGTGGCGGCGTAGTTGACGATGGCAAATCCCGCGGCGATGGCGAAGTCCGCTGATCCGTGAATGGCGAGGTGACTCGAGTTCAACTCATCGAAGAGGCGCGGGAGCGCTTTGATGTGCTCGGTCATGGCTGCCTTTGCTTCGAGTGCCAGATGAACTGACCCAACCCCTACCCGCGGCAGGCGCGGATAACTGGCAAGTTGTGCTCTCTGTTCAGCAGTCAGCTCGACATGATACTGCTCCGCGAGATCGACGAAAATCATATCCTGCGAATAGGTAGTCGACCCCGGCGTGCATATGACTAGATCCAAATATTTGGATCGATTGTTCTTGAAGTCTCGCATCTCGTGATTGATGCCGAATCCAATTTTTCCGTTTGCTACGTGTTCCCGGAGCAATGGACATTGATGCAAGAGATCAAAGAGCAACGCCCAGCAGGCGACTTTGGAATGCTGATCGCTACGCGAGTGGTATTGCCAAGCGTTGCCGAACTTATCAGTAATCCGCGGCGTCGACATCGATCGCGCCAGAATGCCAGGACCATCCATGTCGGCGCTCCTCAGACGGCGTACGGTTGCGTGATTCGAGCCGACTTCGATATCCGTCGAATAGGCGACACGCTTTCAAGATGCAATTGCACTGCCTCGATGAAGCCCGGTGGGAATCGCAGTTTTGCTATTTCGGTTCGGCGGAGAAAACCGCTCGTGGCCTTTACCGATAATAGCGCCGGCTGATACTTCAGAAATGTATCGAGAGAAATGTAGCGCCGCCTAACAGGCCACTCCGATGCGGCGACGCCCACGCGACCCTCTCCAACATTCCAAGCAGCCGTGGGCCATCGCTTTGAGTCACCCAGAGGAGTCAAAGCAAAATCTAAGATTGAGCCGGGCTTCGCTAATCTGCGCCCTACCCAGGCGGCCGCCGGCACGCTTACGGCATTGCCAACAAGTTTCCAGCGCGAGCCTTTCTTCGCCACGCGCTCCGCTGGTTTAGTCCAACCCGAAGGAAACCCTTGTAGGCGCTCAGCGTCCCGGATATCTGGCGTCACTACTTCACCCGAAGGAAGTAGGATGGCAGGCGACGATGGGATCCCGATTGTGGAACCACCCTTGATTGTAGGTACGGCATCAACTGCCCACCCGAGTCCCCGAATCCCTTCCGTCCAGTAGAATCCGCACGCGAGCGGGTGACCATTCAATTTGGGTTCATCCACCGGACCCGCTTCGTCCGCGAAAAGCACCGTCCGCGGATCGCCTACGTTCGAGGCTATGAGGTAGACGCGGCGGCGACGTTGCGGCAATCCAAACGCCCGAGCATCAACGACGCGGTAAGCCCACTTGTAGTTGAGCGCTTCCAACGCCGATGTGATGACATTCATGGCCTCGCCGCGCCCCAACTGCAGCATGAACGGCACATTCTCGAGCAACACCCAGGTCGTGCGATGCTCTTCGAGGAGTCGGAACACTTCACCCACGAGACCGGACCTGGCACCTGCAATACCGGTGGTCTTGCCGGCCTGCGACAAATCCTGGCAAGGAAATCCTGCAGCGACGAGCGTCGTCTTGCGAGGCAGCCTCACCAATCTTCGTATATCCCCACACAATGCAACGTGTGGAAACCTCGATCTCAAGACTTCAGACGCGCCTAGATCATTCTCGCAAAGCAATGATGCATGGTGGCCTGAACGCGCGAGGCCGCGCTCGATGCCCCCTACTCCTGCAAATAGTCCTGCGACGTTATGCGATATCACGGATGAGCTCTTCGAATTCACGATGCGCCTCTTCATCGTCTGTTCTCTTCAAAGAGGGGCCGTTGCATCATCACCCGTTCCCGGCTCACGAAATCGCGCATGAACTCTCGAAGGACTTGTGCGGCGGGCTTTCCCGAAGCGCGGCACGCTTCGACAAACTCTTGTCGTAGCTCCTTCTCGACTCTCAGACGCAGCCCGACATCTTTTACAATAATCGCCATTCGTCGTAGTGTACCCAATGGATACACAATCGTGTACCCATTTTTCCGGGGCTGGAAAACATGATACTTCACCGCCTATGGCTCAAATCACGGGATGAGTCGTTTACTGTATATAATCACAGCTAATTGACGATCCGCAAAGGCGAGATTACGAGATTCGCGCGCGTCGCAATGTCGGTAAGTTAGCCCCCGCACGCTTAGCCAAGCTACCGTTTTCGCCCGTAAAGTGCGGCACCCGCGCAAACATATCTCGAATTATGGTTCTAAACGAAATAAATCTCCCCTATAATCCCTCTAAGCGAAATCAACCACAAGGCCTCTTATGACCCGGCAACCAAATAACCTGATTTCTCAATTGCTGCTTCGCAACATCCCACGTGGCCTGTTAATGGGAATCGATGAAGCGTTGGAAGCTGGCGCTCGGCGCGCGTATGCAGCAGCGAAGGGCATGGATGACGGTCATCTTCCCCACGTCGTTGGACAATTGCGGCACTTTTACATGAATGAGGCGTTCCACCGTGCGTTGGCAGTGGGTAACACTTCACCGACCGCGATCTGCGGCAACGGCATCGTTAGCGGCCGCTCTGGTGTTTTCACGCTGGCCCGATTCAACATTCCGGAAGGATTCTGGATCAACGGCCGCCGAAGCCAAACGCGCCGCCATATGTCATTTGCGAACAAGGCAATCGAACCGCTCGTGCAACCAGAGTTGTTCGAGCAGTACACTACCCCAGCCGACGCCGTTGCATTTTTCGTCGCTTGCTTCTCCGGCTCATTGCATATCCAGCCGGAGTCACCCGTATCAATCCAGATTGCTGTACCCGATCGTGACATGGAGGGCTGGCTCTTCAAGGAGACGCTCGATGTGTTCTTACAACGCTACGAGCAGAAGCCGGCGACGCAAGCTGATCTGGCCAGGCCCAAGCTCAAGAAAAGCAAAAAGCAGGGCAATGACGGTAACGCAGCATGAGCCGCGGGGGCATCCAAGGCTTTGAGTGCGAACGTCTAAGCCAGATTCTTTCGGCCCGGCGGTTAAGTCAGGCGCAGCTGGCCTCACTGGTCGGCGTGTCTCCTGCAACGGTCAGTAAATGGCGCGCCGGCAATCAGGCACCTGAGCGTGACACACTGGAACGTCTTGCTGGCGTTGTTAATGTAACGCCGGAGTGGTTCACGCGAGCGCCCTCAAGCAAGGTGTCGCTACCGCTTTTCCGTAGCAATGCGTCTGCGCACGTCGCTGCGCGCGCGATGCTTGAGGCCCGCATGGAATGGGCTCAGGACGTTGCGCTCGCGCTATCGGAATTCGTTGACTATCCGGCGCTGAACTTACCGGCGAGGACATTCAAGGAACCCGATGAGATCACGTCTGACGAAATAGAGCTTGCTGCGAGTGACTGTCGTGATCTATGGCGAATTGGCCGTACGGCGGTTCCGGACCTCGCGCTTGCAATTGAAGGTGCCGGGACCATCCTCATTCGCGAAGAGACCGGCATATCTCAGATTGAAGGTCTGTCAGCGTGGAGCGAAGCGCTTGGGCGTCCGCTCGTGCTGCTGTCAGCTGACAAGGACAACGGCTATAGGAGCCGTTTTGATCTAGCGCATGAACTCGGCCACCTGATATTGCATCGGCACATTCCTCGGTCGACAGAGCGCGAACGCCACAAGCAATTGGAGCAACAAGCGCATCGTTTCGCGGGCGCGTTTCTATTGCCGGCGGAAACATTCGCAAGTGAGGTACATACTCCGGTCACCCTGGATGATCTTCTCTTGTTGAAACGCCGCTGGGGTGTTTCCGTCGCCGCGATCGTGATGCGATTGCGTGCACTAAAGATTTTGGATGAAGAGGCTGCTCAGTCGCTTTTTAAACGCCGTTCCGCACGTTGGGGTGCTAAATCTGAGCCAGGCGACGGCGATAGGGCGCCAGAGCAGCCGCGCCTACTACGTCGAACAATTGACTTGCTTGTCGAGGAGAATGTGATGCCTCTCGAGTCGATTCCCAGGCATATTGGTTTGGCGGCACATGACATCGAGATGCTCGTCGGTTTGCCCGAAAAGTACTTTCAGGGAAAGCCGAAGGTTGTGCAGCTCGCTCGGTTGCGATCGCTGCCCAACAACTCAACCGAGCCGATGGCCGCTGAAGGCAATACCGTTCTGCCTTTCAGATTTGTGCCGAAGCGTTGATGGGTGTGAAAACCTGCAAAACAATCAAGGCGTGAGAGATATTTCGCGATGCGCCAGAATCCATTAACACCACGCCAAGGTGTCGAGTGACACCGATGTCAAGCCGATCGTTGTCGAACTTGTTTTTTTGATATGACCCCCGCTCCTGAGAAGCTTTAGCAAATTGTGCAGTCCGAACTTCTAGCGGTCGGCCCGATTTGCTTTTTGAACCGAGAGCAGGTCGGCGCGCGATCGACGCACGGTGTGAGTTTCCCCAATTGATGTCCACGAGCAACTTTGTGCGAGGCCCGGTCGTTCGCGGCATTCAGACGCCCGTCCCCCAGTGATTTTCAATACTTATTCGTTCGCCGGTGAATGCGGACCATGATAGCTCTGGACATTATTAAGGAGTACCCACGCCGTCAATAAACCTTCGTGGTGTCAGAAATCTTCAGACTGTCATAAATGGCTGTCTTGGCTTTTGGCTTCTTCACCGTGCTTCTCTTCAGATTTTTCCTTTTAGGACATCCTCAAAGGGAAATTGGACACAATAAAGGAAAACTCACACCATCGATGAAACCACTGACTGCTTTGGCATCGAATCTTCAGGTCGCAGGGGTCTAGATCGGATCTTCGATCAAGCGGAGATAGCGAGCAACAATCTCGCGGCCTGGTATCAGCCGCGGCCGACATGGGCTCTCTGAACCGTACCTTTGCGAAGCCGAACTGTCGTCGCAGTAGTACGCAACTGAGAATCACGCATTTGCGAGCCTGCAAGCTTAGGGGGCGATACTGGTAGAATACTCAGGACCATACGAGGACGCGTGTTGCGGGGACTGACATCGGATGTTCGTGGTTTGCGATACCAACGTTTTTGTCCGTGATACGCACCTGCTGCGGAAGAAAGGCGGGCCCCAGTTCATTCGTCTCCTGCGTGCTATTCAAGGTCGTCTACTGGTTCCGGATATCCTTCGGCAAGAGTATATCGAGCAAACGCGCCAAGCCGCGATCGACGCGCACACGCGGATGGTTAACGCTCGATCTGTCCTTGAGTCACTGACTGGCAGCAGTAGTCCCGAATCTGTGTTGGATGTTACGGTCGTGGACCGTCGCACACTCGCCCGGCTCGATGTGCTCGAGCCGTGCATGCACCGCATACCGCTGACGGATGAATTGCGGGCCACCGCGGGTCAGCGATCAATCGACAAAAGACGACCGGTTTCCAAGACCGATCATGGGTACAAGGACTGCCTCATTTGGGAAAGCATATTGAAGCTCCCGGCAGATACGGAAGTCCGGTTCATCTCGAGAGACAACAAAGGGTTCTATGAAGGCCACGACCTCGCGCCGGATCTTGCGGCAGAGGCGCGCGGCCGAGGGCTTCGGGTTTTGGCATTCAGAGAACTTGAGCAAGTGGTGAGGGAGCTTGAAGCGAACAACCCGAGCCTGGACTACGCGGCACTGTCGGCCCTCGACCTGGTGGAGCCCGCTACCGGAGCATTGGATCGCGATTCATGGTCGCTCGCGAGCGATGAAGTTCCGCGGCGGCTGCCGGTCGACGGAGGGTCCGGGATTACCCAGGGCTCGGATTGGGTCGGAGGCCGTCTCAACGAGGCGCAGCAGTTGATCCAGGATCAAGAGAAGCGTGTCCTCGGGTACATCGCCTACTTCGGTGATGCCAGTAAGTCCCAGCTATTTGAGGCGCTCGCGCAGACGGGTCTCACTGTCGAACGCGCGCAGAACATCGCGGAACGACTCTCGCTGGTGGGGATGGTGCAAGACACCGGCCATCACTACCTCGTACCGGATCGAGAGCTCGCTCAGGCAGCGGCGGGTTTGGTGGAGGCCGACATCATTGGTCTTCTTGGTAGGGGCCGGTAATGGACGTCGATGCACGACTCAAGGCCCTATCGCGACTGGCGGAATCCCGCACCGAGGCCGCGCAGCAGGCACTCGCCAAAGAGTTTGAGACTGCACGCAGGGTGCTTTCGACGGAAGGCAACTACGAGGCTCTTTATGAGAGCTTGGCGGTGGTCGAGGTCATCGGCTTTCGCTTCAGCAATGCGACGCTTGCGCTGCTCTGGGAGTTTGCAGACACGATTGATCAACGGCCGCTCGTCCACGCTGGCGATGATGCCGTCCACCAGGCGCTAGGCAAGTACCAGGATGCCCCCTCGCTTCTCACGCGAGTCGTCCAGATCTTAGTGCAGTTGCGTTATCTCGAAACCGTACCGGTGCTGCGACTTCTTATGAAGCTTGCACGTCATCCGAGCAAACAGATTCAGAAGCGAGCGCGCGAAGGGCTCGAGAAGGTCGCTAGTTACGACATTGCCGTCTTCTATGGAGACAAAGACCACCCCGGTATCGGAGCGGCACCGCAGCACATAATCCTTCGCGAGCTCGAGGGTCTTAACGACACGGATCTCGATGTGCTCGCCGGCGTCCTTCGGCCGGTATTGCGGGCCTTGTTGTCGCCCGCCATGGAAGCGGGTGTCTGGACGTACAACACCCTGACCCTCTCGCAGACTGGTACGCCGGCGACGGACGCGGTCAGCGAGATCAGGCGCGGCACTATCGAACTTCTCAAGCGGCTGTTTCGCGCCGTTCACGACTCGCAGGAGCGCTTGTCTACGCTCGCGGCGCTCAAGGATGCGACGCGACTCGATGTGCGCACGTCACGATCCGAGGCTTCGCTCGCGATGTATACGCGCGACACCTCAACGGTGCTCGCATTTTTTCGCAACCTGATTGAGTCGGCGGATCTTCAAATCGTGCAGAAGATTGAACATTACAGCTATTGGATCTACGCGCACGCGATCAATGCCGAGGTCGCTGCCGCAGCCCGAACGATCGAAACCCGCCTGGCCGCCTACGAGGACTACCAGATCTTCCGGGTGCTGATTGGATTTGAAGGCATCTTTGGCGATTGGGAAAGTTGGCAAGGTAGAGGCGAGCGCTACCAGGAGATCGAACGCAACCGACGTGAAGCCGCGCATCGCTACGCGACCGAGATCAACGAGGGCAACTACGGGGAATGGCGCGCCAGGATCCTCCGCTATGCTCAAACAGAGTCCGAGGACTTAGCAACGTTTCCGGTCTTCTATGAGTTCCTGGGTGCATTTGCCCGCGCGGCCCCACGCCTGGCTTACGAACTTCTGAGTCAGAACACAAAGTCTCTGTCGCGCTTTCTCATCCCGATCTTGAGTGGTTTGTGGGACGGACCTGAGCGCCGTGCTGTTTGGACGCTGATTGAATCGTGGATGACTGACAGTGGATCGGGTGAGGCGAGCTATCGTTTCGCCGCAACACGGATGTTCCTGTCGACGCAGGCCATCGATGCTGAATTTCTCGGGCAGCTCTCTGCAAAAGCGATGAGCCTTGGTGACTTGGCCAGTGTAAGAGAGGTGATCAATGTCGTCATCGCAAAAGACACCCATGGGAGTTTGACTGAAAGCCTTCTCCTCCCAGCGCTTCAATTTCTGAGCGAGCGCGGGGACGCCAGCTGGGTGTTCAACGCCTGGTATCGGCCGGAAGCGCGGTCGCTCCTCTCATCGCTCGGCGACCCCGCCAGGCGGGTGGTCCTCGGCAATTTGCGGGCGTTGCCGAAGATCGACTATCACGCAGAAGAGATCCTCTCAGTCATTGCCGAGCGCTGGCCGTCCGAGGTCATTGACCTCATGATCGAGCGTCTCGATCATGAAATCGAAGCGAAGGAAGTCAACGCAGAGTATGAAGCCATTCCGTTTGAGTTTTATAAGTTACATGAATCGCTGTCCGGCATCGCTGCGGAAGCCGTAGGTAGAGTGCGGGCGCAATTCGATCGCGATCGAGAGCTTTTCGAGTATCGCGGGGCTCGGCTGTTGAGCAATATTTTCCCGAAGTCGTCCGCGGAGTTCGAGTTAACGCTCCTAGAGATTGTTCGAACGGGCCAACCGTTCGGTATCGAGTTTGTGATTGGGGTCCTCAAGAATTATCACGGAGAGGATTTTGTGCGACGGCTGAGTAAAGAAGTTGTACGACGGATTGATGAGGGCGACCCTTTACTCACTTCGGTTATGATCGCATTACTTACGACCGGCATGGTCTCTGGTGAATTCGGAATGGCCGAAGCTTACGCCCGCAAGCGCGAGGAGTTACTGGACTGGCTTGAGGATCCGGATTCGAAAGTGAAGCATTTTGCAGAGGGTTATGTCGCGGATCTTGAAAAGATGGTCACTGCCGAGCGAGCTCGCGCCGAAGAGCAAATTGCGCTTAGAAAGCATCGATACGGCGAAGGTTAGAAGGCGGTTTGCCCCAAGAGCACTGATGTCCTCTCAAGAATTACAGCACTACGTTTCACGATTCCTCCTGCGGCGGTTCGCGGACCCGACGAGTGGGCGTGTACATGTGCTTGATAAATTGACCAGCAACTCGTTTGCATCTAATCCCGATAAGGTCGGCGCGCAGAACAACTACTATAACTTCGAATTTGGCGATCTGGAGATTTCCCTGGAGAAGGCTTTGGGGAATCTCGAATCACGCGCCGCCGCACACGTTGCGCGGATCATTCGGGATGGGCATCTGCATCTTGAGGATGAGCGAGAGCGGGCCGATCTCGCGGCATTCTTCGCGGTGCAGCTGGTCCGCACGCCCGCGAAGGAAGCGACATCACAGGAAGCATTTTCTCGTATGGAGACTTGGCTGCGGGCGCAAGGGATGGCCGATAACTTCTTCGCATTTGACATGCATTTCGGTTCGAAGGAGAACGCGCGGCGCGCGGAACACATTAAAATGGTCCAACGTGCCCCTGAAATGTTCGGCCCACATTTTGTCGAGAAAGACTGGGTGCTTCTATCCACAGATCGATCCTCCCGCTTTCTGATAGGTGATCATCCTCTCACGATGCATAACAGCCGCGATTACGCCCCAAGAGGAAACCTTGGAGTCCGCGTGGCCGGTGTCGAGCTTTATTGTCCGCTTTCCCCAAAGTTTGCGCTTGCCATGCATTGCCCGACCAGTGCGGACGAACTTGAGCAGGCCGTACTTGAGCGAGCACACATGCCCTGGGAGCAGGCCTTATGCGATCCCGAGATAGGCCTGCGGCCTTGGGGCCCCGCTGTTGCTTTCTCGCAGGCAGTAAGAATGGGGACGCCACTCTCCTCAGAGCCCACGAACATAACCTTTTTCAATTCACTTCAGATCGCTTCGGCAGAGCGGTTCCTCTTTGCCAGTCACAATGATTTTTCGCTTGCTTTGGAGATGATCGCTCAGGACGCGAAGCTTAGACACGGCATGCGTTTGAGCGAAGCGACGGGCAAGTTTTAGAGGCGGCCTGACGACGGATGTAGGGAGCCGACGCGAGGCATCAACCTAGTCATCGAAGCTCTCGCTCCTTCGGAAAGGAGTTCCTCGGACCCCTCATGGCCTCCTAACTCTCTCAGGGGGGCGAGCGCCGCGGCGTCGAATGTACGAAGGACTAGCTGAGGGCTACCCGCGCTACGGAGGGCCCGGTAGCCAGCCCACACCATCCTTCTTCAGAGTGCCATCGAGATTCACGCAGTGTGTGGATTACTTTAGATGTTGGCGTTTTGTCCGCTATTAGCGTCACAACGAGCACATCATTTTCCCGTGCACATCCAATGTGTTACAAGATTTCGGTGGCGGAGTTGATGGAGTCCGCTGTTTGAGTGCCGTAGGCGGTTTTGTTAGCTCATGGTGTCAGCAATTCGCATTGTGTGAACTGCAAATATATGGAGCTCGATATCGCGCAACGTGAAAAGTACTGATTGTATAGGTCTTCCTGGACTTTGGGCTTTGATCTATTGCTTTCAATTTCATTTAATCGTGTCAATGACAGCATTAAAGGTACGGATTGGACACTAATCAAGGTAATCCACAGCGTTCGCGCACGCTGTGATAAAGCGCCTGCGTCTTTTCGTTGGGTGGTACGCCGAGAAAGCGCTTTAGCAACTCGCGGCAGCGCCCGTAGGCCTGCAGCGCCTCGCTGTGATCTCCGAGCTGCCGGTGGCAGAGCATCAAGCCTCGATATAGACCCTCGTTGAGCGAGTCGATCTCGATGGCCGATCCATACAAGTTTGCAGCGTCCTCCCAGCGGCGCGCGTGTTCGCACTGACGCGCCGCATCGCGAATGGAGCGCAGCAATCTGTCGCGCAACACCTGGCGCGCCTTCAAGATCCAAGGCTTTTCGGTCTCGTTCTCGAGGAAATGCCCTTGATAAAGGGATCGGAGACGGACGATTTTTTCGATACTGCTCACCTCCTGATTATGAGTAGGCCGCAGTTCCTCCTCGACCTGCCACATATCGACCCACAACTGATCCCGGTTCAGGCTGACCTTGCGGCCCTCCATGCGTACCGCGTCGTGTGCACCAAGCAGCTGGCGCAGTCTATAAAGCGCGGTTTCGAGTGCGTGGTACGCGGCGTCCCCCTCAGCATCCGGCCATAATGAATCGATCAGCACACCCGCGCCCACTTCGGTTCCACCAAACGCGATCAGTGCCTGAAGCAGCTCCTGCGGCTTGCGTGAGCGTGGTGGCATAGTGACGGGGACGTTCCCCGCGAGGATGCGAAAGGGTCCTAACACATAGACCCTGAAACGTTCGCGATCGGACATGGCAACCCCTTTTTGAGACACCCTAAAAAGTAGGGCTGTTTTCGATCCACTGCGCAAGTTCAAGAAAACCATCGGCACCGCCTAAGCCTCGGTCGCGCACGGCGCTGGGATCTAGACCGCGTGCGCGCATGGCGTCGGCGAAGTGCTCGATGTCTTTACGCATGAGCCCCTGGATGTGAACTGCAGCTTTGGAATTGATCTGACTACCGACCGACTGGAGTACAGCGCTTGATCCGCTGCTTACCGTGATGACGTCATATAGCCGGCGAATGTCGATTCCTAGGTTCTTTGCGAGGCCGAAGACGTCGACGGCATTCTTGAGGTTCGTCATTGTCATGGCGTTGTTGAGTAGTTTGGTCAACTGACCGGAGCCGACGCCTCCCATGTGAGCGACCTTACGTGAGAAGGTCTCAAAGACTTCACGACAGCGCGCAAAGTCGTTCGCATCGCCACCGACGAGCGTAGTCAGCGTTCGCGCGACCGCGCCTGGTCGCCCACCACTAACGGGTGCATCGAGATACTTGATCCCTGATTCGGCGAGGAATACGCCGATGTGTTCGTTCTCGGATGGATCGCCGGTGCCATGGTTGACGACAATCGATCCTGAACGTAGCGCTTCCGTGAGCCGATGCTGCCTAATCAGGTTCCAGATGTCCTCGTCGTCGCGCAAGCACAGACTGAGGACATCGACCATGACCGCGAGGGACTCGAGGCTGTCGTGGCGGAGGTACTTCACTTTCGATATCGCGTCGAGGGACTGGGCCCGCCGTGCCCAGACGTGGAGTTCGAAGCCAGCGCCAGAAATTGCTTGTGCCATCGGAGCGCCTTGGTCGCCTAATCCTACGAAGCCAATTTTAAGTTCGGACATGACGGCTTTCCCAACATCAGCCGATCAGCTTGAGGGCGAGTTCCCACAACCGCTCCGCATTACCGGGATCGACGGCGTAGGCTGCGTGCCCCCCAGTAAAGTCCGTTGGACGCCTCGTGACCTGCGGCGCCTGGTTGCAGTCTTGAAAGTAAAGACCGCTGATGCCCTCAAGAAGCGGAGAGGCGGCGAGCAATACTGACGTCGACGCTCCTTGGGCCGGGGTCTTGCGCTTCTCGACTGGAGTCTTCAAACCGCCGGTGTGCTTCTGTAGACCCGTCGCGATCGCACCGGGATTAAGCGAATTGGAAGAAATGCCTACATTTGCCCAACGCTGAGTGATCGCGACAGCCATTAGTGCATTTGCGGTTTTGGACTGTCCGTAGGCGCCGTACGGTGTGTAGGGAATGAAATCGAAATTGAGATCGTCAAATATGACCGGCGAGAAAAAGTGCCCGCTCGAGCTCACAGAGACCACGCGCGCGCCATTCGCGGCAGCAAGGGCTCGATGCAGACCGACGGTGAGAGCGAAGTGGCCGAGGAAATTCGTGCCGAACTGAAGCTCGAATCCCTGGGGAGTCTTCTCAAGCGCTGGCACCGCCATGATGCCAGCGTTGTTGACCAGGATATGGAGCGGACCCTTCCAGGCAGTGGTAAAGGCCCTGACAGAGTAAAGGTCTGAGAGGTCGAGGTACCTAGCGTCGACTGCGGGATTGCCGGTTGATCGACGAAGCTCCTCCGCTACGCCTTCGGCCGCGTCCGGGCGTCTGACCGCGAGCGTGACGGCGGCGCCCGCGGCAGACAATGCACGTGCTGTCTCAATACCGATCCCCGCCGCCCCGCCTGTGATGATCGCTCGCTTGCCTGCGAGATTTACCCCAGTAATGACTTCGCGTGCGGTCGAGTGAAAACCGAAGGGGGTAGTGAAGCGGGACATGGCGTTCTCCTGAATTTGATGCTCTTGCATCCTTTATAAAGCCGTGGGATTATCTTGTAAATCCATGTAATCGCGCATGCCATGATGAGTAATTTCGTACAATGCTGACGCCGGGATTTTCTGAGCTGAACGCCGCGGCGGCTATTGCAGCTCGCAAGAATTTCCGTGCCGCCGCGAATGATCTGGGCGTTTCCGCTTCGGCACTGAGCCACGCGGTAGCGTCACTTGAGGCACGCCTTGGCGTGCGTCTTTTCAACCGGACGACTCGTAGCGTCTCGCTCACTCCGGCCGGAGAGCAATTCTTGCGCAGGGTCAAACCCGCCATGAGCGAGATCGCAGATGCGATGCATGAGGTCAACGAGCAACGTTCAACACCGGCCGGACTGATCCGGATCAACACCTCGGAGGTCGCCGGCGCGCAAATACTGGCTCCAATCGTGACAGAATTCTTGCGTCGTTACGGCGACAATGTGCAGCTCGAGCTAGTCACGGAAGCGGGGCTTGTCGACATTGTGGCCGACGGCTTTGACGCCGGCGTCCGATTGGCCGAAATGGTCCCACGTGACATGATCTCGATCCCCATCGGTAGGACTCAGCGGCATGTTGTCGTTGGGGCTCCTTCGTACTTTACAACGAGGACTCTGCCGCGTTCGCCCTCCGATCTAAAGGAGCATGTCTGTGTTCGATACCGACTCCCTGGCGGGTCGATCTATCGATGGGAGTTTGAGAAGCGCAGACAAATCTTGAGTGTAGACATCGCTGGTCCGCTAACGCTGGACAGCGACCGCTTGGTTCTGCGTGCTGCGCTGGAGGGCGCCGGACTTGCGTACGTAAGTGAATGGAGCGCACGAAAAGCGCTTGCGGAGGGGCGACTAGTCCAGGCACTGAGCGACTGGACGCCGCCATATCCAGGGCTCTGCTTGTACTACCCCAGTCACCGTCATTTAGCAGCCGCGATGCGCGCATTTACGGACATGATTCGGGATTTGGCTGCAGGTGATCGGGTTCGGCACACCCCGTGACATAAAACATTGCGACGCATTCGTATGCCGATCGCCGCAGCGCGCGGTACGCACCTAGTGGTCTGGCTGACAATTACAGAAACTCACAATAATTTAGGAGTTCGGAATAGGAAACGAGATTATTCTTTGGGAAGAGCTAATCGTCAGCGACTGCGTGGCGCGAGAAATGGCCACATAAAAGAGTTTGGCTTGGGCCGATTGTTCACTTGCAAAATGCGTGGCATCGGGAATTACTACGTGATCAAACTCAAGTCCCTTCAACAATAACGGAGTTGATACAGTACGTTTAGGGAGTTTCCGGCCGGAAGCGCTTACGCGTTGCCGAATGCTGTCGGTTGCGGCCACCATGTTATCCGCGCGGCCCGCGGCCAATTCCGCGATAGCGCGCTCGGCATCCCGCCAAAGCTCGCTGCGGAAGAGTCGCCAACGCGGCCGCTTCCGGGAAAGCGCCAAGATTTGGGCTGCTGCTTCCGCGCCGTTGCCCGTTGCGAGAGCAGGTAAGAGACCTTGCAGCGTCACGGTGACTTCTGGGTCTTCGGGATCGCCCGCATCGGCCGCAACGACCTGGCGTTCGTGGAAGCAATCGTGCAATAACGTAGTGATAGCTCTGTGCCGGCTGCTGGCGTCGTTAGCTCCATCCCAGGCCTGCGCGAATTGACGAAGTCGGCCTGCGGCAATTTCCTCGATTGCTTGATAACCTCCTCCGCTCGCCCTAGCCAATTGGTAGCACATACCTTTGCGGCAATGTATAGCCGCAAAGCTTCCTTCCTTTCCTTCTATGCCGTCAAACAACGTCCCCATGTCGAATGCATCTTTGGATTGTCTGTATGTAATTCTAGGATCGGACAGATCAATCGGGTGCCCCTGCATAAGCTTTTGCCGCGTTTCTGCAATCCACTGGCCCAATTCGGGATTCCTTCCAATCCATCGATGTGGCGTGGCGAGCGTTCCGGAGAATGGGAAGCGTGTGTAAATTTGGTTGTTCCAACTGAGCGTAGCTCCTGCAAACTCGAAGATGCCTTGCATGGGATCGCCGAAGATAAGTGTCGGCACAATTGCTGATGCCGCAACTGCCAACTCGTGTTGCAGGTGATTACAGTCTTGGTATTCGTCGATGAGAATCCGGTCATAGGACGCGGCGACCACTTGCTTGACTGCAACGATTCCAAGAGTCAGCCTCGCGCCACGATAGAGTTGGTCCCATTGCGCACCTTGGGGTACACCGGTCGGCGGTTGTGCGACTCCTGGAAAAGCATGCGCATAGCGCATCGACCAACCGGCTATGGTGTCAACGGCCACGCGAGCCTGTGGTACGCCAAGACGCCTTAGACGGGCTCGAATTGCATGCACCCCCGCATGGGTATGCGTCAGTATCAGAGTCCGTTGTCCCAACGCCGCGACTTTGACGATTATTTCGGTTTTCCCATGACCGGCGGGAGCAACTATCGCTGCATTGCCGAGCCCACATAGATCCGATGGCTCAGGCATATAACCACGCTTCTACGTTCGTGAGCGCCTGGGCAAGCGGGCAAGATGAATGTTGCCCGGCAATTCTCCACACTGTCGGTGCTAATCCACGACCTATTCGCTGATCTTTAAACCATTTCTTGCGATGAACCTCCTCAGCTATCGCGTTTCTGAGTTGAGCATCCGTGAGTGCCGTAATTAGTTCCCAGCCGGCAAAATGGGTCTTTATGACCCCAATAGGAAGATCGGGGATTTTATTTGCAAGGCTCATGTCGACAGAGTCGTCACCGCGCTCGGCACGCGTGTAAGTCAGTAATTCCTGAATCAAATCGTGAGAAGCAGCCGAAAATATTGCTTGTTCGGTGTTAAGACCACTTCCGTATTCGAATGTCGTTATGCCGGCGGCAAGTAGAGCTGTTTGGTTTTCAGGAGATATCGCTGTGTCGGAATCGCGAAATACTGCCGTTAAATACCCTAGCCCTGCCAATCCCAATGCCATTTCGCAAGCTTGGCTGCCATTGCCATCCGCAATTGCAACACCAAGTTGTTCAATGGGTTTATTGGCGTGGCGTGCCTGCCAGTATTCTCGAATGCCCAAGAGCATACCTATTTCAGTGTGGCCCTCAGTAACAAGAATGCGCCGGGCAAATAGCGCTCGGGGATTAAATCGCATCAGAGCCCGGATCGGATCGGGCGACGTAGGGCGCAAGAAAACGGTTTGCCGGCTTGGGCGTTTTGTCTGAACGACGCGCAAACAGTCACCGCCGGCCTCGGCCAGCGCTATATCGGAATGTGTGGTCATGAGCACTTGACCTACCGGCTTATGGTCAGCCGCTGCTTGAACTTGATGCGCCTTAAGCTGAGCTATGAGTCCCATAATGCGATGAGGCTCCAACCCGTGCTCGACCTCATCGATGAGTACGATTGCACCTTCTGCGATAGCCGATTTCTGAATTGCGAGCGTTGCCAGTCGCCGCGTGCCTAGCCCGGCCAATCGCAACGGCACGCCACTGTCGTGAAGCGCGATAGAACCCGAAGAGAGTCCCGAACGGCCAAGCTCCAATCCTGGCATGTAAGCGCCGTCGACATAGGCACCAAGCCCCTTAGCAAATCCCTCAGCCAACTCAGCGGCGTCTGCCAACGTCTCGATCTCATCTAATTTGGCGCTTGCCCTTGCTGCGCGATAGGCATCTGCTAGTCGTGCTGCCGCTTCATCTGTGTCGCCGCTCAGTCTTGAAAGCACGGAGCCTTGGCCCCAGGCCAGATGTCTGGCATCTTCGCCGGCTAGGCGAACGAGCCCGAACAGTGCACGATCCCTATTGGAAAGGGTGCGGATGTCTTCCACGCGGTCACAGACCAGCTCCCACACTGGTTCCATCGTTGCATCGACGACCAGTCGAACGGTGAGAACCGGCTCGTCGTTATCCTCCGGTTCATCGCGCAACTGACCTTCGACAGTCCAGCCACGTATATAGAGGCCGAGTCTCTCGTCTGACTTTAGCGCCCTGGATAGTTCGCCAACCGTCACTTCAATCGAGATGGCGTTCCCGGTGTTACAGCCAAAGAAATCCGGCTCGGTGAATGAGAACCAGCGGGATGACAATACGGCTTCAACCGCATCGAGGATGGTCGATTTCCCGGAATCTCCTGGTCCGATTAAACAACAGAACGAATGATCTGGCGTGCAGTCCAGCGACGCAATGCCTCGAAAGTTCGTTATTCTAAGATGCCGAATTTGCATGCGGTCCCTCGCTTAAGCTCAATCGATTGCTTCTATCGCCTGGCATGAATGCTGCCAGGCCACTTCACGCTATTACACTAGACTTTCCGTTCTTTCAGTTCAAATCGGTGGACGCCTGACCTTAAACTCTTCTGTTTTAAACCAAACCCTTCCGACGTGATGTACTGTGACTGAAGGCATGTCCAGACGCAGCGCCACTTGCCGCGTCCATGACGTCTCACGCCGAACCTGTGCCCGATTCGGACGCGCGACCAATTTACTAAGAGCTATCCGCCTTCGGGGAGGCACTCCCACGATCCCTCCCTGCTTTTTCTGCTGCCCTCGCCATGCCGGATCTTGCCACATTGATCTTCTCTGCATATTGAAGGGGCATTCGCGTTGACTTCCATCCACCAGCCTGCGTGATCGCGGCGAGATCAATATCCAATGAAGTCAGGTCTTGCGTCGCACCCACTCGGGTCGAATGCCCACTGACTTGATCGATGAACCGTTGTGGCATCCCAATCCATTGCGCCACCCGTTTGAAAATCGGC
>Ga0193728_1000597_pt1 | contig 17710 bp, 24 predicted proteins | sample U1c1metaG_FD_143037 | JGI IMG/M metagenome (GOLD analysis project Ga0193728, IMG submission 143037) | Soil microbial communities from a riparian zone of the East river system, Colorado, United States - U1c1 | ecosystem: Environmental > Terrestrial > Soil > Riparian zone | place: USA: East River...
CTTCAGCGGTGGTTGCTCCAACGCCAGAATTTGTGGCGTCGCCGACCGCTTCACGAAAATCTCGATCCGTCGAGGCAACTCCAGCAAAAAAATAGTTGTTCATCGTCAATACGTAAGGGAATGCGGACGAGTTCGAACTAACTGCCAGCTCGTCGTAGCGCTGGCCAACGAATCACGTCGTCCATTGGCATCCATTGTCGCCCTCGGCAAAAAGCGCGCATACGGAAGACAGCAGGTGCGCCGCTTTTGACATGATCTCGAAATAAGATAAATAAAAATACATAGTACTATGATTTTATTAGTCGTTTCTGGGACGGAGCCGCAGTCATACAAAAAGGACCCGCAATTTACAGGGTTTATAATTACGGTAGCTTTGCAGCTGATCCGTTCACACCAACGTCAGCTCAAAACCTCATATTCACTCTTCACCATTCCGCTTGGATAGGCCTTCGTAAAAACGTGACGAAGTTGCACGTCGTGAGGCAGCGATCCAAATAGCGGAATGCCTTCGCCAATAAGCACCGGGACGCGCGTTACGATAAGGCGTTGAATCAACCGTGCTTGCAGGAAGCGTTGCACGGTGATGCCGCCGTCGATGTAGGCATGGCCGACTCCGCTGGCCGCAAGGCGATCCGTTATCTCCGCAGGAGAGCCCGACATATGCTCCGGGCAGCGACCTTCAATCCCGGCAGTTCCGCCCCGAAGCTCGCTCACGCGGTCGTGAATGAGGGGCTTTACTCGTGACTGTAAAAGCGGCAGTGCCGACCTGTGACTTCGTGCGATCTCCCACTCCCGCATCCTCACTATGAAGATGTCGGCATCTACAGCAATGAAGAAACTGAAATATGGGCGACAAGCCTGTGTTCTCTTCAATTACAGACCTTTGGAAGTGAAGGGTAAGCAAGGCACTCGGTAGCACTGCAGGTAGATCTTGACGCGTGGATCGAGCCGTACAAGAATGACCGCAAGCATCAAAAAAATGGGACCAAACGCCAATGGCGACGTTCGAAGACGGCAAACGAATCGGCCCGGAGAAGTCACTGCACTTGAACTGACAGAAAAAAGGCCGGAGAAGCGGGTTAATTGTCAGATCAAGTCGCGATTAGTACAAATCATGCACCGTTCCACGAAATTTAAGAGAGTGAGATTTCTCTCTCTCTCGCTCCTAGGCATCTTCGGCGCAACTGCGCATGGGCAATCTGTCCACGAGCTGTTCGGCACCGATAAGTTTCACCGCGCCTACACGGAGACGAGCGAAGTCACTTTCGAGCAATTCCAGGAGCTGGCGTGGGAAGCCCGGGCCCGGGCCGCCCTTCCATGGCTGAATCTCGATCGGCCCACGCCGCCGCAAATTGCGCGTCTGTCAGCCTCCGAGAGCGCCGGCCCGCAGTATCGTTCCGTTGATTTCCGCGCTCCACTCGATCCTAGTGTCCGGCGAGCCACTTATCTGTTGATAAGCGCCGACGACGTCGCCCCCGTCACCCCGCTACAGCTCAAAGGCACAGCAAGCTTTAATTTTGACCCGGGCATGACCGCGGTTACGCGCAAAACGGTTACCGGCACTGTCGTCGGTAAAGCTTCTCACGCAGTGACCACAGCGGCCTTCGTGGTCGTCGGCAAGCCAGACGATGTCAAAGACGCGCGTCCTGGGGCAAAGTTTGAGAAGAGAAAAACGGCGGGTCCCGCCGTCTACGATTTCACCGATGGCAGCCGCACCGTTACTTGGACGCCTTTGTCGAAGGAACAACCGGATGCGGCGTCGGCGTTCTCATTCCGTCTGGCCGGCCAGCAGTTGCTGCTCGTAAAATGGAAACCCGAAGTCTGCGAGTCATCCTATACACTGTTCTCAGTGGATGCAGCGCTCAAACCGATTGCGAGCAATGACTACGACTGCGATACCTGACGAGTGGACGAAAAACTCATCGATCCGTTGCGGCTAGCAAAGTCACGTTTTAACAAGATGATCGCGCCGCACGAAATGGCCTTCGCCGGAATGGTTGAGCTAACTAAGTGGTCTTCCGATAGTAACCGTTAATAAATGCGTATTTCTGGGTTACAACTTGGTTCGCTCCTTCGCTGAAGCTAACATTCAAGATCTTGTAGCCCCCAATAGAGCTTGATTCGACAACTAATGTCGAACCAAAAACGGTACCGATGACACGTTTCTGGGTTACGCTGTACATCACCCACGGACATCCGCCGTTTCCGCACAGGAATTCGTTAGGCGCAAATTTCTCCGCTATGCCATCTCCATCCAAATCAACAGATGCGGATTTCAGCGGCCGCCCATCGTCATCGTCAAAGGCATCCCGGATTGAGTCTGGCAGACTCTCATCAACCGTCACATCGCCGAGGGAAATGGCAACAATGCTGCCAGAGGCAGATGCCGCTAACATGAAAGGCAGCGATGCCGCAATCATGAATGCGTTGTGCATGAATTGTCTCGTACAGAAGCTTCTTTTCATGATGTACCCTTTGAGGCGGTCGGCGTGATCGCGTCGAGCTTATCGGGGTAGGCTACCGCAAAGACTGGATGAATGCGCTCGCCATCCGTGTCGACCAGGATGGCGACGGCGGGACGTCACCAGCCCGGGCACGCCGTTGAGGTCCATCTCGTCCCCGAGGCTCTGTATACAGAACTGCTGGCTTACCTGCTCGAGCACGGCAAGCGCGGCGCACTGTTTCGAACGAGCTTCCGCGGACGGCGCATCCGCGATAAAGATGTCTGCGAGGTCGTTACCGCAACGGCGTCGCGCGCCGGCCTGCGCCCTGGGGTCACCGCGAGAACGCTGCGTCATAGCTTCGCGACCCATCTGATGGATCGCGGCGTGGACTTGGCGATCATCGCCTCGTTGATGGGACATCGCAGTCCTCAGGAGACAGGTGTCTACTTGCATGTTTTGCCGCAGCGGCCCGAAGCCGCGGTCCGTACCTTGCCGATTGGAGAGCGTTCATGAAGTGGTCGTATTGGATCTCGCTGTATATTCGTACGCACAGCGTCGCCCGCATGGTTTCTCTTAACACACTCCGATGCTTCGCCGGATCAATGCACCGCGCGCGATGTGCTTGAGTACCTGCAGCACTTGCGCGATGAGCGCGACAACGGTGATGCCGCTGTCAACCGTGTACTGACCATACTGCACCAGTTCTACCGCGCGATAGTTGCGATGGGCCACCTCGAGCACAAAGGCAACCCGCTGAACGGCTTTCCATCGATCAAGGCCGTGCCGCGCAAGTTACCCGTCTTTCTCGCCACCGAACAGATGAGCCGGTTGCTCGCCGAGCCCAAGCCCGACACCGTGATCGGATTGCGCGACAGGGCGTTGCTTGCGCTACTCTGCGGATCCGGGATTCGCGCGAGCGAGTGTGCATCGCTTCGATGCGGACAAGTTGATCTTATACGATTGACCATCTGCGTTTGCGGCAAAGGCGGTCATGAACGAACCATCCCGCTGCATCCGCAATTGGGCGTCGTGATGCAAGACTACGAACGCGTGCGCGGGGCTTCATTGCCAAGCGCGCCGTTTTTTCGTTCTCGCTTCGGCAGAGCATTGTCGCACGGCTCGATCTACGAGCGTGTGCGCACTTGGGGCCAACGCAGTCGCGTTGGTATTCCGATTTCACCGCATCGATTGCGCCACACGTTTGCAACTCACTTGGTCCGCGCCGGCGTCGGTCTCGTGACGATCCGAGACCTTCTTGGACATCGTCAAATTACAAGTACACAAATCTATTTGGCATGTAACGGCAGAAGATCTGCGTTCCGCGGCCGCACGACATCCGATTGGCTCGCTGCTCTCGACGGTGCAGCACCTGCTTCCTGCAGGACGGTTACCTTGGAACGGCGAGTTTTTCCGGTGGCCCGCTTGACGCGCGCGCCGCCGCTGCCAATAGCACCGCGTGGCCATCCCAGGTCCGATCGACGCGGACACCCTGCCGCGCCATATCCTGTGCCGCGCCTTGCGTAGGGCAGGACTCCGCCGATGCACTTCCATGACTTGCGGCGCATGGCCGAGACCCTGATGCACGACGCAGGGGGTTCCGCTAAATCGGGCTCAATCATTAAAGGCGACAGCGACGTCTGCTCCCGAGAAGCCCTGCACGGTCTCCCAAGGGCACTACCGCCCGAGCCGACCGGTCGCGAGCCACTGTTCGAGCCCGGGTGCGTAAGTGCGGCTAGATCGGTGTTCTGATCCGTCGGAGAGCGCAATCACGTGTTCTCGATTATCGACGCTGCGCAATTCCACGATGCACCTCGTGCGCACGATTCTCGAGCGGTGGATTCGAAGAAATGCGGTCGGATCGAGCCTGCCTTGCAAGGAACTCATGGTCTCGCGCAGCAAATGCGAGCGGTTGCGCACATGTAGTTCCGTGTATTCGCCCGCGGCGCTAATCCAATCGATGTCTTCGACGAGCACGATTTGAGTTCTCTGGCCCGTGCGCACCAGAATATGCGAGGGATATTGCCCTAAGTCGTTGTTGAGCATTTGCAGGATGCGCTCGGCCACTTGAGTTCTTGCGGTCGATTTCATCAGCTTGTCGGCGCGCTCGACCGCTACGGCAAATCGTAAATCGTCGATCGGCTTCAGCAGATAATCCAGCGCATGCACACTGAAGGCACGGAGCGCATGTTGGTCATGCGCAGTGACAAAGATAACCGCAGGCAATTTCTCCGTGGGCAGAACGCGCAGTACCTCGAATCCGTCCATGCCAGGCATTTGCACGTCTAGGAATACGAGATCGGGCGCAAGCTCGAGGATTGTCTCGACCGCGGTCGGCCCGTCTCCGCATTCGCCGACGACTTCGACATCGGCATTCGGCTTGAGTCGCAAGGACACGCCCTCTCGGGCGAGTGGCTCATCATCGACGATCAGGACGCGCACACGGTTCCTGCGCGCTTTGGCGCTTTGCGGTACGGCAACTCAATCCTCACTTCACAGCCTCCCGCTTCGAGCCACTGCAATTCAAACTTGTGCTCCGCGGCATAGAGCGTCTCGAGACGCTGCATGGTATTGCTGAGTCCGACTCCATTGATCGGCCGGGTGGGCCGCTCACCTGGGGCAGAGGGAAAGCCGGAGTTTGTGATACTAATGAGCAGTCGAGTGTCGTGAATCGAGCTCTGAATTCGAATGCTTCCGCCTGCCATGATCGGCGCCACGCCGTGCCGCACCGCATTTTCCACCAAGGGCTGCAGCAGCAAACTGGGAACTAGCGCGTCCAACGTATCCTCAGGAATTGCGACTTCGACTCGTAGCCGATTCTCGAGCCTGATCTGCTCAACGGCCAGATAGCGCTCGATAAAGGTGATCTCTTCTGAGAGAGGTGTCTCCAACAGGGCATCGCTCCTGAGCACAGCTCTTAGGAGGTCGGCCAATTGTGCCAGCGTGTGGCTGGCAGCTGACGCTTTGCCGGCCAGAACCAAGGTGGACACCGCGTTCAGAGAATTGAACAGAAAGTGAGGGTTTAGCTGATAACGTAGGGCGCGAAGTAGTGCATCGCGTGCCTCAGCCTCGATGCGCAAGCTGCGCTCGCGCTCCCGCGCCGATTGCTGCCATTGCTTGACGCTGAAGTACAGATTGCACCACAGGAACAAAATCATGGTGGAATGCACCGCGGAGGACAGCCAATCCCCAGTCCCTTGCCAGCGCCCGATCGACCATTCATGCGCGAGGCCCGAGGCGGCGCCGCCTAGCAACGAGAACGCGAACGCGCGCGCTTCCAGAGAAATCCAGGGCAGATCGCGCCGCATGAGCGCGCGGCAAGGCAAACGCAGCAAGCAGCTGGCGGCAAACATCGTGAGCACGGTGACGCTGATGACCCAAAGAACCCCTGGCTTCTTCAGGGACGGTAGGTTCGAAGCGAGCAGCAGCAGATAGAAGTAGCACCAGCCAATGGCCTGTGCCGGCCAGAAGTTGGGAAATCCGAGAGCGTCGCGCTTCAGCATGGCCAGTAATATACAACCGCGAGCTGCGCCTTATCGCGCAATTCCCGCGGCTCATCGCATGCGCGCCTCGGACTGCAACATTGAGTCATCTGAGAAAGCGACACGATCTAATATTCCCGACGTTCAATCCCAAACCTAGGGACAACTTATGACGGAAATACGCCGGCCTCTGGTGCCCGCAGATCATTGGCCGGCACCGGCAAGACGCGCCATGCTTTGGATGCCGCTCTTCTGCTGGGCCGGGTTGTGGCATGCCGAGTTAGCCGATGCTTAGCGCATCGATGTCCTTGGTCCCCAGGTCAGCAAGTATGCACAAATCAGCAGCCCCAGGGCTGTTCTTAAACTCAATCAGGTCATTGACGATAGACGATACGGGCGGCCCGCCGAGTCCCGATCAGCACGTTACATCGAGGACGAAAAGCTATCCGCGATATCGCCCGACGCGGATCTACCCTCCAGCGAGGGCACGACCATGATCGCCCTACGAGGCCTTTCGGTCATGCCGGGCATCATCGGTATGCAGGACTCGCTGTACTATGTGGCGCGACCCAATCTCGCACCCGACCGCGGCTTTGAAAGCCCGGGGCTGTCTTTGCCGATAAGCTTCCCGGCGCCTCGCCTCTATCTGGCCGACGGCGTGGCGACCATGCGCGCGGCGGGCGGGGGGTTCTCTCCTTGGGTTGCCGTCCGACATGACAACACCACAAGTGGCCAATTTATACGAATAGCAAACCTGAATGCGTCATCTGCGTGGCGTTTTATCAGCTCACAAGGGAACTTAAAATCATGAAAGCCAAAGTCACGCTGATAATCGCTCTGTTTATGGGCATTGCGATCGGCACTACGGGCACCGAAGTGATTCGTGCGCAGCAAGCAACGACACCGCCCGCCTACATCATTGCGGAAATTGAAAAAAAGGATCCCAGCAAAGTAGAAGACCCCGGAGCGCTTCAGAAGTATATAGATGAGGTGCCGAAAACGCTGGCCGCTTTTGGTGCGCGATATGTGGTTCGAGGCGCGAAAGTTCAGACACTGGAAGGCGACGCTCCGAAGGGCGCCTACGTCGTCATCGCCTTCGACAGCGTCGAGAAGGCTCGCGGCTGGTACTATTCACCGCCTTATGAGGCCATCAAGCCACTCAGGCAAAACTCCACAAAGAGCAGCCTCCTACTTGTCGAAGGCATCGTTCCAAAGCAATGACGTTATTAAGCCAAAAGCAGCTCAAGGATTCGCGCGGTGTCGAAATTAACAATGGTTTTGCCGAACGCACGACATTTATCGTAACGCAAGACGGCGGGATCTTTGCAACGATTGGCGGTATAGGCTCTGAAGAAAATGTCGAACAGGCGCTGCTGGCCGGAAAACGCCTGACCGGGAGAAACTTAGGTGCCACCCGTTCTGGGCTCAGGCAGCAGTCCTGGTTCGGGCCAGTGCGTTTTCTTCTTTTTTTGAATTGAGTGTTGAGATTCTGTCCCGAAAAATCCCGCTTTTTTTGAGTCCTTAATACTGGATCACATGCAGGAGAGAATGAGCCATGAAGACCAATCACAAGCTAACGTTGACTATGCTGGGCGGTATCTCGATAGGCCTCATCGCCGGTCAGGCGATACATGCGCAGCAAGTGAAGACACGCCCTGCCTACATCATTGCGGAAGTCGAAAAAGATCCCAATAAAACAGACGACCCCGCGGCCATGAAGAAGTACGCGGAGGAGGTGCCGAAAACGCTAACTGCTTTTGGTGCTCAATTTGTGGTTACCAGCGCCAGCGACAAAGTTCAGACGCTGGAGGGCGAAGCTCCGAAAGGCTTTATCACGGTCCTCGCTTTCGACAGCGTCGAGAAAGCCCGCGGCTGGTATTATTCGCCGGCCTACGAGGCGCTCAAACCACTCAGGGAAAATACGAGAAAAAGCCGCCTCCTTCTCGTTGAAGGCGTCACTCACCAGTGATAGGGCCATACAATGCGCGAAGATCTGATCACCCCTCTCGCGCGCCAGGGGTCACCATTCTCCAAGAGCTCTACTCGCTAACCCACGAAACCGGGTTCGTCTTTCCCAGCGAGCGTAAGAACGATCGACCGATGTCCGAGAACACCGTCAATAGGACTGGCGCGGATCGTCGAAGCCCGTCTAGATAGTCGGCCCAGCCTTGCATCATCTCCTTTCGAGCCTTGAGAAATGCCGTGCGATTGTAGTCACGGCGAGAAATGCGCCTCAGCACAGGGCGCATTCCGGCGAGCGCTCGATCAATTTATGGTCGGGATGAAGCCGTTGATTTGCACGAGCGCCAAGCTCACGGCGTCTGTCCCGTCAGCGCTCTGAAAGCACGAGTCATGCGGGCGTGGTCGGAAAATACCAAGTCACCGACGATACCAGCCCAGGAGCTGATTGGTAGCCACCATGGCGAGCAACGCTCGCTGCAGTCGGATATCGGCGCGAAATCGTCGCGGCGAGATGCCGAAGGATTGTCCAAAAACGCGCACGGCCAAAGTAGCACCGAATGGCATCCCATTCCGGGTCATTGGGAGCACTAAAAATGTCCATCAAATAGCGAAGTTTCCCCGGCGCGCCAGACGCGCCGCGCAGCCAGGTCGGCAATATATGCCGCACTGAATAATAGAATTGTCTTTCGGCGCGTTTGTCACGCGCGACCAGCCTGGGCCCATCGCCTTTCCTCTGTGCTCTTCTGCGAAGACTGGGGAGTCAAATTCTATAGCTAAACAATGATTGATATGTTCGGCCTCGTCTCGTTGTATTCCGGATGGAACCTTTGATCGCGGAAGGTCACATTTGCTTTGCAGTGCATCGCGAGTCGTGAAGTCGTGAACGAGATAGTGCGAGATAGGTAAAGGCCTTTACCGCTGCGCTGTCCTGCTTCGCGTGCGGATCGGGCTGGCACATTCATGTCCGATAGAGCCAAAAGGTGCGGCGACGGCCGTCCCTCGCCCATTTCCGTCCCGCGCAAGGTGTATTACTCCCCATCGCCACAAGGTGTCGAACACCGGTCCAAGCGTTTCACCATGAGCGCTAACTGCATACCGTACGCCTAAGTGGCGCGGAGCCAGTTCCTCGCGTGTTATGAGATCATCGGCCACCATTTGCCGAAGCTGTTCACGCAGCACTTTGGTCGTGGCGCGCGGCATCGCCCGCTGAAGCTCCCATAGCCTCTCGGCCTTTCGAGAAGCCGCTGGAATAACATCGGTTTCCAGCATCCGTCGATCACATACAGTGGCACTCGCGAACGAACGGGCGAGTCAACATGGAACACAAACATCAACCTACACCGGCGCGCCAGTCCACAACCCTACCTGCGAGGGCGGCGTCCGCAATGGGCGCCGCTACTCTCCTTACGTGCAGAAAGTCCCGGTATCTCTGTCGGGAAGCAGCCGATTCAGAGGCTTTGGCTCCTCGCCGCCGCGCTACACGGAGAGTGTCTCCAACTCATTGATCCAACTAAAGGCTAGCGCATAAAGCACTACTCTCGACACGAAAAGTACGCGAGCCCCGAGAGCTAAGCCGCTAAGATTCCATCTTTAGCGGCAATGACACTCGAACTTCAAGACCCCCGCTGTCGCGATTTCGCATGCTCAAAGTCCCATGGAGCTGTTGCGTGAGCTGCTTTGCAATTGCCAAGCCCAACCCTGTCCCACCTGTTTCGCGATTACGCGAGCTTTCGATGCGATAGAAGGGCCGCAGCACATCATTCATTTGATCCTCAGGAATACCAGGGCCCGCATCGCGCACCACGATAGCAACGCACCCCTCACTTTCCGAGAGAAAAAGTAGCTCCGGATCTTTGCCGAACTTCAGCGCGTTGTCCAGCAGATTGCTGATGATTCGGCGCAGCGTTCGCGGTCGTGTGAGCAAGGGCCTGTCGCAATGACCGCTCAAGCGCACGGCTTTTCCAGCGTCGCTGTAGTCACAAACGACGCTATCGAGCAACGCGTTCATGTCGGTCACGCACGGAGCTTCGGTGACGCCCTGGCCATCGCGCGCGTATGCGATGCCCTCCTGCACCAGCAATTGCATGGCGTCCAGGTCGCCCAGAAATTTTTCTCGCAACGGCACATCGTCCATCAAGTCTGCGCGCAGGCGCATGCGCGTAATAGGGGTCTGTAAATCATGAGAGATAGCCGCGAGCAACTGCATGCGTTCACTCAAATAGTGACTGATGCGACGCTGCATGGAGTTGAAGGCAAGGGCGGCGCGCGCAACCTCGAGTGGACCATCCTCTGCCAGGGCTTCGCCTTGGCCATCTCTCCCAAGCGCGTCGGCGGCTCGAGCGAGTTGCGCCAATGGGCGGGTTGCCTGGCGCACCGCGAACCAGCAGAGTACGCCGAGCGCTGCGAATTGCGTCGCGAGGAGCGGCGGCAACCATGCAGGCAGGGGTGCGGGCGAATAGGAAAGGTCGACGCTCAGCGGCGCACCGTCGTGAAGATGCAGTTGAAGCAGCACGTGGTGTGCTGTAATGATTTTCGCCGATGCCGTGCTCGCATAGCCTGGTCCGAGGGCAGTAATAATTGCCCCGACAATTGGGGGCACCGTCCGCGAATCGATGGGCGCGCTGTCGGAAATCGGTTCTAGTCCGTAACGGTAGTTTCTGCGATCTAACTTGGCCAGCCACGACGAGCGCTCTTGAGCAGGCAAACGATCGATAATCGCCACCGAACTTGCCACATCCATCGAGGTGAAGCGCAGCATCATGCCCATGGATGCTTGCGTGCGCTCCGAGAACACCAACCAGAATGAAAGGAGGTGCGCCAGTAAGAGGCCGGTGAACAGAATCAGGGTGAGTCGGGTAAACAATGTGCGCGGTCGAAGACGCAATTTATTGGGCATGGCCGTCCTCCGAAGGCACCTGAATGGCTTCAGCGAACACATAACCCTCATTGCGAACCGTCTTGATGTAGCGCGGTTCGCGAGCGCCGTCATGCAGGCGCTGGCGCAAGCGGCTTACGAGAAGATCGATGGAGCGATCGAATGGGTCGGCGTCACGCCCCTGCGTGAGATTCAACAGTTGATCCCGCGTCAGGACACGTTGCGGTTGATCCAGAAAGACGCGCAGCAGGCGATATTCCGCGCCGCTCAACGAGACAAGGGTTCCGTCCCGGTCGAGCAGGTGGCGGCCTGTGACGCTCAACACCCAATCGCCAAATTTGATGGTCGGCGCCGCTTCGGTGACACGCATGTTGGGCGGAAGCATGCGCGTTCGTCGCAGTACCGCACGGATGCGCGCCACAAGCTCGCGCGCCGCAAACGGCTTCGTGATGTAGTCGTCCGCCCCCATCTCCAGACCTATGACCCGATCAGCCTCCTCATTGCGAGCTGTCAGCATCAAGATGGGAATCGCTTTCGCCTTGCCCAGCACCCGTAGATCGCGACACAGGGTTAATCCGTCTTCGCCTTGCAACATCAAGTCAAGAACGATAAGGTCGATGGCATTCGATTCGACTGCCGAATTCATCCGCCTACCGTTGGCGACGGCCGTCACCTTGAAGCCGTGCTTCCGCAAGTAAGCCTCCAGCAATTCGCGGATGTCCTTATCATCGTCAACGATGAGGATGTGATCGGGTGTTTGCATGGGTCCCCAAGATCATCGTCTCTTAGCGAACGAATAGCGGACTGATTTGTATCTCAATGTATCACGCCGCTCTTGGGACAAAGAAATATAAGCGGCGCCGGCGCCTGCGACACCGAAAAGGTCTCAATAGAGGGTTGAACTTAGATTGCAGGTCTTCTGGTTACTTGTGGCGTTGTCCTTCGTCTACGTCACCCCAGTGGGCCCGCGTAAACATCCAGTACGACTCGTACCCGTACAGCGGCGGCTTTTCCTTCACTTCGTCGGTTTGTGCGCCGGCCAGCGTTGCGGTCATCCGAGCACCGCCAAGCCGGCGACGCCCACCATCACTCTACACACTGATCTGTTCATGCTGCCTCCACTGCCTCGCTTTGCCGATTTGTCTCTTGTGTTAGACGTTGACAAGAATTTCGTAGTTGGCAAACTACATGTGCAATTGAACTGTTGTTGGAGCCCGTTCAGCAATGGCTTATATCTCTTTGCAGACATCGACCCACCTGGCGCCGGTGAGCTGGGCAAATCGAGTAGGCGGGATTCGGATAGCTGCGTGGGTCGAGCCCCCAGCGGTCACGACCTCCTCGAAACGCTTTAGTCGAATGTCGAAAAATACGGGCAGTACGGAAACGAGGCAGAGCGGCGTGATTGCGCCCATTGGATGACCTGTAATCTCAGAGGCCTCGGATCCAGGCATCATTTGGCCTTTGCCGCCCAGCTCCTCCTTGACTTTGCGGTTGTCGAGCCGTGAGTCACCGCAGGTCACGACGATGATCGCGTCCTCACCGACGCGCAATGTCAGCGTCTTGGCGACCTGTGCGGGTAGGACTTTCCACTCGCGCGAAATGTAATCGGTCGTATGCGCCTCAGTCAGCTCGACGACCTCGAGCTCCGGCGCGTGCGCGGCCAGATATTGGCGCATGATTTCCGGCGTCATGGAAATTCTCCTGACATCGTGGTGCTATCGAACGGCTACGGAATTGCGCAGACGGCCAACACCTTCGATCTCGATCTCGATTGTGTCGCCGTGGGTCACCGCCTGCGTTTTCCCGGGTGTGCCGGTAAAGATCACGTCGCCGGGCAGAAGCGTTATATATTGAGATACATAGCTCAAGAGCTTATCGGGAGAATAGACCAGTTCCCTCGTCGATGAATCTTGTCGCAGATCGCCATTGACCCAGGTACGTAAGCGCAGGTTGGAATAATCAAGACCCGTGACGATCGCCGGGCCCATTGGACCAAAGGTATCCGAGCCCTTGGCGCGGAACCATTGAAGATCGTTCAACAGCCACTCGCGATCGACAAGATCGTTGCAGATGGACACACCGAAGACATAATTTCTGGCGTCCCCCTCGCTCACGCCCGTCGCTTTCTTGCCGACCACAAGCGCCAGCTCTCCCTCGAAATGGACGTTGGTTGCGCCTTGTGGAAAGACGATATTCGCGCCGTCGGGAATCAGGCTGGTGGGAAATTTGGCGAAAATGACGGGCTTGGACATATCGAGCGGCTTGCCGCCCGGCGTTGTGAATGCACCTTCGGCGGACGTCACGAATACCTGATGGCTCGCATAATTCAAGCCAACGGCGATCACCTTGGACGGTTCGCAGGGGACCAGCAGACGCACCTCCTCTGCGCGAAAACTCGCCCCTGACGGGGAAGCGTCTTCATAGATCGAGCCTTTGAGCTGTTCGATCGTGCCATCCTTCCATAGACCATAGGCAGTACGATCCGCAATGGCGAAGCGGACGTATCTGCGAATTGCGGTCTGTGATGCCATGTTGCTGCCCCCTTTCTTGTTGGCACGCTAGTTTCGATACAGACCATAGGGGCAGAGCGGGGCGGCGGTCTTGAACGATTGTGCATGGAGCAAGCCATGCCACGGCCGGTACGATTGAAACGTCTTGTTCGGCCGCTCATGGAACAGCGCGAATGGGTGCGTAAACCCGTGACCCTAAGAGGCGAGGATAGTTCGCGGCTTCCATGTCATGCGTCGATCCTAAGAGATGCCCCTGCCAATTGCTAAATTAAGTTTTCGAACAGAACGGCATGTGTTTTTATCTCCAGTAATTATACGCAAGGAGTCTGCTGGCGGATGATAACGAAATACGCCGTGCGAGCTCTATTGGGGTCGCACCCCGGCACGAATCTTATTCTTCGATTGCACGATCCAATCTTCTTAAGTGTTCGCGAAATCCTACGGATGGGTTTATGGCTCGCGCGCTCAGGTACTCCGCAAACCGAGTCTGCTCACGTAATGAGATGCCGGCGCGCATTTTTTCCGCTTGCTGACGCTCAGTCTCTCTAATATTCGTTGCAGCAACCATGATTTCTTGAAGTTGTTCCTCAGGCATAAAAAGTACGCCGTCAGAGTCGCAAGCCACAATATCCTGTTGTGTGATGTTCCAATGTCCAACGCGAGCCGATTGCATGCTATCTGCCGGGCGCGGATCGAGACGCTGCGGTCCGGTCGCCATCGTGCCCAGGCTGAAGAGCGGCAAGCCGAAGCTTACCAATTCGTCGGTATCCCGATGCAGCCCCCAAATCACAATGCCGTGCAAGCCCGCCTTCTGGACTTCGAGCGTGACCAGATCGCCAACGCATGCCTCATCAAGCCGGCCTCCGTTATCCACAACGAGCACGTCTCCTGGCCGGGCGTGCCCCAAGGCCTCCAGAAATACATCAACGCTGCCCACGTGACGTACCGGTAATGCGCGGCCAGCGCAGCGCATCCCTCTTTGGACCGCTGTCACACCCGCAGGGGCGCAGCGCAACGGAGCGCCCACACGCAAGCAAGCGTCGGCAAGATGAGGTGTACTCAAGCTGGCAAGGCGCTCCGAAAATTTTGCGTTCACGTCGCCTCCTTTAGATCCTTGACTTTAGCGGGTGTTGGTTCGTCATACCAGTAGCCACGTAAGCGGCTCGCTGCTCTTAGGCTTGCATCCCCTTACGGCAGATATTCCTTGGGCAGCGGCGCAGTGGCCGACTCGGCCTGCAGTGCACCTGATTCTCATCGTCGCCGTATCCGACGAGGGTGCCGTCGGCGAGCGCAGGTGCGAGGATCTTCCGGTTACTCGTGGCGTTGTCCTTGTCTACCTCACCCCAGTGGGCCCGTGGAAACGCCCAGTACGACACATAGGTGTACAGCCGCGCCCTCTCATTCACTTCTTCGGTTTGTGCGCCGGCCAGCGTTGCGGTCATCCCGAGGACCGCCAAGCCCGCGACGCCCACCATCACTCTAGATCTGTTCACACTGCTTTTCCCTAACCTGGCGTGAAGGATAACCTTTGGGGTGCGCGCGCCGTAGTTACCCGAGCGCGCGCAGGTATCATAGCGATTCACGCCTGCAGCTTTGACGCGATCATCGGTCGATCACCGGCCTACGACACAAGCGCGGACGGCGGCACCTCGATTTCGCCGCTTGCGATGTAGGTCGTGGCACCACCAACGCTGACAGAGGTCACGACGCTTCCGCTCTTGCGCGCCTCCGCTTCGATTTCGCTTCGGCGCCCCATCAAGACGCCTTGCTGGATCGAAAGGCGATAGGCCATCCCGCCAAAATCGGGCTTCGATGCCATTGCCCCAGCGAGGGCGGCACAAGCACTGCCTGTCGCGCAATCTTCTTCGACACCCAGCGCGGGTGCCCACATGCGAGCATAGAGCTTGCCGCCATCCCGTAGATTTCCTGCGAAGAAGAAGACGTGGGGAGACCACGCTCGCGAGAGCGTCGCCGCCCAGGCAGCCCGATTGATCACCGCCCGATCGACGACCTCGTTCGAGTCCAGTTGCGCAAAACAGAATGGAACACCGACGCTCGCGAAAAAGACTTGGCTCACCTCGGCGGGCTCGATCGATAGGACTGCGGCGAGTTCAGTCGGAAAAGGTGCGCCGGTCGGTGCGTCGATCTTCCCCGTCAACGTCAACGTGCCTTGGAACACCCCGTTTCGCTCACCGACGTCGACCGTCACGGGACCGATATTCTCCTCCAGAATGAGGCGGATCGGATCACTAAGTCGTTCGTGCTGTTTCATCACAAGCGCGCAGGCTGTGCCGACCGAGGGATGCCCCGCAACGTCGAGCTCCGTCCGAGGTGTGAAGATGCGCACCCGACACGTGCTCGCAGGATCCTTCTTCGGCAGGACGAAGGTCGTTTCGCCGAAATTGAATTCACGAGCAATCTTCTGCATGCCCTCGGTCGAAATGCCGGCCGCGTCAGGCAGAACCGCGAGTTGATTGCCGCCGAACGGTGTCGAACTGAAAACATCGACGATGTGAAATGTGTACTTCAAGAGAACAACCTCCGTGCTTGGCCTCAAGCCTTGACGACGAGGTCGATCTCAACGCAGGCCCCAAGCGGCAGCGCGGCCACCGCGATCGTCGTGCGGGCAGGAAAGGGCTGACTGAAATGCTTTGCGTAGACGCCATTCATCGCGCCGAAGTCACTCATGCTCGTGAGATACACGCCGGCGCGCGCAACGTGATCGAAACTCCTGCCGGCCGCCTTGAGAACCGCCGAGAGATTCCGAAAGACGCGCTCTGTCTCGGCCACAATACCCCCTTCGACCACCTTGCCCGTGGCCGGGTCTTGGCCGACCTGTCCGCTGAAGTAGAGGAAACCACCAACTTCGATCGCCTGGGAAAACGGGCCGACCGGCGGCGCGAGTTCCAGCGAGGTAATTGCGGTCTTGCTCATGGCAAACTCCTGTGGATACTGGGTTAGATGATCAGAATGGTGGAGCCCGAGGTTGCGCGCGCTTCCAATGCCTTGTGGGCGTCTGCAGCATCCTTGAGCGCAAAACGATCGGCCTTGATGTGGACCGCCCGTCTGCCGAACTTGCATCGCATGAGCCATATAGATTTCCGCAACAACGTGAACTACGTAATACTCTGATGTGCGACAGGTAATTCCACAACTTCATTATTATCACGATTATAATGCCATTGCTGCACGATTCTGTTATTCGTCGGGAGTCCTGGGGCGTACAAATTGCTTCGCACTCAAATCTAAACCGATTCGCCAAGGGGGCTTGCGCCCCCTTAGAACCCCGAAGAGGTAAAGGGCCAAACGTACAAGATGTAACTAGAGGGTTCTGGCCACGCGGAACCCCAAGGCGGTGTTCCGATAGGACGTAGGGGGGCCGCGGCGGTTAGCCGAGCGGACGCCGGAGATCAGCGTCCCACGAACCGCCCCGCGCAACGCGCCGACCACAGTCTCCAGACTGCCACGCCGTGCCATCAGTAGGCGCGCCGCTATAGTTGGCGTTCGAGCAATCTTCAGTCCAATCCAGGACATTGCCAAGCATATCGTAGAGGCCGAATTGGTTCGGCGGAAAACTTTGAACCGGCGACGTGAATGCATACCCGTCGCGGCACGCTCGATTCGCCCCGCTATCGCCAGGATGCTGCTCACTATAATCCAGATCACCAACATTGCTGTAGCGGCAGAACTCCGCCGGATTATCACTGAAGTAACGCGCCGTCGTCGTTCCCGCGCGCGCCGCGTATTCCCACTCAGCCTCCGTTGGTAAGTGATAGACATGCCCTGTCTTGGCGCTCAGCCAAGCCACATAGGCCTGCGCATCGTCCCAACTCACACAGACGACAGGGTCTCTTCCGGTCTGCGGAAACCCTGGAGAATGCCAATTGCCGTTCGTAGCAATGAAGTCGGTTCCGGACGGATTAACCGTCAAGCAGCTATCGGGGTCCGGCCGATTTGTCTCCGCCACAAACTGAGCGTACTCATCTCGCGTCACGTCAAATTTGGCAATTGCGAGCTTGCGTCGGATCGTGATCAAATGCTGCGGTACCGAGCGTCCGCGACGTTCATTGGGTAGATTCTCGCGCGCTTCTTCCCCCGCCGGCGCCCCCATAATGAACCTGCCCTGCTGCACCACCACCATTTCGGGGCAACCATTCGAACAGTCACGGAACGACGTTCCGGGGGCGAGCGTTTGCGCCTGCGCTGGCGGCAAACTGGTCATCCAACCGCAGACAATCCACGAAACCGCGAGAAGAATGTCTATCCGCCTAATCATGGAGCCTCCGCCGACAAGCATGCTGGGTTAGATGGTCAGGATGGTGGAGCCCGAGGTTGCGCTCGCTTCCAAGGCCTTGTGGGCGTCTGCAGCATCCTTGAGCGCAAAGCGCTGATTGACGTTAATGCGCACCTTTCCCGAAGCCACCACCTCGAACAACTAGT
>Ga0193728_1000598_pt1 | contig 17710 bp, 17 predicted proteins | sample U1c1metaG_FD_143037 | JGI IMG/M metagenome (GOLD analysis project Ga0193728, IMG submission 143037) | Soil microbial communities from a riparian zone of the East river system, Colorado, United States - U1c1 | ecosystem: Environmental > Terrestrial > Soil > Riparian zone | place: USA: East River...
TCCATGCTGCACGCGATGATCTCACGATCCGCGAGCAGTTGAAAGAGTGCCGGATCGCCGGAAGGCTGGAGTAGTCCGATCAGAACGGTGCCTTTCACGAGCATGTCGAGCTCGGCCTTGCCACTCAATTCCGCGCGCGCCGGCCGCTGCACTTTCAGAATCATTTGCGCCGTCGAATAAATCTGTTCGGGAGTATCGACGACATCCGCGCCGACGGCCTTGTACGCATCGTCGGTAAATCCGGCCCGCTGTCCGGCGCCACGCTCGACCACAACGCGATCGCCCGCGCGTGTGAGCAATGGCACGACTTCCGGCACGATCGCGACTCGTCTCTCGCCGCTCGCAATCTCCCGCGGTACGCCTATCAGCATTCCTTAGCGTTAATGGCCGTCATGTATGAGCCATAAGATAAGCGCTCCCGATAGCCCGTGTTTATATTCGCTCAATGCCCCGCCAACTTCATTGGAGAGAGCTGACAGGTGGTATCATCGCGGCGGCAGTCATCGCGGCGGTGACCCTCGCTGTTCTGCTGTTCGCTCGCGTTGGCGGACTTCACGGCAAGAAAATAACCTTGTACGTCGTCACGGCCGAAGCGCCGGGCATCCTCGCCGGCACTGAGGTGTGGGTTGCGGGCCAGAAAGAGGGCGTCGTCACGGATGTCACGTTCCAGCCGCCCACCGCGCCTGAATCGGAGCGCGTGGTCATCACGACCGAATTCCTCACCGAGGCCATGGCAAGCGTGCGACGGGATTCGTACGCGCAGATCAAGCCGGGTGGCAGCCTGATCGGAACTCTGGTCGTGGCGATCTCGCCGGGAACGGCGACCGCCCGTCCGCTTGGAGATGGCGACACCGTCTACGCTCGTCAAAGAGCCGCCGTGGCAAATCTCAGCGAGGACATTGGTTCAGTCGGACCACAGTTTGCCGCGCTTGGCGCCGCCACCAAAGAGCTCGCGGACAAGATCAATCGCCCAGTAGGCACGATCGGAAACTACCGCGCGAGCGGGCTTGCCGATCTGCCCGACGTGAGCGCCGGCATGTCGAGCCTGAGCGCGAGAGCCACGAGCGGAAATGGCACGATCGGGCGCGCGATGCGAGGCGAAATTCGTACGCGCGCCTCTCACGCGATGGCGGCTGCCGACTCGATCCGTACTCTGATGGCGTCGAACAGGGGAAGTCTCGGTCGCTTCAGGCGCGACACGACTCTCGTCACGAGCGCCACTCACATTCTCGCGGAAGTCGACACCTTGCGGACCCTGATGGCTGATCCCCTCGGCTCCATTGCTGCCGCGCATTCGGACAGCACACTGACGCTTCAGCTCGCGCGCACTCATACGCTGCTCGCTTTGCTCATCAAGGACGCCAAAAGTCATCCGCTGCGCTACATCAGATTCTGACTTTTACATCTGATTCTGACTTGACCCCTTTTTTCGGCGCGATTAGCTTCGAGAAGAATCAGGCGTCGTAAAGCGCGACCCACTTCCCTCCTTCAGCACCTCCGCAACCGCACCGTATTTCGAGCTCCCCGCTCGGTTTCAGCACGCCCTACCTCTTTCCGCCCCTCCCAACAACGTGGATATCGCCGAACTAAAGCGAAAATCCGTGAGCGAGCTCCAGGAGATGGCCGACGGCCTCAAGATTGATGGCTCGTCGGGCCTCCGGAAGCAGGATCTCATCTTCCAGATCGAGCAGAATCTCCTCGATACGGACATCATGCTGCACGGTGATGGCGTATTGGAGATCCTGCCGGAGGGCTATGGATTCCTTCGCAGCCAGGACTGGAGCTATCTCCCGGGCCCGGACGACATCTACGTCTCACCATCGCAGATAAAGCGATTCGGACTCCGCACAGGTGACGACGTTCGTGGTCAGGTTCGTCCGCCCAAGCCATGGGAGCGCTACCTGGCGCTTCTCAAAGTCGAGAGCGTCAACGCCGAAGATCCCGAGAAGGCAAAGGATCGTGTCCCGTTCGACAACCTAGTTCCACGCTACCCGGACGAGCGGCTCCGACTGGAAATGAAGGACGGCGATCTGAGCATGCGCGTCGTCGACATCATGGCCCCGATCGGAAAAGGTCAGCGCGGAATCATCGTCTCACCGCCGCGCGCCGGAAAAACCATCCTGCTCAACAAGATGGCGAATGCGATCGCCGAGAATCATCCGGAGGTCACGATCATCGTGCTCCTGATCGACGAGCGGCCCGAGGAAGTGACCGAGATGATCGCGAGCACCACCCGTGCCGAAGTAGTGAGCTCGACCTTCGACGAGGGAGCCGCTCGACACGTGCAAGTCTCGGACATGGTTCTGGAAAAGGCGAAGCGTCTGGTTGAGCACGGTAAGGACGTCGTGATCCTGCTCGACTCGCTCACCCGGTTCGCGCGGGCGCACAATACCGTCGCGCCTCAGTCGGGCAAAATTCTCTCAGGTGGCGTAGACGCCAGCGCTCTACATAAGCCCAAGAGATTCTTCGGCTCGGCGCGAAACATCGATGGCGGTGGCTCCCTCACTATCATCGCGACGGCGCTCACGGAGACGGGTTCCCGCATGGACGACGTCATCTTCGAGGAGTTCAAGGGCACCGGCAACATGGAGCTCGTCCTCGATCGCAAAATCGCCGACCGGCGCATCTATCCGGCGATCGACATCTTCCGATCGGGCACACGAAAGGAGGAGCTGCTTCTCAGTCAGGCCGAGATCAACCGCGTGATCCTGCTCCGCCAGTTCCTGGCTGACATGCCGGAGGCCGAAGCGATCGAGTTCCTGCTGCGACAGATGGCGAAGTCGAAGAACAACAAGGAATTCTTCATTCAGATGGCGCAGGGCTAGACGAAATGAACGCCGCGCTCGCTCGATTTCTCGCGGTTGACTACGGCCGGAAACGAATCGGCCTCGCGATCAGCGATCCCCTTGGCATGATCGCCTCGCCGGCGGGGTTCATCGTGCGGCGGGAAGGCAAAAGACCCCCGATCACAAAAATCGTCGCGCGCGCCACCGAATTGGGGGCTCAAGGCTACCTAATAGGCCTTCCGCTCGACGGAGAGGGCAACGAGACGGATTGGACCGCAGAAATTCGTGCTTTGGGTGCCGAAATCGCGAAACGTACAGGCATGCCTGTTCGTTTCTTAGATGAACGGTTTACCACGGCGGCAGCATTGCGAACAATCCAGGAAATGGGAGAATCCACCCGCGGCAGGAAGGGCGACGTTGACTCGCTTGCGGCAGCGATTCTCCTTCAGCAGGCGCTCAATGTTTCGAGCTGATTCACGCGTCGCGATCGTCGCGGCGTGCGCGCTCGTGGCTGCCTGCTCGGGTCAGCCGCACGGAGCGGCGACTCGCGTGATCATTCCCCGCGGCGCGAGCTTCGCGCAGGCGGCAGATTCGCTCGCGCGCACCGGCCTCATCGGCTCGCCCCGAATGTTCCGCTTGTACGGTCGCGTGGCCGGTGGCGATCGCAACATCAAACCGGGCACCTACCTGCTCAAACACGGGACGCCCTGGAAGGACATCGTGAGCGCGCTTAATGGCGGGCACGGACTCGTCAACACGATCACGATCCCCGAAGGCTATACGCTCTCGCAGATCACGCCGCTCCTGGCGCGCACGCTCAGGGTGCCGATGGACTCGGTACAGGCCGCCGTTCGGGACACCGCGCTGCTCGCCAGACTCGACATTCCCAGTCCGACGCTCGAGGGCTACGTCTTTCCCGACACCTACGCATTTCCGGTCGGCACCACCGCGCGTCAGGCGGTTCGAGAAATGGTGTACTCGTTCGAGCGCCGCTGGAAGCCTGAGTGGGATTCGAGTCTCGTCGACCTCAAGATCAATCGCAACGACCTCGTGACGATGGCTTCAATCGTCGAGAGAGAAGCCCGCCTTCCGGAAGAGCGTCCAGTCATCGCCGCCGTCTATTACAACCGGCTGCGCAAAGGGATGCTCCTTCAGGCCGATCCAACCATTCAGTACGCCCTCGGCCATCACGTGGGACGAGTGCTTTATAAGGATCTGGAGATCGCGTCACCGTATAACACCTATATACATAAAGGTCTTCCGCCCGGACCGGTGGCATCACCGGGTGTAGCAAGTCTTGCAGCCGCGGCGAATCCGGCGAACGTCCCATATCTGTACTTCGTCGCCAGCAAGGATGGCCATCACGAATTCCGGATGACGCTCGAAGAGCACACGAGCGCCATTCGTGAAGTTCGCGCAACGAGCCCGGCTAGGAAAGCAGCTCCGCGGATGTTGGCGATGGCATCGACTGGCACCGCCGCGGCAAATCCAGCTACCCGTTCGGGCGCGTCCACATCGCGGGCATCGAGCAAGCCAGCGGTGAAAACCGCGAGCAAGACGTCGGCGAAAACCGTCAGCAAGAAAAAGTCGACCGATCGCTCTTCCAGCACGAAAAAGCGCTCTTCCAGCAGGACCACGACCACGAGTCGATAGCGTCCAAATGCTCGACCCAAAGATCCTGCGTCTGGTCGCCATCACGGACGACGCCGAGGATGGGCGAGCGACATTGACGGATCGGGTTGCGGCGGCGGTTCGTGGCGGCGCCACCAGCGTTCAAGTGCGGCTCAAGCGCGCGACTCCACGCGAAGTAGTCGAGATCACGCGGGCGATCATGAGCAAAGTCGCTGTACCCGTGATCGTCAACGACCGGGCCGACATCGCTCTCGCCGCCGGCGCGGCAGGCGTTCATGTCGGTGAAGCCGATCTCCCCGTGGCGGCCATCCGCAGATTCGCGCCAGCGAATTTCATTGTCGGCGCATCCCTTGGAAGCGACGCCGAGCTGCTGAATGCGAAGGATGCGGATTATGTCGGCATCGGACCCGTCTACGGCTCGGACTCGAAGAGCGACGCCGGCTCAGCGATCGGCGTGGATGGATTCAAGCGACTCGCGTCGCTCGTCACACATCCGGCGGTGGCGGTAGGAGGAATAACCGCCGATCGTGCGCTTCAGATAACGGTAGCGGGCGCGGCTGGCGTGGCAGTCATCAACGCGATCTTTATGGCTGACGATCCTGAGACTGCGGCTCGAGCGATCGCGGCCGCCATCGGAAAGTGATGTCAGGTACGGACTGAGTCTCTCCGCGCCTGCGGTTCGCGCTTCTTTTTTTTCGCGGCATGTTCGCCTCGCGCAATGACTTCCCGATCCTTGCCTGAACGGGACGAGTCAGAAACAGATCGACGAGCTCCGGATCGAATTGTGTCCCCCTGCCTGCCGTGATGGCGCGGGTCGCTTCGGCGAAGCTGCGAGCGTGACTGTAACGGCGACGGTACGTGATGGCGTCGAAGCTGTCGGCGATAGCGACGACGCGGGACACGAACGGGATCCGCTTCCCCTTCAGCCCGCGCGGATAGCCGGTACCATCCCAGCGCTCGTGATGCGCGGCGACACCCTTCCCCAGGTCGGGGTAAAACGCACTCAGCGGCGCGAGCACTTCCGCGCCCCGTTGCGGGTGCGTCCTGACCGCTCGCCGTTCCTCCGGAGTGAGCTTCGACTGCTCGTGAAAGATGTCGGACAGCGCTCCGTGAAGCTTGCCGATATCATGGAAGAGCGCGACGCGCTCGACGCTACGAAGCGTGCGCTCGTCGAGGTCAGCCGCCTTGCCGAGTATGAGAGCGTATATCGCGACCCTGCGAACGTGGGCGCCGGTCTGGGCGTCGTTGGCATCGATCGCGTTGAGCAGTGTCTCGAGCGTTGCCGCGCTCAGTCGCTCGGCCCTGTTGCGCAGCTCGTGCTCGCGATAAAGCAGGCCGCTTGCCGCCGCGCCGACCGAGAGTGGGAGAATGCTCTTCATATCTATCGGGTCAGCAAGAAGTGTACGGGCTTAAAAGGCTGCTTGGGTGGGATCGCTGCGTTTCCTAAACATCCACAGAACTAAAGCAGGGAGGTATTGGCTTCGCAGCTATTAGGCTCGGAGCTTTTCTGGTGGCGTTCAGCCAGTCCAAGAACCTATTCGCGGCCTTTTGGATGCGCGCCACTGTTACGGCTGTATGAGAGCTCCCAGCGATTAGCGTAGTTCGCTAACGGCTCCCCGCTTTGGTTTTGTGGATACCAATTGATCGCAGCGATCTCAGCCCTAACTATTTTTACGAATGAGTATCGCGCGCGTGAACGCCAAGGGAGCCCGACGGTGGGTGAACGGGCATCCATGGATCTATCGGACCGACGTGATCGAGCGGCCACTGATTGACGCTGGCGCCGTTCTCGTTCATGACAATCGCGGAAAACCCATTGGGTGGGCGCTGTGGAGTCCGCTATCGGAGATCTCACTGAGGCTTCTCGACCCTGATCCCGATGCAGTGATCGATCAGGGGTGGTGGGACGAGCGGATCGCTTCCGCGATCGCGCGACGGGTACCACTCGAAGACCACACGAATGCGCTCCGCCTCATACACGGTGAAGCCGATGGGTGTCCATCGCTCGTTTGCGATCGTTATGACGACTGGCTGGTGGTGCAGTTCATGAGCGCGGGACTCGAGCGCTTTCGCGAGGAAATCCTCGGATCTCTGCGCTCGCTCGTCGAGCCTGAGGGAATCCTGGCCCGCAACGATGTTGCGCTCCGCGCCAAAGAGGGTCTGCCGCGGGAAACGGTCGTGCTGCACGGCGACGTGCCGCGCGAGATCGAAGTTCACGAGTACGGCGTCAGGTTTCTGGCCGCCCCGTGGACCGGACAGAAGACCGGCGCGTTCCTCGACCAGAGGGAGAACAGGCACTTTGTGGGAACCGTGGCACGCGGCAGAGCGCTCGATTGCTTCAGCTACCACGGCTCGTTCGCGCTGCATCTGGCGAAGAAGGCAACGCACGTGACGGCGTTGGATACGTCCGGTCCGGCGCTCATGAGAGCCGCCGAGAATGCGGCGCGCAACTCTCTCGACAACATCTCGTTCGTCGAAGCCAACGCGTTCGACTATTTGCGAGAAAAGGAACGCGAGGGAGTCACCTTCGACACGATCGTGCTCGACCCACCCGCTTTCGCGAAGACACGAAGTGCGCTGCCCGCCGCGATGCGCGGGTACAAGGACATCAATCTCCGCGCGATGCGACTTCTCGCGCCGGGTGGGCTGCTGTATACCGCGAGCTGCAGCTTTCACCTCACCAAGCCGCTTTTCCTCGAGATGCTGCAGGACGCCGCGTCGGACAGCGGTCGCCGTGTCGCGATCCGCGCGCTCACGGGTCAGCCGATCGATCATCCCGAGGTGCTGACGATCCCCGAGACCGGTTACATCAAGGGCGCGCTGCTCGAGGTGATGGACTGAGAGCTAGCCGCGCTGACATCCGGGACAGAAATAGGTCGAGCGCCCGGCCTGTACGATGCGCTCGATGACCCCGTCGCAGCGGCGGCAGGGTTTCCCTTCGCGATCGTAGACGGCGAATCTGTCGACTCCACGCGTCTCGGTGTACCGGCCAGGTCGTCGCCTCCTTGGGCTCAACACAAGCCGGATCGCCTCGATGAGTCTTGTTAGCTTTGCTTTGGTCGCCTTTGCGGCCGGTCGCCTCGGATCCAGCTCGGCCTCCCATAAAGCTTCGGCAGCGTAGATGTTGCCGAGCCCGGCGACGACCGACTGATCCATGAGGGCGGGCTTGATAGCGATCTTCTTTCGACTGAGCGCTGCCGATAGATATTCCGCATCGAGCGAAGGATCGCTTGCTTCGCGTCCCAGCTTCGGCAGCGAGGATGAGCCCTTCTTGTCGAGCGTGATCGAGGAAAGCGCGCGCCGATCAACGAGCGAGATGCGAGTTCCGTCATCGAGGTCGATCACGGCACGTGCGAATGGCTCGAACAGTGGACCGGTCTCCCAGTCACCATTCATGCGGAAGTGCACAACGAGCGTGTCGCCACTGTCGAGGTGAATGAGCTGGTGTTTTCCCCTGCGCTCTATCCGGTCAATCCGCTTCCCTTTGACCGCGCGCGATTGCGCGGGTGACAGTTTTCTCTTGAGCGCCGGGTGAATCGCCTTGACCGAAGCGATCGTTTTGCCCAACGCCGCTCTACTGAGGCGTCGAGCGGCACGTTCTACCTCGGGGAGCTCGGGCATTCAGTCGGCACTCACCTATCTGGCCAGGGCCCCGCCGATCGGGACTTTGCGCATGTCATCGTGGTCTTTGAGCGCGTCCAACAGCTCGAGCCCCGTAAACTTTCGCGCGTCGTACGCACAGATGGCCTCCACTGGGAAACGCGGCACGATCAATCGCTCGAAACCAAGCTCCAGCTCGACCATCTGCTTCGACGATACCAGGAGGCGAAGCCCCCACATGTCGCCTACCACGCGAAACGAGTCCACACCCTCGTGCCCGGCATTTTTCATCGCGGTCTCGAAAAACCGGCATTGAGCCGCGGGCGATTTCTGATGCTCGCTCACGATCAGGCGGCCGGCCTCCATGTCCGAGTCCAATGACGGACGCTTCTTCTTCATCGCTTTCAGGATTCCCCGTTGCGCGCTCGACGGAGCGATGAGGAAGCAGACACTTTTCTTCCGCAGGCCTTCGATCAGGAACGGCACGGCGAGTTCGAGCCGGCCGGCATCGCTTCCATATATCCCGCACAGGTGATTGCCGTGGACGGCAGTCACGGGTTCGTCAGGCGAGGTTTGTACCTTTCTCGAATCCCTATTGCCATTTCTCTGATCCCTATTGCCATTCCCGTGGTGCGGCGCGGCAGCGGGTTGTTCCATGAAGGCCAACAGGTCAGCGCGCCGAAATCGACGTTCGCGCCGCCGGCCGATACGAAGGCATGGCAGCAGGCCCGCATTTGTCCAGCGGCGAAGCGATGTCTCGCTCACGTTCAGAAACCTGGCGGCTTCGCCGATGTCGAGGAGCTCGATTGTCTCGATCAAAATAACCCCTGGGAGTGCATGCTACGCCAGCGCCCTTTCGAGAGGATACCGGAAAGTATCACGATGCGCCTTCAGCGCGTCCAGCATGCCAACTCCGGAGAAACGTCGCACGTCGTAGGCGCAGAGGGTCACCACCGGATATCGCCGTGCAATAACCTGATCGTAGGTCGCCTCATATTCGGCGAACTTTTCCGCGCTCACTTTTCTGCGCAGCTCCCAGGCGTCCCCGAAGACGCGGAACGACTGCGTTCCCGCGGCTGCGGCCCTCTTGAGGTGCGCCTCGAAGTCCTTGATCTGTGGCCGCGGACCTTTTCGGTACTCGCTTAGCCACAGTCGCCCGGCGGTGATGTCCCGCTCGAGCGATGGGCGCTTGGCTTTCAGATACTTGGTGATGCGCTTGATCGAACGGTCCGAAGCGGCGACGTAGACCATGCTCTGCTCCTGCAGCCCATCGAGTATGAACGGAACGGCAAGCGTCACAAGACCGAGGTCACTCGAGAAGAACCCACACAGGTGATCTCCTTGTGTCAACATCGTCGAGCCGTCGAGCAGTTGCGCGTTCGATGGTGCCGCGGAACCAGGGTCCGGCCGCGCCGTGCGAGCCGGTTGATCCTCCATGAACGCAAGCAGTTCGTCGCGGCGAAATCTGCGTTCGCGCCGGAGCCCCACTCGTAGGCAAGTCAGCGCGCCCGAATTCGTCCACCGGCGCAGCGACGTCTCGCTGACGTTGAGGAACCGGGCAGCTTCGCCGATGTCGAGGAGCTCGTTTGCTTCGGTCATGCGACCGTCACCTAAGGGGGTTTACCGGATAGTCCGGTCCGACCAGCAGATATAATCTGTCCCCTGTCCGACTGATAGAAATCTACAAGCGGCCAAGGTAGTAGCGCGCACGGTTAGCAAAGCATAGACCGACTTGGCCCGGAACCTCAGCTGTGGATGGAACATTGTGCATAACAAAGTATAGCACTGTACAATTCAATCTGGCTTTGGCGATCCAACCCTCAAACGAAAGACGCAGATAATGTCGAAGCGCGATGACGCTGCGCCCCGTAACAGTCAGCCATTTGGAGATGTACCCGTTGTGCGAAGTGCTAAAGCAATACGCGTACTAATGCTCGAGGACTCCGAAGCGGATGCCGACCTTATCCGCCACGAGCTGGATCGAGCCGGCCTCAACACGCTCACCAAGCGCGTCGACTCCGATGAGACGTTCGCCTCCGCCGTCCGGGATTTCGCGCCGGACGTTGTCTTGTCGGACCACACGCTCGGTCAATTCCACTCGCGGGTAGCGCAGCAGATACTGCGCGACCTGCGCCCCACCGCTCCATTCATCATCGTCACGGGTTCGATAAGCGGCGCTCAAAGCGTCGCGGCGATACGGGCCGGCGCGGAGGATCTTGTTCTCAAGGCCAATCTCGGCCGCCTCTCCGCTTCGATCGACGAGGCGCTCGCCGTTCGGCGGCCGCTACATAAGCTCACGGGACGTCAGGTCGAGGTCCTCACCCTTGTCGCCGAAGGACATCGGACCCGCGAAATCGCGAAGCGCCTCCGGCTCAGCGTGAAGACGGTCGAAAGCCATCGCGGCGAGATCATGAAGCGGCTGAAGATGCACGACGTCGTCAGCCTGGTGCGCTACGCGATGCGCGTAGGACTCGTCACGGCCGCAATACCAGAGTAGCCGAGCAGCTGAAGCTGCACGCCAGCGCGCCCATCTCGCGCCACCCGCCTCTCGCTGTTGCGCTTCGGCCACAATAGGTTAGCGTCTTGGCATAGGGGTTTGCCATGACCCAGGATCGCGGGCGGGACTCAAACACCTCGGACACTCGGATGCGAGCGCATCGGCTCTGGCGCTATGCTTCGGGATATTTGCTCGCCGTCGTGGCGACGTTCGTCGCCTTTGCCGTCACGTTCGGCCTCAGACGTTCAACGCCCGCCCCGCTTTTTCTTTTTTTTGTCTTGGCCGTGGCGCTGTCTGCCTGGTACGGCGGCCGCGGTCCGAGCGTCCTTTCGATAGGGCTCTCCGTATTGCTCGTCAGGTACGCTCCCAGCAACCCGGTAGGATCTCTTTGGGCGACCAACGTCGCGGGACTCCTTCCGTTCGTTGTGTTTCTGATCGTCGCGCTGATGATATCCCTGACCATAGAGGCGCTGCTCCGCGCCCGTCGCCTCGCCGAATCGCACGCGGCCGAGCTGGAGCTTGTGAACGAAGAGCTGCGGCATGCGCTCGTCTCCCGACGCCTGTTGTCCGCGCAGGAAACGGAACGCCGACGCATCGCCCGCGTTCTTCACGAGGACGTCGGCCAGCTACTGACGGCAGTGCGATTGAATCTCCAACGCCTACTACCTGAGCAAAGCAACGGCCCGGTGGTCACCGACACGATTCGTCTTCTGGATATAACGCTCAAGGAAGTTCGCGCGTTGTCAGGTGACCTCCTGCCAACCTATCTGGACGATTTGGGGCTGGGTCCAGCCGTGGCGTTGGTTGCGAGTCGTCAGGGGGAACGAGCGGATCATGCCATCGTAGTCGAACAGAGCCTGGGCGACGAGCGACTTCCCGAGCCGATCGAAACCGCCGCCTTCAGGATAGTTCGTCATGCGCTGACCAACATCGCGCGTCACGCCCGAGCGCAGAACGTGCACATCGCCATGCGTCGGGATCCCCAGGCCGTCGAGCTCATTATCGCAGATGATGGAATCGGATTCGATGTCCCCACCGCCAAGGCACGCTCGCAGGCGGGTGAAAGCCTCGGCCTGGTGGAGATGGCCGAGATCGCCTATATGGCTGGTGCTCTTCTCACGCTCACTTCCGCAGAGGGAAAGGGTACCACTGTTCGCGCCCAGTTTCCCCTGTATTCCGTCGAATGATCCGCATAGTTCTCGCCGATGACCACGCGCTGGTTAGAACGGGATTGCGACTGTTGCTCGAAACCATCCCCGATGTGAATGTCGTGGGCGAAGCTTCGGACGGCGTGGAAGCATTGAAGCTGATCGAAAAACATCGGCCCGACTGTGTGCTGATGGATCTCGCCATGCCCGGTCTTGGCGGTGTCGAGGCCGTCGCACGCTCCACGGAACGGTTTCCCGACATTCCCATTCTCGTCGTCTCGATGTACGCCGACGAGGCATACGTGCACCGAGCGTTGGCGGCCGGAGCGGGAGGCTACTTACTGAAGGACTCGGACAAGAAGGAGCTCGAGATCGCCGTCCGCACCGTTTGTAGCGGCGAGACGTATCTGACGCCCGCGATCTCGAAGACGGTGGTGGCGGCTCTCGCGAGAAAATCTCCGCAGTCCGATTCCGGTTCTCCCCTGGAGACTCTCACCTTGCGCCAGCGAGAGGTCCTCCGCCTCGTCGCCGAGGGAAACTCAACCAAGAAGGTCGCAGCCCTGCTTGGCCTGAGTGTGAAAACCGTCGAGGCGCATCGCGGCGCGATCATGGAGCGCCTCGGCATTCGTGATCTGGCCGGACTCGTGCGGTTCGCCATAAGGTCGGGACTGGTCACACACGAGCGGTAACCCACCTCGGGTTGGGGGGTGTAAGGGTTATCCCTCGGTCCCATAGGGGCTGATCCCAATTCAGCCTATCATGGAAAACTGCTAGCTATAAAGAGCAGCAAAGAGCAGCAACGGCTAACCTTCCGGCGCGACCGCGGACCACGGAGATACCATTGGTGCGAATCGTCCCCAATCCAAAAAACACAGCGGTCCGCATTCTTCTACTCGACGACAGCCGAGCCGATGCAGACCTCATTGCGCGCGAGTTGGAGCGCTCCGAGATAGAGATCGTACTGGAGCGGGTCGATTCGGAAGCATCATTCACCGCTGCCGTCGACACGTTTGCGCCGGATGTGGTCCTCGCCGACAATGCCCTCGCACAATTCAATTCGCAGGCTGCGCTTGAAACTCTGCGCGCGATCTCCCCGGCAACCCCGTTTATCATCATGACCGGCGCGCAGCTGGGCGGCGTGACCAGCGCCTCCATCCGCGCCGGAGCAGACGACGTCGTCGTCAAGACGCACCTTGGCGGTCTTGCGGCTTCGATCTCGCACGCGCTCGACGTGCGCCGACCGTTGGGCATGCTGAGCCATCGTCAGGTCGAAGTGCTCAAGCTGGTTGCGGAGGGTTACAGAACGCGCGACATCGCAAGTAGGCTCGGGCTAAGAGTCAAAACGGTCGAAAGCCACCGCTATGCGCTGATGAAGCGACTTCAGATAGATAGCGTCGTCGGTCTAGTTCGTTTCGCAATTCGGGTGGGCCTGGTACCTCTGGATCCTGGATCACTGGAGCGGATAAGCTCAGCCTAAGAGCTATCCCCGATAGTGTGACACCGGCGTCGATGGTATTAGAGATAGATGCGTCGTTCCCCATGGCCGCGGACTCGCAGTCCAAGACCGATGGGGTCGTCGCCCCATCCTGCCGCGGAGGGTGCCGGGTGAAGAAGACCCCGAACATCCGCGCATCGTCTCCTGTCGAAGCGAAGCCACCAGACGCGACCGCGGCCGGATTGGCCCACACTCCGCACAATCCGCCGCTACTCGATGCTCTCATGCACGACGAGACCGTGCATCAACTGCTGGACAGCAGGGGCGACTACGCGATCTTCATGCTGGATGCCGATGGAAATGTGGCGAGTTGGAACAAGGGCGCGGAGCAGATCAAGGGCTATTCGCGCGATGAGATCCTCGGTGAGCATTTCTCGGTATTCTACACGGCAAAAGACCGTGCCCATGGAAAGCCGGAGCGAGATCTCTCCACCGCAAGGTCCGAGGGCCGCTTTGAGGGTGAGGCCCAGCGCGTCCGCAAAGATGGCTCGGAGTTCTGGGGAAACATCGTTCTCTCGGCGGTTCGCGATGAAGCCGGCGCCCTCGCGGGCTTCGTCAAGGTCACGCGAGATCTCACGGAACGACGCGGAGCCGAACGGCGGGCGATCACCGATGCACAGGCGCTCAAGGCCGTAAACGCCGAACTCGAGTCGTTTACCTATTCGGTCTCCCACGACCTGCGAGCACCCATTCGCCAAATCCAGGGCTTTTCCAAAATACTGGCCGAGCATCTTGGCGAGCGAGCCGATTCGGAGACCGCACACCTGCTCCGACGTATCGACGAAGGCTCACAGCAAATGGGCCGCCTGGTGGACGACCTCTTACGCCTCGCCCAGATCGGGCAGCAGGCCTCCAAAGTCCGGAGCACAGAGCTCGATTCACTCGTCGACGAAATCGTGACGAACATGCACTCCGAAATCACCGATCGCGATATCGAGTGGCGAATTGGCGCTCTGCCAGCGGTCGTGTGCGATCCCGGCCTGATGAGAATCGTATTCACGAATCTATTGTCGAATGCAGTGAAGTACACGCGCCCGCGCAGGAAAGCAGTCATCGAAGTCGGCCAAACGGTCAAGGACGGCCAGCTGGTGATTTATGTTCGCGACAACGGCGTCGGTTTCGATATGAAGTATTCGGACAAGCTGTTCGGCGTCTTCCAACGGCTTCATCGCGTCGACGAGTTCGAAGGCGCCGGAGTCGGGCTCGCCACTGTACAACGCATCATTCGCAAACACCGTGGCACCATTTGGGCGGACGCCAAGTTGGACGAGGGGGCAACCTTTTCGTTCACGTTGGGACCGGCAGCTGCCAGCAAATCGACAACTCTCGTATGAGCCGGCTGCCGGTCCAGATGCTTCTAGCCGAGGACAGTCCGTCAGATGCCGATCTGATTCTGGCATCGATGGCCAACGAGGGCTACGCGGGAGCTATTCATGTCGTGCATGACGGCGTCGAGGCGCTCGATTTCGTGTTCTGTCGCGGCGATTACGCCGATCGCGATCAGGCGCCTCGCCTACGCGTGATAGTGCTCGACGTAAAACTTCCGAAGGTTGATGGCTTCGAGGTGCTGCGAGAGGTCAAGGCGCATGAGCGAACACGCTCCATTCCCGTCGTCATGTTGACTTCCTCGAACATCGACAGCGATGTCGCACGCGGGTATGAGCTCGGAGCCAACAGCTACGTACAGAAACCCGTGGATTTCGAGCGGTTTCGGCGAACGGTCCGGCACCTTGGGGTTTATTGGATGACCATGAACGAGCAACCGCCTTCGCCAACTCTCGGCGACGACGCCGCAGAATGACAGCGAGCGTCGCGATAAAGCCCTTGCAGGTCCTGCTCATAGAGGACACCGACGCAGATGCGCAGCTCATCGTCTGTGCGATTAAGCAGGTTGATGGAGGTGCGGATGTCGATGTAGTGAGCACGCGCAAAGAATTCGCGGAACGACTTGCCAGGCATACCTATGACCTGGTGCTGGCCGACTACCGTTTGCCGAACTGGACTGGGATGGACGCGTTGCTGGAGCTGCGTCGGCTCGGGTTCGACACGCCCCTCATTCTCGTTACCGGCGCGCTGGGAGACGAGCTCGCGGTCGACTGCGTCAGGGCCGGCGCGGCCGACTATGTCCTGAAAGAGAACCTCGCCCGCCTTTCGATCGCCGGCATGCGCGCGGTTCTGCACAAGCGCGGGCGCGACGAAACATCCCGCGCGCAGCAGTTGATGAAGAACGCGCAGGAACATGCGCGTGAGCACGAGGAGCGATTCCTCCAGCTCGCGGAGAGTATCGATGAGTTGTTCTTCGTCATGAACGCGAAGTACACCGAGACGCTGTACATCAATCCGGCCTTTGAAAAAATATGGGGCCGTAGCTGCCAGAGTCTCTACGACGATCCCAAGTCGTTCCTGGAGGCGATACCAGCGGATGACCGGGAAAGATTGGTTCTTTACATGGACCGCATTCAGCGCGGAGAAAATCCCGGGAAGATCGAATATCGGGTGCTTCGGTCAGACGGCGAGACGCGGTGGCTGCTCGCCCACGCGGCACCGATTCGCAACGAACAGGGCGACGTTTACCGCATCGCCGGCGTCGCTCTCGACGTAACCGAGGCTCGCAAGGCTGAGTCAGCGCTCGAGGAATCTGGCCAACGATTCCGGAAGCTCGCTCAAGCTTCATTCGATGCGATTCTGATAACCCAGGACGGCATCGTCTACGACGTAAATCGTGGCCATGCGGATATGTTCGGGTACTCGTCGGTCGAAGAAGTGATTGGCCGCCCGATCACGGACTTCGTCGCCGAGGAATCTCTTGCCGAAGTGCAGCGGCGGTTTGTGAATAACGTCGAAGGAACGTACCAGCTCGTTGGATTGCGCAAGGATGGAAGAAGAATTCTTCTGGAAGCGACGGGGGCAACACACGTAATCGGAGGCCGTCCGGCGCGGATCACCGCGTTGCGGGACATGACCGAGCGGCGTTCACTCGAGGATCAGTTCCGCCAGGCGCAGAAGATGGAGGCGGTCGGCCGCCTGGCCGGGGGCGTTGCCCACGACTTCAACAATCTCCTCACGGTGATCATGAGCTACACCGACATGCTGTCAGAGGGATTGGCAGTTCAGGATCCGCGGGCCGACGATCTCGACCAGATCCGGAAAGCCGCGGTCACGGCCACCTCTCTCACTCGTCAGCTCCTCGCCTTCAGCCGCCAGCAGGTGATCGAACCCCAACTCGTGAATCTGAGCGACGTCGTGTTGATGTCGAACAAGATGCTGAACCGGCTGATCGGAGAGGACATTGACGTGGTGACGACCATAACCAAGGACCCCGTTGCCGTAATGATCGATCCCGGTCAGCTCGAGCAGGTGATAATGAATCTCGCCGTCAACGCGCGCGATGCGATGCCCAGAGGTGGACGGCTCACTCTCGAGACGGCCGTGGTGAAGATCGACGCCGACTACACGCGTGATCAGTGGCTCGCAAACTCCGGCCGTTTCGCGATGCTGGCGGTAACCGACACCGGCGTCGGCATGGATGAACCGACGCTGGCTCGCATCTTCGAGCCATTCTTCACCACAAAAGAAGTCGGCAAAGGAACGGGACTCGGGCTCGCAACCGTGTTCGGGATCATCAAGCAGTCGAACGGATTCATCCGCGTGTCGAGCGAGATTGGTCGAGGGGCGACGTTCAGGATCTACCTGCCTCTCGTCGACAAGCCGACGAAACGGTACGATGGACAGCCCGAGCTGGTGCAGCTGCCCGTCGGCACGGAAACCATCCTGCTCGCCGAAGATGCCGCGGCAGTGCGGGCAGCCGCGCGTCAGATCCTCGAGCGCTACGGCTACACGGTGCTCGAAGCGCCGAGCGGGAGAGACGCGCTCAACATCGCTTTGAAGCGTCAGTCGCCGATCCACCTTCTGCTCACCGATGTCGTAATGCCGGAGATGAGTGGGCGAGACCTCGCGGAACAAATCAAAGAGCTTCGGCCTTCAGTCAAAGTTCTGTACATGTCCGGCTATACCGACGACGCCGTGGTTCTGCACGGAATACTGAGTGCCGAGATCGCGTATTTGCAGAAGCCTTTCTCACCCGCGACGCTCGCACGCAAAGTCCGAGAAGTGCTCGATGCGTTGCCGATCGCTGTGGCCAGCCACAGTTGAGCTTGTCGAAGTTGCACTTGCGACTTGAATAAGGAGACCTACTTTAAACACCTGACCAAGCTCCCGTCCCCAGCCCGACGCAATGGCGCAACACAGTCCTCGCTCTCTCAAGCACGAGTACGAAGTCTACGTAGAGAACGAGATCGAGAATTACAAGGAGTCGGTTTCACGCTCCGCCATTCTCAAAATTGGCGACGAGGCGGCCGCATCGATGCGCGCCGGCGACCAATTCGTAATGGACGAAATTCTTCTGTGGGCGGAAGTCGACCGCATAATCCGCAAGCGTCAGCGCATTCCCGCGTATAACACGTGGCGGAAAAAGCGCATGAGGCTCCTCGCGGAATACCGTCGCCCGGAGCACTGGGGCATTCAACCTGATGGAGTGCTGGCCCGCGAGATC
>Ga0193728_1000599_pt1 | contig 17624 bp, 17 predicted proteins | sample U1c1metaG_FD_143037 | JGI IMG/M metagenome (GOLD analysis project Ga0193728, IMG submission 143037) | Soil microbial communities from a riparian zone of the East river system, Colorado, United States - U1c1 | ecosystem: Environmental > Terrestrial > Soil > Riparian zone | place: USA: East River...
GATCTGGTCGTCGTCGAGATCTCGCCCGTGCCCTTCGTGAAGCCCGGCGGCGACGAGCTGGCGCAGCTCTCGCATCGCCTGTGGCGGCTGTCGCGCGAATCGCTGCGGGCGCGCTACGAGCAGGCCGGCGTCCCCGTCGTCGAATGGGTCGACGGCGTCCCCCTCAACGTCCCGCTCGAGGAGGTGGCGGCATTCCGGCGGCGCGCACGCGTCTGACGCTCGCACTCGGCTCGGCAGCCGCGTATGCCGGTGTGCTCGCGTACGCGGCGGTTCGCGAGCCGCGGATCGTCTGGCTCACCTGCGGTATCGGCGCGATCGGCGCCGTCTCGCTCGCATTCGTGCTCTGGCGGAGGCTCGACGCGCTGCTGCCGTGGGCCGTGATCCCGCTCGGCATCGCCTACACAGTGTCGCTCGTGCTGCACGGCTCGGGCGTCGACGGCGGAGCGCCGCTCGTCGCCGCGGGCCTGCTGCTCTGCGCCGAGCTGGCCGCATGGTCGATCGACGAGCAGTTCGCGATTCCCGCCGAGCGTGCCGTCGTGCTCGCACGCGCCTCGGCCCTCGCGACGCTCGTGCTCGGCAGCCTCGTCGTCGCGACGCTGGTGGTCGGGCTCTCGCTCGTCCCGGCGAGCGGGCTCGTGTGGACGGTGCTCGGCGCAGCCGCCGCCGTGGGCATCGTCGGGCTTGCGGTACGTCTCGCGCGGCCGACGGCCTAGCGGCCTGTCTTTCGGCTCTGCCGCTACAATTGCCGCCGTCCTGGCGCATTCGTCTAGTGGCCTAGGACGCCGCCCTCTCACGGCGGTAGCACGGGTTCGAATCCCGTATGCGCTATCTCGTCCCGCATGGTTGGGCGCCTATGGCTCAACCATGCGGGTCAATGTTCGCACGGCGAGTGAGTTGCCGGCCCGCGCGCCGGCTGCCACCTCGACGATGACGAAGGTCCAGTCATCAACCCATCCAAAGGATGGCGCTCCTCCGAAGATCGTCATTCACGGTGCGATCATGCGGTCACTGATTTTCGCGCTCGCCGTCTTTGCGACGCTTCCGGCGGTTGCCTTCGCCGGCGGACTCGCTCCGCACCCGCCGGCTCCTGGCGGTTCCGTCGCGCCTCCGCCCACAGGCACGATCTCGGTTTGTAACGCATCAGGCGCGCGACCAGTCACCGGATCGTTCACCTATACGATCGCTGCGCCGGCGGGCGCTGGCGGGTCGCAGATCTTCAACATCGCCGTCGGCTCCTGCTCGCCTGCAGTCTTCTACCCCGTCGGCACCGTGCTGATCGTGACCGAGAACGTCCCCTCCGGGTCGGCGGTCACATCGCTCGTTGTTTCGGGTGGCGCGAGCACGTTGGCGTCGAGCAGCCTTTCCGCGGGTAGCGGCACCATCACTGTCGGCACCGGCGCTTCCACGGCCACCTTCACGACGAACGGGCCGCCGGGAACCTTCACGCCCCCGAGCTGCAAGGTCCCGAACGTCATCGGCCTGACACTCACCGCCGCCAAAGCAGCGTTGATCAAGCAGCACTGCACCACTGGTGTGGTCCGGCGGGCCTACTCCGCGGTATTCAACGCGGGACGGCTCGCGAGCTCCAAGCCGCGGCGCGGAACTGTGATGGCGCACAACGCGCCGGTCGACCTGACCGTCAGCCGCGGCCCGAAGCCGTAGTTCGCACCGAGTCGGGGTACGGTCTGCCGGTGCCCGGACTGGAGGAAGAGCTCGACTCGATCGCGAGAGCGACAGCCTTCTCCGGCGTCGTTCGGGCCGACGAGGCGGGTGGCGTCACCTGGGCCAGGGCCTACGGTCTGGCGCATCGCGGCTACGAGATCCCGAACGAGGTGGATACCCGGTTCGCCGTCGCCAGCGGCACGAAGGGCCTGACCGCCCTCACGATCGTCAGCTTGATCGAGGACGGCGCGCTCGAGCTTTCGACGCCGGCTCGTGCGTTGCTCGTCGATGACCTGCCGCTGATCGGCGACGACGTGACCGTGGAGCATCTCCTCGCGCACCGCTCGGGCATCGGCGACTACGTCGACGAGGACTCCGAGCTCGATGTGACCGGATACCTGATGCCCGTACCGGTACACGAACTCGAGACCACCGAGCAGTACTTGCCGGCGCTCGACGGCATCCCGGCGAAGTTCGCCGCGGGCGAACGCTTCGCGTACTGCAACAGCGGCTACGTCGTGCTCGCGCTGCTCGCCGAGCGCGCGACCGGGATCCCGTTCCACGAGCTGGTGCGGCAACGTGTCTGCGCACGGGCGGGGATGAGCGACACCGAGTTCCTCCGCTCCGACGACCTGCCAGGCCGAACCGCGCTCGGCTACCTCGAGGTCGACGGCGTATGGCGGAGCAACGTCTTCCACCTGCCGGTAGGCGGAAGCGGCGACGGCGGCATCTACACGACCGCGGCCGACGTCAGCTCGTTCTGGTCTGCGCTCTTCGCCGGCCGAGTCGTCGCGAGCGAGTGGGTTCAGGAGCTGGTGCGCCCACGCAGCACGCTGCCCTCGGGGTCTCAGCGCTACGGCCTCGGCTTCTGGCTCCATCCATCGACGGACACCGTGTTCCTGGAGGGCTCGGATGCCGGTGTCTCGTTCCGCAGTACACACGATCCCCACTCGGGCATCACGCACACGGTGATCTCGAACACGTCAGACGGTGCGTGGCCGCTCGTTCGACATCTGGCTGAGCGGCTCTGAAGCCGGATCGCAGTCGTCCGGCGGGACGAGACGTCGCCGCTCGATCCTGAAGCCGGCCCGCTCGAGGAACGGCCGCATGTCCGCGACGACGCGCTCGACGTTGCGCGCGATCCACAGACACGTGATGGCCAGCGGCAACTCGACGAGGAAGGCCTCGAGCAGCGCCACGATGACTGTCGTGCGGCCGTGCGACGTCATCACGTCGAACCACGCGTCGCAGATCAGGAACGCGCCCGTCATCGTCGCGAAGATCTCGGCCGATGGCGAACGCCGCGTGAGCGTGACGGCAGTGGCGATGAGAAGTGCGGCAAGGGCGAGGTCGAAACCGCCCCACGCGATCTCCCAGTGGGCGGCCACCTCCTGCGACGGGAGCGTGACGATCAGCCACAGGATCCACGGCGCGAGCGCGAGGGCGAAGCCGATGAAGACCGCCGGGAGCCACCAGGGAACGAGGAGCTGATCCGCGTCGGCCGGCCTGCCGACGGGGACCCGCAGCCGTGGCAACCGCTGCACTCGCACTGCCATGAGAGTTCCAACGTCGAACGCCACGGACCTCTTCCCCGCCTGTGCGATTCTAAGAGCGATGACCGTGATTCTTACCGGGGGCGCGCTGACGCTCGACGAGGTCGTCCGCGTGGCGCGCGGCGGCGAAGACGTCGCGCTCGGGCCTGAGGCGATCGAGCAGATGGAGCGCGGCCGTGACGTCGTCGAGCGGTCGCTCGAGGGCGGCGGCACCGTCTACGGGCTCACCACCGGCATCGGCGTGCACAAGCGCGAGACCGTGAAGGCGGACGATCTGGCCGAGTTCAACCGGCGGCTGATCCTCGAACACCGCGTCGGCCAGGGAGCCGCCGCGCCCGAGGACGTCGTGCGCGCAATGACGGTGCGCATGGCGAACGGATTCGCCCGTGGCAGCTCCGGCGTGCGCGTCGCGCTCGCCGAGCGCGTCGTCGCCGCGCTGAACGACGGTGTCGTGCCGCACGTTCGGATCCTCGGGTCGTACGGACAGGCCGACCTTCCCGCCAACGCCGACCTTGCGCACGGCCTGCTCGGCACGTTCGAGCTCGCCGCAAAGGAAGGCCTTGCCCTGCTGAATCACAACAGCTTCTCGACCGCGCTCGCCGCCCTCGCGATTGCCGACGCGCGGCGTCTGCTCGACGCGCTCGAGGTCGCCGGCGCGCTCGACCTCGAAGCGTTCGCGGCGAACCCCAGCGTGCTCGACGCCGCGGTCGGCGTGCATCGCCCCTACCCCGGCTTGCGCGACGCGCTCACGCACCTCCGCGCCTTGCTCGACGGCAGCTACCTCTGGAACGCGCCTGTACGCAACCTCCAGGATCCGCTCGTCTTCCGGACGCTGCCGCAAGTGCAGGGCGCAGCACGCGACGCGCTCACCTACGCGGAAGGGCAGCTTGCGATCGAGCTCAACGCGTCGCAGGAGAACCCGCTCGTCGTCGCCGACGAGGACCGGATCATCTCCGTCGGCAACTTCGACGTCCTGCCGCTCGCAGCCGCGCTCGACTTTCTACGCATCGCCCTCGCCCCCGCGCTCACCTCGGCCTCGGAACGCGCGGTGAAGATGCTGCAGGCGCCGCTCACCGGACTGAATGCCGCCCTGGCAGCCGAAGCGGGGCACGCGGAGAGCGCGATGTCGGAGTTCGGCGTCCCGCTGCAGTCGATCGCCGCCGAGGCGCGTCTCCTCGCGCAGCCCGTGTCGACCGAACACGGCAGCTCGATGCACCACGAAGGCATCGAGGACCGCATCACCATGGCGCCGCTCGCGGGCCGGCGCCTCGCCGAGCAGGTGAGCCTCGCCGAGCGTATCGTCGCGATCGAGCTCGTGATCGCGGCCCAGGCGGTCGACGCCCGGGGCGGCCCGAAGCTCGGCAGCGGAACCGGCAAGGCCTACGACGAGGTGCGCGCGCTCGTCCCACGCATGGGCAAGGGCGAGCCGCCGCCCCAGGATCTGGAGCCCATCGTCGAGCTCGTCCGCTCCGGCGTACTGCGTTAGTGCACTAGTGAGAGACAGCAGCTGCGGCGAGCTCCGACACGAGCGTGTCGGTGTGGAACCGCTCGAGTGCGAACGGCGCAATCAGATCCGGCGTGCGCTGCGTCGCGACGAGCTCCGCGAGCGTCGTGCCGACGATCGGCGCTGCCTTGAAGCCGTACGTCCCCCAGCCCGCGGAGATGTGGAAGTTCTCCACCTCCGTCTGCCCGAGGATCGGGCTGTAGTCGGGCGAGAGGTCGCACAACCCGGTCCACGTTCGTAGCACCTTGAGACGCTCGAGCTGGGGCAGGAGCTCGAGCACGTGCCGCGCCGAGTATTCGAGGAACGGCAGCGTGCCGATCGACTTGTACGTCGTGTACGGCTCGATCTCCGCTCCGATCAGGAACTCGCCGCGGTCGGTCTGCGAGACGTACACGTGCATCTGCGACGAGACGAGCACGACGTCGAGGAACGGCTTCACGGGCTCCGTGACGAACGCCTGCAGGATGTGCGTCGTGATCGGCAGGCGCACGCCCGCGAGATCGCCGACGAGCGTCGACCACCCGGCGACGGCGCTGATCACGGTGCCTGCCTCGACGCGGCCGCGATTCGTCTGCACCGCAGTCGCGCGGCCGTTTTCCACTTCGATGCCTGTCACCTTTGTGTACGGATGGATCTCGACGCCCTGCCGGTCGGCGCCGCGCGCGAAGCCCCAGACGACCGCGTCGTGGCGGATGATCCCGCCGGGCTTGTGGTAGAGCGCGCCCATCACGGGCCACGTCGGCTTGTCGGACAGATCGAGCTCGGGGCAGAGCTCGCGGATCTCGTCCGGATAGATCACGCGTGAGTCGATCCCGAGCAGACGGTTGACCTCGGCGCGCTCCTGCGACGTGACGAGCGCGCGGTCCGAGTGCGCGAGGGTCAGATGCCCGTGCTGCGAGAACATGAGGTTGAAGTCGAGATCCGCGGCGAGCCCTTCGTAGAGCTTGACGCTCTTCGAGTAGAACGCGGCGCCCGCGGGCGTGCGGTAGTTCGAGCGGATGATCGTCGTGTTGCGGCCCGACGCGCCCGAGCCGATGTAGTTCTGCTCGAGGATCGCGACGTCCGTGATCCCATGGTTCTTCGCGAGGTAGTACGCGGTCGCGAGCCCGTGCGAGCCGCCGCCGATGATCACGACGTCGTAGCGCTTCTTCAACTCGCCGCGCGGGCGCCACATCTTGCGGACGCGGAAGACGTCCTTCATCGCGCGCTCACCCCTGCCGCAAGGTCGATGGCGGTCTCGCAGACGTAGTGGCCGAGCTCCTGCGGAACGAGCAGCCGGAAGCGCTCGCCGCCGAGCCGCTGGATCAGCGCGGGCACGCCGCGTGCGACCGGGCCGGTCGCGGGAAGCTTGTCGAGGTCGAGATCGGTCAACCGCCGCAACAGCGCGTCGCCCTCCAGCTCGAGACCGGCGAGCGATCCAGTCAGGTCGTACACGCGCAGACCTGCGCCGCTCAATCGTTCCCGCGTAGCCGCAGGCGATCCCTGAGTGATCAGCAGCGCACGACCGGGCGCGAGCACGACGAGCTCCTCGCCGTCGCCCGCCTGCACGGCGTCGACGTCGCCGCGCAGCTCGAGCTTGCCGAGCGCCGACACGTCGCGCACGACCGATGACCCGGCGCCGAGCACGTTCGCGAGCGGCGAGGTGCGCGATGCCTCGGGCACGAGATCCGCGGAGAGGAAGGAGAGACGGCTCACGACCGCAGCTTCTCGCCCTCGGGGTCGTAGAACGGGGCGAGCGTCACGCGGCCGGTGTGCAATGTCCCGTCGATCATGATCGCGATGTCGGCGCCGTCGTCGGCGCGATCGGGCTTCACGTATGCGAGGCCGATCACCTGGCCGAGGCGCTCGCTGACCCGCGCGCTCGTGACCCGGCCGGCCGGCTTGCCGTCGAGTACGACCTGCGCGCCCTCGGCCGGCAGCGTGCCGTCGGGCATCGTGAAGCCGACGAGCCGCTCGTACACACCGTTCTCCTTCGTCAGCTCCGTCGCCCACTTGCCGACGAAGTCGTCCTTGTCGAGCTTCGCGATCCACGGCATCCCGGCGGAGAGCAGATTCGATTCGGAGTCGGTGTCCTGTCCCACGATGATGTGCGCCTTCTCGAGGCGGAGCACGCGCTGGGGCTCGAGACCGAACGGCCGCGCGCCCCCGGCGACGAGCGCATCCCAGAGGTGCGGCCCGGCAGGCGCAGCGCAGTGCAGCTCATAGCCGAGCTCGCCGACGAAGCCGATACGAAGCGCGAGGCACGGAACGCCTGCGACCGAGATCTCTTTCGCGTCGAGATATGAGAGCCCCTCGTTCGAGACGTCCGCGTCGGTAAGCCGTCCGAGCGCGTTGCGGGCCTCCGGGCCTGCGAGGTTGATCGCCGAGAGGCCGCCGGTGACGTTTACGACCTCGACGTCGTAGCCCCAGATCGCGTTCCACCACTCGAACCACTCGGCGACGCTGTCGGAGCCGGTCGACGTCGTCGTGACGTAGAAGAGCTCGTCGCCGAGCCGCGCGATGGTGCCGTCGTCCATGATCCGGCCGCCGTCGGTGGTGAGGACGCCGTAGCGGATGCGGCCGATCTTGAGATCGGCGAAGCGGTTCGGGTAGAGCCGCTCGAGGAACTCCGCGGCGTCCGGTCCTTCAACGATCAGCTTGCCGAGAGTCGAGACGTCGATCACGCCGAGCGCCTGGTGCACGGCGCGCACCTCACCTGCCGGATCCCCGTAGGAGTGCGGCCGCTTCCACTGGCCGGTCCACATCAGCTTCGCGCCGGCGGCCTCGTGCCGGAAGTGGATCGACGAGCGCTTCATCGGCTCGTGATGCCGCCCGGCAAGCAGGCCCATCTCGATCGGCGCCCACGGCGGCCGCGCGGTGGTCGTGCCGATCGTCGCCTCGTCCGTGCCCGTCTTCTGCGCGTAGAGGCGGATCGACGGAACGTGGCAGAGCTTCCCCTGGCAGGGGCCCATCGTCACCGTTGTGTAACGCTTCGCGAGCTCGATCGAATCGAAGCCCTCGCGGATCGCGCGGGTGACGTCCTTGTCGGTGACGTCCTCGCAGATGCAGACGAAGCACTTCTCCGCAGCGGTCGAGCCCTTGTAGATCGACTCGGGCACCGCGCCGTTGTCGAAGGCGCCCGTCACCGATCCAACCGCCTCGATGCCCTGCGGCAGGTCGCGCGGGACGAAGACACCGCGTTCGGCGTCGTACTCGACGCGCGCTCCCGCCTGTGCCAGCAGCGAATACGCGGGCTGGCGGCCGCCCGAGACGACGGCGAGGTCGCAGTCGATCGCACGACCGTCGACGGTGATCTGCTGGAGCTGCCCCTTGCTGCCCTTCGCGGCGAGCTCCCGCACCGGCTGCGTGCGGAGATCGACGACCTCCGCGATCTCGACGCCCGCCTGCTCGAGCAGCGGCACGACCTCGAGGCCGAGCTCGTCGGCGCTGATCACAACCGCGCGGCGTCCCGGGCTGAGCGACCAGTCCTCGACCATGCGCTTGACGCCGGCGGGGAGCATGACGCCGACGAGGTCGTTGCCCGGGAAGACGAGCGGCTGCTCGACGGCACCGGTCGCGACGACCGTCCGCTCTGCGCGGTAGCGATACAGGATGTCGCCCGCGTCGACCGGCACGAGCCCGCCTTCGTAGAGCGCGATTGCGCGTGCAGGCGCGAGCACCTCGACGCCCTGGATGGGCTCGCACGCGCGTTCGTCGACGAGTACGACGCCCGGGCCGTCTGCCGCTGCAGCGAGCGCTGCCTCGCGTCCGGCGCGGCCGCCGCCGATCACAAGCACACGCGCGCGCCGGTGCTCCGCGTCGTAGCGCTTGTGGCTCGCGCCGCCGACCTTGCCGAGGCCGGCCGCGTTGCGCAGGAACTTCTCGTACAGCGGCCACGCGCGGCGCGGGCGGATCATCGTGCGGTAGTAGAAGCCGACCGGCGTGAACGGCCCGCCAAGCTTGTCGGTGACCGCCATCAGGTCGCGCTCGAGCGAACCGACAACGTTCTGCGCCTCGACCTTCGCCGCTTCGCGCACCGGTTCGACACACACGCGCACGTTCGGCACGCCGTCGACGGTCATCATGCAGTTCGCGCAGTGGCCCGAGCAGCACAGGAGCCCGCGCGGCCGGTGATATTTGAAGCTCCGCGAGAAGACGCGGCGCCCGCCGGCAAAGAGCGCGGAGCCGATCGTGTCGCCCTCGAACGCCTCGACACGCTTGCCGCCGAACGTGAAGCCGACCGTGCGTGAGCGGTCGAGCCGCTCGCCGTCGCGCGCGGGAAGCCTCATGCGTGCCCGCTCGGCGGTGGCACCGCTGCGCTGAGGAACTCGTTCGTCCGCGTGTCCCGCTCGGCGACGAACCAGAGCCCGCAGCCCTGACGGTGGTACCACCACTCGCGCTGGACGCCGGCGACGTTGTCGCGGAAGTAGACGTACTCCGTCAGCTCGCGCAGCGTCGGCCGCTGCTTGGGGCGGCGCGTGATCTCGCCCTGCACCTTGAACTCGTTGTGATCGCGGGGCCCGCAGTGCGGGCAGGGGACGAGTATCGACATAATTGCGTTATCCGCAATAGCGTGGTGCTCTGTGCAATAGACTAACGGCCATGGCACGCACGGGTCAAGCGTCACAGGGCCGCGTCGCCTCGTCCGCACGCTCGGTCGCGATCCTCGATGCGCTCGCCGAGACCGGCGCGCTCGGCACGAACGAGCTCGCGCGCCGCACAGGGATGTCGGCGAGCACGGCCTCACGGCAGCTCGGGACGCTCCTCGACGGGGGGCTGATCGAGTTCGTCGAGCAGACGGGCCAGTACCGGCTCGGGCTACGCCTCGTCCGACTCGGCAACGCCGTCCTCGCACGCCTCGACGTGCGCAACGTCGCGCGCGCGTACCTCCAGGCGCTCGTCGCGGACGTCGGCGAGACGGCGACCCTCTCCGTGCCCGCAGCGCACGATGCGATCACCGTGGACTTCGTCCCGACGCAGCACTACGTCCAGGGCGTGACGCAGCTCGGGCGCCCGAGCATTGGGCACGCGACCGCCGCCGGGAAGATCGTGCTCGCCTTCACGGAGCGCCCGCTGCGCACGCCGCTCACCGCGTACACGAAGCGCACGATCACCGACCCGGCCGCGCTGGAGGCCGAGCTCGCGCGCGTCCGCGAGCGCGGCTGGGCGGGTGCGTACGAGGAGCGGGAGCAGGGGCTGAACGCGATCGCCGCGCCGATCTGGAACAGCCGCAGCGAGCTCGAGGCGATCGTCGCCGTGCAAGGCCCCATCCCCCGCTTCGGCCACAAGCCGGCAGCGCAGGCACTGCCCGCGCTGTTCGAGCAGGCGGGCGCGATCTCGCAGGCGCTCGGCTACGCGCTCTCTGCCAGCTCGTCCGCGTAAGTCATCGACACGCGGCCCATCGTGCCGTCGGTGTCGTACTCGTAGTGCCCCATGCGCCAGAGCGCCGGGCTGTAGACGTGGATCGACACCGCCGGCTCGCCGCCGGGATGGCGCACACCGTGGATGTAGGCCGCGGGAAAATCGAAGCCGTTACCCGCTGCGTGCTCGCGCGTCCGCTCGCGGATCCAGCCGTCCTCGTTCTTGCAGAACGAGTCCTCGCAGAGCATCCCCTCGACGACGTAGACGGCGCCCGAGGACTGGTCGTGGTCGTGGTAGCCCGTGTCCTGCGCGCTGTGCCAGCAGATCATCCACACGTCGAACCCCGGCTCGCGGTAGAGCTGCGCGAAATGGCGCTCGTTCTCGACGTACTTCACCTGGTCGCGCCAGAGCTCAGGCATGCCGCCGATCTCCTTCGCCAGCGCAGCCATTGCAGGCCGGTCGAGGATCCGGTGCGCCGGAACCCGCTGGTCGAGGAACGTCTTGATGTCTGTCATTACACACCCCCAGTCGCTGGATGTTCTCGGAGACGAGAGCGTTGGTCACAGCATCGCCGAATGATCGGATGGTGATCAGCGCACCCGCAGGGTCGACGACCGGCGCATCGCTGCCGAACAGCATCCGCTCGACGCCGAACGTGGACATGGTGAGCTCGAGCGCGCGCTTGCCATATGACGCCGTGTCGAACCAGACGTGCGGCAGCATGGCCGAGCGCGCGGCGACCCCCCGCGACTCCATGCGCTCGAGCTGGATCGGCGCGCCGCCGGCGAGAATCGCGAAGACGACGTCGAGGTCGGGCCAGCGGGCAGCGCCCAAGGCGAGCCACGCTGCGTACGCCGCCTGCATTTGCGCGGTGTAGTCGACGACGGCGGCCCACCAGGTCGGCGCGCCCGCAGGCATGTGCGCGTTACCCGGATGGACGAAGAGGAAGCCGCCCGTGCGCCCGAGTGCATCGAGCAGCGGCGCGAGCCCGTCGAGGTCGAGCAGCGAAGGCGCGGCGACGCAGACGCCGGCGAACCCGTCGGCCGGGCCGCGGGCTGCGAGCGGAACGATCCGGCCGCCAGAGGCGCGCGCCAGCTCGAGGATGCCCCGCTCCCACGCCACGGCGAGCTCCTCGCCCTCGCCGCCGTCCCGCCAGTCGGCGCCGAGGCTCGGCTGCAGCGAGACGATCGCGCGCTCGATCTCCATGCCGTCGAGGAGCTCGAGCCGCCGCTCCAGCGTGTGGCCGGCGACGTCGATCGGCCAGCGTCCCTGATCGCCGAGGTCGAGGTGCCCGTCATGCAGCCGCGGCGGCCGCGACCGCGCGGAGAGGGCAGCGAGGAACTCCTCGGGCAGGAAGTGCTGGTGGATGTCGACTCCCGCTATTTGCCCATCATGCGCGTTCGGCGCTTGCGAAGCCACAGCGCGAAGCTTAATGTCGTTATCGCGTACCCGGAAATGGTATTGCCCTTATGGCGATAAATCTCCCTTCCCGCTCACCCTACGTCGTCGTCGGAGCCGGCATCCACGGCCTCTCGACCGCGTACCACCTCGCGAAGGAGTTGCGCACACGCGGGCTCGGGTCGGGCGCCGACATCGTCGTCCTCGACAAGACAGCACCGGGAGCCGGCGCATCGGGCATCGCCTGCGGCGTCGTGCGGAACAACTACTACCAGCCGGCGATGAGCGAGCTGATGCAGGCCTGCGTCGAGGTGTGGGAGTCCGACCCCGCGGCCTACCACTACAACCCGGTCGGCTACATCGCGCTCGGCCCCGCCGTGCAGGCATCCGACCTGACGGAGATCCGCGAGCGGCACGAGCGCATCGGCTACCGCTCGGAGCTGATCCTCGGCGAGGGGCCGGTGCACGAGCACATGCAGGCGCTCTTCCCCGACTGGCGCGCCAAGGGCGTGACTGCCTGCCTGCACGAGCACCAGGGCGGCTTCGCGTTCAACATGGACTCGGTGCTCGGCCTCGTCGGCAAGTGCGAGTCCGAGGGCGTCACCATCCTTTCCGGCGTCGAAGTCACGGGCTTCGAGCAGGCGCAGGACGACTCGGTCACCGCGATCGAGACGAACCAGGGCCGGATCGAGGTCGGCGAGCAAGTCGTGCTCGCGCCCGGGCCCTGGGCGAAAAGCTTCTGGAAGCTGCTCGGCATGCCTGATCGCATCGACGTGCAGCAACCCGACGGCGCCGTCGCGAAAAACCAGCCGATGTGGACGTACTGGAATCTCCAGGAGGGCGAGATCACCGTCGACCCGCTCACGTTCGCGACGGCCGACGGCGGCCCGCCGCCCGTGATCCATCTCGACACCGACGCGCCGCTCACGACGGACGACGGAAGGCTCGTCACCGACGAGCTCTGGGGCATCTACTTCAAGCGCGACCGCCACGGCGTGCAGGGAGGCGCGTCGCCCCTCGTCGTCGACGAGAACATCGAGCTCGACCCGTATCCGGCCACGACCGACGTTGATCCCGAGTTCCCCGACATGTGGTGCGCCGCACTCTCACATTCGATGAGCCGCTTCGAGGGCTGCCGTTCCCAGTACAAGCACGCGCGCTCGGGCGGCGTGGGCTCGTTCACGGTCGACAACTTCCCGGTCTTCGACCACATCAAGCCGAACGTGTACTGCGTGTTCGACTCGAACCACGGCTACAAGATGATCGGCGTCGGCCGCGAGGTCGCGAAGGTGCTCGTCGGCGAGCACGCCGGCCTCCTGTACCCATTCCGCTTCGAGCGGTTCGCGACGGGCGACCTCCACCCCGTCTCGCACTCGCCCTATCCATGGTCGTAGGATCGCGGACATGACCGATCTCCAGCAATTCGTTGAGGCGGCGGGGCGCGACGCCGCCGTGGCGCAGGTCCGCAAGAAGATCGACAAAGAGGGAATCACCTACATCTATTTCCAGTTCGTCTCCGTGACGGGCCGCGTCATGGGCAAGGGCGTGCCTGCCAAGCACTGGGAGACGATGGCGGAGAAGGGCTTCCAGCTCGTCTACGGCTCGACGGCGAACCTCTTCACCGACCGCCACGGCAACTACATCGGCTACGGCCCGGAGGCGGCGGAGCTCGTCGGCGTGCCGGAGCCCGACACGTTCATGACGCTCCCCTGGGATTCGAAGATCGCGCGCGTGTGGTGCACCTGCTTCCGCAACCGCGACGAGCGCGAGGAGCCGGGCGCGTTCCTCACGTCCGACTGCCGCGGGAACCTCAAGCGCATCCAGGCGGAGTTCGAGACCGACACCGGTCTGCATCTGCGGGCCGGCACGGAGCCGGAGATGATGTGGCTCAAGCTCGACAGCGACGGCCAGCCGTCGGTCGAGGGCATGACGAAGCCCTTCTGCTACCACATCGACCAGTTCGCAGAGCTGCAGCCGATCATCCACAAGGTGATCGAGTACGGCGAGGCGATGGGCCTCGACATGATCCAGGGCGACCACGAGGACGCGCCGGGTCAGATCGAGCTCAACTTCGGCTTCGACCGCGCGGAGCTGACCGCCGACAACCTCACGACGTTCCGGCAGATCTGCAAGCAGGTCGGCCGTGAGATGGGGGCGTTCCCTTGCTTCATGCCCAAGCCGTTCATGGGCGTGTCGGCCAACGGCTGCCACCACAACATCTCGCTCTGGCGCGGCGAGGAGAACACCTTCATGCCGGAGACCTCCGACACGCAGAAGCCGAGCCAGCTCGGGCTCTATGCGATCGGCGGGATCATCGAGCACCTCGGCGCCCTGACCGCGATCACGGCGTCCACGGTCAACTCGTACCGCCGGCTCTGGGACACCGGCTTCTGGGCGCCCGTCTTCGCCGACTGGGGCTTCCAGAACAGGACGACCGCGCTGCGCGTTTCGGCGCCGGGACGCTTTGAGTACCGTTCGGTGGACTCGGCCGTGAACCCCTACCTGTCGATGGCGGTGCTCATCGCGGCCATGCGGGACGGGATCGACCGCAAGCTCGACCCGGGCGACCCGGAGGAGCGGAACATCTATGACGCGATGGAGTCCGGCAAGCAGGTGAAGAAGATCCCGATGACCTTCGGCGCCGCACTCGACGCGCTCGAGGCCGACGACGTCGTGCGCTCTGCCCTTCCGGGTGACATGTACCGGGTCTTCATGCACTACAAGCGCGACGAGTGGGAACGTCACTGCGCGCAGGTCAGCGACTGGGACGTCAAGGAGTACCTGGACGTGTTGCCCTGATGTGCGGGATCGCCGGGATCATCTACACCGACAACGACCGTGCGCACACGATCGGGCACGACATGACGCTGATGCTCCAGTCGATGAAGCATCGCGGCCCCGACTCCACGGGCTATGCGTTGTACGGGCCGTCGAACGGCGGGATCATCATGCGCTGCAAGTTCGCCGATGCGAACGACGCGCGTGACTTCGACTTCGACGAGCGGCTCGGGCGCAACATGCGCGAGGCCGAGCGGCGGCTGCGCGCACTCGGCGTCGACGTGAAGAAGGTCGAGCACGAGACCGACTACGCGCTGCGGATCGCCTTCGACTACGACGGGGATCTCAAGGACCTCACCGACCGCGTCGAGGACATTCCGGGTGCCGAGGTTCTCTCGCTCGGTCACTCGCTCGAGATCATCAAGGACATCGGCGACGCGACGACGGTGTCGGAGCAGTACCGGCTCGACGGCTTCGCCGGCACGCATGCGGTCGGTCACGTGCGCATGGCGACCGAGTCCGACGTCGACATCTCCGGCGCGCATCCGTACTGGGCCTATCCCTTCTCGGACGTCGCTGTCGTGCACAACGGCCAGCTGACGAACTACTTCCAGTGGAAGCGCCGCCTCGAGCGGTCGGGCCACCGCTTCCAGTCGGAGTGCGACTCGGAGATCATCGCCGTGTACCTCGCGGAGAAGATGAGCGAGGGCGCCGACCTCGAGCAGGCGATGCGCGACTCGCTCGAGGAGCTCGACGGTGTCTTCACGTACATCGCGGTTACGAACGACGCGCTCGGCGTCGCGAAAGATGAGATGGCAGCGAAGCCGCTCGTGCTCTACGAATCGGACGACCTCGTCGCGCTCGCATCGGAGGAGATCGCGATCCGCGCGATCGTCGACCACGAGATCGATACCTACGACCCGTACGAAGGAGAGGTGATGGTGTGGCAGCGCTGACCGGCGAGCGAGGCATCACCTACGACGCGCGCGGGCTCGTCGAGGTCGATGACACCGTTCTCAAGGTGTCGGAGATCGACGGCACGAGCGCGGTGTTCGACGCGAAGGACATGAGCACGCGGAAGATCAACCTCGAGCTGCGCTGGCTCCTCTACGAGCAGGGCGTCACCGAGGTCACCGTGCGCAACCCCGGCTCGAAGCACTCGCTCGGCGTCGGCATCCTCACGCGCTGCAAGATCACCTTCGAGGGAAGCCTCGGCTACTTCGGCTGCGGGATCATCGACGGCCCGGAGATCCACATCACCGGGCGTGTCGGCTGGTCGGCCTGCGAGAACATGATGTCCGGGGTCGTCACGATCGACGGCAACGCGGGCTCGCTCACGGGCGCCGCCATCCGCGGCGGCGACCTCGTCGTCAAGGGCCGCGTCGGCGCGCGCAGCGGGATCGACCAGAAGGGCGGCACGATCATCAGCCTCGGCGACGCCGGCTCGATGACGGGCTTCATGATGCAGCGCGGGCGCCAGATCCTCTGCGGCAACGTCGGCCACGGTCTCGGCGACTCGATGTACGACGGCACGATCTACGTCGCAGGCAAGGTCGCATCGCTCGGCATCGACTGCGTCCCCGGTGAGTGGACGGACACCGACACGGAGCTGATCGAGCGCAAGTTCCGTATCCACGACCTTGGCTCACCGCCGGAGTTCCAGAAGTTCGTGTGCGGCAAGAAGCTCTACAACTACGACAACCTCGAGCCATCCGAGAGAAAGCTGGTCCTCTAATGGCCGACGAGACCGCACCGTCGCAGCGCACCGTCCTCGGGCACAGCAACATCTTCACGCCCGAGGTGATGAACGACATCCACATGAAGGCCGATCTCGGCCGTTATCGGATGCGCGGCTTCTCGATGTTCAAGAAGATCCCGCACTGGGACGAGCTGATGTTCATGCCCGGCACGTTGACGCGCTTCGTGATCGAGGGCTACCGCGAGAAGTGCGAGACGAAGACGGTGCTCGGTGCACGCTTCGCGAAGCGGCCGATCGAGCTCGACATCCCGGTGTACATCACCGGCATGAGCTTCGGCGCGCTGTCGATCGAGGCGAAGATGGCGCTCGCGAAAGGCGCGTCGATGGCGGGCACGGCGACGTGCTCCGGCGAAGGCGGAATGATCCCGCCCGAGCGCGACCTCTCGACGAAGTGGTACTACCAGCTCATTCAGAGCCGGTACGGGTTCAACCCGCACCACCTGATGCTCGCGGACGCGTGCGAGTTCTTCATCGGTCAGGGCTGCAAGGTCGGGCTCGGCGGACATCTCATGGGCCAGAAGGTGACGGAGCAGGTCGCCGAGATGCGGTCGCTACCGGCAGGCATCGACCAGCGCTCCCCCGCGCGGCATCCCGACTGGCTCGGCCCGGACGACCTGTCGCTGAAGATCCAGGAGGTCCGCGAGGCGACGAACTACGAGATCCCGATCCAGCTCAAGCTCGGCGCCGCGCGCGTGTACGACGACGTGCGCATGGCGGCGAAGTGTGGGCCGGACATCATCTATCTCGACGGCGCAGAGGGCGGCACCGGTGCAGGCCCGCACGTCGCCTCCGAGGAGACCGGCATTCCGTTGATGGCGGCGATCCCAGAGGCGCGCCGCGCGCTCGAGGACGTCGGGCTCGCCGACGAGATCGACCTCGTCGTCGCAGGCGGCATCCGCAACGGCGGCGACATCGCGAAGTGCATCGCGCTCGGCGCGAAGGCGGTCGCGATCGGCCACTCCGCGCTGATGGCGTTGAACTGCAACCGCGAGATTCCCGGCGTGACCGACTACGAGGGCACGATCGGCGTTCCGGCGGGCAAGTGCTACCACTGCCATACGGGCCGGTGCCCGGTCGGCATCACGACGCAGGATCCGGAGCTGCGCAAGCGGCTGATCGTCGATGAGGCCGCCGAGCGCGTCTACAACTTCCTGCACACGCTGACGCTCGAAGTACAGATGCTCGCGCGCGCGTGCGGCAAGACGAACGTGCACAGCCTCGAGCCCGAGGACCTCTGCGCACTGACCGTCGAGGCATCTGCGATGGCGAAGGTTCCGCTCGCAGGCACGAACTACATCCCGGGCGTGAGCGAGGAGCGCACGCTCGCCGAGATGAAGCGAATGCTCGAGCGGCACCTCGAGGTGCCGGCGGATTTCCTTCCGACCGACCAGCTGCTGGCGGACAGATAGATGAGCAGCATGCAGGAGCCGCAGAAGTCGCAGTCGATCGACGCCGAGTTCACCGCGGGGAAGCGGTTCCCGTATCAGGAGGACATCTCGCTCGTCGAGAACGTCGACCTCGACGCTGCGACGCCCGGCGGCGACATCAATTGGCTCGAGGACGTGACGCTGTTGCAGGAGATGGGCGTCCCGGCGGTGTTCGACCGCTACTCGAATGCGTTTCTGAAGAT
>Ga0193728_1000600_pt1 | contig 17618 bp, 11 predicted proteins | sample U1c1metaG_FD_143037 | JGI IMG/M metagenome (GOLD analysis project Ga0193728, IMG submission 143037) | Soil microbial communities from a riparian zone of the East river system, Colorado, United States - U1c1 | ecosystem: Environmental > Terrestrial > Soil > Riparian zone | place: USA: East River...
GCCATAATCCCAAACAGCGTCATTGCAAAATCCAAGCTGGTGAATTGCAGCACGCCGACCAAAAATCACGGGACGAGCATTCGCGTGAAGTTGGAGCCGTCGCTGACGCCGGCCGCCGGCCGCAATTTGCTGAAGGAGGTGCTGCTGAGCAGCACGCATGTGCTGCAAACTCCTGAACCGACCGTCACGATCAAGGATTTGAGCGCGGAGATGATTGATTTCGAACTCTCCTATTCGGTTGCGGACGTGAGCATCGTCGACAGCGCGCAAAATGAGCTCTTCGATCGGGTGTATCGCGCTGCGGCCGCAGCGGGGGCAGATTTCTCGCCGCGCTTGAGCGGCTTGGCAATGAATATTGCCGCGGAACACAAAGGAGAATCGGGAGTTCCTGAGCGCCTGTTGTCGAGAATCTCTATTTTCGCGACGTTGACTGCCGAGGAAAAGGCAACCATAGCGGCGACAATGCAGCGAAAGGAATACAGGTCGGGCGAGATGATCGCGAAAGCCGGCACGGTGTTAAATGCCTTATGCATCGTCAGCTACGGCGCGCTGGTTGGCTCCGTCGAAGAAAAGGGCCGCAGAATCGAACTGAGCCGGTTGGCGCCAGGTGATTATTTTGGTGAAGTGGGATTGCTTACGGGTGAGCCACTGAGCGGTGATCTCACCGCACTCACGCGTGTCGTGATCTATGAGATCGCGAAGGACGCGCTCGCCCCGCTACTCAAGGCCCGCCCCAGCATGGCCGAAGAGTTGAGTGAAAGCCTGGCGAGCCGGCAGCTGGCGCAGCGTACCGTGCTCGACAAGCGCGACGAAGCTGAGCCGCAGCAATCCGGTCTGGCGCAGCGAGTGGCATCGAACATCCGGCGATTATTCGCGATACACTGAAGCCGCAAGTTGCCGTTTACCTGATGCTGTAACCCCAAGCGTCGAGACAGGCGCGCTTGCGCGCGCAGATAATCCCCTCGATTGGATGCAGCGGGCACGCGGCCTGCGCATTGTTTCCGGCTGGACGGCCTTCCCAAAGAGGCTTTCAACGAGCGGAGTCGAAGAAAATCTCCTGATATTTTCGACGGTTATAATTCCGAATCACGTCCCCGCTACCAATCATCGCGTAACTAATTGATTTATCTTGCTACTTTCCTGGCGACGCTGTCACTTCGCTTTTCGTTCGCGGCGTGCTGCGACAGCGGACCTTCGTAAAAATGCGCCCCCGGCAACTGAGGCCGCCGCGAGAATTGCGGTGGAAATCAAATCGGAGCTGCTCTGCGGGAACTTGCGGGCCGATGTTTATCAAGTGCATCTGGAGTACGCGCGAAATGTAGCGTAGCGGCAGTGCAGATTGGATTGGTTGATCCTGCGTTCATTCGTACTCGATTTTAAGCCTCATGGCGCGGCTGAAGAGCGAGTAGAGACTCAATTCTGCCAATTGTGATCCCCGGAATTTCCACGCAAAGAGGCGGATGCTGCCACTACATCAGCGATAATATTTGGCGCGGCGTTGGAGTCGCTGTATAACGCAGGTAGGGAACAAAACAATAACACGCACCGTCGCGCAGGGAAGCAATCAAGTGTTTACATATCGCAGACCACGTGCATCGTCGATATTCTTCTGGGTTGTCGCGTCTTTGCTCAGTGCCTGCGGCGGCGGCGGCGGTGCAGGCAGTAGTAGTGGCGGCGGCGGATCTGGAGTGTCGATGTCGGTGTCGGTACCGAGCCTAACGGCGAGTACAGTAGTAGGTCAGGCGGCACCAATCGCTACGTTTTCAGTGAGCGTCAGCGGAGCTCAGAACGGGCAGCAGTTTTACCTGACCGGTAAATACGGCACCAAGGGCATCAGCAGTGTTAGCTTCTCGGGAGGTTCCCTACCCGACACCGTCACGGTGCAGTTCAAGGATCCGGCGAGTCTGGGTGCAGGAACGTACAGCGATACGGTGCAGATTTCGGTGTGCCTCGATCAAGCTTGCGCGCAGCCGGTCACCAACAGCCCGCAGTCGGTGCAGGTCACGTACACCGTAAGTGCCTCGATCGTCACGCTGAGTTCGCTGTCCCCCAGCTCCGCCATCGCTTCTGGGCCCGCTTTCACATTGACGGTGAACGGCGCGAATTTCAGCTCGCAGTCCACGGTGATGTGGAATGGCAGCGCGAGACCGACCACCTTTTCGAGCGGGACGCAGATGACGGCGCAGATCACGGGCGCCGACATTGCCGCGGTCGGCAGCGTGCCCATCTCGGTCAGCGATCCGATCAATGGTTTATCAAATCAACTGATGTTCACGGTCCAGCAGGCCGTTTTGGCGATTCACTCGATCTCGCCCACCTCGGTCACCGTTGGTGGCGCATCGTTCATGCTGACGGTAATGGGCAGCGGCTACAGCAATACGTCCGCCGTGCAATGGAATGGCTCGGCGCGTCCGACTACCCTCGTGTCGACCAGCGAGCTGGTGGCGCAAATCAGTGCGACCGACATCGCTGCGGTCGGCACGGCTCAGGTTACCGTTCACGATGCGGCTAGCTCGAGTGGCACCACTGCCGCCGAGACGGTGACGATCGCGTCCGTCTCGAAAGACGCGGTCGCCTTCCAGATGAACGCGGCTCATACCGGCGCGGTCACGTTCGCCTCGGTCAGCTTTCCGAGCAATCCGACCTGGAGCGTGGATGTCGGCGGCACGCCCTCCTATGCGCTGATCGCGCAGGGCAAGGTGTACGTGACGGTCAGCCTCGGCGGGGGCAGTTCGCAGCTCATCGCGCTCGATCAGGCCACCGGTGCCACCGCCTGGGGACCCATCGTCATCGCCGGCTCCTCCAATGCCGCCTACGATTCCGGAAAAGTGTTCGCTCTCAGCTCCCCGTTTGCGACTGCGGCGACCATGGAGGCCTTCGATGCCGGTACGGGAAATCAACTGTGGAGCACGTTGCTCACCGGCCAATATTCCTTTACAGCTCCGCCAACCGCAGCGAATGGCTTTGTCTACACCGGGGCTGCGGGATCGGGAGGTACCCTCTACGCGGTAGACCAGGCCACCGGCAATTTGGTGTGGTCACAGCAGGTGCAAAACGGTGATAACAGTGCGCCGGCCGTTACCGCGGACGGTGTCTATGTGACTTATCCGTGCTGGAGCTACGACTTCCGTCCGGCGACAGGCGAATCCATCTGGAACAACAACACCGGTTGCGAAGGCGGGGGCGGGGCGACGCCCGTAGTCGCCAACGGCTTGCTCTATTCGCCAAACGGCGTCTCCGGTTACAACGGTGGCATATTCAATGCCGAAAGCGGCGCCAGTGGCGGCACGTATGTGGCCGACTCGCCTCCCGCATTCTCGGCGACGATGGGCTATTACCTGCAGGGCGGAACACTGCGTGGCATCACGGTCATCAATAACACGGTAATGTGGAGCTTTGCTGGTGACGGTCAACTGGCGGGATCACCCATCGTGGTGAATCAATATGTGTTCATCGGTTCTGCTTCGGGAAATCTATACGCACTAGACGGCAGCACCGGCCAGCAGATGTGGCAGGTGAGTCTGGGATCCGCCATCGACGCGACGGTCTATCAAATGCCGATGTCGTCCTTGGCAGCCGGTGACGGGCTGCTCGTTGTTCCAGCGGGCACTCGCGTGACGGCTTACACACTATCGATCCATCCCTGACGCAAAGATGCACACAAAGCTGCCGCGAATCGCGTGTAGTCGGGAGTGAAAAACGGCCTAAACAGCCCTATTTACGCCGCAAATCGCTCCCGACGCCCTGTGTTTGAAAGACCCCGAGGAGAATCGATGATACGGTAGCATCGTTGATCGTGACGGCTACCGACGCGTAAGGTGCAATGGACATCCAGCAAGCCATGCTTTCCCGTCTTGGCGGCTATCAGCCAATCAGCGCCCTGCCTCGCGACTTTTATACCAGTGAGGCGGACTACCGGCTCGAGCTGGAAACGATCTGGTATCGCGACTGGCTCTTCGTGGGACACGACTGCGAGATTCCTCGCGCGGGTGACTACTTCACCGTGCAGATCGGCGAGTATCCACTCATCATCGTGAGGGATCGCGACGGAGAGATTCGCGCTTTTCATAACACCTGCCGTCATCGTGGATCGCGGATTTGCTCGGCGGAGCGCGGTACGGTGCCGCGGTTCGTATGTCCTTACCATCAGTGGACCTACAAGCTCAGCGGAGAGCTCATCGCGGCGCGCGATATGGGCGGTGATTTTCAGCGCGCTAAATATCACCTGAAAGCGGCGCACTGCGCGCATGTCGGTGGCTACGTCTTCGTGTGCTTGAGCGCGGTGGCGCCGGATTTCGATACATTCGCGAAGGTCGCCGAGCCCTATCTTCTACCGCACCATCTGCATCAGGCGAAGGTGGCGTTTCAATCGACCATCGTCGAACACTCGAATTGGAAGCTGGTCTGGGAAAACAATCGCGAATGCTATCACTGCGCTGTGAACCACCCCGAGCTGTGCCGTACCTATCCATCCACGCCGACTGTGGTCAGTATCGGCATGGCGACTAACAGTCCGGGGGTAGGGGAACAGTGGCAGCGGTGGGAGTCACACGGTCTGCCTAGCCGCTTTCAGCTCTCGCCGAACGGTCAATCGCGCCTGGTGCGCATGCCGCTTCTTGGCACCGCGGTAAGTTTTACTTTAGACGGCGCCGCGGCGGTGCGGCGTCCTTTGAGCGAGTCGGTGACCGAACCGAATGTCGGTTCACTGCTGATGTTCCACTATCCTTCGACCTGGAACCATGTGCTCGGCGATCACGCGACCACCTTCCGCGTGCTGCCCTTAAGTCCAACCGAAACGCAATTGACCACCAAGTGGCTGGTGCACAAGGACGCCGAAGAGGGCGTGGATTACGATCTGGCGCGCTTGACGGAAGTTTGGCGTGCCACCAACGATGAGGATCGGCGCGTCTGCCAGGAAAATCAGCGGGGCGTGAATTCTCCGATCTACGATCCCGCGCCGTACTCCACCATCCACGAGGCCGGCACGCTGCAATTCATCGATTGGTACCGCCGTCATTTCATGGCCCGCCTGAGCGAGGTAACGGACCCGGGCGCGGCGTGAGCCCGGTCGACTTCGAAGACGCTCCCTTCCGACGGGTCCACTGGAAACTGGCGATAGGCGCGACGACCGGTTATCTCAGCGATGGTTACACGTTGGGCGTGGTGGGGATTGCACTGGCCGGCGCGCAATCCCAGCTTGCCCTCTCGCCGGGCTGGTTGGGCGCACTCGGCGGAGGCTCCCTCGCAGGCCTGCTGGCGGGCGCGCTTTTCTGCGGGCCGGCGGCAGACCGCTTCGGCCGCCGGCCGATCTTCGCGTACAACATGATCGCCTTCGTGGTGCTCAGTGTGCTACAGCTTTGGGTCAGGTCTGCGGCGGAACTGCTGGCGATTCGATTTCTTTTGGGCGTGGTGCTTGGCACCGATTACGTCGTGGTCAAGGCTTTGCTGGCGGAATTCATGCCGCGTCTTAACCGCGGCCGGGCGCTGAGCTTGATGGGAGTTGCCTGGGCGCTCGGCTACGCGCTCGCCTATGTGGCCGGCTTCAGCATACAAAATACCCATCCCGGCGCGTGGCGATTCGTTCTGGCAAGCAGCGCGATTCCAGCGCTGATTTCGATCCCGCTCAGGCTCTCGGCGCGCGAGTCGCCGGTGTGGCTTTCACTTCAGGGGCGCCGCGAGGAGGCACAGCGCATCATCGATACCTCGCTCGGACCAGGATTTAGGCTGCCAAGCACCCCGGCGCGGAACCTCGCGTCTTCTCCATGGCGCGTACTGCTGTCGCACCGCTACCGCCGATCCACGTTCGTGGGCTGCGCGCTGTACGTGTGCCTCGTGGTGCCTTACTTCGCCGTCAGCACGTTCATTCCACAAGTCATGGCCGCGCTCAACGTCAGCGGCAACGAAACCGCGGGACTCATCTACATCATCGGATTGATGGTGGGCTCCGTCGGCGGATTATTGATGGTGGATTGGTTCCCTCGACGAGTCTTCGTCATCGGCAGTTTTGCGGTCACCAGCGCGGCGTTGCTGCTCTCCGCAATCAGTGTGAATCTGCCGGATTTCCTCACCGTGCTGGCTTTTGCCGTATTCTCCTTTGTCTTGTCAGCCGCTCAAGCGCAGATTTACGTATATTTGCCGGAACTCTTTCCAACGTCGGTGCGTGCGTCGGGGCTCGGCATCGCGGTGGCGGTGAGCCGCTTAGGCGCCGCCGCGGCCACCTCCTTGCTGCCGCTGTGCGTGGCTCGTTACGGCGTGCACGTGGCGTTGGATATTTGCATTGCCACGCTCGTGACGGGTGGCCTCGTCTGCTACTTATGGGCGCCCGAGACTCGTCACGTGCGACTCGCTGTGGAAAGTCCAGTTTAGAAAAATGCGCTATTCGATCTTCAATTTGTTGCGTCAAGCCCTCGCCGGTCATTCAGGCTGGGGGCCGGCGTGGCGCGACGCGGAGCCCAAGCACAGCTATGACGTGATCATCGTGGGCGGCGGCGGGCATGGACTTGCGACGGCGCACTATCTTGCTAAGGTGCACGGTGTTCACAACGTCGCCGTGCTTGAGAAGAGCTGGATTGGTTCCGGTAATGCCGGACGCAATACCACCATCATCCGCTCTAATTATCTGTTGCCCGGTAATAATCCCTTCTATGAATTGTCGATGAAGCTGTGGGAGGGGCTGGAGCAGGACCTCAACTACAACACCATGGTGAGTCAACGCGGTGTCCTCAACCTGTTCCATTCCGACGCGCAGCGCGACGCCTACGCACGCCGCGGCAATGCCATGCGCATGCATGGCGTCGATGCCGAGCTGCTGGAGCAGGCGGCGGTGCGGCGGATGCTGCCGTTTCTCGATTACGAGGGCGCGAGGTTTCCGATTCAAGGCGGTCTGTTGCAGCGTCGCGGCGGCACCGCGCGACACGACGCCGTGGCATGGGGTTATGCGCGCGCGGCCAGCGATCGGGGCGTCGACATTATCCAAAACTGCGAAGTGACCGGTTTCCTGCGAGACGGCGCTCGGATCACCGGCGTTAGAACCTCGCGCGGGGACATCCACGCGGCCAAGGTGGGCATCGCGGTGGCGGGCAACACGTCAAGAGTCGCCAGCCTGGCGTCCTTGAGACTGCCAATCGAGAGCCATGTGCTGCAGGCGTTCGTGTCCGAGGCCATCAAGCCGTTCGTATCCTGCGTCGTCACTTTCGGCGCCGGACACTTTTATATAAGTCAGTCGGATAAGGGCGGGCTGGTGTTCGGCGGCGACATCGACGGCTATAACTCCTACGCGCAGCGGGGAAACCTGCCCATGGTCGAGGATGTGTGCCAAAGCGGCATGGCGTTGATGCCCGCTCTTGGGCGTGTGCGCGTGCTGCGCTCATGGGGCGGGATCATGGACATGACGATGGACGGATCGCCGATCATCGATCGCGCTCCGCTGGAGGGACTCTATATCAACGCAGGCTGGTGCTACGGAGGATTCAAAGCAACCCCCGCTTCCGGTTATTGTTTCGCTCACCTGATCGCGCGCGGCGAGCCGCACGAGACGGCACGCGCCTATCGGCTCGACCGTTTTGCCACCGGGCATCTTCTCGACGAGAAGGGCCAGGGTCCACAACCCAACCTGCATTGAGACCTAACGAGTGCGAATTCCCTGTCCATTCTGCGGCGAGCGAGACCTGAGCGAATTCTCCTATCTTGGGGATGCCGGCTATCGCCGCCCGGAACTCGGCTCGGAGAATATCGAGGAATTTTATGAAACGGTGTACTTGCGCGACAACCCGGCCGGGCCGCACGAGGAACTGTGGTATCACGCCTTCGGCTGCCGCTCCTGGCTCATCGTGACGCGCGACACCCGAACCCACGAGATTCTCGCGGCCAGACTGTCCAAACAGGCAGCGCTCGGATGAGCCCCAATCGCATCGAGGGCGGCGGCGCGATTGACCGCAATAGGCCGATCTCCTTCACATTTGACGGCAAGATTTTCGCGGGCTATCAGGGCGACACGCTGGCCTCGGCGCTTCTGGCGGCCGGCGTAAGGCTGGTGGGGCGCTCGTTCAAATACCACCGGCCGCGCGGGATTCTCACTGCGGGTTCCGAAGAACCCAATGCGCTGGTCGAACTGCGAAGCGGCGCCCGACGCGAAGCGAATTCGCGCGCCACCGTGACGGAATTGTTCGAAGGGCTCGAAGCCCGCAGCCAGAATCGTTGGCCCTCACTGACATTCGACTTGGGCGCGGTCAGTTCGCTGCTCGCGCCGGTTTTTGTGGCCGGCTTCTACTACAAGACTTTCATGTGGCCCGCGGCGTTCTGGGAAAAAATATATGAGCCGGCGATCCGGCGCGCCGCCGGCCTCGGCCGCGCCAGTTTGCAGGCGGACCCCGACACGTACGAGAAGGCCCACGCGTTCTGCGACGTACTCGTCATCGGCGCAGGTCCCGCCGGTCTCGCCGCAGCCTTGAGCGCCGGCAGGTCCGGCGCCCGCGTCATTCTCTGCGATGAGGACTTTTTGAGCGGCGGGCGCTTGAACGCGGATGCGCGCGAGATCGACGGCGACGGCGGCGCGGTCTGGGCGCAGCGAACCCACGCCGAACTCGCCTCACTGCCGCAGGTTCGGCTGATGATGCGCACGACGGTGTTCGGCGTGTATGACGGCAACACCTACGCGGCCCTGGAACGTGTCTCGGACCATGTGCCCATCCCGGCACCGCATCAGCCGCGGCAGCGGTTCTGGAAGATCATCGCCAAGCGCACGGTGCTGGCGTCTGGCGCCATTGAGCGTCCGCTGGTGTTCGGCGGCAACGACCGACCCGGCGTCATGATGGCCGGGGCGGTGCGAACCTACCTTCATCGATTCAATGTCACGCCGGGACGGCGGATCGCGCTCTTCACGAGCTGCGATGACGGCTGGAAGACCGGTGCTGCGCTAGCCCGCGCGCGCATCGACGTGGCGGCTATCATCGATGCCCGCAACGACGTCCACCCTGACTTACTGGCTGGGGCGAAGCGCACGCATACACCTGTCATGTTGGGCGCGCAGGTGCTTGACACTCAAGGTGCGCTCGGGTTAAGCGCTTTGGCGGTACGCGATTCGCGCGGACGCAAGCTGCGAATTTCCGCGGAGACCCTGGCGATGTCGGGCGGTTGGAATCCCAACACCGCTCTCTCGACCCACTTAGGAAGCCGCCCACGCTGGTCCGAGGCCATCAGCGCGTTCGTCCCCGGCGATCTGCCGCCTTTCATGAGCGTCGTGGGCGCAGCAGCCGGAGAATTTTCACTTGCAGGCGCGCTCAACACGGGAGCTGCAGCCGGCCGCGAAGCGGCACGCTCGGTGGGATTCGAGGCGTCCGCTTCGCGAGAATGGCAGGTGGAGGAGGAGCAATCGGGCGCAAATGCTTTGTGGATCGGCAGCGCATCGCGCGGCAAGGCGTTCGTCGACTTCCAGCACGACGTGACGAGAGAAGACATTGCGCTCGCGGCGCGCGAGGGCTTCAAATCCGCCGAGCACTTGAAACGCTACACCACGTTGGGGATGGCCACCGATCAGGGAAAAACCTCTGCGCTCAACGGCCATGCCATCATCGCCGCGATCACGCAGCGTGAGACTGCTGATCTCGGCACCATCGCATCGCGGCCGCCTTATACGCCGGTGGCCGTCGGCGCCTTGGCCGGCGCGCATCGCGGCCGAGATTTCAAGCCGGTGCGGCTAACGGCCGGCTACGCCTGGGCGCAGGCGCGCGGTGCAAAGTTCGTGGAGGCGGGCGAGTGGCTGCGCGCACAGTGGTTTCCGCTCACGGGCGAGACGGACTGGCTGACCAGTGTAGTGCGCGAAGTCACCGCGGTGCGCACCACGGTGGGCGTGTGCGACGTGTCGACCTTGGGAAAGATCGATGTGCAGGGCAGTGATGCGGCCGCATTCCTCGATCGCATCTATGCGAACCTCATTTCCACGCTCCCGGTCGGACGGGTTCGTTACGGACTCATGCTCCGCGAGGATGGCATGGTCATGGATGATGGCACCGTGGCGCGCCTGGACTATGATCACTATATTGTCTCGACGACCACGGCGAACGCCGCCAAAGTCATGCAGCATCTGGAACATGCACGCCAGGTGCTGTGGCCCGCGCTGGACGTGCAAGTCGCCTCCATCAGCGAGCAATGGGCGCAGTATGCGATCGCCGGGCCGCGCTCGCGCCTGTTATTCGAGCGGCTGCTCGGCAACGCTCTCGATGTGTCCAATGTTGCATTTCCCTATCTCGCGTGCGCCGAGTTCTCCTGGCAGGGCCGGCCGGCTCGGCTGTTCCGCATTTCCTTCTCGGGGGAATTGGCGTATGAGCTGGCGGTGCCGGCACGTCAGGGAGAGGCGGCGGTGCAGGCCATCATGGCCGCCGGCGAAACGTTAGACGTGGTGCCCTACGGCACCGAGGCGATGGGCGTCATGCGCATTGAAAAAGGCCACGTGGCGGGAAACGAACTGAACGGCACCACGACGGCGGCGGATTTAGGATTGGACAAGCTGCTGTCGAAGAAGAAAGATTTCATCGGCCGCGTTCTCGCCTCGCGGTCCGGACTGAACGCGCCTGACAGGCCGGTGTTGGTGGGGGTCACACCCGTCAATCGCATGACCCGGCTCTATGCCGGCGCGCATTTCTTGAGCATTGCGGCGCAGCCGACGCTCGAAAACGATGAAGGCTTTTTAAGTTCCGTGGCGTTCTCGCCGACGTTGCACACCTGGATTGGCTTAGGGTTCCTAAGCCGCGGTGCGGCGCGTGGTGCAGAGCGCATTCGTTGTCACGATCCGGTCCGCAGTGCCGATGTGGAGGTTAGGGTGACGAGTCCTTGCTTTTACGATCCTGAAGGAGGGCGGCTCAAGAGCTGATCTAACCGATAATGACAAAAGAGCATTCAGCGGGCGTGATCGGGCAGGTGCGCCAAGGCCTTGGCATCGCGAAGATCCTCGCGCGCAAGAACGAGGCAGCGGCGCTTGCGCAGGAAGTTCAAGCGCATTTCAATTGCGCGTTGCCGACTTCGCCGCGCAGAACTTGCGGCAATGACATTGCCGTGATGGGCATTGGCCCGGGAAGCTGGCTTGCGATGTGCGGAAACGGCGGCAACGACTTCGCCAGTTCCTTAAAGCCGATACTCGGATCCTTCGCGGCCATTTCCGATCAAAGCGACGCCTACGGCGTTTTCCGATTGATGGGACCTAACCTCCGGGCTGCGTTGAGCAAGCTCGTGCCCATCGATATTCATGACCGCGCCTTCAAGGTGGGCGATGTTGCCGAAACCATTGCCGGCCACGTCGGCATTCTTTTCTGGCGGCTTGAAGATATCGCAGGCTCGCCGGTGTTCGACATCGCAGTGGCGCGAAGTTTCTCGGTAAGTCTGCGCCATACACTCATCCAGAGCGCGGCGGAATTTGAATTGGCGTGGGAAGAGTCCTGATTCGCCTGACGCTGCTGTGGGCTTCGGTTCTGCTCTGCACGGTCGGGGCGCCTACGCAGCAGACCCGTGCGAGCGGCGCGTTCGATCCCGCGGGCGCCACCATTCCGCAGCTGCGCGCCGCGCTCGATTCCGGAGCCATCAGCGATATACAGTTGGTGCGCTACTACTTGGATCGCATCAAACGCTTCGACAAGAGCGGCCCTCGTATCAATGCGTTGATCAACCTCAACGTGGATGCCCTTAAGCAGGCGCGGCGGATTGACGCCGAGCTCAAGATCAAATCCAGCAGGTCAGCGCTGTTCGGCATTCCCTTTATCGTCAAGGACAACTTCAATACCGCGGGCATTCCCACTTCCGCCGGTTCCGCGGCTCTCAAGCATTCCGTGCCGCAGACGAATGCCTCCGCTGTGCAGAAGCTGCTCGATCAGGGGGCCATCCTCATTGGCAAGGCGAACATGTCGGAACTGGCTTCCTCCTATGGACGTCTCGGTTACAGCTCAGCGGGCGGACTCACGCTCAACCCATACAACACGTCGCGAAACGTCTCGGGATCGAGCAGTGGCTCGGCCGCTGCCGTTGCCGCCGATTTTGCCGCCTTTGCCTTAGGCACCGACACTTCCGGCTCGATTCGCGGGCCCGCCGATGTTGCCGGATTGTTCGGGCTGCGCCCGACGCGAGGCCTGATCAGTCGCGGCGGCGTAGTCCCGCTGTCGCCGACCTTTGACACCGTGGGCATTCTCGCGCGAACTCCCCATGACGTCGCGATCGTGCTCGATACCATTGCCGGTCCGGATGCAACGGACGCGGCGACACTCGATGGCCCTCGATCCCAGGTCAGCTACGCAGATGGCATCGACCACGGTTCCCTGCGAGGCGTCCGATTGGGTGTAGTAGGAAATTTTCGTGGCGGGAACGATGAGGTCGATGGCGCGGAGCAGGACGTGCTCAACGCGCTGAACGATCAAGGCGCGGTGTTGATTCCCGTCACGTTACCCAACGCTTTCGAGCATCTTTGGGACTCAGTGATGGGCCCGGTGGGGCAGGCCGAATTGCGGCCTCAATTGGAGCGCTACCTGCGAACCCTGCCTGCGGGCCAACCGAAGACCCTGGCCGAACTTATCCATGCCAGCAACATATCCCGCGAGCGTGAGTCTTCGAATCCGATCAATCCTGCCTTGCTCAAGGCGTTGCGTGAGGCGCAAGCGAGTGACCTAACCGATTCGCCCACCTACAACATTATATTGACTCAGCTCATTCCAACCCTGCGTCAAGAATTGCAGGCACTGATGGCCTCGCAGAATTTGCGCGCGCTGGTATTCTCGACCATGAGTTGTCCCGCGTCGCCCCGCTTCGATACTCCGGATCCCCACTATATTTGCCGGAGCGATGACAGTTACAAGGCGAGTTATATCGCTGCGACGGTGGGCTTCCCCGAGGTCACCGTTCCGGTGGCCCAAATATCAAATAATTTGCCGGTAGGCTATTCGTTCCTGGGATTGCCACATAGCGAGGCACAGCTACTTGGTTTGGCAAATGCCATGCAACAGGCGTTGCGCCTTGCACGCGGCCCTCTGCCGGGGCCTTCGCTGCAGTAGACGATTTGACCGTCGCGTTACGTGCACGCGGCCCGATGACATGGATCCGCACCGACGCGCCGGGTGTCACCGATCAGACGTACTTTCCTTCACGCGGCAGGGGTCACAGTTTCGGTTACGGCGGACAGCGGCGAAGAGCCTGACATGGCCGGAACTTCGCGCGGCACGGCTATTGGCCGCCGCAGCCGTAGTTCAATATGCGGCAGCAGCAGAAAAATACCTGGGCCGCGCACCAGATATCGCTTCGCCAGTCTTCTCGGATTCTGGACGAGACGAAACAGCCATTCAAACCCGGATTTTCGAATCCAAAGCGGTGCACGCTTCTCGACACCCGTGATGAAATCGATCGAGGCGCCGATACACAACGCGAGACCGCGGGCGACGCCGCGCTCCTTGAGTTTTTGCGCGATGATTTCTTGCTGAGGCGAGCCAATGGCCAAAAAGCAGAACCTGAAGGGACTGTTTTCCTCGATCTGGCGCAAGCAGGATTCGACCGCTGCTTTGTCGCGAATAAAATTCATCGGCGGATCAACATGGCGCAGGGCTTTGAGGCCGAAACGCGCCCGAAGCTCATGAGCCTGTTCGGCGCTCCCACCCACCATCACGGCAACATCGTTCGGTTTCATCACGCTGGACATCACCGCGGCTGTCAAATCGCTGCCTGGACTTACACGATGGCGTCGTCGCTTCAGGAGTCCGATCAAATGCGCCAGAAAATGGCTGTCCAAAAACACATATGCGGCTTGCGCGTACAACGCTCGAAACTCGGGATCGTGGTAATGGCGAATCACATGATCGACGTTGGGCGTAACGACGTAGCCGAAGCGCTCACTCCCGAATGCGGTCACAATTGCGCGCGCTTCGGCGAGTTCGTAGTCATCGATCATCAGAACGTCGGTCATATCATTCACCGCAACTGCAACGCCGAAGTCTCGACTTTGGACGGCGTAGCCCGTCCCCACGCCTTCGTAGCCCCAAGTTTACACCTCGCTGGCTGATTTTCCGCAATGCCAGCATAAACCGCGTATCGAGGCGCACAATCGGGTGAATTATTGATGGCCCGGGGAGAAGACCGGGGGCAATGAGTTCGTATGTGACAGAGGGCCACCGAGGATCACGCCGTTTCCCTGCACGCCGGCGTCGCGGCCGAGGGGCCGCAAGAGTCCACAGTCCCCTCACCCAACGGTGTACGATACAACTCGACTTGGTGCTGTGGAGCTGATCGATGCCGCTGCGAGTGTCCATGTATGTGTCGTGAGTGACGGACACGAACCATGAACGCGGATGGGATGCGCGACAGTTTCGACTATGACACCTACTGGTGGATCATCGAGCGACTCTCCCGCACTAATCGGCCGCTACGCTTCGCGGACTTGGCCGGCGGCTTTCCGACGGCACCTTTCTTCATTCTGCGACACGATGTCGACTACTCTCCTGCAGCGGCGTTGGAGCTGGCAGATCAAGAGGCGAGGCGCGGCGTGCGTTCCACGTACTTCGTATTACTAAACGGCATTTACTACAACATGCTCAGTCCCGAACATGGGACCTTCGGACGCCGACTGGCCGCAATGGGTCACGAAGTAGGATTGCACTACGACGTGAATTTTCTCGAGGCGTTTCCCCGGCAAAAATGGCGCGAATTGATCCGCGCGCAGGCTACCTTGCTCGGCAAACTCAGTGGTACGCCGGTAACGGCGATCGCCATGCACCAACCCGGTCTCAATGGCGAGGACCCGATGCGGCATACCGGGCGGTATATGAACGCCTACGACGATCGATTTTGCCGCGACATTCCCTACTTTTCAGATTCATGTCGTGCTTGGTGGAATCCCGCGTGGGAAATGCTGACTTCCGGAAGTACGCCGCCGCGCTTTCAATTGGCATTACATCCAATCAATTGGGCCGAGCACGATCGTGATCGCGAGACCATTTTCGGAACCCTGCACAGCAATCTAGCACGCACCGTCGAATCGGCGGGCGATGAACTGCTGCGGAAGATCGCCGAACATCGTGGGGTATTGCAGCACCAGGCCAGAGTGGCTAAGCGCTGATGCCGAACGACTCCGATATACTGTTCGATGTTCTTCGATCGCTTTGGGATCTGGCCCCAGAAGATCCGCGGCATCGTTTGCTGCCACTCGACCGTGCCTCATTGGAAGAGTATCTCCCGCGATTGCGCGAATTCGTCGCTGCGGCGCCGTTCCAAATGAAGGGTACCGTCGATCCGGCCGCCCTGGTACGCGGCAAGATCGTCTCCATGGGTGAAGGCAGCGTGATTGAAGCAGGCGCCGTGATTGATCACTCCTGCCGCCTGATACTGGGTGCGCGCAGCGTAGTGCGCGCCGGTGCCGTGTTACGGCATGAAGTGGTGGTGGGTGCCGACTGCCTCATAGGCGCACACTGCGAGGTGGTGCGCTCGGTCATTCTTGGTCCGCACAGTTATCTGGGACATTTCGTCTACATGGGGGACAGCATTGGGGGGCGCGACATAATCGTCGCTGGTAACGTGATGATGGCAAACACACTCGTCGAAAAAGGACAGGTGGGCCTGCGCTATCGCGCCACTCGGGTCAACTCGAACCGTACCAATCTGGGTGCTCTCATCGGCGACGGCGTTCGCTTTGGCGCGTCTAGCACGCTGAGTCCCGGTTGCATTGTGCTCCCTGGGCTGGCGTTACCTCCGCACGTGGCGCTGTATGGCACGATCGACAGCGGGCGTCGCCGGGCCCTAATGAAGGAGTTCGCGCGCGCCTGGGGAGAAAAATAGGCGGAAGGCCATGGGCGTGAAGACGCACGCCCAGTTGCCGCGCTCACCGTGTGACGGACGGTTCCTCGTCGTCTGGATAGTCATCCTCTGGATAGTCACTCTCCGGATAATCACTCTCTGGATAATCCAGGGCCAAGGAATACACCTCTATCCTGGTCGTGGGTGAATCGTCTTCCTTCGGCGAACGAATCCTCGCGGTTGCCGATTCCTCCAGCGGGCGAATCTTCATAGTGGCCGAAGTTTCCTCCAGCGGGGGAACCTTTATAGTTGCCGAAGTTTCCTCCAGCGTGGGGACCTTCACAGTCGCCGAAGTTTCCTCCAGCGTGGGAACCTTCACAGTCGCCGAAGTCTCCTCCAGCGTGGGGACCTTCACAGTTGCCGAAGTCTCCTCCAGCGGGCGAACCTTCACAGTTGCCGAAGTCTCCTCCAGCGGGCGAACCTTCACGGTTGCCGAAGTTTCCTCCAGCGTGGGAACCTTCACAGTTGCCGAAGTTTGCTGGGAAGACTGATGTAAATGTCTGGCGAACGGCGTCGCGATGGTGGGCGAGCCCTGTCCCTCGAGCGAACCCTCGAGCGATCCCTCGAGCGATCCCTCAAGCGAATCCTCGAGCGAATCCTCCAGTGAATCCTCCAGCGAATCCTCCGGCGAACGGGTTGCCGATGTCTCCTGCGGAGGCTGGAAGGGCTCTTGGCTGCGCAGTCGTTGCAGCGCCGACTCGGCCTCGAGCGGCTCGCTGAAATAGTAGCCCTGCCCATATTCGCAGCCCATTGCCTGAAGAGCTTTCGCGGCCGCCTCGGTCTCGATGATTTCAGCGATCGCCTTGAGATTCAGGCTGGCGGTCATCTGCACCAACGCGGCCATCATACCCGTGTTAGCCGTATCCGAGGCCGTGCGGTTCACAAAGGGGCGATCGATCTTCACGAAGTCGAACGGAAACAGCTGCAGATAGCTCAGCGATGAATAACCGCTTCCAAAATCATCGAGCATCAGTTGGACTCCCAAGCCATGAAGCCGATCGAGAGTCTCATGCGCCGCACCGACGTTGCTGATGAGCGCAGCCTCGGTCAGCTCGAATTTGAGCACCGAGGGCGTCAGCTGAGTCTCACGCAGCAGAGATGCGACGTATTCGCTCAAGCCAGGATCCCGCAATGCCGTTGGGGAGAGATTGACGCTGATGAAGAAACTCTGATCGGCGGGCAGCCGCCGCAGCCAATCCGCCGCGAGCCGGACCACCCTGAGAATGATCCAGCGGGTGATCGGCACCATCAATCCGGCCTCCTCAGCGATGCGCAGGAATCGATCCGGGCCGAGGACACCTTCCACGGAATGGTGCCAGCGCAGCAGCGCCTCGGCACCCACCATCTGGTACGATCGCAGATCGACAATCGGCTGGAACAGCAGCTGCAGTTCCAGCTTTTCCATGGCGACGTGCAGGTCCGCTTCCAAGCTCACGAGATTCGCCGCTTGCCCCGCCATGTTCGGCGAGTAGCGGACGATCTTGGCTGTCTCGAGGCGCTTCGCGGCTGACAGCGCGATGTCGGCCTCGCGGACGATGTCCTCCGCGCGCTGCTGGCCCGAGTCGACGCACGTGACGCCCACGGTTGCGGCGACGACGAGTCGGTGCCGGCGCAAGTCGAAGGGCAGGCGCAACTCCTCTTGGAGGAGGCCGGCAACATTCAAAGCCGCTTCAGGTGAGGCCACGTCCAGAATCAACACCGCAAATTGGTCTCCGCCCCAGCGCGCCAGCACGCCCTCGAATGCCGATGCTGATTTTTCGAAGCGGCGCGCGGCCTGCACCATTAGTTCATCGCCGGCCGTATGA
>Ga0193728_1000601_pt1 | contig 17614 bp, 14 predicted proteins | sample U1c1metaG_FD_143037 | JGI IMG/M metagenome (GOLD analysis project Ga0193728, IMG submission 143037) | Soil microbial communities from a riparian zone of the East river system, Colorado, United States - U1c1 | ecosystem: Environmental > Terrestrial > Soil > Riparian zone | place: USA: East River...
CGACGCCGCGCCGAGCCTCCGCAGACCCTTGATGACGACCGCGAGCGGCTCGGCCAATGCCGCCTGCGCCAGGCTGACGTTGGCAGGCACTCTGTGGGCGTAACGAGAGCGGGTGACGAGGTAAGACGCGTATCCTCCATCCACTCCAATCACACCAACTTCGCGTCGTTCACGACAGGTGATCGCGCTGTCACGCTGACAATCCACACACGCTCCGCAACCCTGAATGCATTCAACGACAACCCGATCTCCCTCGCTGAATCCGGTTACTCGCTTTCCCAATGAAACGACCGTTCCGGATGATTCGTGGCCGGGGACAATCGGATACTTTGCCATTCCAGATTTGTAGTAACCGAGTCGGCCCTCGAAGATTTCCAGGTCGGTCGCGCAGATGCCCTCGTAGGCTACGCGTACAAGCATCTCACCGGGCTTCAGGGTCGGGATCGAGCGTTGCTCGAGCGACGCTTCATGCGGGCCCCGTATTGCCAGCGCCGGAAAGCCCGTCTTGTAGTAGATCTCCGCACGCTTGGAAGGATTCGTGATCTTCCGGCTATCCAGGATTCCCTTCACGATCCCAACCGTCTTGTGGTACCTATATCTCCCGATCTCGCCGGCGAGCGCCTTGAGGCGATGTTGGCGGGCGGCAAGCCACAGATCGACGACTGTCCAGCGCATCTCACGCCAGATCTCGCCGGGGATATTTCGAATGATTCTGACCGCGGTCCAACGGCCCGCAATTCCCTCCCGATAGAAGCGGTGGCGGACCTGCGCCCACGTCTCCGTATGGACGTGGAAGATCGAAGCATCCGGTTCGTAGCGGACCTCCTTTCCAAGGGGAATCCAGTATTTGGCCCACTCAGCGTCCTCGAGGCCGGGCAGTCCCTCGTCGAACTGGTGCTGCTCCCACAAGTCTCGTCTCACCGCGGAATTCGCGTTGTTGACGAAGACGTGGTCGTCGTCCATCCACAGCGGTTTCGCAGGGAAGATTCGTTCGAAGTCACGGGCTTCCGAAAACTTCGAGACCGGGTGACCCCGCTGTCCACCGAAAACCATCGCCGTGTTCGGCTGCCGAAGAGGGGCGATGAGCCGCTCGAGCCATTGATCGCCGGTAGGAATCGCATGCGCGGAGACGATCGCTATGAACGAACCCCGCGCCTGCTGAATACCGACATTGAGCGAGTGGCCGAAGGTGAAATCGTCCGACCGTAACCGCACGACGCGGCCTCCGCTCGCGGCGACGATCTCGCGGGTGCGATCCAAAGAACCCGAGTCGACAAGGAGAACCTCGAAATCCCGATAGCTCTGTGTGTCGAGCGCCTTGAGCACATCGGGAAGCCAACGCTCCTCGTTGAACGCCCGAATCAACACGGTGGTTTCCGGGGAGCGGGTGTCGCGCTCCTCATCATACGCTGACGCGCCGGTAACAGAGTTTTTGTAGGTCTGATTCAACGGAACTCCGATTGTCGAATGTTCCATCAATCCCTCGGACTGAAAGCGGACAGCGTCACCGCAACACGGGTCTGGAATACTGCCCCTGCGTCGAGACGAGCGCTTCGTCCCGTCCGCACGGCCTCGGATAAATCTTTTGGCATGTTGGTGCACGGCTCGAGCACCGCCGTGTAACAATCCCTCCATCCGCCGTATGAGAGAAAAAGCCAAAGGGAAGGCATCCGGCGATCGTCAAAGCGCATGCGGATAGACGCGCCTGCGGCCACATCGTCAATGCCGCACCAGCTTTGGGGAAGCTCGGTCACGTAGACGAACTCTCGCTCAGTACCGCGAGCAGGCACCCGGCTCAGATCAACATGATCCAGGTCGGCGCCTCGAGCCAACGGCCAGTCGAACGGGCCTGGGCCCGGCAACATCGTGCCGAACGCCGGATCCACTACGCTCACACGACCGCCTGGAAGCGCCAGCTCACACGACGGTGAGACTGCGATCGCAAGATGCTGCTTGAACAGAAAGTGAAACGCTTCGGGCTCGCGACTTTCGATACGGTATGAGACATGGATCGTGTCCGAATCGGCGCCGAGCCGGTATTCCTTGATACAGGAGGCTCGAACGACGTGCGTGTCCGCGATCAGCCGTACTACCGCCTCCCTGCCCCCCGTTGCTTCTGACACCGACCACCCCGTGGTCCACCATTCGCCGTGGTCAGGCAGTGCGCGTCCCTCAAAATCAGTCGGCGCATCATTTGGGAAGAGCTCCTCCCAGCCGCCCGCCCAGACGTCGTCGTAATTCGACCCGCTCGGTGAGACGGCCAGAGGAACATTCTCGCGGTGCCATATCCATTGTCGCCCGCGCGCACGGTCCAGGAGCTCCCACACGCGACCCCCGAGCGAAGGAATGATTGTCGCGCGGACTCGCGAATTTTCGAGCACGAGAACTTCGAATCCGTCGACAACGCCTCGCGTCACCGTAGCACTCACGAAAGTCTCGCTCCATTGAGTCGCGCCCGAAGGCCAGCGACGCTGAGGCGGGAGCCGACGCTGAGTCTGGGTCTCGCGAAGGGAGAAACGTCGGCCGGGCTGTGCCATCCGCCGTCAATGCGGACAGCGCCCACGTATGACGCCTTCGCGACGCGGCTATGCACCTCATTGGAGTCCAATCCGTAGGGGTACGCAAGCCAGTCTACCGCTTTATCGCCGAACTCGGCCCGTAGCCACTCGCGAGAGTTGCTCACCTCGGCATCGACTTCACCCGCATCCAGCGCCGCGAGATTCCTGTGGGACCAGGTGTGCGAGCCAACCGTGATCCCGGGGAATGCCAGAGCCGCCGCCAGTTCGGCACGGGTTGCGGCGCGGGCATATCGCGGCTGTGTGCCGGTTACGGGCAGCGCAGTACCTGCCGCCCAGGCGCGGACCCGTTCATCCGCGCCGGCCAATTCGTGCAGTGCATGGTGCCTCACGCTCGCATCGAGGGCGTCGTCGCCGCGCGAAAGCGCATCCCACCAGAAAACGTGGCCATTCAGCCGCCCGGGAGCGACAAAGATCGTCGCGGGCAGGTTTCGTTTTGCGAGCTCTTTTACTCCCTCGTTCACGGCGCCGGAATAAGCGTCATCGAACGTGATCGCGACACGGGGCCGCCCGTCACCCGGCTCGTCGATCCGATCGAGCGGCGCAACATCGGCCTCGGCGACAAGAAGGTCGAGATGCATCGCGAAGTCTCGTTGAGAGACGAATAAGGCGCGTTCACCGGCAGGGGCTTGTCCGTCCGGGATGATTCCGTGGTACCCGAGAATCAGACGCTTCCCCCGCACTCGATGCTGCGTCATCCACCCAACGGTGGGCGACGACATGGCCCACTCCAAGGGCTGCTTCACCAACCTGTGCACGTAATTACTCGGCCGCCGGGTGGGATTGCCCCAGCACGTAAGAACGCCATGCACTCTGTCTTACGCGCCAGCCCGGAGCACGGCTCGGTGCGGACGCGGCAGCATAGCCAAGAGCTTCTTCCTGCATTTGTACTCGCGCTGACACGTACAGACCGGTAAGGAAAGCAGCCAGGACGTAGACCGGGTCCATCCACGCGAATGAGACGAAGAACGAGGTCACCACGAAGCCGATCATGGCAACAGGGAAAAAAGCCGTGGCGCCGTAGATGAATCGCTCCGATTCAGTTCCACGCCGCCATGACTTCGGCAGCCTCCGGCGAAGCCGCAGTGGACCGAAAATCCCGCCGGCAAGGAGCGCAACCCATATCACCAATCCCGGGACTCCCAGTTCCGCGGCAGCCTGTAGATGGGAGTTATGTGGCGGGGTGCAACGCATCGGGCCGTTAAGCCGCAACCCGGAAAGCTTGGGAGAGATCGTGCACTCAGCGCGATCAAAGTTGTCGATTCCGAGACCGAAGGCTGGGTATTGCTTCATGTACCCTATGCCTCGCTCCATCACCGCCTTGCGCCCATCGACGTCGGTATAGTTGTAGTCCTCTTTGGGCGACAGAATGGTGCCCATCTGTTGCCAATACCCTGGCGGCGCTCCAATCAAGAGCGCGATGAACGCTGCCACGAGCACAAGGAGCCGTTTCGAAGCAGGCACACCGTTCACGAGTACCAGCGCGGCCGCCCCCACCGCAACGAAGCCCAGAAAGCCGCCCCGGGAACCTGAACGCGCCATCGTCGCCGAAATACCGATAAGAATGACCAACAGGAACCAGCGCTTTGCGCCACGCGATACGCCGAGCAGCAGCAGAGTCAGTGGGAAACCCACCATCATCACGACTCCAAGATCGTTGGAATCGTACGTGTAGAGATTGTTCAAACGCGCGACATAGCTACCGCTTGACCTCGCAATTCCAAAGACGAACAGCGAAAAGAACGCAAGGATGCCACAGCTGATGACGTACGCCCACACGAACGTAAACAGGTCCCGGACGTGCCTGATACTCACGGCAAGCAGGAAGGCGTAGGCGAGGGTCTTCCCGTATGAGCCGAGGATGAATGACGCTGAACCACCGAGAGAGATGCCGAACGCGGCGGAGCAACAGGCAAGGACTCCGAGAATCGCCACGAGTCGCATGGGCCAAAGTCGCAACACGTTCGTGCGTGTGAGGTACTGCGGCTTTAGGTAGGCGTAACCAATCGACGCGATGACCAGTAGGAGTGCCGGGCGAAGCTTCTCGAGCACCGGATAGTGCTGATGCACGCGACTGATCGTAATGACTGTGAGTATGAACAGCACTACGCGCAACGGATCGCGTACGAGTGCAAGTGGCGCCGCGGTAGTCCCGAGTGTCCACCTCGCCGGGTCTTTGGCGTCTGTTGATCCCCCAATGCTCCTGGCCGCCGCTGCCTTCATGGGATGGCCTCGATAACGTCGGAGAGCACGTCGAGAAGATTTTCCGCCGCCGCCCTTTGGCATCGCGGATTGAGGTGACTGCCATCCTCGGTGTTGTTTGGAGCAAGCGTCTCGATCATGCTCCCACCGGCGATGAACCCAGCAAGAGTTCCGTCGAGCTGCGTTGCTTCGACTTTCGCGAGATCAAAGATGGGTTCAATGTCCGCGAATTCCGCGCGCACGAGCTCGTTGTAGCGATGTCGCGCGATCGCAGCCTCACGTCGCGTTGGGCGACCGGCAAACTGCATCGCTCCCGATTTGAACGCACTCTCCACCGTTGTCAGTGGAATGGTAGCATGCACGACGGTGACATCCGGATGTTCGAACCGAATCGCCTCCACCGTGTCGTGATAGGCCTCGAACATCCCGTGGAGTTCAGCGGGAGAATTGAGGTCCACATAACAGTACTTGAGCAGAAGGACAGGCTTCTGCGCCCGCGTCCGCGATTCAAGCAATCGCAACACCGCGGCATTTTTCGACGCATAGTCGCGATTCTGCCCGGCAAGAAAGTGCACGAACGCCGGACCGGTCACTGTTGCGGGTTCCCGTGTGTGCACGACGCGAAGCGGCACCACGTGCTCCTGTGCGAGTTCTTCCACGCGCGAGACAACTGCGCTCCCGATCGACTGGTGACCAAAATAGACAGTGCGCCCGGCGATTATAGACCAGCGTTGCCGCGGCGAAGCGGCACCGTTGCCGGAGGGGGCAGGTTGGTACTCGCCAAGCAGCGGATTGGCATTCACCCTAGGAATAGACAGAGGGAATCGACCGTCGTGGATGGCTACGCCGCGAGGGCGGACTGCTTCTCAGTGACAAAACGCGCGATTCCGGCGAGAGATCCGAAATTCGCGTCACTGATCTCTTCTTCCATGGCATGCACGCCGAACTCACGCTCGACGAAAGAGATCATCTCCACGATGCTCATGGAATCGATCACACCCTTATCGAGAAGGCGATCGTCGTCGGCCAAGTGAAAATTCGAGTGCATGTACAGGAAGTTCTCCTGAACGAAGGTCCGCACTTGCATGATGATTTCCGATTTGGAGTTTTGCATTTGTTGAAACATTGAGAAAGAGACTTAGGTGAAGGCCGGAGCCGTTTCGCTCAACATCACGGATGCGCCTCTAACCGGGAGCGGTGCGTGGGTTGCGATGCGCTCGATGAACTGGTGATGGAGAAGTTGCGTCGACAGCACGCCGATTATTGCCTGATTCTCGCGGAACCCGGTTGCGAGGCCGGAACGGCAGCGCCGCACGAGTCCGTCGACGGACGCGGGAGAGAATACACCGACACGACGAAGCGAATCCGCCGTGAGATGATCGCCGACCCATTCCGGAGCGTTCGGACCAAAGAAACTGGGTGAGTCCGGCGCGCGATAAGGTTGTTTGCGACGCTGCTTGATCCGCGGGGGAAGAATTCGTGAAGCCCAACGGCGCAGTATCTCTTTCTCCCGGAGGCCGCGCAGTCGCGACCCGGTCGGCAGCGCCGCGGCGAACTCGAACAGGCGGTGATCGAGAAACGGGAACCGCCCCTCTACACCGTGAGCCATCGCCATACGATCTCCCTGCGAGCTGAGGAGATACGGCGAGAGCAGCGTCGTCATTTCCAGATACGCCGCCTGGTTCAGCGACGACCAGCCGAAATAGCGCGCTGGAAGCGACGCGCGAAGCTCGCCAAGAACGTCGATCTCGCCCAGACCGGACTTGAACTCCGGCGCGTAGAATTCCCTGGCGCGAGCGCTCAGCATGAAGCGGGGAAGGTGCGAGAACAGCGGATCGCTCGGCGACCCCGCCTCGAGAAAGAAGCGTCGCCAGAATTCTCCGCCGCGCCCCTGTGACATCAGCTCTGGATAGAGGCGATCAAGCAGTCGCTGCCGCCCCAGCGACGCCGGCTGCCGAAGGCAGAATCGCCGCACCGAGACTTCCTTGAAGAGGTCGTAGCCCAGAAAGAGCTCGTCGGCACCCTCTCCGGTCAGAACCACCTTGATTCCAGAATCCTTCGTCAGCTTTGCGAGATGGTACATCGGCACCGGTGCTGTTCGCACCAGCGGAGTTTCAGTGTGCCACAACACATCCGGGAATGTCGCAGCGATGCTGTCGTGGGTAATCGCGGCAACGGCGTGGATGCTGCCGACATTCCCGGCGATCTCACGCTGAAAGTCACTCTCATCAAACCGCGGATCGTCAAAGGCGATCGAAAAGCTGCGCAGCGTCTGTGGAGATGCGCTCGCCGCAAGCGAGGCCGTTATCGACGAGTCCAATCCACCACTTACGTAAGCGCCGACCGCGACGTCGGCCCGCATGCGCATCCCGACACTGCGCAGCATTAGCTCGTCCAGCTGTTCGATGACGTCGGCCGGCTCCTCGCCCGCCTCGGGATAATCGAGCTCGTAATAGCGACGAAGCCAGAGCGCGCCGTCCTTCAGGATTCCGTAGGTCCCAGGCTCCAGGGAAGCAATTCCCGCGAACGCCGTTCGCGGTGGTCGGGGAGCCCAGAATGTAAAAGTCTCGTCAATGCCGCGGCGGTCCAATGACGCTTCGACTTCGCCACACGCCAAGATCGCCTTGATCTCGGAGCCAAAATAGAACGCGCCCTTTCGCTGGGCATAGAACAACGGGCGAACGCCGAAACGGTCGCGCGCGATGAGAACTGTATCGGTATTACGGTCATAGATGGCGAACGCGAACTGCCCGTTCAACCGATCGAGGAGATTCACACCCCACTCCTCGTATCCATGCACGAGGACTTCGGTGTCGCAGCGAGTCCTGAAGACGTGCCCTCTCTCTTCCAGCTCGCGGCGCAGCTCTGGATGATTGTAGATCTCGCCGTTATAGGTGACGACCACCTGGCCGTCTTCGTTCGTCAACGGCTGCGCACCTCCGGCGATGTCCACGATGCTAAGCCGGACATGCGCGAAACCGACGCGCTGGCCGACGTAAAATCCGTACCCATCGGGTCCACGGTGCCGGATGGACGCGGCCATCTTGCCTAGTGACTCAACGGATACTCCCGTTGGATGGCGCCGCACGATTCCCGCAATTCCGCACATTAGACTTTTTCCATCGAGCGAGTGAGTGTCACAGGTTCCACCAATTGCGGTCCGAGATGGAGATAGCGCGTCGTCATGCGTTTCTGGTCGATGTCGGCGTAGGCGCGCTGCACTTGTTCGACGCTGAAGCCGACTTCGTCCGCCACGTCGCTCGCTGGGCGGCCCTCATTTCGGCCGTGAAGCACGACGTCGAGCGTGAGCGCGGGCATGTTGTAGTAAAACTCCTCCTGCGATTGCGGGAGAGAGAATGTGTCGGTCGTAGGCGGACGAGATGTGATCGAGGCGGGTACGCCAAGATAGTCCGCAAGCTGATAGACCTGGACTTTGTACAGGTGGGCAATTGGCTTCACGTCGGCCAATCCGTCCCCGCCTTTTACGAAAAATCCCTGGTCGTACTCCAGTCGGTTTGGTGTCCCGACAACAGCGTAGTGCAGGCGATCGGCGTGGTAGTACTCGAGCATCGTGCGCACACGCTGCTTGAAATTCGATGCGGCGACAATCTGCCGGTATTCAGCCGCCGGTAAACGAACCCGTCTCATTTCTCCGCGAGGTGGCTGAACCACGAGATAAGTGATGTTGAGACGATCGGCCTCGAGCCTGTCCGGAGGCAGTACGAGCTTGCATCCCCATTCGTCCGTGAACTCGGGCACGACACGACGAATGGCTTCGTTACGGCGACGATAACACCCGGCTCCGTAGAGTGTCGTTCCGATGTCCTCGGTCACGCTGTCGATCCCGAGGCGTTCGGCATAAGACCGTGCGATGTTCAGGCTTTCGGGATCGCTCTCTCTCTCGGGCATGAACAGGCCGAGAACATGCTTCGGCCCGACTGCCTCGACCGCCAGAGCAGCGCAAACCGAGCTGTCCACCCCACCGCTCATGCCGACTACCAGCCCGCGACGTTTGAGCGATGTCGCGAGCTGCTCCCTCAGCGTATCGCACACACGCGATACTACTGCGGCTGGGTCGATCTCGAGAGCGGCGAGCGTCGCAAACATCGTGAGCGTAGTCCGGGCAAAGGATTAACAGGTGCCGGCGCGGGGACGACGTCCGACAGATCACCCGGTTTGCAAGCTTGGCACCCCGCTTTGTGTTGGTTGCATTGGCATCCTAAGTCGTTCGTGTAAAACAACTTGCATTACACGTCGCTGGCTTGATTCCGTTCATGCTGAATCGAATGTGTGGCACGTTCGCAACAGCGATGATGGGAGGCGGGGAAGCGGCGCACACACTATCATTGCGCGTGCCTTCGCATGCGAAATGATCGAAGATTCAGACCTCGGCGCGCTCTCTCGCTCCAGCTTTGCCAACCTGCTGCGAAGGGGGGGCGACGCGTTCGGGGATCGCGTTGCCCTAGTTCATGGGACCGAGCAAACCACCTTTGCCGAGTTGAATCGACGCGCTGGTCAGATTGCAAAGAAGTTGCGCGCGATCGGCATCAGACCGGGAGACGTTTGTGCCGTGCTGGCCAAAGGGCCACGTGATGCGGCCGCGGCTTTCTTCGCGTCGTTAGGCGTTGGGGCGACGGGAATCAATTTGAACGAGCTGTACCGGCCACGACAGATCGAATTCGTCCTGAAGAACTCGCATGCTCGCGCCCTGGTGATTAGTCGCGGTGTGCTGGAAAGTTTGTCCCGTCGACTCGTCACCGGCGCCGATGTGGTAGTGCTCGAGGAAATCGGGAACGACGATGGTGAGTTCTCTCCACTGGATAGTGACCCGGCGGCACCAGCGCAGATTACCTATACCTCGGGATCAACGGGACAGCCGAAGGGCGTGGTGATGAGCCACGAGAACCTCTGGGCTGGCGTTCGCGTGGTCGCGAGCTATCTGGGTCTAAGAAAAGACGACCGAATCGCGGGACTCTTGCCTTTCAGCTTTGTCTACGGATTCAATCAGCTTACGACCGCGCTCTTCGTGGGCGCTACGCTGGTGGTGGAAAGGTCCACTCTCGTTCAGGACATTGTGGCGACGCTCCGACGGGAACGCGTGACGGTGCTTGCCGCCGTTCCCCCACTCTGGCAACAGCTGCTCGGAATTGCGGCATTTCGCGACCACCCGCTGGAGCATCTGCGTATCGCGACGAATGCGGGAGGCCGATTGCCACCGTCGACCGTGCGGGACCTTCGACGTGCACAGCCGCAGGCAAAGGTTTTTCTGATGTACGGGCTTACAGAAGTCTTTCGCAGCACCTACCTCTCGCCGGAGGAGGTCGACAGTCACCCGGATTCAATCGGTCGGGCGGTGCCCGAATCGACCGTCTACGTGTTGAACGACATGGGACAGTTGGCGAAGGCGGGCGAGGTGGGCGAGTTGCTCCACGGGGGGCCGTCTGTAGCAATCGGCTACCTCGGAGATCCTGATGCAACGGCCAACGTATTCCAGCCCAATCCGTTCTTCCGCCCTGGTGAGCCGGAGCGAGTTGTCTTCAGCGGCGATCTCGTCCGCCGCGATGAGGAAGGCCGATTGTACTACGTCGGTCGCCGCGACAGGATGATCAAAACGCTGGGTTTCCGTGTGAGCCCTGACGAGATTTGCGACGTTATTCAAGCATCGGGACTCGTCACCGAGGCTGCCGTCATCACAGAGGACGATTCCCAGAGAGGAGAACGCATCGTTGCCTGCCTCGTTCTCCGCCCCGAGGCAACGCTCGATCAGGTGCGACGCTTTTGCAGAATCGAGCTGCCGAGATATATGGAGCCGGCTCGTTACATATGTCTGACGGCCATACCGAGGAACGCCAGCGGGAAACACGATCTACTCAAGCTCAAGGCGATCGTCGCCGGAGATCCATCTCCGAACCTCGTTGACGATTAGACACGGGTCTCGAGTCCGGGGCTCAAAGCAGGCTCACAAGCGTCGCCGCACACCGGTCGAGACGATCGAACGTGGACTTGTATGCCTCCACAGACTGGTTCCAGGGATCGCGAATGGCGCGACTCGTATCGAACGTCGGCTCGAGATCGCCGGCGATTACAATTCGTTCGTGTTTGACTCGGAACAGCCGCGCAATTCGCCGTGCCTGGTCAGCGTCCATTACAATCACGAGATCAGCGTCCTGCACCTTTGATTGAGTGATGGGTCGCGAGCGATAGCCTGCCAGCTCGAACCCTCGCTGGCCGCTGAGCGCGACAGAAATCTGCGGAACGGCTCGATCACTCCCGACAAATCCGGCCGACGAAATAGCAATATCCGGGAGGTGGCGTTGCAACACCGCCTGCAGGTACGGACTTCGGCACAAATTGCCGTCACACACAACGACTATTCGCTGTGGACGCGGGGCGCTCGAAAGGCGGCGACGCACCGCGAGATGACGGCTCGGATAGAGGAAGCGGTCATTCAGCGCGCGCGTCGCGCGATAGATCCGCTGCAAGAATCCGATCGGAGCAGATTCGGCGCGGACGCGACGAGTCGCGCTCCGGGCGGCCCGATTCACGACATTCACCGCGCCTACCCTAGCCATTGGCCAAGCCGAGTCAGGTCCGAGCGATTCACGCGCGAATGGGTTGGCAATGTGAAGAGTGAATCTCGCAGGATCTCGGAGCCCTTTCCGGCGCGCTCGCCCTGCATGATTATGGGCTGTAGAGGAGCGTGCTGTTCGAGGGTCATCGGATAGCCGCGAAGCGCACCGATTGTGGCGCGCGGGACCCTGCGCCCTCCCGTATCCAGCAAGGCGAGGCGCAAATATCCCGAGTCTCCTCCGATGATCGGGCGTACCGGTGCCACGGAATGCGACTCGGTGAGTAGGGAAAGCAGATCCCTTGCCCGCGCACGTCGAACCTGCACTTCGCGCTCGTCCATTCCAAGCGCGGAATGGAGAATCGCTTCGGCGGCGGCGGCCATTCGTCGCGGCTCGATGGGCGGATGGTACACCATCTCTCCCAGCTTGAGGGCAGGTATCGATGCCGGGACGCGGTACATCGATGGATGCGTGAGAAGCGACTGAGCGGCGAGCGACATCACTTCCAGACCGCCGCCAGATCCCGCGCCCAATTCAGCATTCATCGACCTGGTCCATCCGGCGAGTTCGAGCGTCCGTACGAGCACGGCACCCCCGGATCCGCTGGTCATCCCCTTCCCCCGACCAAAGCTAAGGATCGCAACCTCGCCGAAAGTACCGAGCAGGTCGCCGCCCAAAGTGCCGCCTGCGCCCTGTGCGGCATCCTCGATCACCGGTATTCCTTGCGGCCTCGCAATTTCCTGCACCCCGACGATATCGGCGGGATAACCGTAGAGATGCGTTACGACGATTGCGTCAACGCCACGCGCGATGACTGCTCTCACAGAATCGAGGTCCGGACTCAGCGTTGACGGCTCGATGTCGTAAAGCCGCACCCGCATTCCTGCTCCGAGCGCGGCACTTGTAAGATCGAAGCAGCCGTAGCCTGGGAAGGCGACCGTGCCGCCTGCAGGAAGAAGCCTACGAAGGGCGAGAATGAGCGCTGACGTTCCGGTGTCGGTCAACAGTGCGTCGACAGCGGAATACCGCTTACAGAGTCCAGCTACGACGCCCTGGTGATCGCCCGATCGAAAACCCATCGCCGCACCCATCCCGCGTATGAGAGCGCGGGACGAAACCGGCGATAGCACGGGAGGCTGCCAACGCCACGTCATGGGATGTAGCGAACGATCGAGGGGCCGAATGCCGTTGCGATCGAGGCCGGTAGCCGACGCCAGATGCGCGGTCCCCAACGGAATGCCGGACTCTTGGGCGAGGGCGTAGTCACCGCGTCAGAGGCGGCGAGGCGATACCACCAGAGCGGCTGTTCATACCCACCCCACTGCATCTTGAACCGGTGGGTGCCCGTTCCGGGAGTGCATCGCCCGAAGTTGAAGCGGCTGACGCCTTCGGCGATCGCACGTTCCATGAATGCCCAGTAGAGCAACATGTTCGGCGATTCGCGATTGTACTCGCGAAGAGATGATGCCCAAGTCATTTCGAGCTCGTCCCCGAAGCGAAAGCCGCAGCCGGCGGCCACCGGTTCTCCCGCGAGATAGGCGGCGGCGAACCAACAATCGTCAGGGAACTCGCTGGCGATCTCTCGAAAGAATGCGAGCGACTGAGTGGGAGTGCCCAGATCGCGCATATGCCGGGAGAAAACTGCGTAGAATGGCTCGACCTGCTCGGGGCCAAACGATACGGTTACTCCTTCCTTCCGGGGCCGACGGATTTGGCTCCGCAGCTTTGCAGCAAAGCGCTCGAAGAGAGCTTCCGGCGTGGACGGTAAATCGAGCAACACGGTGATTTTCCGATGCGATGCAGGGAGTGCGATGCGCAGTGGGGCGTTGCTCCGCAACTCGAGCAGCTTTACTCTGTCACGCCGAGCGAGCTCAACGGCCTCATCGACAAGTGCATGAACGCCCGGGTCAGTTCCTAGAGGTCCACCGTAGTTCAGGAAGGGCATGGATACCAGATAATGCCCGAAGACCACACTGCGGACACGGACGAGCGGCAATACTCCAACGAGCTCTCCATCGACATTGCGCGCGGCCAGATAAACACATTCATGCCCGAAGGTGCGCTGGATCACGTCCCGCCACCCCAGCCGATGGAAATGCGTATACCCACTCTGTCCTGCCGCGAACGCGTCCCACTCCTTACCGCTTCCGGCGAATTGTTCAACCCGAATCGTCAAGCTGCACCCTCTGCTGCGCGGGTCGATGCGCTGGCCTCGAGTTGTGGAAGGTATGAAGCGATGGTTCCAAACCGGAACTCTTCGAGAAGTCGCTCAACTCGTGCAAGGGCCCCATCAAGTCCACGGTAATGCCGAACCCGGTTCAAATTGGAGACCGGTAAACGGGGTTGTCCCGGGTCGATCTCCCATGGATGGATGTAGAAGGTTGCCGGCTCGCGCCGGTCTGTCGCTTCCTGAAAAGCGCGACGGATAACCGCATAAGGAAACTGGCGGAGATAGCCGCCTCCGGCAGCCGGAACCGGATAAGCGAAGATGCTCGTTGTCGCCAGAGGGAATTCGGCGAGCCTGCCCTGCGGGCGCTGGATCAGATGTGGCACGCGGCGCGCGGACGGATATCCATAGCCGCGGCGGCGAATCGGAAAGAGGCTCGAGTCGTAGCGATAGCCTTCTTCGAGAAGAACATCAAAGGCCCATTCGCATCCCGGTATAATCGAGAAATTCGGCGCGCGATAGCCTGCGACCGATGCGCCAACCAGATCCTCGAGCGCCGCCTTCGATGAACGGATGTCCTCGCGAAAGGCGGCGCGATCAAGCGTCACCACGCGTTCATGCCAGAAGCCGTGCGACGCGATCTCATGACCGGCGTCGGCGATCGCGAGGACGACTTCTGGACGATGCTTCGCGAGCCATCCAAGAACGAAGAACGTGCCTCGGGCATGGTGCCGCTCAAGGCTGCCAAGCAGGGCATCAATGCTCCGCGCCACGCGGCTGGGATGGGACAGCCATTCGTCACGCCTTACGAGCGACTCCATCGCTCTAACCTGAAAGTATTCCTCGACGTCAACTGTGAAGAAGTGCGAGGTCGTGATCTGTCCTGATTGCATGGAGAGGGAAGATGGCCGGCGTGCGGCGCTGAACGTGCGCTACCACCCGTCGAGCGCACTTCAAATGCCAGTTCCCGCCTCCCCCCGAATTGGTGACTGTGGTGCGCTATCTCCTTGTGTCACAAGGAGAAATCTCATCTTTCCATTTATTTGGCCGCATATCTTGACTCTCCCGCATGCAAGTTAGTGTTGCCTCGACGCCACACCTCCGGAGGGTCGGAAGTGTCCTTGCGATTGCGAGCGTGGCAGCAATTCTGTTCGCGACGCTGCTCCCGGATTCGGGCCAGCCAGTGAATTCGCAGTTCTGCCTGGTCTGCGGGCCGCGCGGGGGAGTCGACGCCATCCTGAACGTTCTTCTATTTGTCCCTCTTGGCGTCGGCCTGGCGCTATCGGGATTGCAGTGGAATCGGGTGGTCGTGACGGCGTGCGCTATCTCACTGATGGTGGAGACTGCGCAGTTCTTCTTCATTCCCGGACGAGATGCAACACTCGGTGACGTGCTGACCAACACGATTGGCGGTGCCCTCGGCTTCGCAGTCGCGAGAAACGCCCCGATCTGGGTCCGCCCGCGACCCCGAACTGCAGCAATTCTAGGCCTTGGTTGGTGTGCTGTCTGGCTCGTTATCCAGGCTATCTCGAGCTTCTCATTCGCGCCATCCATCCCGGATTCCGGATACTATGGGCAAATCGCGAGACAGCTTAGCGGCTTCGCGCTCTTCCCTGGCAAAGTGCTCGACCCGAAAATTGGTGACGTCGCAATCACCGATAGGAGGTTCAATGATGTCGATAGCGTCGGACGCCGCTTACTTGACGGCGCCAAAGTAGCCCTGACAGCAGTATCCGCGGGGCGCACGAACGACATCGCTCCAATCGTCCGAGTGGCGGACGACCAACAGAGAGAGATAGTCCTGGTCGCACAGGACGAGGACGCATTCCTGTTCGGTGTTCGTACAGGGTCGGCGGTCTTCCGTCTTCGATCCGCCCTCTTCGCGATGCCGGGAGTGTTTACGGATGGTGTTGGCCAAACGAAGGCGTCCCCCGGCGAGCCTCTTACACTGAGTGCAAGCTATGACGGTGTTGAGGCGCAATTGACGGCGCGAGGCCGATCCGTGAGCCGCCATCAGAGCATTGCGGTCAGTTCCGCCCTTGGATGGACACTCGCATTGCCATTTCAGTGGTACATCGAGAACACGCGAACCGAGATGGTCGTTTCCTGGATCTGGATGGCTTGCCTGACGGCGCCTATCGGCTTTTGGGGCGCCTACACCGCCCGCGTTACAGATCCACGTAGGCGGTTACTCATCGCGGTATTGTGTTTTCTTGCCGGTCTCGCGATTCTGATCGCCGGATTGGTTCGCGTGCGATACGCGATCGGATTGCCGGCGGCCCCGTTACGCGACTGGATCGCTGCCATGTCAGGCGTTGTCGCCGGCGGCGCACTTGCCTTACGCGTCGGAGACGTGCTGAGAAAACGCGAGCGGAGCGCCCTAGGTTCGGGGCCGCGCCGAGGAGATGTAATTGTCGTAGGTGCCGTCGCTCGCGCAGCTGGCGGGCTTTCCTTCAACTCGAAGCTGCGATGACTCTGGCGGTAAAGGTGATTCGATCAAACGGACCAGTCATTGTGTCAGGCGGCTGCGAACATCGTGAGTTCGTGGCAGCGATGACCGTGAACGCCGGCGCACGGTGAGTAGCCAGTTGGCTTCGCTCGTCGTACTCGAGGAGCAGGAGTCGCGTCCAACGCTTCTTGCAATCTCTCCAGTTCCCCCATGGCCGCCGCTGGATGGCATGGCTTTGCGCGTGTCGCGCCTGCTTCAGGAGCTCTGCCCTCACTGGTCGATCGTGCTCATTTGTCCTCAGGGAGGCGAGTCGGCTGCCGAGAACGGAATCGCGATAGCCGCAGAGATCACCGCCAACAGAGCTGGCCAGTGGATGTATCTGCCGACGCAATACGACGTTCGCCCGTTCGTGAAGACCGTGGCGGAGGCGATTCGCGTCCACCGACCAAGCGTCGCGCTTTTGTGGGGTGGTATGGAATATCTTCGCGGAGAAATCCCCGAGATGCCGCCCTCGGTGAGTGACCGCGTAGACTGCATGACGCTCGTCGCCTGGAGAGCTCTGGCTTATGCCCGCGGCTACGCCGAATTGCGTCGACGCGTCAGCCATTTGGCCCATGTGGCACGATACGAGTTTCAAATGCGCCACGCGTCCGCCGCCACTATTGTTGTCGGGGACGCCGACGCACGCGCACTCCACCGAATAATCGGCGTCCGCAATGTCATGGTGATCCCGAACGGAGTTGACGTGCCGCGTGTTGGTGCGGTCAAGCGGTCGGTGCGCCCAAGCGTGATGTTCACTGGTATCATGGCGTATCAGCCGAACATAGATGCGGCTCTTTACTTCGCGAACGAGATCTGGCCTTCCGTTCACCAACGTCTCCCCGACGCGGTGTTCAGGATCGTCGGGCGGAGTCCGGCGCCAGCGATAGTTGAACTTGGGTCGCGGCCCGGCATCGAGGTCGTCGCAGACGTTGACAGCGTGCGGGCGTTTCTTGCTGAGGCGTGGCTCGCCGTCGCCCCAATGCGCACTGGCGCGGGGATCAAGAACAAGATCCTGGAGGCCTGGTCGGTCGGCACGCCGGCGGTAATGACGCCAATAGCCACAAACGGGCTCAATCGGGCTCCGCCCGAATTGCTACTAGCGGCGGAAGGAGCCGAGCTGTCGACGCTGATCGGAGATCTACTTCTCGACACAGAGCGCCGGGCCGTGTTGGGAGACTTGGCGCGCGCCACCGCGACGTCGGAATTCTCCTGGAGCTCCAGTGGGAGCGCGCTCGATCAGGTGCTACGAGGTGTCTCGCGAGAATTCACGCCGGCCAGATAGAAAAATCCGCCGTGTGATTACTCGGGCTGCGCCGACGCGTAGGTCTTCAGGCGCCCCCGCGCAACGTTGGCATTCTTGAACGCTCCAATCCACTTGTCGGGAGATCGGAACATCCGACCGATCCTGTAGCTGACCTCGGACAACAAAGCCTCTTTCCAGAGCCAAAGCGGCCGGCCAAACGCTCGGCGCTCATCCGCGTCCTTCGGCCCCATGATCCCGAGAACTTCACCCGAACCGAGAAAATACTCCCGCAGATATGCTAGTGTCTGACGCTCGGTCGGAATGAAATGACGGACACGTGCACCCGGAACCCACCTGCCCGTGTCT
>Ga0193728_1000602_pt1 | contig 17610 bp, 19 predicted proteins | sample U1c1metaG_FD_143037 | JGI IMG/M metagenome (GOLD analysis project Ga0193728, IMG submission 143037) | Soil microbial communities from a riparian zone of the East river system, Colorado, United States - U1c1 | ecosystem: Environmental > Terrestrial > Soil > Riparian zone | place: USA: East River...
ATCACGGGCAGATTGGGACGGCCCTTGAGCATTTGATCAAGGATGTCGAGGCCCTTTTCCGAGCCGAGATTGAGGTCGAGAAGGACGGCGTCGAACTTCTCCTCCTTCAAAAGCTCGAGGCCGAGCTTTCCGGAATCGGCGGATTCGGCGTAGTGTCCCTCGGCGTCGATCAGCAGAGAGGTGGCGTCGCGGAAAGTTTTGTCGTCGTCAATAACTAGAAAGTCCATAAATCAAAAGCTGCAAATTCCAAAGGTTTCTGAAAAAAGATCCAGGGACCAAACGCCAAGATTCAGCCCCGAAAGTTTTCGGGGCAAACATCAAACATGAAGCGGGTGGCGAGTCGGAGAGGTTCATACTAGGGGGAAGGTTCATGGTGGCTGGGGGCGCGGGGGAGGCGGAAGGCGAAGGTCGCGCCGTTGCCGGGAGTGCTCTCGCAGGCCAGTTCGCCGTGCATGGCGAGGACGAGTTTTTTGACGATGCTCAAACCGAGGCCGGTGGAAGGCTCCCCGGCAGTGGGACGGGCGGAAAGGCGGCCATAGCGGCGAAACATGCGGGCTTTGTCTTCGGCGGTAAAGCCGGGCCCCTCGTCCTGGACCTGGCATTCAATAAACCTGGCGCCAGGTTCGGAGACGGTAATGCGGATTTGCCTGCCGGAGGGAGAGAATTTTATGGCGTTGGAGAGGAGATTATCAAGGACCTGGTTGAGGGCGGCCGGGTCGGCCTGGACGAGAGCGCCATTGCCCTGGAGGACGGACTGGAAGACGAGTTGCTTGCGATGGGCGGCTTCCTGGTGCTGCTCGACGGCGCGGGAAACCGCCTCTTTGAGACTAATCGGCTCGGGTGTGATGCTGAGACCGTGATCGGAGGAAGCATTGGCGAGGAATTCTTTAACAAACGCGAGCATCTGGCTGCTCGAACGGGAGATATTCTCGGCCAGGAGGCGGAGCTTGGGGTCGGCAGCGGCTTCGGTGCGATCGCGGAGCAACTCGGCGCTCATATTCATGCCGCCCAGATGGTTTTTGAGATCGTGGGTGAGGACGCCCAGCAGTTCGTCTTTGTCTTCGGCAAGCTGCTTCAATTCGTCACGAGCGGCTTTCAGGGCGACATGGGTGCGAACGCGGGAGATGAGTTCGGCATGATTGAAGGGTTTGGTGATATAATCAACGCCACCGCTTTGAAAGGCGCGAACGATGAGGTCTTTATCATCGGCCGAGGAGAGAAAGATGATGGGAATCTCGGCCCAATCGGGATTGTCGCGAATTTGGCGGCAGAGGGCGAAGCCGTCCATGTTGGGCATGAGCAGATCGAGGAGGATGAGATCGGGGCGCCGGACGGAGAGGCGTTTGATGGCCTGAGGAGCGCTGGTGGCGGGAAGGATTTCGAAACCGAGCTTGCCGAGGACACCACCCACGACCTGGATGTTGACCTCCTGATCATCCACGACAAGGAGACAGCCGGCGCCGGTTTCCATCAATGGGGTATTCATATGGATCATGATTTCATTGGGTCATGCAGAAAGAGGCTGGGCGGTGGAAACCTCGATGGAGGCGACAAGATTGGGGAACTCGGCGAGGTGGCGCTCCAACGCTTTGACGGCGTAAGCCTCAGAGAGGCGGGCGAGGGTTTCGGCGTAAGTGACCAGGGGGTCGCATTGGCAGGCGCGGCCAAGCTGATGAAGTTTTTGCGCAAAGGCGCGGGTCTCGTTGATGGCGAGGCTGTCGCGCAAAGCGGGCCATTCGGTTTCGAGCAGATGGCGCAAGAGGAGAGCCATGGCCTGCCATTCAGCGGCGCGCTCGGGAGAGGGAGCGGAGACGGAGGGAAGGGCGCCGCCGTTCGGGAGTTTGGGAAGGACATGAGCCAGCTCATGATAGAGAGTATGGCGGGAGAAGGGCTTGCGAATGTAGCCGGTAAATTGGGTACGCAATTTGGTTTCCTCGGAGGCCTGGCTGGAAGCGGTGACGGCGATGACGGGGAGGGACTCGAGCGGGGGTTGTTTGCGAATTTCCGCGAGAGCGGTCCGGCCATCCATCACGGGCATGCGGATGTCGAGCAGGACGACGTCGGCTTTCATCGTTTCCAGGCATTGGAGGGCTTCCTTGCCATTGTTGGCAAAGCGAAGCCGATGATGCGTTTTCTCGAACATGCCGGCCATGAGGTCGCGATTGGTTTCGTTGTCATCCACGACGAGGATAGAGGCGGGGACGAAATCATTAAAATTCACGGAGGCGCCGGGTTCGGCGTGATCCCCTGTGGCCAAGCGCGCCGAGATGGAAACGTTGGGGAAGCGAAGGTGGAAAACGGTGCCCTTGCCGACCATGCTTTCAACGCTGAGGGAACCTTCCATGATGCTGACGAGGCGCTTGACGATGGTTAGGCCGAGGCCGGTACCCTGCTTTTCAGCATCGCGGCGAGGGTCGGCTTGGACGAAGGACTTGAATAGCTCCTGAAGCCGGTCCGGTGGGATGCCCAGGCCGGTGTCTTCGATATCAATCAGGAGGGTGCCGGTGGAGGCGTTTTGCATGAGTTCCCAGGAAATTCGGGTGCAAACGTGGCCGCGTTCGGTGAATTTGACCGCGTTGCCAAGAAGATTCACCAGAACCTGGCGGATGCGGACACGATCCAACAGCAGCGCGCGAGGGACGCTCTCGGAAACGTCGAACTTGAGTTGCAGAGATTTTTTGACGGCTTGTTGTCCGAAGACAGTGCGGAGAAATTCGCAGGAATCGCGGAGGTCGGTGGGTTCGGGATGGAGTTCGAGTTTGCCGGCTTCGAGCTTGGAGAGGTCGAGGATGTCGTTGATGAGCTGGAGCAGGGAGGCGCCGCTGTCCCGGATCGCGCGAACATAATCGGACTGCCTGGGAGTAAGGCCCTCCGGTTCGAGAAGTTCGGTAAAGCCAAGGATGGCGTTCATCGGAGTCCGAATCTCATGGCTCATGTTCGCGAGGAAGGCGCTCTTTTCGACCACCGCTTGCTCGGCCTGGAGTTTTTCCTCGAGCAATTCGCGCTGGGCGCGCTCCTGGAGGTAATCCACGCGGTAAAAATACATGGCGAACAGTCCGGTCCCAATGCTCAACAAACCAGCAAGCAACGTCGTCTGGTGCACCGTAGTCATTTGGCGGCGGGTGGATTCTCCACGGGCGGAAAGGAGGTCGAGCGGATCGTTCTCACTCCGTTTAATGATCTCGCGAATTTGGTCCATGGCAATGCCGGCTTGTTCCAGATTGAGGGCTGGTAACGCAAGCGGGGATCGTTGGGCGCGACGCAGCACAATACCCTGGCGCAGGTCAGCCAGTTTGAGTTCGACCAGCCCGCGCAATTCGAGCAGGTCCTTTTGGCGCGCCCGATCCCGCATGGCAAACCCGGCCAGGCGATCAAATGATGTTGGCAGCGCGGTCTCGGCATTGGTGAAGGCGCCGAGAAGGGCCTCGTTGCCGGAGAGCAGAAAATCCCGCTGGCTGAGCTGGGCTTCCTGTAAAGTTGAGAACAGTTGATTCATGGACTCGCGAAATTGCTCGGCTTCGGCGGACGCCTCGACGCTATGAGTGAAGCGGTTCCAGGCGATCGCGCCGATCCCGACACTGGCCACAGTAATAACGAGCCAGACCATGGCCAATGGGCCGATGATCCTGTGGCGAAATCGGAAGAGCATAGGACTAAGTGCGCCGGACGGGGTGCGGAATCGTCTGGCCGCAGAAACAACATATCATGCAAAATGCACGATGTATAGGAAATCCCCTAAAGATTGGGGTCATTATGGTGTTCTTAAAGGTAGCGGGGAAATGCCAGCCAATAACGCTTCGACCTTATGAAGCAATTCGTCGAAAGTGAACGGTTTACCAATCAGGGCAAATCGGTCGAGGGCATGAACGGTGGAATCGATGTGCGACAATGTGCCCGAAACCATAAGGACCGGGGCCTGCGGATGGACGGCGCGGAAACGCCGGGCCAGTTCCAAACCATTGGTTTCGGGCATGGAGAAATCAGTTACCAGAAGGTGAATGGCTGCCGTGGCAGCCGCCAGCCGGAGCGCTTCAGCGGCATCCTCAGCCTGGAGCACGTTGTATCCCTCACCGGAAAGAACCTCTGCTTCCAAGGCTCGGAATGCCGGATCATCATCCACGACGAGGAGGGTCGGCGGTTCGCCAATGCGAGGCGACGGGGTGGGAAATTCGGAGGTTCGTGGGGAATGATTTGATGTCGATCTCGGATTCATAAGAGATTTTTTGGCTCAGGGTGAACTTGCGGTAATTGTGATTGGCAGGGATGTGTTTAGCGGAAGCGGAGATGTTTCGGTCAGCAGGGCGTGAACCTTGCCCAGCAGCTCATCGAAAGTGGATGACTTTTCCAGCACCGCAAACCGATCCAGTTCGCCACCTTTGCCTTGGAGCAGGGGTAAGGAGCCAGAAACCACCAGCACCGGGCTTCGGGGATGCAGAGCACGGAATCGCCGGGCGAGTTCCAAGCCATTAACCTTCGGCATGACAAAGTCGGTCAGAAGCAGGTCAATGGCTGGAGTAGCGCGCGCCAGGCGTAGAGCCTCGGCTGAGCCGCCGGCCTGAAGCACGTTGTAGCCCTTGCCGCGCAGAGCTCGCGCCTCCAGTTCGCGAAACAAAGGATCATCATCTACGACCAGGAGAGTCGGTGGATCAGCCATTCTTCCTGCAGAGGGCTGGGTGCCAGACCTGGATTGCAAATTGGAGTCGCAGTACGACGGGTCAAGAGGGAATGCGCTCATATCAGTTGATCTTCACCAAGTCTCTTTAGCTAGAGATGGACCATGAGGGCGCCGGAAGATGTAACCCTCTCCAGGGAAGAATATTACGACTGAGATCAGCCATGTACGCCAGCCGTTTTAGGGATCCGAATCATGCACAATGCATGATTATCGAAGCGTTCCAGATTGCATTGTGCACGATTGGGCGAATCCGCCTTGGCTAATCCGCATGGATGCGCACGTCCACGCCCGGCTCAGGGTGGCGTTCTTCGTGGCCACGAAATTCCTCGCGGCGATACTCTCCGCGCCCGCGATGTCTTTCCCCCTCCCGGTAATCGCCGCCGCGAGGACCTGGAAAGATGCAGCCAACAGCGGTGAGCAAGGTGACAAGGCTGATTAAACGAAGGATTAATTTCATATTTTGTTGTTTCGTGATTTCCGTGGAGCACTTCTCGCGAGGTGCGGTTTTCTTTTAGCTTAGGACATGCCGTTCGTGCTTTTGCGATGAGTGGCATTGCTAGAGAACGGGTTGCGACTTTCATGGCGGCGGAGGAAGGTTTTCGAGATCGTGCAAGATGCCTGCCAGGGGGACAAAACCTTGCGCGTTGCAAGGCGAAAGAGTTATACAGCGTGGAGGACTATAAACGCGCCCGTTCAGAGACGGGCCCTCCCAAGGTGCGGTTACGAATTGGAATCAGGGTGCAGGGACGCGCTCAGTTTTGGCTGGGACCGTCTTCAAACCCGTGAGGGTCTCCAAAATGGCTTTTTGGACCACGGGGTGGGAAAGATTTCCGAGATGGCCGCCCTTTTCGAAAACCGTTAATTGTTCCGGAGTGAAGGTGGTCCGGAGCCACTCAAGATCGGCGCGAGGAATGAGGAAATCGTTTTGATTGACGATGAGCCGGACGTCCTGGCGCGCCCGAAGGCCGGCCGAATAGGTCCGCAAATCGCCGGCTTTGGCCAAGGCTTCCGGGGAAGTCAAATCAATGCCATAGTCCAAGTAATAGGGGATCAAGAACTTCTCGAGGTAATCGCGGTAAGAGTACTGGAGGATCTCGCGGTAGAGCGGGGCTCGCCGCGAGGTGCTAATGCGGTGGGCGAGGACGCCCAGGTTGCGCCGTTGCTGGCTGCTGAAAATAGCGTCACGCAGGATGAAGCGAAAAGCCAATCCGACGAGAAACTTGGATTCGATGCCGCTGAAGGGGAGGGAGAGTTGCGGCCGGAGAGAGTTCTGGGTAATGGCGGAGACCTTCAAGAATGTGTTTTCGATTTCAGCGGCACGCTGCTCGGCGGGCCACTCAAGCGGGGCCTGGTAAAATTCGTCCAACTTAGAAATCCCATAGAGCAACCGGACCGGGGTATTGATGGCGACGTAACGATCAAACTTGAGCAAGGGAGCGGAATTGGTCGCATCGGCGGCGGCGAGGAATAAGGTTTGAAAGGCTCCCATGGAATAGCCCATGAGAACCGTGGCGCCCAGGCGCCCGGGATAAGACTTCCCGAGGTGGTGATCGATTTGAGTGAGCGCCACATGAAGATCGTGAGCATCCACAGGCAAGTAGGCCGGAAGGGCGGACGTGGCCGCGTGTTCGATAAACTCGTAGTTAAAAGTGCTGCTGACGCAGACGGCCGAGAAGCCGTACTGGTAGGCCAATTCGGCCAGCGCCAAAGCGGGTTCGGCGAGGCGATGCGAACCCAGGCCGGGAACGATATACACGACGGGCGCTTTTCCGGGCTGCAGCCAGAAAGTGAATTTTAATTTCCTGCCGGTGGAGGGAATCAAGACCGAGCGAGTCTTGCCCCGGCCCGGAAATTCTTTATCCTTGAACGTGAAGAAGACAGATTCGAGCGTTTCCAGCGAGGCTTCGTCCTGTTTGCCCTTCACTTGAAAATCGGCCACCCGGTTTTCGCGGACGAAGGTCCAGGCATATTGAACGAGGGAATAAGCATCTTTATCGGCCTCGTTGAAGCGCGCATATTCGTTCACCGTATCCGTCAGATTGTTATAGGTGATGGCGGCGGAGATATAGGTGTAGGGGCTGACGAAGGTTGGAAGTTCGGGAGTTGCATAAGGAGCGACATAGGTGAGCGGATTAGCCGCGGTGTCGGCGGCGAGGCCGAGCGTGTCCCGCTCATTGCTTGGACCAAAGAACGGAAGCACCAAATAACATTGTGGCTTCCAGCCCCACTTGCCGAAGGTCTGGCCAAAATCCGCGTCTGCTTTTGGGATTTTCCATTTGCTGGCGACGTCGAAGAATCCGGCTGCGCCGGCGACAGTGTTGCAACCGAACCGGTACGTCTCGTCCCGGGCGCCAGTCCACTTTCCCTGGAGCAGGTTGTTGAACAGCCGCCCGGGATAGGTGATGTTCTTGCCGAAGTTTCCGATTCCGGTCCTGACGGGTTTGGGGACGACGAACCGATAGGCCCTGGCAGTTGGCTTCACAAAGCCGTCCATGAATTCAACGTTAAACGCCCAAACGGCGCGATTGAAAGGCTCGAACGGATCGGGGACTGAATTGGGGAGAACCACGGTCCCCCGGGCATCCGGCAGCCCTGGAGCGGACGGCGAGTTGTTGGTTGCGGCGGGCGGGCTTTGCGCCCGGGAAGCGGCGACGAGAGTAAATCCCAGCGCGAGGAGCAGGGCGGCGAATTTAAAACGAGTTGGCAGGGTGTAAGAGTTCAAGCGGGCGGTCCTGGAGGTGTGAAGCGGAACCCGGGCGGGAGGAACAGGACTGCTGAAGCCTGTTGGCAAAACCCGGGACATTGATTTTTCTGCTAAAATAATTTTCAATATCGCCGCTGAGCATACAGGCGATGCTTCCAGCGGGAAGGGAAAAAAGAAATCACCGGGCGGTGAAGCGCAGGTTGGGGCCGCCACCGGACTCTATGATTCCGCAGGAAACCGCGCGACGGGTTAAATCGGCAATGTTATGAACCTTCAATTTCTGCATGAGGGTTTCGCGATGTTTCTCCACGGTTTTGATGCTGAGTGACAAAACGTCGGCAATCTGCTTGGTCATATAACCCTCGGCGATCAATTGAAAGACTTCCGCCTGGCGCGAGGTCAAACTGGGAAAATCGGTTTTGGCGGCCCCGGTCTGGAGAACCGTTCGGCGCCAGTGCGTCAGCAAGCTCTGGCTGATGGAAGGGCTAAAAAAAGCGTTTCCCTGAGATGCATTGCGGACGGCTCGCAGCAGGTCGTCGCCGGCGGTCTCTTTGGCGAGATAACCGGTGACGCCCGCGAGAACGGCTTGCCGGACATGCTGGTCATCGCTGTAAGAGGAGAGGGCCAGCACTTTGGTGCCGGGAAGGCCGCTGATAATCTGGCGGGCGGCTTCGATGCCATTTAAGAGTGGCATGCCGAGATCCATGAGGACGACGTTGGGGCGGAGGCGCCGGGCTTCGCGAACGGCCTGCTGACCATTGGAAACCTCGCCGACGACGAGAATATCTCCTTCGGCTTCCAGCAGGAGCCGCAGACCTGCCCGCACGATGGCGTGGTCATCGGAGATCAGAACCGTGATTTTGTTCATGCCTTTGCCTAGTAGCTAATTGGGGGCCAGCTGGAGTGCCGGATCGATAAGGTGTTCAATCGCGGCAGGTTATGATGTTATGAGGCTGGATGTTAAGCGCTCAGAAAGCAAAGGGTGTTGCAAATTGCACGAAGCCCCGCTCGATACTGTGCGTTGTGCAACGCGCCTACGGTTTTGCGACGCCGATCGGAACTTCGGGATCCGGTTCAGGCAGGTGCTTTTTTGAGCGCCGCAGGGCCAGGAGCTTGAGGTTGTCAAAAATGCTGTTTGACTCACTCGTGAGCAATTCGCTGACGTGGGACAAAGAGGGGGCGCGATCACAGATAACTTTGAGCGAGACGAGAAAAGGCACGGAGAGCAGCGCTCCCGGCACGCCCCAAAGCCAGGTCCAGAAGATTAAGGAAACGAAAATGACCACCGGGTTTAGGGTGAAACGGCGGCCGAGCAGAATTGGTGTGATGAAGTTCGCTTCCAACAAGTGAAGCAGCAGATACCAGGCGGGTGGAAGGAGTCCTTTCCACAACGTATCGAAGGTGAGCAAGCCAACCATGGCCAGCGACAGGATTCCCGCGACGGCGCCGAAATAGGGGACGAAATTAAACAGGGCGACAAGCATGCCCCACATGCCGGCGTTGGGGACGCCCAACCAATACAGGCCGCCACTGACAATGATACCCAGCCCAATGTTGATGAGCGAGACGGAAAACAGGTAATTGGAAATGTTTTGCTGGATCTCATGGCTGATGTCCACGGCCCGTTTTTTGTCGTGCAGCGTGGGCATCACGCGGACCAGCTTCTGCAAGAACAGATCGCCCGAAGCGAGCAACAGGTACAGCAAGACGACGGATTCTCCCAGGCCGGCCAGGAACGTGCCGGTCCAGCTTATCAAGGACGCAGGGACGCGGCTGCTTTTTAGCTCGACCGCGGCGACTTTGGGTTGTTCTTCCTCCGTCGCTCCGAGGCTGTTGACGGCTGCGGCCGCCTGGCTGAAGCGTGAGAAACGCGGGAAGAGTTTCTGGACGCGCTGCCGCAATTGCGCCATATGTTCCGGCGCTTCGTTCATCCAGAGCAGGGCAGGGCGGCCTAACTGGAAAAAACCAATGCTGAGGCCCGCGATCAAAAGACCCAGGACCATGGCGGCCGAGAAAGCGGGCCGGATATGGCAATTATCGAGCCAGCGAATCAACGGTTTGAGAGCCATTCCGGCGACACAGGCCAGGACGATCGGCAAAATTACGGGACGGGCAAAGTAAAGGAACGCGATCGTCGCCAGCACCAGCAATACAATTGGTATGGGTGTGACTTTGGCTGCTAGCGGCGATTCCGGTTGAGGGACAGGCGATTCCGCCGCCTCCGGCGCAGCGGCCAGTCGTGCGGCTTCGGCGATTGAGTCGCCGTTGGTCGCGTGCGGGCCGGTTTGCGGCTTAGAGTCCATATTAAACGGGGAATCGGTGGCGGCGAGTGTGGTCTCCGCGAGGTCGAATCTGAAGAAGGTTGCGGGATTTCACAGCGACGGTTTCGCTTGAATCCAGGAGCACCAACATGCCTCCCCTCCCCCCGGCTCAGTCGCGGTTTCGGCGGGACAGCAGGCAGCCGAGCAATAGTCCGGCGCCAAAAGCGATGCCGATGGCTTGATAGGGGTTCTCATGCACCTTCTGGTCGGCAGCTTTGACTCCCTCAACCGCCTTTTCGCGCACGCGGCCATAAAGTTCTTTGCCGCTTTCGAGCGCGGCCGCCAGGCGTTTGCGTGCCTCGGCGACTTTATCTCCGGCGACATCGGCGGTGGCGGCCATCAAGGCGCGCGCATCTTCGGCCAGGGTGCCGAAATCATTAGTGCCTGCGTGTCTATGTTTTTCCATAAGTGTTTTGTTTTTTCGATTTGTTTCCGGTTATACCCAGCTAGACCAGGGCCAATCTGAAAGAAGGCGATGCAACCTGCTGCGTCGGAGGCATCTAAAGAATTTTGGCCAGGTGTTCCTTGCGGGGCCGGCCCTAGATGGCATTGCAATTTGCACGGGCAGCATGCAAATCGCACTGAAGCGAACTTCAGCCCCGTTGCCGGTGCGGGCCCGGACCGAGGTCAGGCCGCCAGCGGCTGAACGTCCGGCACCGCTGGGCCGCGAGGCTGGGCGAAGGAGATTTTGGACCGCAACAGCAGTGTGCCGAAACAAAGATCGGCCAGCGGCAGCACCACGTTGAAATTCTTGTTCATGTAACGATGGTGCAGCAAGTGGTGGCCATTGAGCCGGAAGAAAATGCCGTTGCGCTCGACCTTTCGATTCCTCGGGATATGCATGCACCAGTGCATGTACTCGTACGCCGCGTAATAAAGCGCAGTCGCCAGGAACGAACCGCACACCAGCGGGAGACCGCCCGCGAAAAGCGCCAGCCCCGTGAACGGGATTTGCGTCAGCACGATCAATGCCGGTCCATTCCACCAGGCCATCGGAACGGTTCGCTGGTCTTGCCGCCGAAGCAGGTGATAGCTCGCATCGGCCTTGAAAATGTGGTGATGCACCAGGGCATGCCGCCGGAAGGGATAATCGAATCCGCCGAGGGGCCGGTGCATCACATACCGGTGAAACGTCCACTCGAAACAGGAGTCAAAAGCGATCCCGAGGATGGCCCCGAACAACAGCCACGATAGAAAGAGCCAGAGAGTCAAAACGAGAAGCGAGGGGTGTTCATGACGCGTTCGCGCTCGGCGAGCCTCTTGGCCGCGCTCCGGCGATTTTGTTTTTAGCGGCTCGTTCGCGCCCCGGAAGACCTGGCGAAAGACTTCGCGCGCCGCCCGCGCTTTTTTCGCGGGATTCAATGGCTGCGGGCTGCAGGAGGTGAAGCCTCTCCGTGATCTCGCGCACCGCCATCCCATCGGCGAGCCAGTGCAAAATCATTTGCTCTCGGTCGGTAAGCATCTTCGGAAACGAACCGAGGATTTCCTGCGCGGTTGAGCGGACAGTGTGGTGCTGGATTAGCCGGCTGTTAAGGCCGGAACTTAACTCTTCGGTTTGGATGGTTTTGGATGCGCTCATAGTTTCAAGCCAGCGGCTGGTTTGGTTGAGGTTGCGGAAAAGGAGGCTCGAAGGGGACAGTGTTTTCATCACCGGCGGGGAATTCGCCGGCCAGCAACCGGCGGACCTCCTGGGCCAGGCCGGCCGAGGTAAATGGCTTTGCCAGGCTTGCGAAGGGCTGGAGCTGGTTAGCGCGGCCATCCGGCAAAGGCAATGAACTTGAGACCATCAGCACGGGCGTGCGGGGATGCAGCGCCCGGAACTGGCGGGTCAATTCGAGGCCGTCTGTTTGCGGCATGAGGAAATCCGTTATTAACAGATGAATGTGAGGGGTGGCCGCGGCCAATCCCAAAGCGTCGGGAACGCCGGTCGCGAACAGCACATGGTAGCCTTTCTTGCAGAGCGTCTGGACCTCAAGCTGCAGCATGAACGGATCATCATCCACCACCAGGACCGTCTCCTGAAAATGGATAGGTTCCTCTTCCGCGGTCTCCGGTGAGGAGATTGAATCCCACCTCGGTTGTGCGGCTTGGACAGCTTTCATATCATTGGGCGGAAATGACGAACCTTTTGGGCCCGAGAAAACCCACCAGGCTGGAATTGACGGCCAATCGTAACACGCAGGTTCCTTTGCGTTGGCCCAAAGTTTTGCAAGCGCTCTCAATAAGCTCGCCAAAGGTGAGCGCTTTTTTAGGAGATTGGCGGTTCCAAGGCCGACCTTGGATGGCGTGAAAGACAAACGCGTCTCGGTCATTGGCCTCATGCCCGGCTGCACTCCGAGTGCAGTGGCGTAAAGGTCGGCGGCTCCGTCCGGGTTTTCGTGGAGCAGAAGTGTAAATGCCGCAGGCCGATTCAATCGATCCCCGGCTGAAAGCGGGGCTTCGGGTTCGGTTTACGGCCAAGCCGCGGAACCGCCTCGAAGAATTGCTCGTCGTCCTTCGCATGCCTTTTTTGAATAGCTTAAGCTTGGCCATCGCCATGACCTTTACTGCAAGCCGGGAAGCCGTAGTGGGTTATACTTTTTGGGCTTGATCTTCGGGGCCTCAAAAGCACCCCAGGAAATTGCAAATTGCACGACAGATGGTTTCCGCACCATGCATTTTGCAATGAAAGGACAATGAAGTCTTTTGGCTGAGTGTCATGGGACGCGGAACCAAGATCCTTCTGGAGGAAAAAGACGTGGGCTCAGGATTCGCGGGCCCGTTTAGCTCATTAAATTATAGATTGCCAAATCCACCCGGCTTTGCTATCTATCATGCCGAGCAAAAAGGATAACGTTGCCATGGCGAGATTAGTGATAAGAGCGGATGGGTTTCAGGACCAGGTGATTGAGCTGCGGCTGGGTGTTAATCGTGTCGGCCGCAGCCCGGAGAACGATTTCCAGATCGAGCACCCCACCGTTTCCTCTCTCCACTGTGAGCTGATGCTCTCCGATGGCGAGCTCCACGTGCGCGATTGCGACTCGACCAACCACACCTTCGTCTGCGGCGAACCCATTAGCCACGCCAGGCTTGTGGCTGGACAATCCTTTTGCATCGGCGACGTCGAAATGTTCATCGAGAACACCGATGTCAAGGTCGCCATTCCCAAGTTCGATGTCCAGCGGCCTGCGCCGCCCATCGTTCTCACGGATGGCTCCCTCATTTGCCCCCGGCATCCCGAGGTTCAGGTCACCCACCAATGCCTCTTCTGTCGCGAAGTCATGTGCGACGCCTGCGTCCACCGCCTGCGCCGCCGCGGCGGAACGCTATTGAAGCTCTGTTGCCTCTGCAGCCATGAGGTCGAGCAGATCGGCGGCTCGAAAAAGAAGAAAAAATCCCTGCTCGGCTTCCTCCAGCGCACCGTCAAGCTGCCCTTCCTTTCGAAGCGAGTGGAATGATTTTCTGAATTTTCTGCCTCGGTGCGCGTCCAATTCCGCGTGAGTGGCCGAAAACCCGAGGAACAACGCGCCGAGCCTCCGTCGCAGAATGCCCGGCAAACCGCCGGGGCCGCCGCGTTGCATTTCTCATTTGGCGCTCCTCGCTCCGGCTCGACCGGTCCGCGCCGCCTTTTTGTCCCCCAAAACTCTTTTCTGTCCCCCGCCTTCGTCGCCGCGGCCGAACGGCCCCACGCCATCTTGCGCATGCAATCCTCGTCCGGTTAGCCGCCCCCGTTGTTCGATTCCCCCTTCACCTCTGGCTTCAATTTTCAACCTCAGGCTTTGGACGGACCTGGATTTTGGACCTTGAACTTCAGAGTTTTCACCCTTCCGGGTTCTGCCTCTCTACGCATTTCACCCACTTGAGCCCCTCGCTGTTTTACCGTTACCTAACACCATGGCCGGCGTCTAAAATTTTCTGGTAATCGGATTATTCGAAAAAGTCCCTGCAACCATGATGCGCGATAGATAGAAAAGACACCAAAACCTTCCTGCTCGTCGAAGACGATGCCGACGACGCTTATCTGGTTGAACTTGAGTTCAGCAAGACACCCGAACTGCGTCTCCGCCAGGTCCGCGATGGCGAGCAAGCCATCCATTATCTGGAAGGACGCGCTCCTTACAACGACCGCAACGCCTACCCCATTCCCGATGTCATCCTGCTCGACATTAAAATGCCCAAAATCGGAGGGTTCGACGTCCTCGAATGGCTCCATACGGCGGCTCCCGGCGACCTCCATCTCATCCCCGTCATCGTCAGGTCCGGGTCCGATTTGCAGGAAGACGTCAAGCGCGCCTACACCCTCGGCGCCAGTTGCTATTTCACAAAGCCCGTGGATTGGGACGAATACCGCAAACGCATGCGGCTTCTGGGCATCCACTGGGCCCATGCCGCGACCCCGATGGTTCTGGCGCCTTAGCCATGAGCCAGCGCACGACTCCCGTCGGTGCGTCAGAGACCGGATTCTGATCGAGGTATTGTCGAAACTCCTCAGAGACTGTGAAAACGAGATCTTCGGCAAAATCGTTTATTCTTTTCCCGAGTAGAAGATGGTCGGGGCGGTGAGATTTGAACTCACGACCTTCTGAACCCCATTCAGACGCGCTACCAAGCTACGCTACGCCCCGAACCATTCGGCCGACGATGAGCGCCGACACGAACCAATAGTAGTCGGGAGGAACGGGAATTCAACAAGTAATTGGCGCTATGGGCGATGCTGTTTGAGCCAATACTCGCGGAAAGCGCGCAGCCGGGGAAGGGATTCCCGGTCCTTCTGCCGATTCGTCGCCGCCTTGCTGGCAATAATGTCGTCAATGTGGCAAACGGGGAACCCTTCCACGTCGATCCGGCGACGCCATGCACTATCGAAGCGTTCGATTCCATCCGGAGCGAAGACCAAGTCCAAATCGAACGGACCGTTTTTCAACTGGACGAAATCTTTGCCGCGCTCGATCTCGGCGGCCTGCAATTCGGTGAGGGCGAACTTCAACTCACGGAGGGCTTCTACCAGCGCTTTCCCGTTTGCCGGTGACCGTTCAACAAACAAGTCTGCATCCTGCGTCGTGTCGGGAAAGCCTAATAGAATTGCGCCTGACTTGCCGATAAACAGATATTGAACCTGATGCCTGCGGAAAATGTCTCGTATCTCCTCAGCCTGGCGGTATTCAAAGGCGGCCATAACCAAGCCAGTCCGGCAGGTTCTCTTCGCACCAGCGACGATACTGTTCCATAGTATCGAAAGCGCGGAACGGCGCGTCATCCAACACCGGTTTATGGGTGCGAATGAAGGCGTAGCGGAATCGAGTTTGGAGCGGACGCTGACGGGCCGCCTCAAATTCCTCCAACCATTCGCGCGGGATCTCTTCAGCCTTCAAATGATCTTTTTCCATTTTTGTTAATTTCGGACCATTTTAAGTTTTAACTTCAGCGAGATTCAAACAAGATACTCCGCACCAACCGCCGATTTCAAGAACCACTAATTTAATAGCTATGAAGGAGGCAGCTTACTCCTCAATGACAATAACCGTGTCCCCGTTGATTTGGCTGGAACGGCCCTTGCTTACGCCTCAATCTTCTTTTTCTGGAAGGTATGCGTTGCATGGCCGTAGAAGGCCTCGGCGGCTTCCATCAGCGTCTCGGACAAAGTGGGATGCGGATGCACGGTCAAGGCCAGGTCTTTGGCGGTAGCGCCCATTTCGACGGCGAGGACTGCTTCGCCGATCAGTTCCCCGGCGCCGTGGCCAACGATGCCGACGCCGAGCATACGTTCCGTGTCCGGCTCGATGATAAGTTTGGTGAGCCCCTCAGGATGGTCGAAGGTCAGGGCGCGGCCAGAGGCGGCCCAAGGAAATTTGGCGATTTGCACCTTGATTCCTTTTTCTTTTGCTTCGGCCTCAGTCAAACCGCACCAGGCGACTTCCGGCTCGGTGAACACAACCGCGGGAATAATGACGCCCTTGGAAGAGCTGTTTTCTCCCGTGATAACTTCGACGGCGATTCGGCCTTCCCTGGTCGCTTTGTGAGCAAGCAGAACGCCTCCGGCGATGTCCCCGATCGCATAAATAGCAGGGTCGGTGGTTTGCTGCTGCTCATTGACTTTGATGAACCCTTTTTCGTCCAGGGTGACTTTTGTATTTTCCAAACCAATGTCCTGCGAGTTCGGGACGCGGCCGACGGCGACCAGGACGCGGTCATAGAGTTCCTCAGTTTTTTGGCCGTCCATATCGAACTCGACCTTTATATGTTTCCCGCTGGTGGCCATCTTGCTGACTTTGGTTTTGAGACGAACTTCTTTGAAGGCCTTTTTCGCATAGTTCATCACCGGCCGCGCCAGGTCGGGATCGGCACCGGCCAAAATGGTGTCCAGCGCCTCGACCAAAACAACCTTGCTGCCAAGCGTGGCGTAAACGGTGCCCAACTCCATGCCGATGTAGCCGCCGCCCACCACGAGCAAACTCTCCGGCACATCTTCGACTTCGAGCGCTTCGCGCGAAGTCAGGACGCGCGGATTGCCGAGATCAAAGGCTTTCGGCATGGCGGATTTCGAGCCGACGGCGATGATCGCCTGATCGTAATTGATGAACTGCTGGCCTTGATCGGTTTCAAGCCGCAAGGTCCTGGAGTCCTCGAAGTAACCACGGCCGAACATTACCTCGACGCCGCGCATTTTAGCCAATTGGGCAATGCCGCCGGACAGCTTTGTGACGATGGATTCCTTCCAGGTCCGCAGTTTTGCGGTGTCGATGGCGGGATTGCCAAAAATTATGCCGCGGTGCTCGGATTCCCGGACGGCAGTGATCGCATGCGCCGCGTGGAGCAGGGCTTTCGAAGGGATGCAGCCACGATTGAGGCACACGCCTCCCAATCGTTTTTCCCGCTCAACCAAAATGACTTTTTTGCCGAGATCGGCTGCGTAGAAGGCCGCGGCATAGCCGCCCGGCCCGGCTCCCACAACCACGATCTCAGTTTTGATAGGTTCCATAGCTAGGATTTATTGAGGACGAGGATGGTCAGAGCCGCACTTCGTCTTCCTTAAAATTTTCGAACGCCTTGACGAGGTCCACGATAAAGCGTGCGGCGCTTCCACCATCCACGACTCGATGATCGTAGGACAATGCGACGGGCAAGATTAACCGCGGCTCAACCTTGTTTTCCCGGATCACAGCTTTCATTGCTCCGCGACCGAGCCCGAGGATGGCCACTTCCGGCCGGTTCACAATCGGCGTGAAGTGCGCGCCGCCGATGCCTCCCTGATTGGAGATGGTGAAGGTGCCGCCTTTCATTTCTTCAGCCGAAAGTTTCCGGTCGCGAGCTTTCTTTGCCAATTCCTCAATCTCCTTGGAGAGTTCGAGGAGGTTCTTTTTGTTCACATCGCGAATCACGGGCACCATGAGGCCCGCCTCAGTATCGACCGCAACACCGATGTGAAAATACTCTTTCAGCACAATTTCCTGCGCGGCTTCGTCCAGGCTGGAGTTGAAAACGGGATGCTGCTTAAGCGTGCCGGCCACAGCCTTTAACGCAAACGCGGTCAGTGTGAGCCGGGTTTCCTTTTGCTCGTAGGCCGGGGCGTATTTCTTTCGCAGCGCCATCAGTCCGGTAATGTCCGCCTCGTCAAATTGCGTCACATGGGGAACGACGTTCCAGTTTTCCGACATCCGCCGGGCGATGACCTGGCGCAAGGGAGATAAAGGCTTTTTGGCGATCGGACCCCATTTCGAAAAGTCGATGTGCTCGGCAGGTGGCTTTACAGGCGAGGCGCCGGCCGGAGCGGCCTTCGAGCCGGAGGGTTGAGCAGCCATGCGCTGCAGCCGCTGGATGTACGAGCGCAAATCCTGGAGCACAATCCGGCCGCCTGCTTCGCTGCCGCGCACGCGTCCAAGATCAATCCCGAGATCCCGGGCCAGTTTTCTGATCGAGGGCGCCGCGGCAGG
>Ga0193728_1000603_pt1 | contig 17601 bp, 22 predicted proteins | sample U1c1metaG_FD_143037 | JGI IMG/M metagenome (GOLD analysis project Ga0193728, IMG submission 143037) | Soil microbial communities from a riparian zone of the East river system, Colorado, United States - U1c1 | ecosystem: Environmental > Terrestrial > Soil > Riparian zone | place: USA: East River...
TGAATAAAAGCTGAGCTGCTGTAGCTGCAAGTCCAGCTTGAGTATATTCAATTGAGTCATTACCAACTGGGCCAGCCGGAGGAGCAATATAATTAGGAGTAGCGTTAAAATGAATTTGTAAATGTTGGCCTCCTCCAAGTGCATTAAAACTTATATGATCTACAGCAAGGATTCCATTTGTGGATACATTATTTGAAAGCATGTCTGGCTGATCGACGGAGGGGTTATTATTGGCCGCTGGGATATTTTGGTTAAAGGTAAATGTCATTAGTTAATGCCTCCGGTATATCCATTATTTCCCCATTGTCCAGCATAGTTTCCTTGACTGTAAATGGTTTCAGTTCTATTCGCCGTCCATTGGCGTTGGCTTCGTTTCCAAACAAGCAGCTCTTGTTCTTTAAACAAAGGTTCATAGAATTGAAATTGTTCTACATCCCCAGTGTCAGAAAGGATCTTTCTAGCTGCACCTCTAGCTATGTATTCTGCCATATAACCAAAAGGAATGGCAGCCCCAGTATTTAAAAATGCTGCTGGCGTCAGATAGGCATCGAGTTCTACAAGATATTGTCGATCAGGAGGACTTCGCAAGACTAGAGTATTGTTATAAAACAATGCACTTCGTGGCAATCCTGATTGGAAAAACAATGCTTGTGCATTGATATTCATTCCTGCGGGGATAGCCACAGGGAATGTCACAATTGCTACGCCGCTAAAATAATTAATGGTGTTTAATGTTGTCGAATATCCTCCAGACAATGGAAGATTCCCATTAGGGGCCTTTCCTGGTTCCATTAGCAGTCCATAATTGACATTGCCAACTAGAAATTGCCCGCTATCCTGCACTATCACATTCGCCCCTGTGGCATCAGTTGAGGTAAAAAATACCGCCGAGTCAATGCTCGTGACTGGAACTGCTGGTATTGATATGATTGAAGTCGGTGTGTCAGAAAGAGGAGGATCAACATTATTTGGACCTAATGCAATAATACCAGCAATATCAATATGTCCCCTGACTATTGCATTAATTGGAGGATTTATTGGTGGATTAGGAGGATTGTTAGGCAAGATAGGCAGATTCAAAGTATATGGGCCAGCCGTTCCATCACCAATCGCTACCTGACCGAGATTATTTGTCACATTAGGGTAAAGATTATAGAACGAAGACTTCTGTGTCTCAAAGTATATCTGAACGCCATTAATATATACTGCCTGCAAAAATCCTTGATAAACAGGATACATTCCAATAGTCTGTGAGCCTGGTTCTGTTTGAACACTATATAACGGCATATTGTACTTATCTACGCCCGGCTGAGTCTGAAATTGATATTTGTTTTTCAGATCAAACACTTGCATACGTGCGTCGACATCACTGATCCAGAATCTATTAATATAATCTATGATTAGATTATCGCTAATAACTGAATCAGAAGGGCTTTTTATTATCCGACGGACGTATGTAATTATATCATTCAGGAGATGCATTATCTTTGTATTCCATCTTCTCCAAGAGGAGAAACTTCAAATTTGAAACTAACTTTTATTCCTAATCTTAAGCATATTTGCCTACACTGAGCTAAACAACTAATCATCATAGGATCTCTTCCACCCCATTGTTCATCCACAATTTCAACTCGATAGCAATCTTTATTCAATTTCTGGATCAAAAACTTTTTCCAAAGTGTTAAATATAATCTTGCTTCATCTTCTGCTATTTTATCTCCATCGAGGAATTGCACATATTCACCAAAAAAATGTAATTTTTCTTTCATTAAAAATTCACTGCCCCCATGAAAACGGATTTGTTAGAAGATACTGGCCGTGCATCAAGCCTCTGAATCGTTGTATCAACGGCCATCTGTCCATACATCTGTCCAAAGCCTTCTTGAGAAACAATATTCTGCTGCATTGTCATTCTGTGGTAATACTTGCGTTTGATCTGCTCTGCAAGATATCTTGGTCCCCAAACCACGGTATTAACAGGAACTTCCCACATCTCCGCAGGCATCCCTGAATAAGGACGGGTCCAGATCTCAATCTTCTCGCCAATGATCTCTTTATTCTCGGCAATGAATCTTACATATTCTTTATCAGCATTATATTGTTCGCGATAATTTTCGTTGAATTTGTCTCTGCATCCAATTGTGCGCTTAGGCTTAAGATAAATATCTTTGGTCTTTTCAATTTCTTTTTGCGATAACTTCGTTTGCGGTTCTGTTTCTTGCTTAGGAGCCATGTTCATACGATCCATTGTCAAATCTTTGATATTCTGATCGAATGCATCAAACTGTGATTGTGCTTTATCTAATTCTTTTGTGGATGCTGAGTTTTGGACTTTGGTTTTTTCTGTCATGTTATACCTATAACGGTGAGATATTTTGGAAAGCTCCAGGTATTGTTGTATTCAAATGTAAACTATCAGTATTTGTTGCGCCACTCAAGATGTCACCAATGGCTAAAATCTGGGGTAAAATCTGGTGAAAATTGGCTGAAAAGAAAGCATCGACATTGACTAGGGTGTTAATCGATAGCTCAACTTGGTTTGCTGCTGGAATAGATAGAACATATCCTTGCGCTTCATTCAATTGATAGCATCCAAATGCTTGAGGAATTATCAGACGGACTTGCTGACCGATTACGTAATTCATATCTGTTGTGGTCGTGATCGTTGTTGTATTGCCTAACGCTATCGCAGAAATAACAAAACGGCTGGGCTTATAAAATTGCGCTTCGATTGGAAGATTTTGATAAATTGGGATAGGATATGAAAGGACACCACATTCGGAGGTCATTGTACCATCCTAGTTAATTTCTATCTCATTTTCCTTATGGATCATTACTTGCAAAATAGCTAATCCTAATTTAATCGGATCATTTGGTGGATCATCTGGACCTATATAAATCATTTGTTCTGATATGGTAATTTGGCGACCAAAATATATTTCTCTTTCTTCTTTTGTATTTTCATCAGTCATCGCATCGCCTTTTTAGGCTATATTCCTAAAAATTTTAATAAAAGGGAAGAGGCATTAGCCCCTCCCCTCTAAGTACTATCAGTTATTGTCATAAGTCCTTAAGGAAGAGATATATCATGCAAATAAGCGCGATACTCAATTACGTCTCCATCTGAACCGCCAACAAAAGCTGTAGAGTCGTTTCTAGCACCAAAGTTTCCAACTACAAAACCTTGGCTAGAATTGTTCACGAACGATCCACGAATAGCGGGACCGTTAATAGTATCCACTCTTACTGTACCAATTGGTGAATAGTAAGGAGGAGGATATAATTGTGATCCGCTTGACAATAGCGTTCCACCGCTATTCACATCACCTACAGCAAGAATCTCTGGATAGGAGAGTCCTGGGACGCTCGCTACCGTTTGATTCATTACAAATGGTGTGAAAGCACTGGAATTGATATTCACAACAACAGTGTTATAATCCGTTACCGCAATCACATATCCATACAGCGGAGCTGCTGGAATCAGTGAATTTGGCAATGAATTTAACTCTACAGTACCCCATTGATTAGGAATACGGAATGCAACTTCTTGTCCTACGACAAAGTTGTGTGCATCTGTAGTGTCAATAGTTGTTGTGTTTCCAAGTGTGATATTGCTAATAGTCGCAACACCTGGGAAATATAGATATGGATAGAGAACTTTCTTCCATGATCCGATATTTCCTGTGCTTGTGGCACTATTGAAAGCAGTATAGTTACTTCCGCTGGTATCCCAAGCGATAGTAAATGTGGTTGCTGTAAGCACAGTTACAGTAAACCAAATGTAATTTAATTGTGGCATACCAGTTGTAGAAGACTGGAAAAGCCCTTCAAAAATTACAACATCCCCACTAGAGAGATTATGGTTTGTAGCTGTAGTTACAGTAGTTGGCCCGCCTGCTGCTGATTGAGCAATAGAGAAATCAGCACTGGCAACAGAATTGTGCTTATAAATAGGCCCAAACTGTAATGCTTGCCCCGCTGAAAATACACTAATACCACCACCAACTTGAACCATGTCAGTTACTAACGCAGCTCCTGTTGATCTTTCGATAACAGTATCGTAAGCAACACTAGAAATCACAAGAGGAGGCACGCTCGCATCCCACCATGCAAATGGTATAGCATCATCTGTCATAACAGATGCAGCAGTATAGTTGATTAGTTCCACGAAATCAGGCTTAAATGGAAGATTGATGTACTTCACACTAGGTGCAGATACACCAATAGATCCACCTGATACAACGTAGTTACCCTTCGCCATTCTTGAATATTCAGCCATATAAAAAACCTCCTATGTTATACGCCAAGATTTGACAATCTTGTGCAGAGCAGGTTTCTGATAGCTGTATCTTGTGTGATCGCCTGCGCTTGTGCAAACTTCACTGCAAGAGTAGCGTTTTGGGCCAACATACCACTGTAGTATGGGTCACGATAAATTAGGTTCATTGAGAACCCATCTTGGTTAATGTGTGTCAACGCTTGCTTGCCTAAGACGGTATTGTAATACACGTCGTTAAACACGCCCAAGTTGTTTTGCACAGCATTTCTTGCTACAGGTGCCTCTGAGCTTGTCAGAATGCGGATGTTGAAAACTGCACCCCATTCCGCTGGCAATGCTGAAGCATTCGTTGGCTTACTGTTACTTTCGGTTTCACACCTACTGACCTATTTCTAGGCGGAGAGTCTTGTTATTCCTCTCTCATACGCTTTCACGTATGTTCAGACTATGGCATCCCGAAGAATTTATCCTCAGGCCATCGCATTTAGTCGTTGCGGGTGATTGTCTTTTTGTGATAAAATGTATCTTACCAACCAATAAAAGAGAATTTTATGAACTACTTTGCAGGCTTGTTTGATGCTGAAGGTTATGTAACTCTTGCTCATTCTGGAGCTTTTCATATAGCTACTGAAATGGCAAATGAACCTATTCCCAATCTTTTCAAAGAAAATTTTGGAGGATCTATGTATACGCGACAAAGAATCAATAGAAAGAAAACTTGGTGTTGGAAAACTAATTCTACCGACGAAGTGATTCATTTTATTGATTCTATTAGTCCATTTTCCTTGGTAAAAAAAGAACAATTGATTCTTCTTAAACAATATTTGGATCATAGGCGAGAAGATAGAGGTCGCCTTAGAAAAGGATTTATTACAAGTATTAGTGCATGTAAGCAGCCAAGAATAAGATCTTTTCGATTTGCTCAAGTAAAAACTATCGAATCTCCAGATGCAAACTTTTTTGAATGGTTTGCCGGATTTTTGGATGGAGATGGATGTTTTACTCTTTATGAGAGCAATCGTCAGTTTCAAGGACAAATTCTTGCCCATAATACAATTCCTGAAGTTATTAAATATATTAAACTTCATATTGATGGTACGGTTACACAACAAAAAATCCTGTTTGGAAATGGACATGCTATCAAGCAAGCATTACAAATCTTTGCGAAAATATTCTTCCCTTTATCAAAATAAAAAAAGATCAATGCAAACTGATGTTGGAATACCAATATAACAGAGAATTGCATAGATATTCTGATGAATATCGAATAAGAGTTAGAAATTATATTCTGCAAATGAAACATTTAAATTCTCTTTAACAATCTTCCCTCAAGTTGCCTTAGGCAGCTGCCCTTAGGGTTTCTTGATATTTAGCGACGGTTTTCGAGCTACACAACATTTTATAGCTCCAATTGTTCAACACGCCTGTAGTACCTACAAGAGCATCAAAATCGGACTGTAGCTCAGTTGAGGACAGCATGAAATATGCTGAACGTACTGGGCCTGTACCGAATCTGTCCATGCCTTCGATACCTGACATGAACTTATAAGCGTTATTTGTATCTAATGTGGTCGCAACCAACGAGAAGTCTGAGACTCCCAAATTGGTCGGGTTAAACCCATTGCTTCCACCGCCTGCATTAATCTCGGACGCTGCCGAAACTACGTAGTCGCGTAAAATTAGCAATCTGTTACTTTTATGACCTATCTTTCAATAGGCGGGGAAACCTCTTCGGATCTCCCTCTCATAGTTACCTATGAGTTCAGACTATCGCATCTCTAAAAGAGTCCAACCGCTTAGTCGTTCAGCCTAGACATTTAATTAGGTTTATGCAACAATATACACGCATCTACACACATAATATAGGAGTTTTAAGATGCCTATAATTCCTTATGAGAAGATTATTTATGATCCTCTCAAACTTGCATATCTTGCAGGAATAGTTGACGGAGAAGGTTCGCTTTGTATTTATCGTGTTAATCCTGCTAAGTATAACCGATATCAAAGTCCTAACTTTCGTTCCGTTCTCAATGTTTCCAATACAAAGAAAGAACTTTTTGACTGGATTGAGGAACATTTTGGCAATCTCAATAAGTCTAAAAAGCATCGTCGATCCATATTTAAGAAAAATTCTACTCATGAAAGATGGATTTATGAATGGGTTATTCAAGGTCATCGTCTTGTCGATATTTGTACACAGCTTTTGCCTTATCTTGTTCTTAAGAAAAGGCAAGCTGAATTGATTATCGAGTTTCGAAAAACCTATGAAAACCAAAAAGGATTTGGCTCTCATAAACCATTGGATATAGAAACTATCGCTATCCGAGAAGATATTAGGGTAGAGATGTGTAGACTCAACGCTAAAGGTTTTCTTAAAGCTGAATTCGAACATAATATTCCTAATTAAACCCTTGGCCCTTGTTGTCCTGGTGGCTTTTGTTGCCAGGATTTCCAAGTCAATCAGGTCAGATTTATCGAGGACTAATTTTAATCCTCGGCTTGACGCATTGCTACGGCTAACCTTTCGGATACCCAAGCTAATACCATTCTACACCAAGCTAAGAGGGCATATTATTTACTATGCTGCAAGTTTAGAACCCTCTTGATCCTGTAAAATTACTTGTTCGTTGATTACGCAACCAGTACCGAAAAAAGCCATCTGGGCATCAATGATGTCCCTTTGTGGCACTTGTGCAGGAGGATCAATCCCGCTATTCCCCAACTGTACAGTTGGCGGCTGTAACGCCCTAGGGCGCATAAATCTGCAAGTAGTCCCGCCATGCGCGGGCATGGAGACTTTGTCACAGACAGTAATCATTCTATTACTTTTATGACCTGTTTCACAACAGGCGGAGGGTCTTGTTATTCCCCTCTCATTGCATTTATTTATTCGCAATGTTTAGACTATCGCATACGCTTAAAGCGTCCCTCGGGTTTAGTCGTTCAGCCTAGCATTACCCTTGGCCCTTGTTACCCTGTCGGGCTTCCAAGTCAATTACCGAAGGTTTTAGAACTACATTTCTATTGATTAATATCACACAATAGTTTATAATTGTTCATAGTTCATTGTTGGCGTCGGCACATAGAGCATGGCAGGCGCAAGCGACTGCAAGATCATAGGGCCTAGATTGCCGGTATTCGTAATTTGACCTGACATATCAACCTTATGGCTGAATATTAATGTACATCTTTATGTTGTATAATAGACGCTATGTCCTATCTAAATAGTACATAAAATGTTTTATACTACATTGACTTAGTACATAAGATATGATGATCGGTAGACGAGCCTAATTACGTCAGTTCTCGACCATATCTGAATGAGGTAGCGAGATCCTCTACGCTGAGTGCACATAACGCTTGTGCTTGCGTATTTTAACAATAAACAAAAATTTTTTTTATGAATAGAAAAAAAATAAAAATTGGCGATCGATTTGGAAATAGAACTATTATTGAAGAACTTACGATTAGAAAAAATGGCTACATTATGTACAAAGTACAATGTGATTGCGGTGATATTGTAATATTAAATGGATCCTATTTAAAATCTAGACAAAGACCATGCAAAAGTTGCTCTGCCAAAAAAAATACTAAGAAAGGAAAAGATCATTATGCCTATAAACATGGAATGGCTTCACGGACAAAAGGAAAAGATCGAATTTATCATATTTGGATTGCAATGAGACAAAGATGTAACGATCCCAACGATCAACAATATGCCGATTATGGTGGTAGAGGAATTTCTTTCTCAAAAGAATGGGATGATTTTGCTATTTTCTATAAAGACATGGGAGAACGTCCGGAAGGAATGCAATTAGATCGAATTGATAATAATGGGAATTATTGTAAAGAAAATTGCAAATGGTCAAATCGATTTGAACAATCGAACAATCGTAGGACAACACGAATTCACAACATTAAAGGAAGAAAAATTAAACATACGGAATTATTAAAAGAATTAAATATGACCCGTGATAAATTCCGATGGCTTGAAGTTCGCAAAGGTCTTAAATGGATTACTGATAATTTTTTATAAAATCATGATACAGATTTGTATCAAAAAAAAAGTGACACAAATCTGTATCACTTTTATTAAAATTCACAAAAATGAGTCTGTTTTTGTGAATTTTAATGAATCTGTCTCCCTTACTAAAACCTACTAAGTCATTATAAAAAATTATTGAATAATTATATCTTTATCTCTGATTTTTAATAAATCGGGATATATAATAACCTGTTGCCTAGCTAATTGTTCGAATTCTTCATCCGATAAATTTAATGGATCAACCAAGCCTTAACCTATTCTTGAGTTCTTGCATCTTGTCATACGCCTGCTTCTGTCCATGTGCTGAATAATCGCTTTGCTGTCCGTTATAAGGAGCTGCTGCGACTCCACTAGGAGAATAGAATGGAGATTTGCGATTGGCATCAACCTTTTGCTGGATGGTCTGCTCTTTTGCCGGCGCTTTATCTAAATCCATTGCCTTGATATTTTGATAGACAAGTTTTTGCCTTTCAAATCCTTCTGGCATGCGTAGAATGCTTTCTGCTAATTTGGGAGCCTTCTGAGCCAACTTCTCGGCATGTTTCAGCGTCTCATAGAAATCGGGATTATTCTCCAGCCACATCTCTTGCTTAAGCTCTTCTTTGGCTGATTGCTTGGCTGTTTCCATCGCCTTTTGTATCTCGGAATGTGTAGTCTGGCCGAATTTGTTAAATTTCTTCTCTAGATTCTTATGATCTACATAAGGTTCTGAATCATCGTCATCATCATTTTTGACATTCCGCTGATTTTCTTGCGCCAGTTTCTCGGCTTCCATTCGAGCTGTTCTTTCCTGAGCCAATTGTTTTTCATACCTCTGTTCTAGCGCACGAAAATTATATTCTTTATCATTTTGCTTTTGTTCTACTTGATTTTCATTTTGCTGATCTGTCATTATGCTTTTCTCCTATTACGTAGGTCTACAGTGGGATGTAAAGCATTAAACTAAATTTATGATTTGAAAACAAGGTTTAAGGAATAAAAATGGACTGGATCAGCGTTAAAAATAGATTACCCGAGAATGGACAAGCCGTTTTGATCTATCAAACATATCCAAAAAGAACAATGTTTAAATGTCTTGCATGGCCTTTGATTTATTGTTTTCATGAAGTTGCAGAATATGAAACTTATAGAAATGGTTTTGTAAATAATAAAAACAATCTTTTGAAACATGTGAGCCATTGGATGCCACTTCCAGAACCACCAAAGGAAGAAAATGAAACTTGATCTCTACGAAGCCCACGACCGCTTCCAACATTTAACAAAGCAACAATTTAGCATTGGCGAATGCTGCCAAGATCTGATCAACCAACGTCCTTTCGGCAATCACCCATTCTATATATTCGCGCATGCGCGTACTGATGATGATGGAGTGACCAAAAGGCTTATCTGGCAACCAAGACTCACAAGACCCAAGCCACAATCGAATTCAATGCTATTTAAAGGCTATCCAGGCACGGATAATGTTAAAGTGATATGGATTATCCCTGATCGGAATTTATGGGGACAATACAAGAAAGGGAATGTTACAGAAAGCACAATGATTGAGAAAAGTATTTGGGATTTTCGCTTCAATAGACAAGCGCTTGAAAAACCTGAGGATGATGATCTCAATGATATACAAATAGATGATATCTACCGCTCAATTGGACAGGAAGCACGAATGAAATTTGTTGAAAACGGAATGCTAAATAAAAAAATGAATGATTTAGCGATTAAAATAGTAAAGGATTAAGCCCAACTCTTGGGAGGCGTCTTCATCTTCTTTTTAGGAACATCATTCATACCCATTCCATCCCGAACGCGTCCCATCGGATTCTTGACACCACTGCCGTAGTAATCACCCATTCCAATTTGAGATTTAGGTGCATGCCATTCTTTCTTCTGAGACTTGAGCTTCTTCACTAACCAACCTCGTCAATCCTCATTGTATTCACTCTGCCTTGTGGCAATGCTGGCACATGCTGCACTGGATTTCCTTTATGGCCTACTGGCTGATTGATCCCAACTCCGTAATGTGTGCCTGCGTTAATGAAATTGCTGCTTCTCTGGTCATACTGAGGGCAGCGAAAGTCCCAAGGCGAGTTCTTACCATCCACAGGCTTATCAATCTCTCTCTGCTCTTTAATGCGCGCAGGATCAGAAAAATGTGATTCGGAATTGATTTGTTCTTTATTTCTTTTCATAGTGCCTCTTAATACAGTGTGCATTACTGCCGTTACTAACGTTTCCATAGTCATGCACATGGGTTCAGGAATTCACGGTCATGGCCTACCACCTTTTGTGGTAGATAGAAACGTTTTAAATTTCTATCTGAAATTACCCGCGATAGTGCGGCTTCATCGGAAGCGACTTCGCTTGCTTATCGCTCTTTACTTGCTGCTCACGGATTTGTTCGGTTGTATCCTCGTATTTCATAAGACTACCTACACCCTCTGCTGAGGATTCGTTTTTGCATTTGTGCGGTCCATCTGGAAAGCGGGAATCTTTTCCGGGTTTTCCGCCCCAAAAGGAATGATCATCTATACGCTGCCCACCTGACATTGCTTTTCCCTCTTTTTGGCTATCTGCTGGCATATATACCTCTTAATTGTTGAACGTTCAATTCATTATTATATGCTCGAGGAATTCTTTTGCAAGAGATTCGAGGAAAAATTTAGGTCAGATAGCGACCGATAAGATACCCAACTAGGAAACCAATAATAGGGTAGATATATTCAATTTCAAATATAGTTATCATTTTTATATCTCCATTATTCCAGAATAATGGCCTTTAGACATGTATTTATCAATACATGATTTTATAATCATATCTTCGATTTCAATTTCAGTTTTACGAGCATTATTATATGATCTGATATTTTTATTGTATTTTTTTAGAATAATCTTCTGTTCTCTTGTGGGCTGCTGTAAATCAGATGGATACCATTTTCCTAACTTATTTAATTCAGTATAATGTTTTATCGCCCGCATTATTGTAGGCAAAGACTGGGATTCTTCTCCATTCATTAGCAAATTATATTCATTCCAAGCATAAAATGATTTATATGTTTCTTTCCAAAAAAACATACTTGCATATACATTGAAATAATTTCCTCCCACACTTATGATATCTTTTGCATTTTTTACTTCATAAAGAGAAAATCCTTCAGTAAAAGGAATATAATAAAATTTCTTATATTTTACATATCGGCGGATTTTACATTCATAGAACTCAAAAGGAGAAATTCTTATATCTAATAGCTGAATTTTATCGCTATTAAAAAATAATTTTTCGTAATGATTTCTAGCTTCTTTCTCTGTCTTTTTTTCTTTTTCTGATGAGGATTGAAATGTACAAGTTTCGTCAATATCTTCCCATTTCATCATTTTAGGATCATTGCTTGTAAATTCTAAAACATAACAATCGAATTTATTTTTAAAGTTCCTAAGACCTCTTCCAATCATTTGTTTGTAAAGAACAGGTGAACGTGTTGGTCGTGCTAAAATCACTGATTGTAAGGCAGGATGATCAAATCCTTCGGATAACTTTACAGCATTTGTAATAAATTCAATTCTGCCTTGTTTGAGTAAACGATAAATGATCTCACAAGTCTTTTTAGGTGTCTTATAAGATATGCTGATAGCTTTTCTTTTTTGATTTCTTAATCCTAATGCTAATTTTTCTGCATGTTCTACAGATGTACAAAATATAATCGAAGGCGTTTTATTTAAAAATTTGCATCTATCAATAATTAATTGATTCATAGAATCGCAATTCATTACTTTATCCAATTGACTTAAATCATAGTCCCCTTGACTATTATCAATATCTTTTAAAGATTTTTCCATTCCTATGCGAATACCATGAACAGGCACAATATAACCTAAACGAGTTGCTTCGGATAATGTCATTTTAAATGAATGAGAAAAAAAAACCTTTCCTAAATGATCTCTATCTCCTCTTAAAGGTGTTGCAGTAAATCCAAAAAATAATTTTTTTTCTTCAAAAATTTTAAAATATTTAATCAGAAGTTTATAAGAAGGCGCAGTTGCATGGTGCGCCTCATCAATAATAAGCACTTCAATATCTTCAGGATTGTATTTTTCAATATTTCTCGATAAGGATTGAACCATTGCAATGGTTAATAATGCGAATTTCTCTTTTTTTTCTGCGGTGACCAGAGATATATTTTGTTCAGCAAATCCACAAAGTTTAGCTTTTTCATAAGTTTGTTTTAATAACTCTTCTCTATGCACAATTATTAATGTTTTTTTATTTAATTCTTTTGCCAAAGATAAAAAAGTAATCGTTTTTCCTGTACCAGTGGGCATAGATATTAACTGAGAATGGCAAGGATCATTTTTACAAGCAGAAATGACTTTTTTTTGATATTCATATAATTCGATCATGTTTCACATACATTTTTATAAAAGATGTGTGGATTATGCCATTTGTTTTTGTTCTTGGGAAGGATTTTGTTGACCCATGCCATTCATAATTTTGCTTACAAATTCATCCGATATAGCATCTTTTTTAGCTTTTTCTTTATCCGCATCTTCCATTCTTTGATCTTCCATTTCAAGACGCTGAATATCATGCATTTTAAGATTTGTTTCGATTTCTCCAAATTTAGCTATGACATCAATCATCTTTTCGAGAGCTTCCATTTTTGTCTTAACAGAAAGTGAATGATTCTTGCTGACCTCACTAATACGCTCTTCCAGCAAGCCTACATTACTTTCAAAACGGCCATAACGTTCTTTAGCCATAGCCACATTATTTGCAGCTTTGGAATATAGCTCTTGAAGTTTAGCAGCTTCAACAGCATGTTGAATATTCTGCGCCTCTGCTTGCGCTTTCGAAGCTTGCTCTTCTTGTTGCTGTAGATATTGCAGGATCTCTGCTTTGCCCTGTAGATCCATATGAGGAATAATCAAAGAGGCAGGAATTACTTCCCTTTGGAACGTTTGGTTAATTTCCAGCATCTTTTGAGCCTGTAGATTGCGCTGGGTTGGCGTCTCAATACCTTCTTCCACAATTGTCTTGTACTTTGCAAAAAGCCTCGAATAAAAGAATGGACTTGGCTCTTCACCGATTAATATCTTAACCTTTTCCGCATTCCAGTTATACAAAGCAAGCTGGAGCAATCTCTCTCCTAAATGCTTCAAAACAAGATCCCATTGATCGAAGTACTTCTGGAATACAAGCAAATTCGCTGCCTGCTTTAGAACCATTGTGAGCGTACTTATTTGCTTGTCATTTTGCCCCGACCAGTTTTCAAGGTCAATGCCAGCTGTTTGGTAGATAAGATCGGCCATTTGCTGCGCAAGCGCCATATCCGATTCCGGTACACCACTGGGAATAATCTTTTCGCAGTCTGTAAGTTCATAGCCTTCATTAATGATAACGTCCCATCCCTGGCCGGATCGTTTGAGATTGTCTTCATTAGCCACTGCACCAATCTTGCGTTTCCATCCAGCGTTGATTGTCGCAGATGTAATGTCATTATTTGTGATGATCTTGTAGTTAAACAGGAACTGGGGCGAGCGCATAGGGAATGTGAGTGATCGTGAACGCAATTGATAGTAGTTAATATGTCCTTCATAATCCCATGCATTCCCTATAAATGGACATTCAGGCCCATCCCATAATGGATTATCGCCTTGGAACATTAATTGGTCATTCAATACAACAGCTACACGCCAAATGTTAGAATTAACCATCACTTCTTCCATATCATCAATATGGTATAGAAGCTTTTCCATGTTCTCTTCACCACCTCCAAAGTCAAAGAATTGGTTTAACTTACGGCTGTAGAGGCGTTTCTTCTTCTTCTTCCATTTGTACCAGACATAGGACAAGACCATAAGGTCATTTCGTGCCATGTTGTAATTCTCAGGCAAGAAGTAAAATGATCCATATCGCTGTGGTGCGCCTGTCATAGGCTTTATGACACTCGCCTTATCTTCAAAGCGCATCTCTGCTTCGTTTTTAGTAATATACTCCTGGCACCAAATGTACTGACAATCACTTAAGCCAAAAATATCTCTGCAATATGGATCAATTAGAAACGAGTTGTATTCCCAAACTTTGACTTTGAGCTGACTTTGAGCGGGGTCATCCCCAGTGAAATCCAGATACGGCTGCAAAAGATTAAGACCAGCAACTGCGGCCAGCTCGCAGGACCGTGAGTAATCTTCATTAATGCCTTCTTTTTGAATGACATTTTTGATGAGCCGCGTATATTGGTCCGTCGTTTGGGGATCCGCTCCATCTGCTGCCTGGTATACTATTGATTTACGATGCTGACGCTGATAACCCGTAACCATATTGATAGGATTGCGGATCAGGTTAAAATAATAGTTTTGATAGCTGACATTTGGACTAAAATTGAAATAGCGGTTAACATAGGATTGCTCGCCTGCATAGAAAAGGGTATCAATGTTTGATTGGTTCCAGCGAACTTGTTCTAGAGGTTGGACTTTAGCATAGAGGTTATCAAGCCATTGCCGGACATTACCTTGGTTTGGCTCAAGATCATTGGTCCAAGGCGGCAAATATAGGGCCATTCAAGTACCTATCGTGATTTTAACGATACGATACAACAAACTATTTATTAGAGCAAATAAAACGCTATTAACAACAGATTCTCCCTGCGCCAGGTTCATGTTTTTCTACTTTACATCGAATTTCATATTCTTTTATGAATTTAACAACTTCAAATAATGCTTCTGGTGTTCCTTTTAAACGAAGATATATACCCATTCCATTTTCATATTCTTGTAGATCAGGACGATTCTCAAGCAATTCAATGTATTCTTTCATTTTACCTCGTTGGCCTAAATCTGGTTCGTAAATAATCTTCTGTTTTAACTGATATTTGTATATCTCATTTTATCGTTATATTTTTTTTGGCAAGTTTGGCATGTTTTCATATTATCTAGTGGGTCTAAAACGATCTCTTAAATAATTTGTTGGATCATGTGCAATTACTTTTGAATCAGCTATTTTATGAGTATAAAGGGCATAGCGTAAGCAATCGATCGAATGGTCGAACTTTTTTAAAGGCTCGTCATATCCTTGTAGAGCCGCTTTTGGGTCCCATACATAACTTTCTATTTCCCGAATAGTATTAACACAACAATCCATTACGAAAAGATTACCTTTTTTCATCTGAGTCGTCATAACTTCAATTCCATTTTGAACGTCGTTATCGGCGTGTACTATGTGTAAACCGCGCCGTTGCAACTCTAATTGCATCGCCGCCGCACTAGGATCGATGTAAATGCATTTAGGCGCATAAGGCTCTAAGAAGTTGTAGACATCCTCCGCAAACTCACTATTCACTTGCTGTCTACCAGTGACTTTAGGATCGTAATAATACTCTTTCTCTACCCATAGGCGTTTTCCTAATCCTGTATGTCTACCTGTGCTAACCCCGAGGAGTAGGCAACAAAATGGGTTGTTAGTACCATAGTCAATAGCAGCGATCCAATATTCTGCAGCGCATGGGGGCCGGTTAACCACATGCACCGATCGGTCAAAGAAGTCGAAGATCGCCCCTTCAGCGAGGCACCAATGGCCAAGATAATTCCTTTTGTAAAATAACCCAGATAAGCTATCGCGTATACGCTGTTTATAGCTCTCGTCGACATAAGGATTGTCATCGAGGGTAAAGTGAAGCGAGTAATAATTCTTATCACCTTGTTCTGCACGGTCAATCCATTTTTTGCATTTGTGATTAGGGTGTGATGGGTTCATCGAAGCAAATCCCATCGAATGAGGGTTTGATAGGCGCGTGTCTATCATGTCTATAATAGATTCGGGATATAAAGTAATCTCATCACAATATACGAGACTGAATGTCTTACCCTGGAATGACCCAATAGCACCCTCATCCTTCGCACCGAGCGTCCCGATAACCTTGTCAAAGAATCTAAGTTTGCGGTTAGACCATGTGCAATGGGGCCGGAACATTGAGAGCTGTGGACTTTCGAATAATAGCCTAATTGCGTTTTGATATATCGTTTCAGAGCTATGACCGACCATCCATATTGCGCTATCTGGACATTCATATGCTGCCTGCATGAATCTAAATAGCGTGCCAATGGTTTTTCCTGAACGAACGCTGCCATGGGCTAGGTTCCATTTGGCTGTGCTATTGTATACAAACTCTAGTTGTTTGGGCGAAAATGGATCTTGCATGCATATTAGTTTAAATTTTTGTCGAAAATAAAGGAAGGAGATTGTACGATTTCTTTCATGTTTAAAATCAAGTGCAAATTATGCGAATCAATCCTAGAAGGCATTACCAAAAAGAATGTATCTTGTGCATGTGGTGAAGTTATCCTTGATGGCTACAATGAGCTTATTCATGTCAAGAAAGACCGAGCTAATGCCGTCGAAATAGACAGTGAAGGAAACCCCATACAAAAAGCCCCACAACACACACAAGAAAGGCCAACAAGGGAGGAACTAATAGCCGAATTAGATAGAATGCAGTCTTCATTTGAGAATCTGCCTTCGCAGGCTATGGCGGGGCCGATCAATCATTATGATTTTGCATCTTTGTTGCTGCTAGTGTCTGCGATATTGAAATCTGAGTGATCACTCTCTTTTACGCTGTTTGTCTTTTATTAGGTCTAGCATAGCCATGAGCAGCTCTTTATCCGTGTCGCTGGTCTCTAGATTTTCTTTGGAAGCTCTCTTGGCTGCATCGTCGAGGTCTTGGTCTTCTTGTTCCTTGAGATCTTTGAAATAAACTCTTTGCCATCTTTGAGATATGCCTGGATTAACTTTACCATTATTATGAAGATAGTTTTTACCAACTATTTTTAATGCTCTTTGATAATAGGGAATGAACTCTTTTCTTTGGATAAATGTTTTCCATTCTTCATAAATGAACATTTTTTCAATTGTATACCATTCGGAAAGATGCAATGGATCGTTTTGTTTAACCCATTCAACCATTTCTTTTCCTAGATCAATCATTTCTTCTTCGGAAAAAGAAACTGTGCGCGGACGTCCCCCTGGATGAACCATTCTGTACCTATTTTGCATATTCGATATATAAAACAAATATAACACCAAGGATAAAAAGCATACACAAAATTGCAGTCGCGATGATGTTTGTATCTTCATCATCCATTGGTGGACCGGGTAAATTAACCATGAGAGCTGCTTGGAGTTGAGAGTTTGCCTAAAAATATATATTGGCTGTATATAAAAATCAAATAGATTGTGGAAATAGGTGGCTTGCGGTAGATTTGTAGGGAAAAAACGAGAGATATTTTATGA
>Ga0193728_1000604_pt1 | contig 17600 bp, 22 predicted proteins | sample U1c1metaG_FD_143037 | JGI IMG/M metagenome (GOLD analysis project Ga0193728, IMG submission 143037) | Soil microbial communities from a riparian zone of the East river system, Colorado, United States - U1c1 | ecosystem: Environmental > Terrestrial > Soil > Riparian zone | place: USA: East River...
AGAGCGATGAGAATTCCGAATGACTCACGCCAATACGTTATCCCTCTGCAAATACGATGCGCTTTTCTCTTCTTTCCTTGTCGATAGCGGGAGTGGAAGCCGCATGGTTCTCCACAAGGGCTCCCATGATCTTGGCTTCTTCTCGGCTTACAGGAAAATTCGTGCCCCTCGGACACCGCAAAATGCTCAGGTTTGCCAGTTCTGGGCGCGATAACAGGTACTTCCGATCGATGATGGGAGCGATCACTTTGAGCAGCCGCAGTTTTACACGAAGCCGATCGCCGGCAAACCTCTCACTGTCGCGAACAAAGCGAAGCTGTTCGAGTGGTTCGGGCTGAATCCGTGGCGCCTCCAGCACTTCCGCCAATCCGATAATCCCTCTCCGTCGTCCGCATTCCCACAAGTACACGCGGTCTCCGCGCTTGATCTGTTTCTTGAATTGATGGACGAGGCAGACGGGCTCTGGCAGCGAACGCAGGGCGCTCACGTCGGAAAATTTCGAGTTGGCTTGAAAAATCCATGATGCGAGTTCTTCCGGACTTGAGGAGACACCGCGTGTCGCGTCTTTGTCTCCTTTTGCGAGAACCGCTGCTTCGGCTCGTTGCTCCGCCGAAAGTGGGACCTTCGCGTCATCGAAACGCAAAACGGTACTCCCCTCTTGAGACTCCCTCCAGCGCGCGACGCGCGAAGAGATCCGCTCGGCTCCAGTGTTGTTCCACGGCGTGCGGGGCGATGCGCACCGCAATCGATTCGATCAGATCGCTGTTCGAATTCAGACGAAAGGAAACAGTAACTTCAACTGGTGCGTCGGCGGTCATAACGGATCTCCAAATCGAGTCGCCCGAGTCACGGCGATCGATAAATCGCATTCCTTCAGGGCTGATATTTCTTAAGCGAGGCAGGGGTTCGAATTTAGCCGTTCTCCTTCAGGTCCCCTTCCCTCGGCACGCTTTGATGGGCGTCTGACCTCTGGCGAACGGCGAGGTAGGAATCTGTACCCACACTCCGTCCCATCGAGAAGCTGCGACCTCTCCCGTGTCGCTCTCAACGATGCCGGCGGTTCAAGCACCTCAAACATTTTTCGAAGTGCATGGCCAAAACCACCAGGCTATTTCGCATACTCTCAAGGAGGATTCCGTAGCTCTGCCCGTAACTTCATGCTAAAAGTTTGTCGGTCAGCCACTTAGACGAGACCGACCTGATCGGAGATTGCCCGAGTGAGCGTCGAGAGCGCGGATCTCAGCGAGCTGGCCGTACGGCTCACCGCTTTTGCGCGGCGAACGTTTGCCGACTTTGGCCTGGGCGGGCAGGATACGGCCCTCGTCGGCGTGGGCCTCTCCATAGAAGATTTCGTATGGAGAGTTCTCGAGGAATATGTAGAGGGCAGGCTGGAGCATCAAATTTCCCGCGGTGATTTGTTCTCCTTGCTGGCGACGGCGCTGCGAAACGACATTATCGATTCGCTCCGCAAGGCGGCGCACAGACGGGAGGAAACCCGCTCCCCGCTTCCTCGCGAGCGCGATTCCGTAGACGATCCACCGTCGCTCGACGAACTGCCGAGCAACGCCGCCCACTTCTTCGCGGTGCTGGACGAAGAGGAATACCGGAAGCGCGTACTGACTGCCCTCGCGGCAGAACCCGAACTGACGGAAATGGTGCACGTCATTCTCGACCTGAACGTTTACAGACCGCGGGAGATTGCCGCCGCTCTCCGTATCTCGGCGACGGAAGTGCAGAACCGGAAAAAGAGACTGCGGCGGCGCTTTATCGACTGCAATCTCGCCAAAGGAATTACCCTATGACCAGGAATCAAAAAACGGATCTCTTCGACGCACGCGCGCAGCGCGTGGCTGTTCTCTCGGACAAAGTGTTCGGCGCTCCGAACGAAATGGATGTCGTCGAAGCAGAAGATCTCTTGCGGGCCGCGGACATCGATCCCGAGGAACTCAAAGCGCGGTTTCATGCGAGGTTTGACGGTTTGGCGAAAACGTATGCGGCGAAAGGGCAGCGCGTACCGCCCTTGCTGAAACAGGCCCTTGCCGATTTTCGTCCCGGCGTCTCCCATTCCCGGGCCGAACGAGAGTTGCTGCGAGAAGCCCAAACCTCCATTCGTCATCTCTTGAAGCAAGTCAAGCAACTCCCTCAACTCCTCGCGAAACTGCCGAGCCCTAGGCTGGCGGCTGCGTACCGCAGCAAGAAAGAGCTCTCGGAGCAGGACAAGAAGTTACTCGATGAAGTTGTCGAAGATCTGCAACGCCGGGGCTGCGCTGCCAAGGGTCGCAAAGGCACGGCATGAGAAAGCTCGTCAAGGGTGCGGCGTATGCCCGTGCACTAGCACGCGAATTGCAGTGCGATCGCGTGGACCTTTGGCGCGCGGCACCGAGGCTCGGCTTGGAGATTCGGGAATTGAATGCCGACGGTTTTGATGGAGCGTTGGTTCGGGCGCGGGAAATTCCATGCGGAATCATCGCGCTCCGAAAATCCATCCGTGAATTGGGGCGCAAGAACTTTACTCTCGCGCACGAGGTCGCCCACTTCCTCTTGCCCGGTCACGATCAGACCGAACTCGTTTGTGCCAAGTCGGATATTGGAAATTGGGGCGATAGGTCAAAACACATCGAGCGCGAGGCCGATGAATTTGCGGCTGAAGTGTTGATGCCTACACTCGTTGTTCGCCCCATCGTGGATTCCGGAGAGCCTTCGCTGCAGCTCATTGAGAAAATTGCCAAGCGTTTCGAGACCTCCCTTTCCGCTGCGGCGTGGCGGTATTGCGATTTGGCCAAGGAACAATGCGCGATCGTCTGGAGTACCGAGGGACGGATCGCTTGGTCGAAACGCTCCGAGACTTTCGTCTTTTCCTTGCGCAAGGGCACTCCCCTCCAGCAGGGTACGTTCGCGTCCCGAGCTTTCGCCGCCATGTCCACTCCTAAGCAGCCGCAAGCGGTCCCGGCGAATCTGTGGGGTTCCAACTTTGCCGAAGATGCCCAACTATGGGAGCAGTCGAAAGCCTTACCCGCCTACAGCAGCGCGATCTCACTCCTGTGGGCTCGGCACTAGCCTTCTAGTGCAGGTCATGACGGCCTTTTCCTTCGACCCTACTCAGTTAGGCGGGAGGGCCGCGCCACCTAACCGCAGGACAAAGCTCCATTGCAAATCTGCACCGTATTCCTTGGTGAACTCGCCGCCATCTTGTGCTTCCGGTCTTGGTGCCGCATCCAGGAAACGGACATCTTTCGCCACGACTTCCGTGTAGTGGTGTTTCCGGTTCTCCCGGTCGACCCAAGCGCGGTTGACCAGCCGCCCTTCCACGTACACCCGCACCCCTTGTTGCAAATCCGCGCCAACGGTTTCTGCTAGTTCTCCCCAAACCTGCACGCGATGCCAGGATGTCTTCTTCTGCCATTCTCCCAGCCGGTCTTTGTAAGACTCATCGACTCCAATCGAGAAGTTGGCCACGACATGGCCCTTCCTGGTGTGTCGGACCGCCGCATCTCGGCTAAGTTGTCCTGTCAAGACCACTTTGTTGTTCGCGTTTTGCGCGGAGGCGTCCCCCTTGCGGACTGACGTGTAACTAGATGAAGAACCTCTCGCCGTCGGCCAGGCTGTGGACTGCGGCGGGCGTGCAGCAACAGCTTGCGTCTGCGGCGTACGCCCGTAGCCACCGATGTTGGGTGTGACGTTGTTAGCCTTCCCGTTCAAAGTAAATTGCCTTCCCACCTCAGTACGAGGGGACCTAACCGCTGACGATGTATTCGATACCATTGTAGTTCTCCACAGATTGAGCGCCTCGGCGAGGAACTCAATCGATCTGAATTTCAGCAAAGAATTGCTGCTATCTGCTATGTGGGGAACCGCGCCGGAATTTGCCATCGCAGACCCAAGAAAATTATCTCTTGATCAAAGCGGCTGAAATTTCCCCGCCTCTTCGCATACTCCTCGCACGGCTACGCCGACCTTCTGCGGGAATCTGCCCTTGCTGTGTGAAGACTGCGCCCAGCCGCCCGCTTCTCCTGTCAAGGGCGTCCGCTGCGCTCCGTGAACGCGAACCCCACGCGCCCTTGACAGCGCGGACGGCTAGGCGCCGGGGAGCACTTAGGAAGGGCATTGCTTCTTTTTTTCAAGCGAGAACCACGCTTGAAAAAAAGAGGAAAGAGGAAAAACAAAATGCCAGACAAGCAACATGCCACTTGGGGAGAACTCCTGCGCGATGCGGTCGAAAAGCCGGGGCGAATGCTCGCAGCCTATACCGCATTTCATAACTACAGCTTCGGGAATGCGCTGCTTGCGCTCGAACAGTGCGTTCGGCGCAACTTGCAGCCCGGACCACTCAACACCTATCGCGGATGGCTTGAACGCAAACGGCAAGTCCGCAAAGGGGAGACCGGAATCACCCTTTGCATGCCAATGCCCTTCAAGCGAAACGCTCACAGCGACGAGAGGGAGGAAGAACAAGCAAAATCACAGACACGCAACGCCTTTCGCTTCCGTGCCTATTGGTTTGTCCTTGCACAAACCGAGGGCGAAGAAACCTACGTTGCGCCGACTCCCGGCTTCGACTTGGATACGGCGCTCGGTACGTTGAATATAGCGCGCACGACGTTTGACGAAATTAACGGCAACATTCAGGGGTTTGCAAGGCACCGGGAAATTGCTGTAAATCCGTTAGCTGCGCTCCCGCGTAAAACCACGTTCCACGAAATCGCCCACGTTGTTCTCGGACACACCACTTCCGAAAAGTTTGTGGACGGCGAACAAACTCCCCGCCATCTGTGCGAGGTGGAAGCGGAATCCGTCGCGCTCATCTGTTGCGAAACGTTGGGACTCGACGGAGCGGAGTTCTGCCGTGGCTACATCCAGCACTGGCTGAAAACCGAAAGAGAAATCCTCAACCACAACGCGGCGCACATCTTTGCCGCCGCCACTTCCATTTTGAAAGCGGGAACTCCCGCAACGGGCAGCCACTAGGCTGCCCGCTCCATATCTCCGGCTTGCCATTGGAGTTTCCGCGAGACCACCAAACCAAGACAGAAGGCGGCAAAAATCGAGATACCCTTCAGCCGATAAAGAATGCTGCCGTGGACTATCGCGAAGATTGCAGCAGGAATGACGTGCAAGATGACGATTAACAGCGTGGGAAGCCTGTTCGCGTAGAGTTGGCAAAGACGTCCCAAAACATAGAGCAATAGCCTGCTCCATAGGCGAGCTACTTGCGATCGGTTGATCCTGATACATGTCGCCATTCCTAGAGTCTGTATTGCAGACGCTAATTTCGCGCGGCATCGCAAGAGTCCAGCTAGTGGGCAATTCCGGTAGTGATCACCCGAAACGGTCGCCGCGCCCCATCATCGGCGATTTTCTAATGTGACGACGATTTCGCACTTCCCACGGTTCCGTTCGGACTTGCCCGATCGTCGGTAAGGTGTGTGAGCTCCAGCTGAGCAGCAATCTCCGGACGATGAAGTCTATGCCTTTCTCCCGCCTGGCACGGGGCGAAATGTAAGGCGTACGAAATGTAAGGCGTAGGAAAGATTCGCTTGACTCAAAACTGTTCACATACTATTTTAGTCTAGGCCTAGAATCACAGAGTCTTCCATAGGAGATACCATTCCGATGAAGCTCCGCAGACAACGAGACCTGTTTCCCGGTGCGTTGGAGATGATGATTCTCCGGACGCTGAAACGACAACCTCTGCATGGCTACGCTCTTGTGCAGCATATCAAACGATCATCCAACGACTTGCTGCAGATTGAAGAGGGATCGCTTTATCCGGCGCTTCAGCGTCTCCTAAAAGAAGAACTAGTCAAGGCCGAATGGCGCATCTCATCAACCAACCGCCGCGTTCGGACTTACAAACTGACGGCGGCGGGCGCCAGGCATCTAGTGCATGAAGTTTCGAACTTCGAAAGAATGCTTGAAGGAATCACTCGTGTCCTCGCTAGGCGTGAATCATGAATCCGTTCAAACAACTGTTTTCACGGCGCCGTCTTTACATCGATCTTTCCGATGAAATCGAGGCGCACCTCGAAGAAAAGATTGAAGAGTTGGTACAGGGTGGCATGTCCAGGAAAAAGGCAGTTGCCACTGCACGAAGGGAATTTGGGAACTTGACTTTGATTCAAGAGGAAAGCCGGGAGGTCTGGCAATGGCCGACTATCGAAAGTTTTCTCGCCGACCTTCGTTACGGAATACGCATGCTGCGTCGCAATCCGGCTTTTGGCCTCACTGCCATTCTCATCCTGGCCGTTGGAATCGGGGCTAACGCTGCGGTTTTCAGCATAGTGGATTCGATCCTCCTGAAACCACTTCCCTATGCGGATCAGGAACGCCTGATGATGGTGAGAGACGTTGGAGATCGCGACACAAGAACTCCGATGTCGTACCCGGAATTCCTCGGCTGGAAAGGTCAAAATCAGATCTTCGAGTCAGTCGGCGCGTATTCTTTCGCATCTGTTGACCTTACCAGCCCTGGAGAGCCCCAGCATGTCGATATCATTCGCGCTTCGGCAGAGCTTTTGCCGATGCTTGGCACAATGCTGCGATCGGGCCGCGGCTTCACGGCACAGGAAGAATTGCGCGCGGGTCCTCCGGCGGTCATCATCTCGGATTCGTTTTGGCACAGTCGCTTTCATGGAGATCCTTCCGCTCTTGGAGGCAAACTCACGCTGAATGACACGCTCTTTACCATTGTGGGCGTGCTGCCGCCGGACTTTCACTTTGCGACCGATCCCGACCTAATATTGCCGCTTCGTTTGGACGCCGAATCCGCGGCCCCCCGCTTCAACTTTCTGCAGGTGGTGGGAAAGCTGCGTCCCGGCATGACGCTGCCGCAAGCTCGAGGCGCCGCGGCGGCAGCGGTCAAGCAGGTAAACGACCGTGCCTCCAGTTTTGGCGGCGCATCTGTTTACATTGCGCCATTGCGAGACTTCCTGATTGGAGATTCCCGGCCATTGTTGGTTGCCTTGCTCGGGACAGTCGCATTCGTATTGTTGATCGCATGTGCCAACACGGCCAATCTGTTGCTGGCGCGGGCTGCGGCCAGACAAAAGGAAATTGCGATTCGGATTTCGCTGGGTGCCGCTCGTATGCGCTTGATCCGGCAGTTATTGACCGAGAGCCTGCTTCTGTCGGTTCTGGGCGGCGTGATTGGCTTGGCGATTGCGCGGTGGGGACTGGTGTCCCTGGTTAAGCTTCTAGGAGATCGGCTGCCGCACTCGTCGGACATTCATCTTGATGGTTACGTGCTGGCCTTTACGGCGGCGCTTTCCATTTTCACCGGTATTTTGTTTGGGTTGGCTCCCGCGTTGCAGGCCGGTAATGGCAATCTGGTGGACCGGCTCAAGATTGGCGGCCGTCTCTCTGCCGGCCTCTCAAATACCCAGCTCATGCGCAATGTTCTCATCGTCGCCGAAATCGCTTTCTCGCTCGTTTTGCTTGCGGGCGCTGGCTTGCTCCTGCGCAGTTTCATCCGCTTGGCCCATGTGGACAAAGGCTTTGATCCAGATCACGTATTGACCATGCACATCGCGGTTTCTCCCGGCAAATATGCCGAACCAAAACGCGAGATAAACTACCTCAATCAAATCGTTGAGAGTACAAGGAATTTGCCGGGCGTCGAGTCGGTTGGTTTCATCACCAACTTGCCTTTTTCGGGAGATGCCATGAGTGGCGACTTCCTGATTCAAGGGGTGGCTATAGATCCCGCGAATGTCTCCGCTGCCTCAAAGCAGTTCGTCGTCGGCGAATACTTCAGCGCTATGCACATGCCACTGATCCGTGGCCGCTTCCTTAATTCCACGGACACTAACGAGTCACGACCCGTTGTGGTCGTCGACCAGGGTTTTGTCCGGGAGTACTTTCCCCACGAGGATCCCATAGGCAAACACATCGACGTTGGATGGGGCAAGAGAGGGTGGAGCGAGATCGTAGGCGTAGTTGGCGAAGCTAGAGAATTTGCCATGACCGCTAATCCAATTCCGACCATTTACTCTCCAATGGCTCAAAAGCCAGAACTGCTTGAGTTCTTGGCGTTCAATCTAGCGGTTCGCACCAAGCTCGATCCACTATCGCAAATCCAGGTGATCAGCGGCCAAATCCATCAACTCGATTCCACGCAGGTAATTTCGAAAGCACGCACTATGGAAGATCTCATCGATTCCAAGCTAGCCGCTCGTCGCGACCCCGTATGGCTTTTTGGGACCTTCAGCGCCATTGCCCTGTTTCTCGCCGCCATTGGAATTTACGGCGTGCTTTCCTACTATGTGCTACAGCGCAAATCGGAGATTGGCACGCGCATCGCGCTCGGGGCACAGAACGCCGATATCCTCAGACTGATTCTGGGCCACGCGGTCAAACTCGTTATCGTTGGAATGGCGATTGGTTTAGCGGTCTCTTTTGCTGTGGTGCGTGCGCTGAGCAGTTTGCTCTTTGGGGTACAACCTACGGACCTCCCAACCTTCCTCGGTGTGTCTGCCCTGCTGGCCTTCCTTGCTCTCGTCGCATGCGGCATCCCCGCGCTACGTGCAACACGGATGGATCCTTCGACGATTTTGAGAAACGAGTAGCTCGTTCGCATGGTATGTGACTTGCAGATTCTCCGGTGTGGTAAAAACTACGAAACCCGGAAATAACCGGCACCTCGTTGCAGGTCACTGCACCAAAAGACCTGTCCTCCATCACGGGCCACTCGGAGTAATTCACATGCCTGACGCATTTATCGAACAAGCAAGGTGTGATGCTTACGAAACAATGTTTTATCGGCATGACGCTGGTCGCGATTTTAACAGCTCCGATTAGTTTGTCTGCGCGGCTGAATGATCCACCGACCAACGCTGTCTCTTTGGCCCGCAAAGCCTTAGATGCGATGGGCGGCGAGCAGAAACTCAGGAATCTGGAAACGGTTCGCTTCAAAGCGATCGGTCAACGCAACATGCTCGAGCAATCGGAGCGTCCTGAGGGCCCTACATTGTCGAATACCAAGAGATTTCCGAAGCGCGGGATTTCAAAACAAATAGTCTGCGTCAGATTATTCAGGGGAAGGTATTGACGCAACCGAAATTTGAAACCGTGACAACGGTGAACGGAGAGGTGTCAACTATTTCATATGGGGGCCAGCCGGGACCCGGAACTCCGGGAGAGGTGTTCGAAGCGAACGAAGAACTCGCTCTCGGACCGGAGCGAATCTTATTGACCACATTATCCGCGTCTAATCTGCGTGCCGAGGACGACATTGTACTCCAATCGGTCCCCCATCATCATCGCGTTTACCTGGCGTACGAGCCCTGTCCGGGTATTCTTGAACGCCGAACCCGGTCTCCCCACAGCCGTCGAATGGGTTTCAGCGAGTCCTTATAGTTCGTTCTGGAGGACCTGGGGCGATGTAACGACGCGAGTTTACTATTCCTTCTGGTGGCTCGCCGCGGAAGGCATTCACTATCCATTGCAATGGGACATTGTGAAGAATGGTATGGCCGATCATACTTCGGCCATCGACACAATTGAATTCAATACGAAGTTACCGGCCGATACATTCCTCATCTCGGACACTGACCGGATCGCATATAAGAAGAACTCCTTCGTCACCGAGCAAGTGCTGCGATCCAATCTTGATCAACGCCCTCTGGCTCCAGGGACCGAATTTTACCCTGGAATTGTCCGATTCCCGGGTGCGATGAACACGGCGCTCGTCCTCCAGCCGGATGGAATTGTCGTCCTTGAGGCACCGATCTCGGCTGCCTACTCCCAGCGCGTTCTGACGGAAGCGGAAAAGCGTTTTCCGGGTGCTCCCATCAAGGCAGTGATTTCTACGTCCGATTCGTGGCCACATTTCTCGGGCCTTCGTGAATATGTGGCCAGGGGAATCCCAGTTTACATTCTCGATTTGAACCGCCCAATTCTCGAGCGTTTTCTGGCTTCTCCGCGCACATTCTTTCCCGATAATTTTGCAAAGACGCCCCGCAAGCCCGACTTTCGCATCGTTTCCGCAAAGACCGTCATTGGCGAAGGTCCAAATCGGCTTGAAATCTATCCTCTTCGTGGCGAGACGAGCGAACGTCAGTTGATGGTGTATTTTCCGGGCCATCAGCTACTCTACGGTAGCGATCCATTCCAGAAGCTGGATGACCGCGGCTACTTTAATGCGCAGACGGTCTCGGAGGTCGTTCACGCAGTGGAGCGCGAACATCTATCGGTCGAAAAATTCTTCATGATACATATGGGAATTACACCGTGGGGCGAGCTCCCAAGAGTGATTGAGAAGACCGAATCCTCGGCCAAGTCAAACCTCAATAACAATCGCTAGTCACAATTATCAGTCAAACACGCGCACGCGTCACGTAGGTAATGTCGTCTTATCCTTGAGTATTTATGAGTCGGTTTGTTCGGGTGCGCCACTTCCAAGCATCGATTCGGCTGGAGGACTGTGCTGAGCTTGGTTCTTAGAGGGCGTACTCGGAAACAATTCATGTTGCCGAAGGGAGACAAATCGGGGGGATTCAGCAAGTTTTTATCTTGGTCGTCGTTGTCGGATCATGGATGGTACACGCGAGAGCGCTGCAAGGACTAGGTAGATGATGATCGCGTTGAGCGTTGCGCAGCCAACCAGCAGGACGAAAGGTGCTCCGCTTGGAAGATAATCGATCCATGGCAAAGCGAGAAGAACAGCAACAAGCCCCGAGAAGGTTCTGTGATCGAACTGGGGGTACATCAAGGCGCACACGAACGCAAGAATGTAACAACCGGTACCGATCATTGCCATTTTCGAGCGGAAGAACACTCTTAAGAAGATAATAGAGGTTTTCATGGCCCGGTATGTCCGAAATTAACCCGACTTTATCGAACGTCTGCGTCCCACAGAAATAACCACGAAGATGAGTCCTGTCACCTCGCCTATTGTGCCTGGATCGCGGCGCAATTCCCTTGCTTATTCTTCGCGCAATACCTGCATCGGTTCGACGCAAGCGGCACGGATTGCGGAGATGAGCGAAGCCACCACCGCGACGACCAGAACCATCGTAACCACGGCTAGCAAGGTCGTGAGGTCCGAGGGCGCTATACCGTAGAGCATCTCGGACAGGACTCGCGCGAACGCTACCGCAAGGCCCCCACCAATTAGACAGCCCGACAAGGCTACTCCGAGGCCTTGCAGGAGAAATTCGCTAACGATTCGTCCTCGAAAAGCTCCTAATGCGAGGCGCAGGCCCACCTCGCGCCGCCGCACATTCACAAAATAGCTGAGCGTTCCATACAATCCAACGCATGCGAGTGAGATCGCCGTGATCGCAAAGAAGGTCAGCAGGACTGTGCGTAGACGGTTTTCGGCAAACGCTTCGTCGATGTGCTCTTCGAGCGGCGTAATATCAAAGACGGAGCGGGCAGGTTCAATGTCGTGAATTTTCTGCCGCAAAGTTTGAGCCATCGTCAAAGGTTGGGCGTGCGTGCGAACCAGGTAAAACGGATCGGGGCCACCGGGAGCGCCGAAACACCAATACACGGTTGGTCCTGGTGGACGATTCATACCTTCCTCTCTCGCGTCGCCGACAATCCCTCGGACTTCGCCCACGTCGCTAGGTCGCAGGAAAGAGTTGTCCAGCACTCGAAGGTGATGGCCGACCACCGTCGATCCCGCGGGATACGTAGCCGCAAAGCTACGATTCACGAGGACGTGTATCGAAGTGCAGTCAGTGCGATGCATGCCAGTTGCATCAGCGGGGGTATTCATTAATTCCGACTCACCGCAGAGCTCACCTGAGAGGACAGGAATCTTCATAGTGGCGAAGTAACCCGGCGAAACGAAGCGGCTTTCCGCGATTATTGCGTGTTCCGGATCCTGCTCTCCTTCTGTGAACTGCAAATTCGTTTGGTACTTGGAGGGTACACCTGGCAGCGTCGCGGAGGTTGCTGCTGCTTCCACGCCAGGCAGGTTACGCAACTCCTCGATGGTTCGATCGATACCTTGCGTGAGGCCTTTCCAATCCACAGTTTCTCCATACGACGCGCTAATGTGAAAAGTAAGAACATGGCTGGCCTCGAAGCCAGGTGAAACGTGTCCTAGCGCGCGAAAACTACGCAACAGCAAGCCAGCGCCAGTCAGCAACGTGACGGCCAACGCGACCTGTACGCTCAGGCGAGCATCCACTGCATGGGATTGTGTCCGGACACCTGCGTGCGATTAGCTTGGGCAAGCGAGATGGCAGTGGCCGCAGCAGAATCGCGTCGGCACTGCTTCGGGCCATATTCCTGCGCCCGGCACCTTCGCGCCTTCTGCTTTTCCCTCTCCTCCCAAGAAATCGTCTGAAACCACCACCGAAGATTTCTTGTGCCCCTCCCGAAATGCCGAAATGCAGTCGCTCGGTTTGGGAGCAGCGGCCTCTCGCTTTTGGTGTCCCAGAAAAATGGGGCAGAAAAAGGAGACATTTCCATGTCCTACTTATATGTTAAGTGGAATAGGTCGGGGCCACAGTTCGCCCGCCGACGTTCGCGTCATTAGAGCATAGCTGTGTTTCGATGGCCACTCCTGGAACGGAGGCCTGCGACGCCGTAGGCGGCGCTCTTAGGCCGAAGTGGAGGGAGTGGCCATCGCAGGCTATTAGGCGGGTCCTACCCGAGCGGGTGGCCTTTGGCATGCTGCCGGCCGCGCTCTTTGCATTACTTCCAAGTTGCCGATTATTCAGGAGTTTCTTCGATCGATTCAGGCTAGCCGACACATATGCGACTGACCGGTGGTCTTTGGGACTGCAGTTGAAGCTTTAGAAGCAGATTAATGGTAATCGACATGATGAACTCGGAAATTAGGATTAGTAGGGTGGGAGAATCGGGGAAACCAGATTACGATTTCTTGTCCCACAAGTCTATGAACAGTTTGAGCGAGATTGTTCGGAAGTGTTGCAAATCATGAGCGCCGTGAGGGGAGCCTGTTTGCTTTAGTATTCAGCGCGGAGACGTGTCTTTGCGCTGCTCGGGTTGTTCCGGCGTCGCTGCCTGACCGAATATCAGACGAGAGCTCTCAAGTTGCCAGAGAAGGCTTGAAGTGATTCTTGTCGATTTTCAGTGACCGAATCTTCGATTCCAGCGTGGACCGCGCTATGCCCAACTTGGCCGCGGCCCCCGTGGTTCCGAACACGCGCCCGCCGCTTTCTTTCAGGGCGGCCTCAATCATGTCCATCTCTTCCGCTTGGAGTCTTCGGGAGAGCTCAATTTGGTTTGTCGGTTCTGTCAGAAACGGCTGCTGTGGTAACCAGCTTTCGTCGATCGACAAAATCTCTGTTTCGCACAGTATTACCGATCGCTCGATGACGTTTTGGAGTTCCCGGATGTTTCCCGGCCAATGATATCTGCGCAGGGCATCCATCGTCGCGGACGAGATGGTATCAATCACCTTGTTCATACGCCTGGCGAACTGCTGTGTGAAATGCCGCACCAGGAGCGGAATGTCGTCCTTCCGTTCTCGGAGGGGTGGCACCTCGACGGGAAAGACGTTTAGGCGATAAAAGAGGTCCGCGCGGAAGGTCCCGTTGGCCACGGCTGTGTTCAAATCACGATTCGTGGCAGCGATGACGCGAACGTCTACTCGAATTGGTCGTCCTCCCCCAACTCGCTCGAATTCCCGCTCCTGTAGCACCCTCAATAACGCGACCTGAGTGTCGGGTAGAAGTTCGCCCACTTCGTCCAGGAAAATCGTCCCCCCATCCGCCAGCTCGAAACGGCCAAGCCGGCGCTGCATCGCTCCAGTGAACGCGCCCTTCTCGTGACCGAAGAGCTCCGAAGGAATCAGTGATGGTGGCAGCGCGGCACAGTTCACGCTTACAAAGGCTCGCCCGGATCTTTGAGACTTCTTGTGGATTGAGTGCGCGATGAGCTCCTTGCCTGTACCTGTCTCGCCGTAAATCAGCACGGTTGAATCGGTCGGCGCTACGGTTTCTACTCGCTTGAGGAGCCTGCGCAGGGAAGCACTGTTTCCTATGATCTCGCCGAAATTCATTTCTGAGCGGGTTTCATCTTCCAGATAAAGCTTTTCTTGAGTGAGCTTGCCATTGAATTGACCCCGGGGTTCCCGATTGAACTTGTGATATCGGCCGAAGCAGCGCCGGATAGCCCTCAAGAGCTCTTCTTTCTCAAACGGTTTCGTCAAGAAATCAGCTGCACCTGCTTGGATCGCTCGGACAGTCATTGGGATGTCGCCATAACCGCTCAGGAAGATGATCGGGAGATTAACTCCGGATCTCACTATCTCCTGTTGCAGGTCGAGTCCGCTCAGCCCGGGGAGCTGGACATCTAGCACCAAACAACTCGGTATCTCAGGTCGCTGGAGAGCCAAAAACTCTTGCCCTGATGCGAGGGCTTTTGCCTCCAGCCCGACAGATCGAATCAGACTTGCCACCCCTTCCCGCACGGACACATCATCGTCTACCACGTAAACAAGACCACCGGTGTCGCTCATAACTGGTTGCTCCCTCTTCACCCCTATCGTTTTGATCCGGTTTAGAAAGGTTTCTACCTGTCGCCTGACAGCGACATAGACATCATGGCCCGTCGTTCTGTTGCAACGCCAAGTGTACGGCATTGAGCAAAGCTTCGCGGCGCACTGGCTTGCGGAGAAAATCCACTGCGCCGCCCTTCAATGCCCGCTGGCGCGTGGCCTCATCATCGCGGGCTGTCATGAAGACCACTGGAGTTCGGTGATTCGAAACGGTGGCGGTCAGCTGACTCTGGAGTTCGAGTCCGCTTATCCCCGGCAAGCCTACGTCGAGAATGAGACATGCTATGTCGTCGCGATGAGCGAGCGATAGGAATTCCTCGGCTGAGGCAAAGCCCTGGGTGGCGAAGCCAGCGGATCTCATCAGGCTTATCAGGCCTTCACGCACTAAAGGGTCGTCATCGACGATTGAGATCAAGCGGCTTACGGAGTGCATTCCCATTTCAGTATCCCAAACTCTTGCCTTAGAAGTTTCAGTCCAGGCGTGATGCTAGCAGCTCGTAAACTGGAAGGGTATCCTGCTTTGGGAGGAGTCGACTACTCTCGTGGAGGGACGCTCCGCAGTCTGTCAGTGATATGGACCAATTCGGCCAAAGACCCTGCGCGCATCTTTTCCATTATATGTGCGCGGTGAGTCTTTACGGTCAATTCGCTGATGCCGAGCTCGGCAGCGATCTGTTTGTTGAGCAGGCCGGTGACAACCATACCCAGAACTTCCCGCTCCCTGGGACTCAGCGTGTCAAAGCACTTCCGAAGTTCTGCTATTTCCGCCCGCTCCTGGCGAGCGGCGCGGTCGCGGGCGATCGCTCCCTGAACCGCCTCCAGCAAATTCTGGCCACGGAAAGGCTTGGTCAGAAACTCCACCGCGCCTGCCTTCATGGCCTCTACCGTCATGGGAATGTCGCCATGGCCGGTGATGAAGATGATGGGAATGTGGTTGTCCGATTCGCGCAGTTCGCGCTGGAGATCCAACCCGCTGAGGTCCGGAAGCCGAACGTCCAGAACCAAGCAGGCTGGCGCATCCGGCCGTGTACTACGAAGAAAGTCCAGGGCAGACCCGAATGTCAGCACTCGAAGACCCACCGATCCAATGAGGCTCCGGACTCCACTACGGATTAACGGATCGTCATCGATCACGAAGACCGTGGGAGTATCATGCTTCATTGCACGCTTTCGATGTGCGCTGGCAGCGTGTATTGAAAGGTCGCACCGTGGGAAGGGTTTGGTTCTACCCACAGGCGTCCACCATGCGCCTCGATAATGGAGCGGCTGATCGCTAACCCCATGCCTGTCCCCTGCAGTTTCGTCGTGTAAAACGGTTCAAAAATCCTGCCGATGACCTGCGGGTCTATTCCGGCTCCAGAGTCTGCGACGGCAACAACGATTTGATTCGGTTCATATTTTGCCGACCGTATCCGTAACTGCAGTGCCCGGTCTTGGACACCGCTCATGGCTTCTATCCCGTTCTTCACCAGATTGAGCACCACTTGCTGTAGCTGACCGCGATCAGCAAGCACGGGCGGTAACTGGGAGCCGAGTTCGGTTTGCAAGGAGACATTATTCCCCAACACCTCACTCCGGATCAGGCCGAGAGTCTCTTCGATCACTTCGTTGATGTCCACTCTCAGTCTTTCCGGAGCAGCCTTCTTGAAGAGGGCCTGAATTCGGCGGATTATATCGCTCGCCCGAGTTGCCGCCTCAATCGTGCGATCTGCCGCGGCACGCGCCTCATCAAGATTTGGTGGCTGGCTGGAGAGCCAAGCCAGGCAAGCATCACTGTTAGCGACGGCCCCGGCGAGTGGCTGCCTGAGTTCGTGGGCAATCGAGGCCGACAACTCGCCCATCGCCGTCAGCCGGGTGACGCGCGCGAGTTCCGCCTGGGCCTCTCGCAACGCTTCCGAGGCCTTCATCAATTCGCTGGTCCGTTCGACGACGCGTCGTTCAAGTTCCTCATTGTGGCCCTTGAGTTCGGCTTTGGCGCGCTTGAGCGTGGCAGTTTCAAGAACGTCCCAATTGCCGTGTCGCCTTGCGAGCACAAACTGGTGTGTACGCACCACATCCAGGATTTGAGGAGCCCCGCACGCCGCAAGCGGGTACGTGCACAGCACCGCGAGGCGCTGATTCCCGATAACCTCATTGAGACCATCTTCATAATCACAAAAGTGCGTCCATTCCTTCTTTGAGAGCCAGGTCGTATCCCCAGTTATTCTCATGCCCGGGTAACCTCTGGCCGATAGGCTAGCGAGTTTTTCATACCAACTGGCTGTCAATCTTTTGCCGTCAAATACGCCACCCGGCAGAAACCAGTCCCGGGCTGACACGATTTCTAAACGGGAATCCGCAAAGTATCGATCAAGGTCAGGAACCGCATTTTTTAGTGCGGCTCTGGCTTCATCGATCGTCAGGGGTTCGGCAACAATCCAGAGGCAGTACTCCTCCCTTTCCAAACCTGACTTGCAATACGAAATCAACGTGTCGAGAAGATCCTGTTTCGTTTCATAGAAAAGACAGAAGTGAGCACCCCAGGCCGCCACGTCGCCAACGACGTCGACACTGGCCCTCCGTGGTTCGCTTGCCATGACGTCACCTCCTAATTTTTTGACTCACGAATCGGCTTGAACTGCATTAAGCCCACACCGAGCCAAGAAGGCGTGGTGCGCGGCCCGCACGTTTGCCGAAACAGCTTTTGGTTCCACTGGACGCGGCGCTTGTCCGAACAGCTCGACCACCCTTCCATTCCCCGATAGGCCAAAGGCTTCCACTGCTCGATCCATTGCTTGAACAACTCTGTGTTGGCGGGACGCTGCGCCGTGGCGTATTGGACCAGCGCTGAGGGACGCATTTGTGGATTGCGCGCGAAGGACGCAGGTAAATAAAGGGAGAGTGGGGGGCACGCCGAGGGAGGGGACTCGCATCAGCAACCTCTTGAATCGCGGTGACCTGCGCAATGCAGGGGCCTGATGGTCCTCCTTTGTTTCGCGCCTGTCAAGCATGACGACGCATTGTCAAACCTCTTTAGAAATGTCCCCTTCCTTACCTCATTAGAAATGTCCCTTTTTCTTTTGATTTGCCTGTTGTCGTTGGGGTGTCCGCCGGAGCGAAGCCCTGCGCCGCGGTTTGTGCGGCGCGT